>Ga0113563_10000623_pt1 | contig 17669 bp, 11 predicted proteins | sample Mud3Dept3metaG_FD_80117 | JGI IMG/M metagenome (GOLD analysis project Ga0113563, IMG submission 80117) | Freshwater wetland microbial communities from Ohio, USA, analyzing the effect of biotic and abiotic controls - Mud 3 Core 4 Depth 3... | ecosystem: Environmental > Aquatic > Freshwater >...
AATAAAAGGGGGTGAGTACGTGTGATTGAAAGGGGAAAATAAGGGAGTGAGTTCATGAAAGTTTTATTGGGATAAACAATTGAATTTCAAATATATTAAGATTTCAACCGCACAAGACGTTAATAACTTAAATTAACATATGATATTATGAAGATAAAGGTTGCTTTCCTGTTTATAGCTGGCTTTTTCCTGTTCCTGGAATCTGTGGCGATGCAGGAGAAAGGCTCTGTGATCCTTGGAAAGGTTACCGATGAATCAGGGAATCCTCTTTCAGGAGCGGCAATAACTATTGAAAACACTTTCCTTGGAACACACAGCAGCACTGACGGAACTTATTTATTTGACAGGCTTCAGGATGGTTCTTATAAGCTTCGTTTCACATTTATCGGTTATGAACCGCAGATTGCCGTGATAAAACTTGAAAGGAGAAACGAATTGAATATCACTCTTGTACAGAAGTCATTCCTGGCCGGTGAAGTAATCGTAAACGCCAACAGGGCAGGAACTCACACACCCATGGCTTATTCAACACTCGGCAATGAAATCCTCAGAAAGCAGAATATGGGGCAGGATATTCCTTTTCTGCTCAGCCTGACTCCGTCACTTGTCGAGACCTCAGAAGCCGGACACGGAATAGGTTATACCAACATGCGTATAAGGGGAACCGATGCAAGCAGGATCAATGTAACCATCGATGGGATACCTCTGAACGATCCTGAATCCCAGCAGGTTTTCTGGGTTGATCTTCCCGACCTGGCATCTTCTGTTGACAATATACAGGTACAGCGCGGGGTTGGAACTTCCTCTCAGGGCGCCGGTGCTTTTGGGGCTACAGTAAATATGCAGACTAAAAATCCTGAAAATGAGCCATTTGCTCAATTAAACGCTTCATATGGTTCATTCAATACATTCAAAAGAATGATCGCTGTCGGAACAGGATTGCTGGCTGACAGGCTGGCTTTTCAGATCAGGCTTTCGGATCTGCAGAGCGATGGTTTCATTGACAGGACAGGATCTTCTCACAGGTCTGCATTCATCAACGGTGTCTTCAGGAGTGAACGATCGCATCTTAAGGCAAATGTTATACTTGGTCAGGAATATACGGGAATAGGCTGGTGGGGTGTACCAGCGGAGATGTTGCCGGTGAACAGGAGATACAATCCGGCCGGTGAATACACTGACGATAATAATATAGTCAGGTATTACGGCAACGAGAGTGATAATTACAAACAGAACCATTTTCAGCTGATCTATGGATACAAGTTCAGCGAAGTCCTTAATTTCAACGTTGCACTTCATTATACGGATGGGAAAGGTTATTATGAAGAATTCAAGGAAGATGCAACTATTTCTGAATATGGATTACCTGACATAAATATCGGTGATACTGTTATTTCTTTAACAGATCTTGTAAGGAGGAAATGGCTCTCAAACGACTTTTACGGCCTGGTTTATTCGCTCAGGTATAAGAAAGAGAAGATTGAAGCAACGCTGGGTGGGGGAGCAAATCATTATACAGGAGACCACTATGGGGAAATAATCTGGATGAGATACTCCGGCAGTGTTGAGAAAGATCACCAGTGGTACCTGAATAACGGCAAAAAAAGTGAGATCAGCATCTATGGGAAAGCTGACTATTTAGTGACAGACAAGATCTCAATTTTCGCCGACCTGCAATACAGGTTTATCAATTACAGGATGACAGGACCTGATGATGATCTGAAAGATCTGGCACAAAAACACAGCTTTGGCTTCTTCAATCCCAAAGCCGGTATGTTTATTGCCATAAATCCGGATCAGGATGCATTCCTGTCATTTTCGGTAGCTAACCGGGAACCCTCCAGAGCCGATTTCAAGGAAGCGGCAGGCGATCCTGATGCAATTCCGAGGCCTGAAACACTTTACGATACCGAGCTGGGTTATAAGCTGAGAGGAGAAAAATATTCAGCAGCGGTCAACCTTTATGCAATGCTGTATAAAGACCAGCTTGTACCTACAGGTGAGCTGAGCAGTACGGGTTACCCGGTTATGACAAATGTTGAAAAGAGCCACCGCCTTGGGATTGAACTGATAACAGCTTTAAAACCAACGGAATACTTAAACTGGGACTTCAGCCTTACCCTGAGCCGGAACAAGATCCCGGATTTTGTTGAACACTATATTGATTACAATACTTCTGACTGGTCAGAAGTATATAAGAGCAAAAATCTCGGAACTGTCGATATCGCATATTCCCCTTCAATGACCGGCACCAGCGATCTGAATTTTAAAGTCCTGAAGAATACCGAACTGCACATTATAAGCAAATACGTCGACAAACAATATTTCGATAACACTATGAATCCTGAAAGATCCATCGATCCCTATTTTATTAATAATTTCAGAATCGACTTTGATCCGGTTATCCATGGAATTAAAAGTGCTGAATTCCAGCTTCTTATCAATAATTTGCTTAATCACAGATATGAAAGCAATGCCTATGGGGGCAACTGGTATGAGGATGGCATTGAAAAAACCTGGTCATACTATTTTCCACAGGCCGGCATCCACTTCATGCTCAGGGGCAGTTTTATTTTTTGAGTTTATAAAAACATTTCTTAATGGAATCAATATGTTGGCAATTGGCAAAAAGCAGTTGGCAAAGTGTAGTAATTGCCAACTGCCAATTAATTAATCAGCATGCATATAACAGACTGGGTAACCAATAATTACATCGAAATCTTCGGAGCCATTACCGGAATTATCTATGTTTTCCTTGAGATCAGGCAGAATATCTGGCTCTGGCCTGTCGGGATAATCACTTCAGGTGTATATATATGGATTTTTTTCACTGGGAAGCTTTACGCGGATATGAGTTTGCAGGGTTATTATCTGGTTATCAGTATTTTGGGATGGTATTGGTGGGTTAGGAAGAAGAGGGGGAGAGGGGGAGAGAGGGAGAAGGGGGGATTTAATGAGACTGAGAGACTTAGAGACGAAGAGACTGAGAGACTGAAAGTTACTCGCCTGAACCTGAGAACAGGAATTGCTCTATGCGTTGTTTTTACCTTATTGTTTTCAACAATGTGGCTGATTCTCGACCGGCTGACAGATTCTCCTGTTCCGGGATGGGATTCATTCATTACATCGCTTTCAATAATAGCTACCTGGATGCTTGCCAGGAAAATATATGAGCATTGGTTTCTGTGGATCATTGTTAACACGGTTGCTGCAGGACTTTTTTACTTCAGGGGATTATATCCGACAATCATACTATACATTATATATCTTTTTATGTCATTTGCAGGACTAAAGGTCTGGAAGGTTTCTATTTTAAGAAACTGATACTTTTATTTGGAAAATTCATAAAAGCGTCTTAAATTGGTAAGATTCTGGTTTTTTCATAACCGTAGCTTTTTTGCAACCTAACCTGACCTGCCTATGAGAAAAAACTACAAAATCCTATTTATTTTTATTTAATGAGGTAGAACTACATGCCAGTTCTGCCTTTTTAAGTTTATTCAGGCAATACTGAGCAATATATTTCATGTTTTAAACCTTAAAACTTTAAAAGTATGACAAAAAACTTTGGTAAGAAGGTTTCATCGCCAGGGCATTTTCTAAGGAAAATACCGGTTGTGAAACTGATGACCTTTATTTTATTGTTGGGGGCATTCCAATTAACAGCATCAGCATACGATGACGGGGATGAAACCTCATACAATTTACAGCAAAGGACCGTAACCGGGCGTATTATTGACGCAGCGGGAAATAACATGACCGGGGTGAATATTATCGAAAGAGGAACCACTAACGGTGCAATTACAAACCAGGATGGAATGTATACCATCACTGTTGCTTCACCAAATTCTTCCCTTGTTTTCTCATTTATCGGGTATACAACACAGGAGGTTGCTGTAGGTAATCAGAACTCAATTAACATTACCCTCATTGAAAGCCTCTCTGCACTTGATGAAATTGTTGTTGTCGGATATACAACCCAGGTAAGGAGATCTCTTACAGGGGCAGTTTCAACAGTCAGCGCTGAGGAGATGGCTAAAGAAACCACCGCTAATGCCATTACCCGTTTACAGGGCAAGGCTTCCGGAGTAAATATCCTAAATGCAAAAGCTCCGGGAGGTAATCCAACCGTAACAATCCGCGGATTAGGTACCATCAACAACAATACACCTCTGTACGTTATTGACGGAGTACCTACTAAATCTGCAATTTCACAACTGAACCCGGATGAGATTGAATCAGTAACTGTTCTCAAGGATGCATCTTCTGCTGCGATCTATGGTGCTCGTGGTGCAAACGGAGTTATTTTAATAACTACCAAGCACGGAACAGCCGGAAGATCGAAAATTACATTAAATGCCCGGTTTGGTATCAGCAGTTTTTCAAAGTATTATGACCTGCTGAATACAAAAGAGTATGGTGAAATGCTTTGGCTTGAAGCCAAAAATCAGGGTAAAGCTCCCTCCAATATTCTCTATGGAACAGGAACTACTCCGGTAATACCTGATTATGTTGTTCCGGCAGGTAAAATGCTGGGAGATCCTCTGGCTGATCCGGCCAAATACAATCATACACCGGGAGCTACTTTTTACAATATTACCATGGCTAATAAAGAGGGAACCGATTGGTATGATGTAATACTTCAGCCAGGTATCATGAATGAATATAACCTCTCACTGACTGGTGGTTCGGAAAAAGGGACCCATGCTTTTACTGTAAGTTATTTTACTGAAAAAGGTATTATAAAACATACCAGTTTTGACCGCTATACTCTGCGTTCAAATACAGATAATAAAGTAACCAAATGGCTGACGCTGGGTGAATCACTGGGTTTAGCTTATTCTGTTGGTAAAGGTAACCGGAGTGAATACGGCGAAGGAATTCCAATTTCACAAGCCTACCGCATGCAACCCATCATACCAGTGTATGACATTATGGGTAATTTTGCAGGGACAAAAGCGACCGGAACAGGCAATGGTGAAAATCCTTTAGCTGTTTTATACCGTGACAGGGATGACTATTCACATGATCTCAGGGGAATAGGTAATGTATATGGTGAGGCTCAAATAATTAATGGTCTGAGATTTAAATCGTTATTTGGATTTGACTACAGACCTTATGACAGCAGGGATATTTTCCGTCAGAATCCGGAATTTCAGGAATCAAAACCATCCGATATCCTGACAATGAACAGCGGTTACACTATACAATGGAACTGGGCTAATACTATTAATTTTATTAAAACCTTTGCAAGTGTGCATACCTTGAATTTCCTTGCCGGCACTGAGGCTGTTTCAGTCTCAAGCAAAGATGTAAGTGCCAGCCGTTCTACCTTCTTTTCGGATGATGCTATTTATATGTATCTGAATGCAGGCGAGAAAGACCAGACAAGTGGCGGGGGAGGTAGTGAAGTAAGATGGATGTCCTATTTTGGCAGGATTAATTACGATTATAGTGGGAAGTATCTGGCCGAAGTTACTTTCCGTCGTGATGGTTCATCAAGGTTTGGCGCCAACAGCCGCTGGGGAAATTTCCCTGCTTTTTCAGCAGGCTGGAGAATCTCGGAGGAGGATTTTATGGCAGGCTCCAGAGATTATATTAATAGCCTCAAAATCCGGGCTGGATGGGGAATGTCGGGTAATGATGAAGTAGGTAACTATAATGGTTTTACAACATTTGGTTCCAGAAATGATTATTCCTTCTATCCGATTAACGGTAGCGTAAGTACGCTTGCATCAGGTTTTTATGCATCTGCTATAGGGAATCCGGACGCAAAATGGGAGACAACAACCACAACTAACATTGGAATCGATATTACTTCACTGAATAACTCACTAACCGCAACTCTCGATGTATGGCTGAGAAAAACGAAAGATATGCTTTTCGCAGTTGCCATCCCCCGTGTTGTTGGTGCTGCCTCAGCTCCTTCTGTCAATATCGGTGATATGGATAATAAGGGTTTTGACCTGAATATAAACTATCAGAACAGTTCTATGGGGGGTGATTTAACTTATAATGTAGGTTTAACCTTGTCTCATTATAAGAATGAAATTGTGAAGATCTCCGGTAAAGAAGCCGAATTTATTGGCGGTGGTGATTTCAGGCAGATGGTTTATACACGTGCAACAAAAGGCACTTCCTACCCGGAATTCTATGGATTAATTGTTGACGGATTTTTAGAGTCCCAGCCTGAAGCTGATGAATATCCCGATATGTACGGAGGTACTTATAATATAGCCGGTCATTTTAAATACCGTAATATATCCGGAGATGATATTGTTAATGATAATGACCGTACCTACATAGGTAGTCCGCATCCTAAATTTACCGGAGGGCTTAATGCTGACCTGGGCTATAAAGGTCTTTCTTTAAGTGCATTCTTTTATTCAAGCTATGGTAACAAGCTGTGTAACTATGTCAGACGCTGGATAGATTTTACACAGTTTACCGGCGATCGCACAAAAGACCGTTTGTACAGATCCTGGGGAAGCCCATACCTGGACAATAATGCAGATGCTGTTCTGCCTCTGGCTGATGAAACTACTGTTAGCCAGTATCCTTCAACTTTCTTCCTGGAAGACGGTTCTTTCCTGAGGCTCAAAACGTTGCAGCTATCGTATGCTTTACCTAAATCGATTAGCCAGAAGCTTACTCTGAACACCCTGGAGGTTTATATTCAGGGAACTAATGTCTTTACATTGACAAAATATAAGGGACTCGATCCGGAAGTTTCAAGAGGAGGAGTTAACCTTGGTGTTGATGATGGTCAATGGCCTACTGCCCGGCAGATTGTGTTTGGAATCAGGCTTGATATTTAGGCAAATTGATGTGATGAAAACTGATAAAAATAAACAGAATATGAAAAGGAATATTATATTTTCTACAATCGCTGTCGGATTACTGATTGCATTGTTGGCCGGTTGCTCTGATGAATTCCTGAATACAACACCAACTGCATCTGCAAATAATGTGGTACTTGCGAATGAAAAAGGCGTTAATGCACTTTTAATTGGTGCCTATGCGGCAATTGATGGGCAAACTCGCGGTACTGCCGGTGCATCATGGGCAGGCTCAGTATCAAACTGGGTCTGGGGCGGCGTCGCATCGGATGATGCTACCAAGGGTTCAGATATTAGTGACCAGTCTACTATTAATCCAATTGAAAACTACACGGTTGATGCCTCAAACGGTTACATCTCCGATAAGTGGTATGTTAACTATGATGGTATATCACGGGCAAACGATGTACTTAAGGTAATGGCATTATGTAACCCGCCTCTCTCTGATGCTGTCCAGGCCGGTATTAAAGCACAGGTTTCGTTTATCAGGGGATTTATTCACTTCGAACTGAAAAGGGTTTTTAACAATATTCCATATATAACCGAAGATGTCGATCCCGTTACTGTGGTTAATACGGTTGATGCATGGCCGTTAATAGAGAATGATCTGAAATATGCTGTTTCAAATCTTCCGACAACTCAGGCTGACGTAGGTCGTCCTACCAAGTATGCTGCAGAGGCTGTCCTTGCAAGAGTATATATGTTCCAAAAGAAATGGAACGACGCAAAACCCCTGCTGGATGATATAATTTCAAGTGGTATATATGAACTTATGCCCAACTTTGATGACAACTTCCTTGCTGCCAAAAGAAATAATAAAGAATCAGTTTTTGAGATTCAATATAGTGTAAATGACGGAGCAAGCGGTTCACCAAATGCCGGTTGGGGAGATGCTCTTAATTTCCCGGTTGATATTGATGGTACCGGAACCTGCTGTGGATTCTATCAACCAACACAAAACCTTGTAAACGCATTTACAGTTGATCCTGCAACTGGTTTGCCATTCTTAAATGCGGATACTCTCGCAAACTTTAAAAATGATATGAAACTTACCTCTGACCAATTCTTTGTTCAGGATACAGTAACTCCGGTTGATCCAAGGTTAGACTGGACAGTTGGCCGCAGGGGCGTTCCTTACCTCGATTGGGGAATTATGCGTGGCTCAACATGGATTCGTGACCAGGGCAATGCAGGGCCTTACGTAAATAAGAAAAACATGTTTTTGAAAAAGGATAAAGGAACCCTGTCAACAACCACAGGATGGGCTACCGGTGTAAATTCAAACAACTACAGGGCTATCAGGTATGCACATATTCTGCTTTGGAGAGCTGAGGTAGCTGCTGAATCTACTCCGGCAGATCTTGCGTATGCAACCCAACTGGTAAATCAAATCCGCACAAGAGCGGCTAACCACGTTTTAATGGGAAGATGCAGATTGTTTGAACTGCAGACCACACAGGCAGCAATTGAGCCTAAGGTTGACAATACAAAGCCAGCCGCAAATTATTTAGTAAATCCATATCCGGTTACTTTTGCCAGCGTGGATGTTGCACGTAAGGCAATACGATATGAAATGAGACTGGAATTTGCAATGGAGGGTTACAGGTTCTTTGATCTTGTCCGCTGGGGAATTGCCACACCCACAATTAATTTGTTTTTAACCCAGGACAGACACTTCAGATCCTTATTGGGAGGTGTTAAACCAGCCGTTTTTACTGCAAGTAAAAATGAATACTGGCCTCTTCCACAAACCCAGCTTGATCTGCAACCTGATGTTCTTACTCAAAATCCTGGCTGGTAGAATCAGAAGGATTATCTAATCCAATTAAAAGAGGCTGTCCGATTGAGGCAGCCTCTTTTATATCTGGTATTATTCGGTTTTTACAAACTTGCCGCTTTTGAACTGATATCTGGCAATCTCCATACACTCGGCACATCCGTATCCGGGGGAATCCATCCCGACTTTTGAGATCTCCGCGTTAATTATCCTGTCTTCCACTTTCAGAATATTGATTATATCATATAACACAGTGTCAATCACCATTTTCTCCTCTGCATTTAAGATAAGCAGATGCTCTTTCATAACAAATGTCTGTCCTTTCAGAAGGGTAAGGGGAACAATGGCATCCCTTTCCAAATCTTCATCAATCTCACTGATGACGATCTTAGCCGGATCGATCACGTAACTCATTCTGTCTGTTGAAAGAGTAATAATACCATTTCTGTCGGTTGACTGCCTTGCATCTTTCATGATATGCAATGCATATTCCTTTGCTACATTGATTGCCTGGCCTCTGGCTATCTCCTCCTGTGAATTTCCGCCCCTGCCATGCATGCAGGCTGCCGAAACGCCCGCAAGGATAATAAATATTGTAACAATGCGCATAATTAATACGTTAAACATTCCAAAAATATAACAAAAATTAGTTTGGTGGAAATAATGTAACTTTAATGCCATGTCTGCAAAAACGATCATACTCGCTGACGGCAGTTTCCCGGTCCATGAAATACCTCTTGGCTACCTTAAAAATGCCGAAAGAATAGTCTGTTGCGACGGAAGCGCTGAAACACTTTTAAATGCGGGAATGATCCCTGAAGCCATCGTGGGGGATATGGATACCATCAAAAAAGGAACTGCAAAAAGATTTTCTGACCGGATCTATCGCGATAAAGACCAGGATATCAACGATCTGACCAAGGCGGTCACATGGTGTATAAAAAGGGATTTCAGGGATATCGTTATTCTGGGCGCCACTGGTAAAAGGGAAGATCATACAATAGGAAATATCTCATTGCTTGCCGAATACGCGAAAGATGCCGATATTATAATGGTAACCGATACAGGGATTTTACGTCCATTCCTTGAAAGTTGCAAGGTCCCGTCTTTCCCCGGACAACAGGTTTCAATCTTTTCGATTGACTCCGAAACCGTTATAACCTCAAAGGGTTTGAAATATCCCCTTAAGAACAGGAAACTGAGAAACTGGTGGCATGCAACACTCAACGAAGCAGTCGGAGAAACCTTTACTCTTGAATTCACCGGAGGACCGGTCATCGTCTACCTTGAGCTCCCTGAATAGGCTAAATTATTTTCAGCTCCTTCACCAGGTTTATAAGCTGTACCCGGCTCTTTACATTTGTCTTGATATAGATCCGGTGCGTATGGTCTTTTACCGTCTGAAGACTTATGAAAAGCCTGTCAGATATCTCTTTGTTACTAAGGCCATTACATATCTCACGTATTATCTCCGATTCCCGCGGTGATACCTCATATTTCCTGCAGAACTCTACGAATGAGGCATCCTTTACCGGTAAGGTATCAGGTACCGGTAAAAGAGTTCCATAGGTGAAATAAACGGGAATAAAAATGTTTCCTGCAAAAAATGCCAGGATGAAAATCGCCCCTAACCAGAGCTGTGATTTATAGAACAATAACGGAGTTCCCTGTGCTGCCATGATAAGAAACAAGACGGGAGCAATTATCCTTCTGTCATATTCATGAATTACTGAGCGGCTCTGCTTCGGAAAATGGATAATGTAGGAAGCAAGCACTGAATAGATCAGGTTCATTACAATAAAGTAATTCATGATAAGCGAAGCAGGTTCCAGAGTATCTTCACGGGCAATCAGATATCCCAGCAGTATCAGCATGGAGAAATTAATAAAAAGAAACGAAAAGATGAACAATTTACTTCTTCTCCATCCCGATATCCCCGAAGCAAACTGAACAAGCATCAGCCATGCAAATACCACAAATGGCAATCCCATAAATATTGCAATATTGGAAAACCTTTCATAAAGATCAGCAGCTATGTACGGAGCAAGAAAGGCTTTGATCAGTACCTGCCCCCAGATACCGTAAAAACCAAAGGTGTAAATAAAGACCTGGAAATAAAGAAGCGTGGAGAAGACTTCCGTTTTGTACTTATACCTTAACCTGGATGCCAGAACTATTCCTCCTGAGGCAAGGGCCACAGACAGTATAAAAAGGAGATATACCAGGATCGTGAACATAATTATATAAAGGTATAAAAAACGGAAATAATACCGGTAAAAAGGCAAACACTACTTAAGTATTGCATTCCATACTTTAGTAGGAATCCTGAAAAACACTACAATAGTATTGATACCAGGAAAAAAACGGGGTTTACATTTGCCTCATAATATTCACAAACTTAAATTAAATGTAACAATGGAAAATGGAAATCAATACAAACTGCTTCCCACCTTCGGCGACGCCTTCGGCGCAGGATGGAGGGTAATGTCGGATAACTTCCTGAGACTTCTTCTTGTCGTTTTTGTCCTGATAATACTGGCAGGCCCTATGCACGGAATAGATTTTAAACTTGACGAATCGAATTTTAGGGGTTTCCCATGGAAATGGGATGGTAACTGGCATGAGTTATTCGGACTTGCATCACTTGGAGTCTTTGCATTATTTATAGGATTCATTGCTTTGCTGTATACTTTCCTCGCCAGGCCTGTTGTCGAGTATGGCGGCAAAATGATCTTCGTTCAGGCCGTAAGAAAGATAAAACCGGATTTTGAATTGCTTATCAGAGGATTCTGGGAGAATTACCTTCATATTATCCTCGCAAACCTGATGGTATTCGCACTTGTGGTTCTAGGTTTGTTCGCACTTATTGTTCCCGGGATAATAATAGGCTGCCGGCTTGCATTTACTGCGTATATAGTAATGGACAAGAAGCTTGATCCGATTGAAGCTGTTGAGCTTAGCTGGAAACTTACCAAAGGCCACGGCTGGACAATATTCCTGATGGGTTTTGTATCATTCTTTATCCTGATGGGTGGCCTGATCCTTATGTTAGTAGGTATTTTACCTGCTTTGATATGGGTAAAGAGTTCGTTCGCATCACTTTACCAGTCAGTGCTTCTCGAGAAGGAAAAACCGGCTGAAGCAGCTGTGGCAGCATAGATAAACAGAACACTCACCTTTTTTTAGCAAAGACCCCCGGCCATCTAAAGCTGGGGGTCATATCTTTTTCAGCTTCGCAAACCGTAGCAGCAGTTTCTTTTTACCACCATTTACAAAGTCAACGGATGCTGTTGTATTCGGTGGCACTCCTTCGATGGAAACAATAACTCCGCTGCCAAACCTGTCATGCATCACAGGATCGCCTTCAGCTAATTCCGATGGATCAATGCCGGGTGAACCTGCCACGGTTGTTGCCGGAGATTCTGAAGGTGTTCTGAATTTCCTGAGACGTGGTGCAGGGGTATAAAGTACCGGTTCTTCCCGAAAACGGTATTGTTTTTCCTCACTGCCTGGCCTGGGGCGAAACGGTTTTCCACCTGTCTGCGGATAATGAAGAAAACTCTGATCGACCTCACGGAGAAATCTGCTTGGATTGCTTCTTTCAAGGTTTCCCCACTTATATCTGTTCAGCGCATAGCTGAAGACAGCCTGCTTCTTCGCCCTGGTAAGAGCCACATAGAACAAACGCCTTTCCTCCTCAAGTTCCTTTGAACTGCCTGCCGACAGGGGAGAGGGGAAAAGGGTATCTTCCATCCCGACAATATACACATACTTGAATTCCAGCCCTTTAGCTGAGTGCATTGTCATCAGCGTCACCTTGTTACGATCCCCGGCCTTTTCATTATCCTGATCGGTAAGAAGGGCGACATTTGCCATATACGCTTCGAGTACAGATGGTTCACCGTTGGTTTCGGCGGCTTCGGTGAATATCTTGATCGCATTCAGCAGCTCTTCCATGTTCTCGTAACGGCTTATCTCCTCAGGCAGGTTGCCATCCCTGAGATCTTTCATGATACCGGAACCGAAAGCGATCTCTTTTGCCTTTGAATACGCATCAGTTTTATCGGCATTCTGAGACAATGTATTTATCAGATCAGCATAAAGAGATAGTTTTTTAACTGTCCCCGGATTGAAATATGCAGGGTATTTTGACGATTCTGTCAGGATATTCCACGCAGGCACATTTCTCTCTGTTGCAAGATCCAGTATTTTCTGGATCGTTGTATCACCGATGCCTCTTTTGGGATAGTTGATGGACCTTTTCAGAGCCTCTTCGTCCCCCGGATTAATAACCATTCTGAAGTAAGCCAGGATATCTTTTATCTCCTTCCGTTCATAAAATGAGAGGCCGCCGTAGATCTTGTAAGGGATATTCTTCCTGCGGAGCGTCTCTTCAAATATCCTGCTCTGGGCATTTGTCCTGTAAAGAATTGCAAAATCCTCCCATTTCAGCTGACTGGTAAGCCGCCTGTCAAAAATATCCGTTGCAATATTGAATCCCTCCTCCGTGTCAGTCATAGCCTGGATTACCATGATCTTTTCTCCCGGTTCATTTTTTGAAAAGACAGTTTTATGGATCTGTCCCTCGTTGTTGGCTATGATGCCGTTGGCAGCGTTAACGATCGTCTGGGTTGACCGGTAATTCTGTTCAAGCTTGAAGAGCTGGTACTCGGGATAATCATCCCTGAATTCAAGGATATTCTCGATCCTGGCACCCCTGAATGAATAGATGCTCTGTGCATCATCTCCCACAACACAGATATTCCTGTGGTTGGCTGCAAGCTTTTTAACAATAAGATACTGCGCATAATTGGTATCCTGGTACTCATCCACCAGGATATATCTGAATCTCTCCTGGTAGGATGCAAGCACATCCGGGAAATCCCTGAAAAGTATATTGGTGTTAAGCAGCAGATCGTCAAAATCCATTGCGTTTGCCCTGAAGCAGCGGGTTGCATATATCCTGTAGATTTCAGCCATCAGTGGCATCCTGCTTGCCTTATTATATTCATTTGTTAAATTGTCAGCTGCGTACATGCTGGCCGTGACAAGGTTGTTTTTGGCAGTTGATATCCTGGAGGAGATCACCCCGGGCTTGTACACATTATCATCAAGGTTTAGCTCCCTGATAATGGTCCGGACAAGGCTTTTTGAATCAACTGAATCGTAAATTGTATAATTTGATTTGTATCCCAGCCTGTCTCCTTCTATCCTGAGTATCCTTGCGAATATTGAATGAAATGTCCCCATCCACAGAAACCGTGCAACATCATTTCCGGCTATCCCTGAGATCCTTTCTTTCATCTCTCCCGCCGCTTTATTCGTGAATGTAAGCGCAAGTATCTTTCCGGCATGGACACCTTTCTGCAGGAGATGTGCAACACGATATGTGAGCACCCGTGTCTTGCCTGCACCGGCACCGGCAATCACGAGTGCAGGTCCTTCAGTGTTGACAACTGCCTGCCTCTGAGCTTCGTTCAGATCATTAAGATAGTTATGAGCCATTTTTTATTCAGAATTATTGCAAACAGGGTGGGCAAATTTAACAAATCTGACTCATTCATTACAGGGAAATAATAAATTTGTAATACCAATGCTTAGTTTTATTTTGTGATTCCTGATTTTATCTGAACCTGTTTAAATTTATTTGCCCTGGCAACATCGAAAAATATGTTAAGTACAAACCCAAATAAAGAAGAATGAAAAAAATTATTGTTTTGGTAATCAGTCTCAGCTTCTTTGCATGTAAGAACGAACAAAAATTCTCATCAGTAGAAGCGCGGCTTGAATGGTGGAAAGATGCCCGTTTCGGGATGTTCATACACTGGGGGCCGGTCAGCATCAAGGGTACGGAAATAGGATGGTCAAGGGGCAGGGAATGGACTGTCGAAGAATATGATACCCTTTATAAGCAGTTCAACCCGGTTAATTTCGATGCACTCGAATGGGTCAGAGTTGCAAAGGCAGCAGGTATGAAATACATTGTTTTTACCTCCAAACACCATGACGGATTCTGCATGTGGGATACAAAATATACCGATTACAATATCATGAATTCTCCCTTCAAAAGGGATGTCATGAAAGAATTATCGGAGGCATGTAAAAAGGAAGGTATAGCACTGGGATTTTACCACTCGACATGCGACTGGCACCATCCGGACTTTCCCCTTACCAGCCCCGGTGGAAGTGTAAAAAGGGAATCCTTTAACCTTGACAGATACACAGAGTATCTTAAAAATCAGTCTGTTGAAATTATCAAAAACTACGGACCACTTCTGGTTATGTGGTATGATGTGCCGCAACAGTTTGATTCCGTCAGGGGACAGGGCGTAATTGACCATATCCGTAAGATACAGCCGGATATTCTTGTAAATAACCGGACCGGAGCAAAGGGTGATTTTGACACACCCGAGCAAAGGGTCGGGAATTTCCAGAATACCCGTGCATGGGAAACCTGTATGACCATCGGACGTCAGTGGGCCTGGAAACCAAATGACGAGGTTAAATCTCTGGAACAATGTCTTCACAATCTCATCCGGTCTGCAGGTGGCGACGGCAACCTTCTCTTTAATGTCGGTCCGAAACCGGACGGAACCATAGAACCCCTGCAGGTTGAAAGACTGAAGGAGATGGGCCGGTGGCTTAATAAGTACGGGCACTCAATTTATGGAACCCGTGGAGGCCCATTCAAACCGGCAGACTGGGGAGTGAGCACCAGGAAGGGGAATATGGTCTACCTGCATATTCTCAAATGGTCGGGGGAATCTCCGAAAATTACAATACCTGATATCGGAACAGATATCGTTAAAGCAACTCTTGCTGTTGGAGGGGAAGTTAAATACACCAAAACCGGCGATTCATTTGTTATCGAATTTGATGGCAAATTGCTCCAGCCTGTAAATACGATCGTTGAAATAGAATATGCAGGTAATGTAATGAATGTGAAACCATCAGATGTAATTTCACAATCCATTTCATACATGAAGGGAGTGACCGGTTCCTCAAATCAGAAAGGGCAATGGATCAACCATCAATGGGTTGATCTGAAGGCGATAAATAATGGCGACTGGTCAGGAAGTTTCTGGCAGCCTTCGGATGACGATAAGACTCCATGGATTGAATTTGATCTTGGAAAACCGGAAAAGATCTCAAAAGCCATCCTTTATGAAAGCGGGAATAACGTGGAATCGTTTGAACTTCAGTATAAATCGGGTAACGAATGGAAAACCTTTTATAAAGGAACCGGGATGGGTCCGAGGGCAGAAGTTGTTTTCGATCCTGTTGAAGCCGGTATTGTAAGATTACTTATCGGTTCCAGGAGGGGCACTGTGCAGATTTACGAAGTCATGCTGTTAAATGATTAAGGTCATAATATGTGGAGGGAATGCTCTGAAATTTTATTAAACTTGCAGGGGATTATACCATTTGATCGGAAGTGACCGTTAATAGAAGAAACCTCAGATTGCCTGTGCGTATTTTGATTTCGATAGCCTTCTTAAGCTTACCATTATTATTGGTGGCGCAGCTGTCAGCTCCGGGATCTAATTCAGTGCGATATACGTCGTACTCTCCACAGGATCCTGTCTTCTTTTATTGCAATATGACAGGAAATGAAAGAGGAAAACTGACTTCAGGCAGTCCAATGGGTGTCGGGCCGTTTCGTTTTTCGTGGTACAAGTGGAATGATGGTACAAGTAGTTTCAGCACACCTGTTAAGACAGAATCCGGGGTTTTTAATTCTTCTATTGAAAATCTTACAGAAGGTGGTTATAAGGTTGATATTGACAGTGCTGGATTTAATGATACAAGTTTTGTAGGATGGATTTTTTTTGATAAACCACCATTAGCAGGAGCCAGCTTACAGCAACGGTTATGCGACAGGATTGCTTTGAACGGAGATACCGCAGCTGAAATACATAAATTCTATTACAGGGATATTTATAATGGCTCGACTCTTCACCTGAAAAACGAGATAACATTCTTATGGTCTTCCTCACCATCATCATATATTCCTGTTCCCAATATTTATTTGGATCCTGTAATTGTAAATGTACCTCCTCCGGACAGAGTATACAGGTTGCCGCTGGAAGATGTGACATATAAACTCCAGGTATTCAGCCTTGGATGCACCGCTGAGTCCTCATTCTTTTATGAGTCAATACATGTAAAAGCTGATTTCACTGTTGATCCGATGGAAGGTGAAGCTCCTCTTGAGGTCAGCCTGACAGACAATTCGATCAGAGGATCTGTCTATGAATGGGATTTTGGTGATGACTCTGTTTCACATCTCAGTGATCCTTTGCCTCACAGGTATTATAAGCCCGGCGAATATACGGTTCTGCTTACTATTGAGAATGAGTTGCACTGTATCGATTCGCTGAGGTCCCAGACAATCACAGTTGAACCATCCGCTCTTGCCATACCTAATGTATTTACTCCTGACGGGGACGGATACAATGACTGGTTCATGATCGAATCCAAATCGCTCAGGTATGTCAGCATGGAGGTTTTCAGCCGGTCGGGGCTTAAGGTGTATGGCTTTTCGGGTGAGGGTGAAAGGCTGAAGGAATGGGCAGGCTGGGACGGCAATGTCAGTAACTCATCAATAAAAGCCAGCCCCGGAGTATATTTTTATATCATCCATGCCTATGGGTGGGACGATATTGAATATGATGACAGCAAGAAGCATCGGGGATTCGTTTATCTGTACAGGTGACAAAGAACCCCCAGCACTGACTGTAATCGTCAGGGCCTGCCCCCTAAAGGGGGCTTAATACACAGATATTTAGTGAATTAGTTTACGACCTCATTGCTGACGCCGATTTGCAATCGGTGCCAATTAAGATGCTTATTCAGCACGGATTACAATCGAGGACCGCTTCAGCGGGCCGAGCTCGGCGAAGCCAAATCCGTGCTAGCAAGGGAGTTGTCTTATGTACAGAGAATTAGACCCCCTTTAAGGGGGTGGACCCGCCAGGTGGCGGGGCCGGGGATCACGCCTTATTCAGGGGGGTGTCCCTGACGGTACCGTCAGGGACGGGGGGTTTTCAGAG
>Ga0113563_10000624_pt1 | contig 17646 bp, 18 predicted proteins | sample Mud3Dept3metaG_FD_80117 | JGI IMG/M metagenome (GOLD analysis project Ga0113563, IMG submission 80117) | Freshwater wetland microbial communities from Ohio, USA, analyzing the effect of biotic and abiotic controls - Mud 3 Core 4 Depth 3... | ecosystem: Environmental > Aquatic > Freshwater >...
CGGGATGTCTTGATAGGAATAGATGACAATTTGGAGTAATGGACTATTGCATGACTGCTGGAGAAGGATTAAAATCTGATTAGGAAAGGAGGCAAGAACTTGTTAGTGGATCTAAGTATTGATGGAGTCCCTTTGGGATAAAGTTCCCTAATTTACTAAATCTCAGAAAGGTTAAATCGAGGAGAACAATGAAGACCATTTCGCGCTTACTTTTTACCTTGATGGCGATCGTCCTTGTAGCCAGTTTGATCGGTTGCCAGCCCCAACAACCTGAACAGGTGACTGTGCGGGTATTGTCGATGGAGCAAGCTGGTCCAACGGTAGACGAGATGAACGCCATCGTCACGGAATTCAATGAAGCCAATCCAAATATCACAGTTGAAATCGAATATGTCTCTTACGACGCTCTCCATGACAAAATTACCACTGCCATGGCTTCGTCACCGCCAGCCTATGATGTCTTTCTCACGGATGATATCTGGTATGCCGAGTTTGCTGAAAAGGGGTATGTAGCTGACGTGACCAGCAAGATCACCCAGGATATGAAGGATAATGTATTCGATGCTGCCTGGGAGATCACTACGGTAGGTGACAAGGTGTATGGTATGCCGTGGTTACTGGATCAGAAGTATTTCTTCTACAACGAGAAAATACTAAACGATGCCGGTTTCACTGAGCCGCCCAAGACCTGGGAAGAGTTGGTGGATATGGCCAAGGTGATTAAAGAGAAGGGAATTGTTGAATTCCCAATCGTTTGGTCGTGGGGTCAGTATGAAGCTGCCATCTGCGATTGGGTCACGCTGCTATACGGCAATGGCGGAATGATGGTGGATGAACAAGGCAAACCAGCATTCAATAATCCTGCCGGGGTGAAAGCCTTAGAGTGGATGGTGCAAACCGTCGACGAAGGTGTAACCAATCCTGCTTCGGTGACTTACGTTGAAGAGGATGTGCGCAATGTATTTTCCCAGGGACAGGCGGCTTTTGCATTGAACTGGAACTATATGTATGATCTGGCTGCAAATAACCCAGAAGAATCACAGGTAACTGGCTTAGTAAAAATGGCTCTGATGCCAGCATTTGCGGAGGAGTGTCACAAGGTATCGAGAGCTCCACAATCGATGGCTCGATGGGTTTTTCAGTTGCAGCTAAGTCTCCGAACGTTGATGCCGCCTGGAAGTATGTCGAGTTCCTGACTTCCCAGGATGTGCAAGACCGCTACTCTGCACACATGCTGCCGATTTGGGAAACCAGCTTTGAAGGGGAAGCCGGTCAAAAACTACAAAGCATGAGCGCAACAACACAGGTCACGGTACCGATGTTTAACGCTCAGTTCCCGTTTGCCCATGTCCGGCCGAAAGTTCCATATTATCCAGAAGGCTCCAAGGCGCTTCAGCTAGCTCTCCAGGAAGCGTTGACCAAGCAAAAATCAGCACAACAAGCGCTCGACGATGCTGCTGCTAAATGGGTCCAGCTAGCCGGGCAAAAACATAAAAATACCCCATAATCCCTAATATCTAGGGGAAGTTGCGGAAGTGTTAGCAGTCGAAGGGCTGCTAACACTTCCTGGTCATATCATGATAACCCAGCTTCGTAGTCACCGCTTAACCTTGCGGCAACGGGATGCAATCATCGGGTTGATGTTTGTATTGCCAAGCCTGATCATCCTGGCACTCGTTGTATTACAGCCTATCCTTTCCACCTTGTATCTGAGCTTTTTTGATGCTTCGTTGGGGGTTGCTGCGAGTCGTACCTTTTTGGGTTTTGGAAATTATTTATCATTAGTTAAGGAACCACTGTTCTGGCAGACAATAGGTCGCACACTATATTTCACTATTGTCTCAGTGGGACTGGAACTGGTGCTAGGCATTGCCATCGCTCAATTAATCCATTCACATCCGCCAGGCTGGCGCGCCTTGCGAACCAGTCTTATCATACCTTGGGCAATACCGACCATCGTAAATGGTGCCATGTGGCGCTGGATTTACAATGCCGATTACGGAGCGCTGAATGGATTGTTAAGCCAGTTAGGGATGATTGATAAGTACGTCCCGTGGCTAATCGATCCGCAACGCGCTATGAACCTGGTGATCCTTGCGGATATCTGGCACAGTGTACCTTTCATCGCATTAATCATCCAGGCAGCTTTAGCTTCCCTGCCAACTGAGATCGAAGAAGCTGCTGCTGTGGATGGTGCTAATGCCTGGCAACGCTTCTGGTTCATCCGCTTGCCACTGTTGCGTTCTGCAATCTTGGTGGCGCTGATCATCCGTACCGTCGAAGCTTTTAGAGTTTTTGACATTATTTATGTAATTACCAATGGTGGGCCAGCCTTTGGGACGATCACGATATCCTTCCTAACATATCTTGAATCCTTCAGTTATGGCCATATTGGGCGTGGTTCAGCACTTTCATTCTTAATCTCGTTCTTTACGCTGGTTATGGCAATCATCTATATCCGTATCCTTTACCGGCCTGAGGAAACCCGCGCATGAGAAAAGGCATCCTAAAGCGCATCGGTCTTTTCGCCTTAACTATTCCAGTATGGCTATTCATATTTATGCCGGTAGCCTGGCTAATTATCTCGAGCATCTCAACGCGAGCAGAACTTCTCTCGACTCCAATGCATTGGATCCCCCAAAGTCCAACTCTTAAGAACTACATTGACATCTTAACTCCAGGCACCACTACCAGTGAGGTAGCACGCACCTTTAAGATCACGATGATGAATTCGATGTTGGTTGCCACACTCGTGACGGTTATTTGTTTGCTGATTGGCTCGTTGGCGGCTTACGCCCTGGTTCGCATCCACTTTCCTTATCGAGAGGCGATGTTGGTGGTGATTTTAGGGACGCGCATGATCCCCGAGATTTCTCTTGTGATTCCTCTTTATGTGGTTGCGTCCCAATTGCGCATTCTTAATACACCTGTGGTATTGATTATCACTTATCTATGTTTTGCATTACCCTTTAGTATCTGGTTACTGGCAGCCTTCTTTGAGACGATACCTAGCGAGCTAGAAGATACCGCTCGCATTGATGGCGCTTCGCGGATGAGAACGCTCTTCCAGATCATTTTGCCAATCTCTGCTCCAGGATTAGTCTCGACGGCACTCTTCATATTCTTACTCTGTTGGGATGAGTTCTTTTTCGCCTTGATTTTCACCAGCACCATTCGCGCCAAGACGGTGCCTGTCGCAATTGCAGAATTCACCGGTCGTTATGCAGTTGATATCACTGCTATGATGACTGGTGGTGTCCTGGCAGCAATTCCGCCAGTATTACTGGCTTTGTTATTCCAACGGTATATCGTTCGAGGATTGACCGCAGGAGCCGTAAAAGGGTAATGGAATCGCCAGTCATCGGGGTGGACATTGGTGGAAGTGTAATGCGGGTTGGGATGTTTACCCCTTCTGGCAAGATATTGGCTAAGAACCAGCAACTGGTAGAAGCCCATCAGGGCTGGCGGGTTGGTTTACGGCGTCTTGCTGGATTAATCAGGCAGACCTGGGAAGAGATTGGTAGTCCTAGGTTTTCTGGTATTGGCATTGGCTGTACAGGGCCAGTGGATTCAATGCGCGGTTTAATCCAAAATCCATATACCTTACCAACCTGGGAGAATGTTCCCATCGTCCAATTTCTTCAGGATGAGTTTGGAGTGCCGGTCACTTTGGAAAATGACGCCGATGCGGCTGCGCTGGGAGAGTACTGGATGGGTGCTGGGCAAGGGGCGCAAAGGTTGTATGCAATTACAGTCGGGACCGGTATCGGGACTGCTTGTATCTTGGATGGGAGAATTTATCGCGGCATTGGGGGGGCGCATCCCGATGGTGGACACCACATCATTGAAGCCTCAGGCCCGCCTTGTTATTGTGGGGCAAATGGTTGTTGGGAGAGTCTGGCCTCTGGCGCTGCGATTGAGCGAGTAGCAAGAGCACGCATCGCTGCTGAAACGGATTCGTTGATCTGGGGAATGATAGCTGGTAACGTCGAACGGTTAGAAACCCGAATTATTGCGGATGCCGCATTCAAAGGGGATTCCCTTGCATGCGAGATTATCCAGGACGCAGCAAGATACTTCAGCTTCGGACTTATCAATGTTATCACTCTCTTTGTCCCTGAAGTTATTGTGCTGAGTGGCGGGGTGATGAATAGTCTCCCGTTATTCATGCCGGCTATCGAGAAGGCTGTGAGAGACCATAATGTTATGGTGCCAGCGAAACAAGTCCGGATTCTTCCGGCTCAATTGGGGGAATATGCGGGTCTCTATGGAGCAGCTTATTCTATTCTACAGAGAATTGAGAATATGTGATGAATAAAAATCGATTTATCAGCGACATCCTCAGCCAACCGGCAGCATTGAAATTGGCTTTGGAGAAATTTGACATCGATCCACTTCGCCCGCTCATCGACCTGTTGAGCAGCGGTAGGATCAATCGCATCATTCTCACTGGCATGGGGGCTTCTTATTATGGTCTCTATCCAGCCTGGTTGTTATTAGCGCAAAACAAGCTGCCAGCAATCTGGATTGATACAGCTGAGTTGATTCACTATGCTAATAATTGGATCACTGATCAGACATTGCTTTGGATCGTCTCTCAATCCGGGCGCAGTGCGGAAATCCTGCATTTGCTTGAACAGGTGCAGGAAAAGCATCCTGCGATGGTGTTAGCAACGACCAATGATCTCAACAGTCCATTGGCTATGTCTGGGGGGGTAATCCAACCGCTATATGCTGAAGCTGAGATGTCAGTCTCAACCCGCACCTATATCAACACACTGGCAATCACGCAATTGACCGCATTGGTTTTAGTGGGGATGCCAATTTCAGAAGAAGTCACAGGTTTGCGCCAGACTGCTGATGAGATAGCTGGTTATCTTCAGGATTGGCCGGTACGCTTAAGAGAATTAAAGGATACAATCGGCTTGCCAGAGAGATTGGTGATCCTTGGACGAGGGCCATCCCTGGCGACAGCCATGAATGGCAGTCTAATATTAAGCGAGGCTGCCAGATACATGGCTTTAGGGCTGAGTGTGCCAGAATTCCGCCACGGACCACTAGAAATGGCGAACGAGCGTTTGACAGCGATTGTTTTTGAGGGAGTCGATCGAACAGCGGCTCTCAACCGGCGGTTGATTGAGGAATTGTTGGCGTACGAAGTGCGTGCCTTTTGGATTAGCCAACGAGCGGAAGATATGCTCAGAGGATTTACTATCCCATCCTGTACGGAAATTGGACTACCGATTTCGGAAATCATATTAATTCAATTGTTATGTGTTTCGCTGGCCGAATTGCAAAACTTTGAACCTGGAAATTTTATTCACATTGGCAAGGTTACCCAGACTGAATAATGACTTTTTTAATTCAGCTTGACATAGAACCGGGCATGCGATAGGATACGCCGGAATATTAACAATTAAAAAGGTACACATGCAAGAAGCTCAAGAAGAAAAACCACGCCCCACATTAACCGACCAACTTCGTGTGCGTTTTAAAAGCATCCTCGATCCGATTGGCGCGTTTTTTAACCGCCTGGGTCTGATGCCAAATACAATGACACTCCTGGGTCTAGTAGGTAATACGATCGGAGCGATCTTTTTAGCGCGTGGACAAATGACAATCGGTGGCATTTTGATTTTACTGATGGGCCCCGTCGATGCACTGGATGGCACCATGGCGAGGTTACGCGGCATGGGTGGGTCTTTTGGCGCGTTCGTCGACTCTGTTACAGACCGATATTCGGAGTTAATTATCTTTGGAGGACTGATTTATTTTTATGCTCAGCAAGGGGATTTTATAGGGACGATAATAAGCTTTGCCGCTGCTGCTGGCTCGGTGCTGGTTTCCTACATTCGCTCACGCGGTCAATCTTTGGGTTGGGATACAAAAGTTGGAATACTTACTCGCTTTGAGCGATACGCAGTTCTAGCGCCCACATTGATCTTCAATATTCCTTTGATTGGCATCACGATCATTGCGATTTTTGCAAATATCACAGCCTTGCAAAGGATCATTGATGTCCGGCGCCAATATTATCAGGGGTTAAAAAAGTAATGCCTCCATCTACTATTTACATCGGACCTTTACCAATTCACTTATATGGCATCATACTCATGCTTGGCGCTTTAGCTGGGGCGTTTCTTGCCTCCAGAGAAGCTAAACGACGTGGCGAAAACCCAGAAATTGTCTGGGATGCCCTGATCTGGGTGTTGATCGGCGGAATCATTGGAGCCAGACTATGGCATATTTTTTCACCCCCACCATCCAACGTAGACCAGGGATTGACTACCCTTTTTTATTTAACTCACCCGCTAGATGCGCTGGCTGTCTGGAAAGGTGGATTGGGAATTCCAGGTGCGGTAATTGGTGGAGTGCTCGCTCTGACCTTATATTGCCGCAGGCATGCACTGGATACCCGGCTTTGGTTAGATATCGGCGCACCAGGATTAGCGCTGGCACAAGCTATCGGCCGCTGGGGTAACTGGGTTAACCAGGAGGTTTATGGCAAACCTTCTGACCTGCCTTGGGCAATACCCATCGATGCCCAACATCGCCTCCCGGGATTTGAGCTATATGAGCGCTACCACCCATTATTTCTATACGAATCGCTTTGGAATCTTTTCAATGCGCTTCTGTTACTCTGGCTGGGGAGGCGTTTCGAGCAGCGCCTGATACCTGGAGATCTATTCCTGGTTTATGTAATTGTCTATTCTATCGGACGTTTTTTGCTTGAATTCTTACGTTTAGATGCATCTCAGATTGCAGGGATAAATTTCAATCAGACAGCAGTCGCAGTAGTTGGGCTTGTTTCTGCTGCTATCCTGGTGTGGCGACACATCAGGAGGAGAAATGAGTCCGATGCTTAGTTTCAACTTGTTATAAAAACTATGGCAAAATTAATTATCTTAGGTACATCGAATGCAATTCCGGATGACCAGCATGAAAATACACATATGGCGCTCACCACGGAGAACCGTCTTTTATTAATTGATTGTCCAAATAATCCAACAGCTCGTTTACCTCAAGCCGGATTAAATCTTTTTGATCTGACAGATCTTATACTCACTCACTTCCACCCGGATCATATATCAGGCGTACCTACCCTTTTGATGAGCAGCTGGTTGCTAGGCAGGAAAACAGCGCTAAATGTTTATGGGTTAGAGTACACCCTCGACCGTCTGGAACAAATGATGAATTTGTACGAATGGGGTACTTGGCCGGATTTCTTTCCTATCCATTTTCAGCGCATACCAGAAACCGAGCATGCATTGGTATTAGATGATGTGGATGTTCGTATATCCAGCTCACCCGTGCATCATTTTGTTCCAAATATTAGTGTCAGGATAGAAATTCCGGGTTCCGGGCGTGCTGTTGTTTATTCAAGTGATACCGAACCCTGTGATGAGGTGGTAAGGCTGGCATCAGGAGCAGACATCTTGATCCATGAAGCAACCGGCGAAGGCCCAGGTCATACTTCAGCTGAACAGGCGGGTGAGATCGCTCAAAAAGCGGGGGTAAAAACGTTGGTTCTTATCCATTATTATGCGAAACAAAATTCCCCAGACCAGCTGTACGAACAGGCAAAAAAAACCTTCACCGGAGAGATCGTCCTGGCGAAGGATTTCATGGAGTTGGGAATTTAATTATTAAATGGGGTCAATTTCACCCCAAATTGAAATAAGATTACCAGCCTTCTACGAATGGCAACCATTCATCGTTGGTTTTTACATGTCGGGCGAACATATAGGAAGCTGAGGTTGGAGGCTCTGCTGGAAGACGCAAGAGATGCATGTGTGCTTGCTCAATGGTACGCCCTCCTTTATGATGGTTGCAGGGAGGGCAGGCGGCTACCAGGTTGTTCCAGCTATGCAAACCACCCAAACGGCGTGGTACCACATGGTCTATCGTCAAGTAAGTGGCATGCTGGCCGCAATACTGGCAGGTAAAATCGTCGCGGCGTAGAATTTCACGCTTGGTCAAGCGCACCTGAGGTCTTGGTCGATGCACCATGTGGTCCAGGCGGATTACGGAAGGGCGCGGAAAGGAAATCGAAACGGTCTTAATTTCCCCGCGCCCGTTTAACACCAGACTGGCTTTACCAGTCAAGATCAAGCCGATCGCCCGACGAGTTGTACAAACGTGGATCGGCTCAAAATTAGCATTAAGAACCAACACAGGCTCGTACATAGCTGATAATAAACTTCGCCAATTATAGCATGGGATATTACATTAGATTTCTATTTAAATCTATTACAATCAAGCTATGGAAAATGATCCAGACCTAAACAGCAACCTACAGTTCAAACCCGAACTGATTTCACGCAGAGGCGAGTTGGTTGCCTGGTTCTGCGCGGCGCTTGTTTGGGCAGGCTGGTTAATATTTATTATTTCCGACAATAAAGTCCCAGTAACGGTTTCGTTCATGGGTATATTCTTACTTTTCACTGCCTTAGCGATTAGTCTTGGGAATTGGATGGATCGGAGAACAAAAATCAATATTTTCAGCGACCATATTAGCTTTGAGAATGGTGTAAGACATGCGAATATGGTTTGGGAAGATATCCAGCGCATAGAAGTGCTGCCCTCAAATTGGGGGAAGAAAGTGAGAGTCATAGGTAGACGCTCGCATTTTGATTTTCGAACATTGGGTGAAGTGAATGTCCGTGGTGAGATCAAAGCACGGCTGGGCTTCATAGATGGTGATAAAATATTGGACATGATCGTTCAAAAAGCAGGATTGATACCAGCTGAAGTTTCCAACACTGGTTATTACTACACCCGGCGGTGAGAGTCCCTCTGCGGCGAATTGATCGCGCCCTCCCCGCAGAGGGCGCGTTTTATTGTCTGTCTGGGATGATCAGATAGGAGGAATGATGGTTGATGTGAAGATGATGACCCTAGATGAACAAGTGGAATACTTAATGCAAGGCACTGAATATGGCGATGATGAGCTAAAAAGGGCTATGGCTGCAGAATTACGCCAGCGCTTGACGGAGGCCAGGCAGGAAGGGCGCCCATTGAGAATTTATTGTGGATTCGATCCGCGTACCAGTGACCTGCATCTGGGACATACTGTTCCCATGCGCAAGCTGCGCCAGTTCCAGGAGCTTGGCCATGAGGTCATTTTTTTGATTGGCAATTACACCTCGTTAATTGGCGATCCTTCGGATCAAGATCGACTGCGCCCACTTTTAACTCCTGAGCAGACTGCAGAAAATGGACGCACTTATGCAGAGCAAGCCTTTAAAGTATTGGATAGAGAGAAGACATTAATCCGTTACAATGCAGACTGGCTCTCCAAATTGTCATTTGCGGATCTCATTAAGCTCGCCTCGAATTTCACGCTGCAACAATTCTTGACGCGAGAAAATTTCAAGTTGCGCTGGGAACGTAATGAGCCAGTTTACCTTCACGAGACCTTTTACTCACTGATGCAGGGCTACGATGCCTTTGCTTTACACACTGACATCCAGGTGGGTGGAACCGATCAATTGTTTAACATTGTCACTGCGGCGCGTAAGATCATGACCTTCTTAGGGGAGAAGCCGAATATCGCCATCATCCTGGGCATATTGCCGGGAACGGATGGCGAAGTCAAGATGAGCAAATCTTTAGGTAACCATATCCCTTTAATGGCTACGCCTGAAGATATGTATGGCAAGGTTATGAATATACCAGACAAGGCGATGGGGCAGTTTTTCCGATTGGTAACCCGTTGGGCTCCTCCGAAGATTACAGAAATAGAGAGGGGTTTGGCGGAAGGAAGATTACACCCACGTGATGTTAAGATGATACTGGCGAGAGAGATCGTGGCGATATATCACTCCGAAGAAGCTGCCGAACGAGCTGAGCAGGCTTTTGTGCGTGTCTTTCAGCAGGGGGAAAGACCCGTAGATATGCCTGAATATTCTTTTCAACCTGGGAAAACGGTCTTAGATGTTTTGGTCGATGGAAAACTGGTTTCGAGCAAGAGCGAGGCCAGGAGGTTGCTCCAACAAAACGGCGTTCGTCTGGATGGGGAGATATTGAGTGATGCGAACCAGGAATTTCCTCACCCTGGAGTACTCCAGGTAGGAAAGCGCAGATATTTGCGCGTTGTCTAGATTGTTATTTCTTGTGGTCAAGGATTTAAGGCGGTTTGAAGAAGAGTTTGCCCAATTTGGATAGCGGTCTGAGCATTGGTGTCTTCCAAAAGTAATGCCAGCGCTAGGGGTGTTGCGGGGTATCCGGGGAGAGAGCCACCCAAAAACCAGGTGACAGGCGCTTCACCACTATTACTCTCTAAGTGATTCCCAATCGCTATGCTTTGCCAAAAGGGCTGGTCTGAAACGGCGAGGGCTTTTGCCGCTTTTTGGGCAGCTTCTTGAGAGAAGATCCTGCGTGGTGTACCTGAGGCGGGGAGTAACATCCAACCTTTATCAGGGAGATTAGTTGCAGTAGCTAGCTGAGGGGCGGGAATCACCCCCTCGCCGCTGAGTGCTGCAGCAGCTAAGGCCAATTGCAGTGGGTTTAAGCGCAAGTCCTTACCCAAGGCTGCCTGGGTTTCATCTGGAGTTTCTTGAGGTGGTTGGGAAGATGCGGTGGGTAGAAGTGATTGTGGTGCTGTGTAAAACCCCAAATTCTGGTAGAGAGTTTGTATTTGGTCCGCCCCGATCGTTTTACCCAGTGCCGCGGATGCGTTTGAACAACCGTTAGAAATTCCTGTTCCCCAGGCTTGATCAGAAGTGGGGGTCGCGCAGTCTGTAAATTTTATCCCGAATTGAGCGCTTGGGGGTTCAGAAAGATTTGTTAGGGAGCCATCTTGAATGGCTTGAGCCAGAAGAAAAGGACTCGCGGCTGGCCCGACCGGATACAAACCTTGTGTTGCGCGATTAAGTAGCGGAGAATTACTATCCTGCATTAACTGCTCCCAGTCGATCTTAAGATTGTTAGCATTAAAAGTAGGATGGGAGGCCATAGCCAGAATTTCCCCATTCTGGGCATTGATCAATACCAATGCGCCTTTATGTTCGCGGAGAAGTTCGTCCGCCTTGCCTTGCAGGTCAAGATCAAGGCTGGTGCGGACATCCAATCCGAGTGGGGGATGTCCAAAAAGCAAGTAATGCCACCATACCATCCAGGAGGGATTACCTTTCTGGCCACGTAGCGTTGTGTCGAGAGCGGTTTCTAAGCCTGTTTGGCCAAAGGTTGGATTGGTATAGCCGATGACATTGCTTAAGTCAGGATAGCTGAAATGACGCTCATATTCTCCAGGGTTTCCGATAGTTGAGGAGATCAGATTATTCTTACGGTCGAGGATAGCTCCACGTAGAACAAAGCGGTCATTAATGGATCGGCGAGGATTATCTGTTCGACCAAGCAACGCTGGGCTGCGATAAATTGTCCACCATCCAGACGCTAAAGCAATCATCAAAATAGTCACATAGAAGATCTTAGCCAGGTTCAGATATGGTTGGGTATTTAGTTGTATTACGGATTCACCTTCGCCCTTACGGCTTATGTGGAGCAAGAACAAAACGGATAGGAATGATGTAACCAGCGATGAACCACCATAAGAAACAAAGGGAAGGGTGATGCCAGTGAGTGGCAGAAGGCGTAAGTTGGCTGAGATAATCCATAGACTCTGACCAGCCAGTAACACCACCAGACCAGCCGCCAGATAGCGGCGAAAAACATCAGTGGTTGAGATCGCAATGTGTATCCCTCGGTTTATAAATATTGCTATCAGCATCAGTATCGCAATAGCGCCAATCAATCCCATTTCTTCGGTGATGGAGGTGAATATGAAGTCTGAATGAGCGATGGGAACAAGTTCAGGATAGCCTAATCCTGGACCTCTTCCGATAATTCCGCCGTTAGCCATGGCAATCAGCGACTGGACTATTTGGTAGCTATTCCCACTGGGATCAAGCCACGGATTCAGCCAGGCGTCAATGCGAAGGTGAACAACGTCGAACAAGACATAACCCACAGCAATAGCCACTGTGAAGGCTACTCCCGCTAGCATGAGTAACCACTTCTCTCCGGTTGCAAGGTAAACCTGGAAGGTGTAAATCAAGACCAGAATAAAGGCTGTGCCCAAATCACGCTGGACAATCAGCAAGGTAGTGGCAAAACCGAGCATAATAAGGGTTGGTGCAAGTAGCGGTATGAGACGTGACAGATGGCGCATCTGCCTGCTTGTTCTGCTAAAGGCGGATTCAGTGCTTAATGATGGGGAAATTAATCGGGCAGAATTACCAGTCTTCGACGATATCTGCGCTTGAGGCAGTGTGGGGGAGATGAGGTCTCCCTTATTTATGGTGGGTTTAGAACCAGTAACATGAACATTTCGATCAGCTAAATAAGCGGCTAGATAAACGACAAGCAGCAGTTTTAATGGTTCTGAAGGTTGCAGGTAAATACCACAACATCCCAACCACATGCGTGGTCCATAGCCGAGTGGATTCGTACCAAACAGAAATGTCAGCCCGGTTAAAAGCAGGATGCTGGTAAGCCAGAGATATTTGTAGTGTCTTAAAAAACGCAAGTCAGAAGGAAGACGAAAGCCCAAGATTAAAAGTACGCTCGCAACCAACAACCAGATACTCTGACGAAGACCTAGATATGGATCAAGACGCCATATTGTTAGTAATCCCCAACCAGAGAGCAAACCGATCACTGGCAACAAATATGGATCCCGATCGGGTATCCAGCGCAAGGATTGGTAGTGGGCAATAACCATCGTTACAATCCATAGAATGAAGGCTACCCAATGGTCCCATCTAATCTCAACTTGTCCAATTTGGCTGCGCACAATCGGGGAGATGGATAATGCAAGACTAAATAAACCCAAGAAGATTGCTGCCAGGGATAGGAGCTGACCTTGAAGCCTCGCCGGATTCTTAAGAGGAGACTTAATAAACACAGGTTTTGATTTAAGTCCTTATCTGTGGTTGCAAATACCTGTCTACCAACAATCCCAGTTTCTTTCGTGTTTCTTCGGGGATGACATCAGGGCTAGTAATAAGCGCGTCACGCAATGCGTGGCAACATTGACAGGTGCGTTCCAAAGAAAGCCTGCGCACTAAATTGTGCACTGCGTCGTTTGCAATGCGCACATTTTTGTTGAGAATCTCGATTACCATCTCTACGGAAACCGGTTGTTCACTGACATGCCAGACGTCATAATCAGTGACGTGAGCCATAACAGCATAACAAATTTCCGCTTCGCGCGCCAGATATGCTTCTGGAGAAGTGGTCATACCAATCAACGACATGCCCCAGGCACGAAATACGTTGGATTCGGCACGAGTAGAGAACCTCGGACCTTCGATGGTGATGAAAGTGCCGCCACGATGGATTGTAGCCTGGGTTGCTTGTACGGCTTCGTACAGGTGATTGGTTAAATCAAGGCAGAATGGATCAGCAACAGAGACGTGAGCAACCAATCCGTCACCGAAGAAACTGCGTCTTCGTTCTCGGGTAAAATCGAAAACCTGATCTGGAATGACCAGATCACCAGGGGCATAGTCATCACGCAGCGAACCGCAAGCGCTAATGCTGAGAATACGTTCCACCCCGAGCGATTTCAAGGCAAAAATATTGGCGCGGTAATTCACCTCACTCGGTGAAATGTGGTGACCGATACCATGCCGAGCCAGAAAAGCAACACGTTGATTTTCTAAAGTTCCTAAAATGATGGGGGCGCTAGGTTTCCCAAAAGGAGTCATCAGTTCCTGAATTTTGGGATCTTTTAAGCCCTCCATTTCATAAAGACCCGAGCCTCCGATCACAGCAAATTTTGGGGAGTCATTCATGGTAGTTTTCTCCGATGTGTATTGTTAATTCGACGCCACCACAGCGTAATTTGTCTCCATTGGTAATCACCATTGGCTCCTCCACTGTTTCTTGGTTGAGAAATGTGCCATTGGTAGATTTTAAGTCTTCCACCCACCACTGTTTATGATGATGGGAAAGTTTGGCATGCCTGGCAGAAATGGCACGGTCTTCAAGAAACAGCTCACATGTCGGATCTCGACCAATGATTACCTCAGTAATGTTATAAGAGAACCGTTCAGGAACGTTATCTGTCTGTCGAGAGAGGGATATACTGGGTGGCTTATGAGTCGCTAAGATCTTTTGGTATTCTTTCAATTCCCTCCACAAGGTGAGTAAAGCCCATCCCAGGAAAGCGAACAGGCATAGGGCGATTAATAATCTAAGAATTAGAAGGATAATGCCACTCATGAGTCAATTAACTACGAAGAATTTCACCTATATACTTTAATGGGACAAATTTAGTCTGATGGCCAGGCAAATTTCTGGGTTTCCCCATGCAGATTTGTATCCTGACCAAAAACGAGTGGAATTCCAGCCAGAGAAATCACATCTCCGGGACGCAAAGCATGCTCATTCACTGGTTGGTTGTTGACATATGTACCACCGGTTGAGCCGAGGTCAAAGATGACAAACTGCCCGTGAATTAGCCTGATCTGCGCATGTAACCGGGAGATGCGCGAGTCATCAATTACCAGATGATTGTCAGCTCGGCGTCCAATATTAATCACTGTTTGTTCAAGTGTAAACAATTGGGTTCCATCGACGATCAGGAATGCATTAATTGGGATTTCTTCCTGATCCTGGTCTAATGGCGCTTCCATCGCCATGGTGTGTGGTAAATCTTCCGTATCGTGATAAGCGAATATCCTCATATCTCCCTGTAAGACATTTTCATCTGGAACAATTAGAATCTGAGGTGAATGGTAAAAGGTTAAACCAGCTTCTTCTCCTGCTTGGTGCAATGCGTCTGAGACTCCATCCAGGGCGGAAGGATCAGATGAGATTTTTTCCGCTTCACTCGGGTAAAGGTGTAACTCAAAGTTTGAGGGGACAACCCAATTGCCATCTGTATCTGAGCGTAAATGTTGATGTAGAGCTATCACAAAACGATTGGTTAAATCACCTGTGCTTTGCATACTAGGGAAAAATCGAGCAGAGCCTCCTTCAATAAGAGCTTGAAGATGTGATTCCAGCTGAGTAAATGTCTTTTCGATGCTTCTCACTCTTAGTCCTTCCTGTTTCGGGAAAGTATTATAAGCTCATAAGTGAAAATTGGTAACCTTTCATTGGAAGTAGATTGACCTACACTATTGATGCTGAAATCCGTTATACTCAGGATATGGATGAGTCTCAGATTGTAGGATTTCGCGAAATTGAACATACGGCGGATTGGGAGCTGGAAGTCTGGGCGCCTACTCTACCAGCGTTGTTAGAACAAGCTGCACGTGGCATGTATGCGCTAGCTGGGATAGAGCTAAATGAAACCACGCGAGAAATGCGGAAAATTGAATTGCATTTCGTCGATGTGGAAAGTTTGCTTGTCTCTTTCCTATCGAAGTTACTCTATTTTGGTGAGACTCAGGAGATTGGTTTTGATAGCTTTCTTTTGGTAATGAAGGATGATAAGCTCAAAGCAGTGCTTTATGGGGCATCAATCGCCAAGCAAACCAAGGAGATTAAAGCCGTAACATACCATAACCTGAAAGTTGTTCAAACGACAGATGGATTTAGAACGAGGATCGTTTTTGATGTATAACGGCTGGTGGATTGAAAAAAGCACTTAATAGGAGAGGTGGAATATGGTTTCTCTACAAGACTTAACACGCATCAGCGATTATGAATGGGAAATACCCAGAAGTTTCCGCCAGGATATGCAAGTCCCAGTGCGCATTTTTGCCACAAAGCGCCTTCTTGAGAAAGTGATGGATGACAAATCCCTGGAACAGGCGGTTAATTCAGCTACTCTACCAGGGTTGGTAGGTCATGTTTTAGTCATGCCGGATATGCATCAGGGTTATGGTTTTCCTATCGGCGGTGTTGCAGCCACCCGTTACCCAGATGGCGTGATCTCACCAGGAGGCATCGGGTATGACATCAATTGTGGCGTACGTTTACTGTCATCACAGATTTCCTGTGATCAAGCAAAACCATACTTGAACGATTTGGCTTCGGCTTTAAATCAATTTTGTCCAAGCGGGGTTGGAACAAAGGGCTCATTAAGGATGAATGAAAAAACTCTCGACCAGGTTTGCCGGGAGGGATCGCGCTGGGCGTTGAAAGAAGGTTATGCCAGTGAGATGGATGTGCGGCGCACAGAAGAGTCGGGCTGCCTGGATGGGGCGGACCCTACCAAAGTTAGCGCACATGCTAAAGAGCGAGGCCGCCCGCAGATGGGCACCCTGGGCGCTGGAAACCATTTCATTGAGGTGGACGTTGTCGACCAGATTTTCGAGGCGCAGGCGGCTCAAATCATGGGATTAGAAGAGGGGAATCTAGTTGTGCAGATACACTGCGGCTCACGTGGTTTTGGACACCAAATTTGTACCGATTATGTAGAAGAATTTCAGAAAGCAGTCAGGCGCTATAATATCCAACTCCCAGACAGGGAACTGGTTTGTGCTCCATTGAGCTCGCCGGAGGGGCAGTCTTATTTGGGCGCCATGCGTAGTGCGGCTAATTATGCATTTGCAAACCGTCAGGTGTTGGCGCATAACGCTCGCCTGGCTTTCGAGCAAGTGTTTGCTGGTAAAGTGAAGAACTGGCATCTTAGCCAAGTCTATGATATCGCTCACAACATGGGCAAGATTGAAACGCATAATATCGAAGGCAAGCCGATGAAGGTATGTGTGCATCGTAAAGGGGCAACCCGCGCCTTTGGACCAGGAGCACCAGGTTTACCGCCTGAGTATCAGGTGATAGGGCAGCCGGTATTGGTGCCGGGCAGCATGGGCACTGCTTCCTGGGTCCTTGTTGGAACTGAGACAAGTATGCAACGCTCGTTCGGTTCCACTTGTCATGGCGCTGGCCGGGTTATGAGCCGTCACAAAGCCAAAGCCTCGGTGCGCGGCGATAAGCTGCGACAGGATTTAGAAGCAGATGGCATCCATGTGCGCGCTGGTTCGAATGCAGGTTTAGCCGAGGAAGCTCCACAGGCATATAAAGATGTTGATGCTGTGGTCGAAACAGTTGTTGGGGCGCAGATAGCTCGTAAGGTGGTGCGCTTGCGTCCCGTGGCGGTTATCAAAGGTTAATCAAATGGAACTAAATCAAGCTAGCTTACGTCTTGCAATGTAGTTAGAGTGGAGGTAGATATGAAACATGGTTTACTTGGATCACTCTTGATTATGATTCTCCTGACTGCCCTCACATTGGCAGGTTGCAGTGATATTGAAAATATCTTTCCGAAGACATACCCCCCATCTGAAACGAAGGAGGCAATTTCACCAGAAAGTCCGAAGGGCGAAGTGCCAGATTTGGCTACATATCCAGGACCCATATCCCAGGAGCCACCCGATTGGCAACCTCAGCCGAGCGATGCGATCTTGAGTCAGAGTGAGGCATTAATCGAGAATAGCGAATTGCTTGTGCTGGAAAGCTATCCTCCGCAGTACATGTTAAGTCTGAAGGGAAACCTGCCGACGCCGTGTCACCAATTACGCATCCATATTCCTGATCCAGATGAAAAAGGACAAATAATGGTCCAGGTTTATTCAGTGGTGAACCCGAATGAGATTTGCATCCAAGTGTTAGAGCCATTTGAAGTTACAGTTCCCCTGGAGGTTGTCTCAGGGAATAATTACTCAATATGGGTGAATTCTGAGCTAG
>Ga0113563_10000625_pt1 | contig 17641 bp, 17 predicted proteins | sample Mud3Dept3metaG_FD_80117 | JGI IMG/M metagenome (GOLD analysis project Ga0113563, IMG submission 80117) | Freshwater wetland microbial communities from Ohio, USA, analyzing the effect of biotic and abiotic controls - Mud 3 Core 4 Depth 3... | ecosystem: Environmental > Aquatic > Freshwater >...
ACCATGACGAGGAACACTACAAGTAACCGCTTAACGTTAATAAAATACAACTTAAATGTTATTTTTGTATAGTTTTTGTGTGATGCCATGATGTCAGCGGCAAAACTATTAAAAAAACGTGAACTTAACATGCGCACAGTTATTAAAAGCGGCAAACATCGTACCATTAGTATATATGGTATGATTTTATTTCTTGGTTTTATTTTCCCTTTTTATATCTCTGCTTTCCCCGCCGGATCTGTAAACAGCAACAAATGGCTGATCGTGATTGATCCGGGACATGGAGGAAGAGATCCCGGCGCTCTCGGATCATTCAGCAAGGAAAAAAATATCAACCTGGCGATTGCACTTAAAACAGGAGAATACATCGAAAAGAACCTTGAGAATGTTAAAGTAATCTACACAAGGAAGGATGATTCGACCGTTGACCTTATTGAACGGCCCGCAATTGCAAACAGAAATAATGCAAATCTTTTCATTTCCATCCACTCAAACGCCACAAGAGTTTCAAAGAACATTATGGGAGCAGAAACTTACATAATGGGGTTGACTTCAAACCAGGACAACCTCGAGGTAGCTATGAGGGAAAATGAAGTTATGCTTCTTGAAGATGACTATTCCACCAAGTATCAGGGCTTTGATCCAAAATCACCTGAATCATATATAATATTTTCACTTATACAAAATGTTTATCAGAAACAGAGTCTTGATCTTGCATGGAAGATCCAGACCCAGTTTACTGAAAAAGTTGACCGGAAGGACCGGGGAGTTAAACAGGCTGGATTCTGGGTATTATACAACACCTCAATGCCGAGCGTACTTATTGAAACTGGTTTTATCACAAATCCGGTTGAAGAGAGATATCTTAATTCAAAAACCGGGCAGGAATATCTTTCCTCAGCAATATTCAGAGCATGCAGGGATTATATTAATGACATCGATAACCGGAGCAGTATTTCTGTAAACCAGGCTGATTCAGGAACTTACAATTCCGCCCCGGAATCTGTGCCCGGAGACAAACTGGTTTTTATGATACAGGTTGCAACCAGTTCAAAAAGAACTGAAATAAAGCCGGAGAACTTTAAGGGGATAACCGATATTATTGAAATCAGCACTTCCAGCCGTTACAGGTATGCAACAGGCATCTTTGAGGATTATATTAAGGCTGTGGAATACAGGAGGAAAATTGAAGAAAAATACCCGGATGCTTTTGTAATTGCTGTAAAAGACAACAAAGTGTTACCTTTACAACAGGCATTAAACCAGAACAAGAATAAATAAACCTGAAAAAACTGATGAAGATCTCTAATGAAGTTAAAGTTGGTGCGGTAACCCTGCTGACTATTGTAGCATTTATCTGGCTCTTCAATTTTCTGAAAGGAAAGGATTATTTCAAAAAAACGGCAAATTACTATTGTATTTATGATGAAATCGGCGGTCTTGCTGAATCAAGCCCTGTCGAAATCAATGGCTATAAAGTCGGTGTTGTCCAGTCAATAGATTTTGTGGATGAAGTCAGCGGAAAGCTTCTTGTTGTGCTATCAGTGAGCAAGGATTTCAAGCTTCCCTTAAACACTGTTGCGGAAATACTTCCGGTTTCAATCATAGCAGGAATGAAGGTGCAGTTCGTTTATGGCAATGGTCCCGGAATGTACTCAGACGGTGATACACTTCCCGGCAGACTGGCTAAAGGGCTGCTGACCAAACTTGAAACAGAGATTATACCCATAAAGGAAAGATTAATGTCGCTGCTGAATGTCCTTGATTCAGTTATCTCATCAATAGACGAAGTGATGGATCCCGGATTCAAAAAGAACCTTAACGGAATTGTCGCCAACCTGAACAGTACAACAGGCAGTTTTGACGAGATTATCGGGTCAAGTGAAACAGAACTAAAAAAAACCCTGAATAACCTGGCGAGATTCTCAAACATGCTGGGTGACAATTCAGCATCGATGGGTAAAACCCTGGAAAACCTTGGAACAATTACCGATACACTTGCAGCCGCAGATATATATGCCTCCGTAACAAATCTGAAAAAGGGATTGCAGACTACATCTGACATGCTGGGGAATCTGAATGAAGGCAAAGGGACCGCAGGAAAATTACTGACGAACGATTCACTGTATACAAATCTTACAGCTACTCTTGAAAGTTTAAACGTACTTTTACAGGATATGAAAGACAATCCAAAAAGATATGTTCACTTTTCTCTCTTTGGTAAAAAAAATATTTCCTCTGAATGATTTAGATTTGAAAAATTCAGATTATCTTGATACAGAAAAGGAAAACTGAATTGATGTCAAAAAAGTCCGCATATATAATCACTTTTGCCGGATTTTGAGTAAGATTCCATAATGAGTTGTAACACACCATTGAACCATATAAATTTAATGTAACTTATTAATATATTGCTTTTTATGGAATGCAATAAATTTTTGAAATATAAGTTGCTGATGTTTAAAAACATATACTTTTTTTGAGAAAATCAAGCAAAAAAAGTTTTTGTTTTAAGATTTTTTTTTACAAATATTGTACACAAATCTGCTTGGTACGAACCTTAAAAATACAACCGGCTTAAATGAACAAAACCCATCATGACGTATGGAATAATTGTCTTCAGATTATAAGGGATATTATTCCATCCATCAGCTACAAAACATGGTTTGAACCGATCATTCCTTTAAAGCTCGAGAACAATGTACTGACAATTCAGGTACCTAGTCCTTTTTTTTACGAGTACCTCGAGGAACAGTATATTGATATTCTGAGGAAAACACTCAGGCGCGAGATCGGTACAGATGCAAAGCTTGAATACAACGTCGTAATGGAGAATGCAAATTATACTGACGGAAAACCCTATACTGTAAAATATCCTTCCAGAAACAAGACGGAGCTTCAGAACAAACCGGTGCAAGTTCCTTTTGATGTGACCCAGCCGTCCATTAAAAATCCTTTCGTAATTCCCGGGATCAAAAAACTACATTTTGATCCTAAGCTGAATCCTGACTATAATTTCAACAATTTTGTGGAAGGTGAATGTAACAGACTGGCCCGATCAGCGGGTATAGCTGTAGGGAATAATCCGGGAGGGACTGCCTTCAATCCGCTTATGATCTACGGCGACTCAGGGCTGGGAAAGACTCATCTCGCACAGGCAATCGGGATACTTGTTAAAGAGAAGCATCCGGACAAAACGGTTCTTTACGTCAATGCCAATAAATTTCAAACCCAGTTTGTTGAATCCGTGAGGAACAATAATAAGAATGATTTTCTCCATTTCTACCAGATGATCGATGTACTTATTCTCGACGACGTTCATGAGTTTGCCGGAAAGGAAAAGACGCAGGACACATTTTTCCACATATTCAACCATCTGCATCAGTCGGGAAAACAACTGATCCTGACCTGTGATAAGCCTCCGGTAGATCTGCAAGGTATGGAACAAAGGCTCCTCTCAAGGTTTAAATGGGGACTTCAGGCTGACCTTCAGCGACCTGATTATGAAACACGGCTGGCAATACTGAAGAAAAAAACATACAACGACGGCATTGAATTGCCTGAGGAGATCTTCGAGTTCCTTGCAGTCAATATTTCCAATAATATAAGAGAACTCGAAGCAGTACTGATTTCCCTTTATGCTCAATCGACCCTTAACAGGAAAGAGATCACACTGGACCTTGCACGCATGATGGTTGAAAAACTCATCAACACTTCAAGAAGGGAAATAACAATTGAATATATTCAGAAAATTGTCTGTGAATACTACAAGATCCCCATTGACCTTATACAGGGGAAGACCAGGAAACGGGAGATCGTTCAGGCACGGCAGGTCTCGATGTACTTCTCTAAAAGTCTTACGAAAGCTTCCCTGGCCAGCATAGGCTCTCATATCGGCGGCAAGGATCACGCAACGGTCCTTCATGCGTGTAAAACTGTTAATAACCTTATCGATACTGACAAGCATTTCCGAAACCAGATTAATGAAATTGAGAAGAAATTAAAAGTCTGATTTATGGATACTCGACTCTTTTCAGAGAAATTTTTTGAAAAATACGGGAACAGGAATGAAAAGCCTGTTCTTTTTTTCTCTCCCGGCAGGGTAAACCTTATCGGGGAACATACTGACTATAACGGAGGCTATGTCTTCCCATGTGCCCTTAATTATGGAACCTACCTGCTTGTGAGAAGGATCAAGGGAAATAAGATCAGGTTCAGCACACTTAATTTCAATAGTGATGAGGAGGCTGAAATAGACGGATTGTTTGTTAATACGGGTAAAAATTGGATTAATTATCCTCTTGGCATCATTAATGAATTTCTCAGGAGGGATGTAAAACTTGAAGGGCTCGAATTACTTTATTTCGGGGATGTTCCTAATGGAGCAGGTCTCTCCTCCTCTGCATCCATTGAGATGGTTACGGCAGTAGCCCTTAATGAATTGTTCAACACCGGATTCAGCACTCTTGAATTGGTTAAGCTAAGCCAGAGAGCTGAAAATGAATTTGTCGGAATGAATTGCGGGATAATGGATCAGTTTGCTGCAGGCTTCGGCAAAAAGGACCATGCAATATTCCTTAACTGTGATACTCTGGCATATGAGAACGTTCCAGTTATTCTCGAAGATTGCTCTCTGATAATAACAAATACAAATAAAAGAAGAGGATTGACCGATTCGAAATACAATGAACGAAGGGCAGAATGCGACAGAGCCGTTGAACACCTGCAGGCTTATAAACCGATCCGAAACCTTAGCCAGCTAAATACTGATGATATTCCCTTGCTGGAGAAATATATTACTGATCCGCTTGTAAGAAACCGGGCAAAACATGTCATCAGTGAGAACGGACGCGTTCTTGAAGCTGTTAAGGCATTGAAAGATAATAATATATATCGATTCGGAGAGCTGATGAATCTTTCACATGACTCCCTGAGGGATGATTACGATGTTACAGGTACAGAGCTCGATACCCTTGTATATGAAGGAAGAAGATTTCCCGGGGTAATCGGTACGAGAATGACCGGAGCCGGATTTGGCGGATGCACAGTGACAATAGTCAGAACACAGGATTCTGCAAATTTCATGATCAAGCTTGCAGACATCTATAAAAAGAAGACCGGTCTTATGCCTGATTTTTATCAGCCCGAAATCGGAAATGGTGCAGGAAGGCTGTGAATCACTTCTCCTTAAAACTCCTGCTGTCAATATCCCTGACACACCTGAAGCCAACAGTTTCACTCCGGTCAAAACCCGGCGATACCAGCAGCATGATCTGGGTCTTATCCAGAGGCTGAGGGCCACCCTGTATATACCACCAGCTGGAGCCGGGCCGATAGTAACTGCCGCCCCTGATAACAATAAAATAACTTGTCCCGTTAAAATACATATCGCTGGTCATCTGCCACACATTACCTACCAGATCCATCACACCAAACTGACTCTGCCCTTTTGAGAATGCATCAACCGGTGTGGGTCTGTCGAAAGCATTATTGCAATTGGTTGCATGGAACTCATTACCCCAGGGCCATTTTCGCCTGTCGGTCCCCTGGGCAGCCAGCTGCCATTCAGCCTCGGTGGGAAGTCTTTTATCGGCCCATTTTGAATAAGCCAATGCATCCTCGTAAGTGATACACACAACCGGATACCTGTCCTGTCCCTGTTTGTACATGCCGGATACCCAATGCTTCAAATATCTGGTTGTATCTGCCGGCCGGTACCCCGAGCTTACTATAAATTCGTAATACTGTGCATTTGTAACCGGGTATTTATCGATAAGAAAACTGTCGACCCGGAAACTCCTGCCGCTGACATCGGGGTAAGGCATGAATTTCTCATTTGCCCCAATATTGAAGGAAAATGTATCACCTGGAACAAGTACCATATCAGGGGGAATTGTTACAGATCGTATTGTTCTGTTTAACCTGCTTATAAGCCATGGCTTCCCTCCTTTGACAGTCATAACATTTTCATCCTTCAGCTTATTCTCATCGACAAGCTGGATAACCAGCTTACCTTCGTAGTGCCCAAAAAGATCCCTGACACTGATTACCGTGTCTTTCAGCACTTTGATTTCTTTGTGTTCCGTCCTGTAAGATGGATTGCCCCCCCAAATTATTATTCTGCCTTTTCCCGGACTGCTGAACCTGACTGAATCACCGGTAAGTTCCGATTTCAGTATATCAGGAAATTCTGCGATACAATCAACAGATCCTTCTCTCCGGGTACCAGCATAAACCGAAAGCCATCCGTCAGTTCTTGCAGAAATAGCCAATTTGCCATTTTCATTCTCAGGGATCAGGTTCTCATGGTTCCATAAAGAAACGTAGTGCTTGCCCTCCTTCCCCGATACCTTAAATAGTTTTCCTGCAAATCCTTCCGGCCTCATGTTCAGAACAGTATAAACTACTTTATCCTCTGATCTCCACCTGTTGACAAAGATATTGTCAGCAGAGGTCTCGATAAGAGGTGTCCAGTTACGATCGAGGAATGCATCGTTATTCTGTCGCAGGATGAAAGTTGTTCGGGCAAGAAACTCAAGATCAGCCTCATAATTCTCATCCCTGCCACCAGGCCTGAACATATTCAGTTCAGTTCCGTAGCCGTTGAAAAAAGCAACGGCTATTTCGCGGCGAATGATATCTTCCCCGACATCACAAACTCTGAAGATTGCAAAATCCGGTTTTATCAGTTTGTTCAGATTAAGCTCCGGGCTTAAGTATATTGCATTATGAACACGGCCGGAAATAACAGCGGGCATATTTTTTACTATTGGCATCGCCTCCGGATACATTACTACGCCTTTGCGCACATTATCCACCGCTGTCTGTAACTCAATGCTCGAGCTGCCTACCGAATCAAGGACAACACCATCTGCTTCAATCTCTCCTATAAGGCTTGCCATTCCACTGTAATGATCTTCTTTCCGGGTACTTTTATCCCATGGGACATATGCAATAAAAAACTTTGTACCAGATTGTCGTGATGTCTGTGCTAAATTGCGCAGTTGTCCGGTACCGCCAGGCAGGTCTCTGTACATATCCCATTGATTACGCTTGTCAAGCCCCAGCCGCGGCCAGGTAGGCCAAACACCATATATGTCTATCTTTCCAAAGTAGTCAGTTCCTTTTTTCAACATTTCAGGAAATGCATATTCTCCTTTTTGCCTGTCATAAAACTCCCTGTCCCAGGCCATTTGAAGAACTATCAGATAGCTCTCCCTGATCCAGGCAAGATCACTTCTCTCATACAGGGTGTTATCAAACCTGTCCAGGTCATATAAATATTTATCCCTGAACATCAGCCGGAGGCCCTCCTGCCATTCACCACTGAAAAGGTCAGTGTACATTGTATAAAACACCTTTGATTTCGGAGGCAGAACAGTTTCAAATCGTTTTCTTTGCGAGCCTTCCAACTTCGTTCTTCTGGCAATGGCACATACCGAAAATTTATTCCCGGCAGGAAATGATGAATATCCGAGCTCCCATGCGTTGTCAGGCAGGATCACTCTTACCGGGCGGTATCCCGGTCGAAAGAGGCAAGCCCGGGCAAGATAATCCGTACCATTACCTGTAATACGGACTGATGACCTGTCTTCGCCAAACGGAACTATATTGCTCAGAGTTATTGTATCAAACCCGGTATTTTCAAATATTATTTCACCCGACAAACCTGAGGCACCCCCCCTGACAGGCAAGCTTGCTGTGATTTTAAGTGTGTTATCAATTGTCTGGGAGATTATGCCATTATTATTTACCGTGTCATAATCTGCAGAAGAGCAGTACTTTCCATCAAGAACAAAACTGAAAAGGGGTCTGGCTGAAGGCAGGCTGAGGATTGTGCTGTCCGATAACATAATGCTTCCGGTTGTGAGCCCCCTGGTCGATTCAATCTTAATTTCACTGATTGACTGGGATTGAGCACAGATCGAATATATTAGCAGAAACAGGATTGGATACCCCTTTTTATTAAAAAAGAAATTACTGTGACCTGAGACTTTATTTAACATAAACAACCTGATCTCTCAATTAGTTAATCATAATGGCATGTCCCAAATTTAAAAATTTCCGGGTCAATTCTAACTGCAATTATAACATAACAGTCATAAAAAAATTGTCTTCAATGTTACGGAAGGAAAATAAACCGATCAAACTGCTTTCTTATTTTTTAAATTAATTAATTAATTGTATTTTTGAATAATCCTAATAGAAGTGTGAGGATGACCAGCGCAATCAGAATATTGAAATATTTTGTAATATTTATTTCCATTGCTGTAATTACAGGATGTGCTTCATCCAAACAGAATCCATATTATAAGAAGAGTCAAAAGACTTCAAGGGTAAATACCTCACAGCTTGGCAGAAACAGATATTATTTCTCAACCGGGTATCAGAAAAAGCTTACCAAAAGCTACAAGAAAAAAAAAGTCAAATACTAATCCTCACAGACAAATTTCAGGCCGTCATAAGCCAGCATTATGCCGGGGGGCAATTCACTGTTAACCTCTTTATGAAGACCCATCTGGTGGCTTATGTGAGTAATAAATGCTTTGCGCGGTGATATTTCCCTGATAAAATCCAGGGCTTCCCTGAGGCTGAAATGGGAGATATGCTTCTCTTTCCTGAGAGCATTAATAACCAGGTATTTCACACCTATCAGTTTTTCCCTGCTCTCCTGAGGTATATAATTGGCATCCGTGATATAAGCAAAGTCACCTATTCTGAATCCATAGATCTCCAGATGAAGATGACGCACTCTGACCGGTATTATTTCGATTCCCCTTATCTTAAATCCATATTCGGGTACAGGATTCAATCTCATTTTTGGAATTCCGGGATACTGATACTCCGCAAAAACATATGAAAACTCTTTTCTGACAGCCTTCTGGACTCTTTCTTCAGCATATATGTCTATTGCATCCTGGCTTTTATAGTTGAATGCCCTTACGTCATCCATGCCTGCAATATGATCTTTATGTTCATGTGTAAGTATGATTGAATCGAGCTTTTTTACATTTTCCCTGAGCATCTGTTGACGGAAATCCGGACCTGCATCAAAGAGGAGTATTGTCTCATCCTTTTCAAGAAGCAAAGAGGTTCTCAGTCTTTTGTCATTCGGATCATCCGACAGGCAGGTATTGCAATCACAGGCGATTACCGGAACACCCTGCGACGTACCCGTACCCAGAAAAGTAATCTTCACATCTGTTATATTTCCCGACAAACCTATATTAAAATTCCTTAACAGCAAACAGGAACAGCTTTTTTTTATTCCGGTTTCCCGTAGTTCTTATTTTACTATATTTGATAAACTTAAAGCATGTGAAAGGGAGGATTTATCTTATCCCGGTTACTCTCGGGGGAGACGATTTCCCGGCAGTCATCCCTGAAAAAGCACTTGACATAACCAGGCGGCTCAGGTTTTTTATTGTTGAGGATATCCGCAGTGCAAGAAGGTTTCTCAGGCTGATAGATAAAGGATTTCCGATTGATGAGACTCATTTTTTCGAACTGAATGAGCATACGGAGGAAATAGATGTTGTTCAATTTCTCGAACCTGTCATGAACGGTTCAGATATCGGATTGATGAGTGAGGCAGGACTGCCTGGAATTGCCGATCCCGGCGCCCGGTTAGTATCACTTGCACACAGGAAGAAAATCACGGTAATCCCGCTTTCCGGTCCTTCATCGATAATCCTTGCCTTAATCTCTTCGGGACTGAACGGGCAGAACTTTTCATTTAACGGATACCTGCCTGTGAAACCTGCAGAAAGAGCGTCAAAACTAAAAGAGCTTGAAAGAAAAGCCCGTGAAGGGTATTCTCAGATATTTATGGAAACACCATACAGAAATCAAAAGATGGTCGAGACAATAATGTCCGTTTGCAATAATGACACAATGCTCTGCATAGCTGCAGATATTACACTCCCCACGGAATCGATCAGTACGAGGAGAATATCAGAGTGGAAGGCAGATAAACCTGACCTGAAGAACCGGCTTGTTGTTTATGTTCTGCAATAACGCTATCTGCCCCCGGGTCCTAATGTCAGGCTATCCAGCGTAACATCAAATAATAGTGGTGTATATGACGGCATATAGTATCCTGAATTCCCGTAAGCCAGGTAAGAAGGCAACAATAATCTGGCCGTTCCGCCGACCCGCATTAACATAACTCCTTCATCAAAGCCAGGGATAACCCAACCTTCACCCACGGGAAAACTAAAGAGATCATCACCTACATTACTGTCGAATTCAGTTCCGTTAAGATAGTAACCTGTGTAGTAAACAAAAGCAGTATCATGGATTACAGGCTGTTCGCCTGTACCTACAGTTACATCAAGGTAATACAGACCGCTTTCCTTCAATTCAAAATCAAGGTCGGGATGCTGGCCAAGGAAATTCTGAATCTCCTCGGCTTCTTTCTCTTCGTACTTTTTTGTCATGTTGCAGGAAGATAAAAATATGATTATCAGACCTGTAAAAAGCACACTTTTAACTAAATTGTTCATTTTTATCATTGTTCTTGGATTAATTACCATAATAATTACAATACTGAAAAATTTAAGAATTATTGCCCGTTCAGAATTTTAATTTCATAAATAAGGACAGACCTGGAGGGTATTTTATTGCCATCACCTTTCAATCCGTAAGCAAGAAAGGGAGGCAGGATAAACAAAGCTTCCCCTCCCCGTTTTAGCATCCTCAATCCCTGGTTCAGTCCCGGCTCCATTTCGCTCCTGCCCAGAATAACCTCTCTGGGTCCACTATCTTCGGAAGAATAGCAGCTTGTTCCGTCCAGCAGGTTACATTTATATTCCATTACAAATTTCTCATTATCAGATAAATAAGCACCGCTACCCTCAGTTTTTATCATATACCATAATCCCGAGGGAGATTCTGTCATTTTAAGGTTTCTTCTTTCAATATAGCTTTCAATCCTCTCCCTGTCTTTCTGTACAAGATGCCTGTTAAGAGCTGCCATTTCTTTTTTCCCCGGTCCTTTCTGACCCTCCGTTATTTCAGGTCCTGACTTGCATGCCATTGCACCTGTAAGGAAAAACACGCATATTAACAGTCTTGTTATCATCAGTTAGTTATTCCTGTTGAATCTGCTGAAATTCTCCTTAAGCACTTTCAGAAAATAATTGATCGTGTTCTCAAGAGTATCCCGGTATTCGCCCCCTGAAGCATTCAGATGCCCGCCTCCTGAAAAAAACTCTGATGCAAACTCATTGACAGGAAAATTACCTTTTGAACGGAATGAGATCTTGACGAATCCATCCTTCTCAATAAAGAAAGCAGAAAACAGTATTCCTCCTATTGACAGAGGTATATTGACGAATCCTTCCGTATCACCTTTCACATGGTTGTAAGCTGTAAGGTCATCCTTTGTCAGGTAGATATAAGCACTCTGGTACTCAGGAATGACAACCATTCTGTTGTTAAGGGCATAACCCTGCAACCGCAGCCTCTGTGCGGAAAAATTATTATAAACAAGGTTAATAATCTTCTCCTTCTGAATTCCTGTTTCGAGCAGATCGGCAACTATCCTGAAGGTGCGGCTTGAATAAGTTCCATGCTCAAAGTTACCGGTATCCGTGATTATACCTATGTATATAGCCTCGGAATATGGTTTGCTTCGAAAAGGTTCCCCGTTGATCCCTGTTACAATTTCATGAAGAAGCTCTGTAGTGGAACAGAATGAAGGATCTGATAACACAAGGTCGGCAAAACTTTTCGAATCGAGATGATGATCAATCACAATTTTCATGGCTTTTGATCCAATAACAAGGCTTTCAGCTTCGCCAAGCCTGTCAGGCTGATTGAAATCGAGCAACAGGATAAGATCTGCCTTTTCAACCAGTTTCCGGCAATTGTCCCTGTTCCGGATAAATACATTGATCAGGTCTGCACCGTCCATCCATTTAAGAAACTCCTGAAGGTTATTGGGAGCTATCATATCAACATTTTTCCCTTTCGACTTAAGAAAATGATAAAGTGCCAGTTGCGCGCCAATTGAATCACCGTCCGGATTTATGTGGCTGATCAGCAATATTTTCCCGGAGGAGAAAAAATGATCTGATAATTCTTTTGTATATTTGGATAAATCCAACATCTTTGCTGCTCTGATTTCAGGGGGCAAAGATAAACAATATTCCTTTATATAAACTCCGATTGTTCAATTACATAACGACTCAGTATGAATGGTGATTTCACTTTTGCTATAATAAAACCCAATTCAGTAAGGACAGGAAAAACAGGTCCCATACTGGCAATGATAAATGAAGCCGGCTTTGAGATAGCCGCGATGAAAATGGTAAGAATGACAATCCAGCAGGCTGAATCCTTTTACTCAGTGCACAGAGGAAAACCTTTTTTTGAAAGCCTTGTGGAATTCATGACCTCGGGGCCGGTCATTGTAATGATCCTCAAACACAAAAATGCTGTCGAGGAATTCAGAAGGCTTATTGGTGCCACTGACCCTGAAGATGCAGAGCCGGGAACGATAAGAAAGATCTATGCAGTCTCAGTTCAGATGAATGCGGTTCATGGATCGGACAGTGATGAGAATGCCAGGAAAGAAGCCGATTTTTTCTTTTCAACCATTGAAAGGTTCTGATATATCCTACTCTCTTTTATTTATGGATAAACATTTGACTGTTGACTTTTCTGACCGTAAAACTCTTGAAAAGTATTCATCAGCATTTACACTCTCCGATATGGAGATCTTCATTTTCCCCGAGCTTTTCTATCCCCTTGTCCTTGCGAATATCATTTCACCGATACTATGGAGCTGGAAGAAGGATCCATGGTTCAGGGATATTGAAAATAAAGGATTTACTTATAAAGTAAACAGGATCAAGCAGTATATTATCCAGAATTATGTTTTCAATCTCGATTTGTCAACCTGGGGCCTTACCACCAAAAGCAGGGAGATAGAGAGATTCAGGGAGTTTTTCGATATGGAACTCCTGAGGCAGTCAAATGCCCTGTTTGGCTATGAAGGTGACAAATATTATTTTGATATTGACATACGGAAACATTTCGGCCTTGATAAATTCAATTCAGATGTAATTCCCTACTGGAAAACAGAGACCCTCGAAGCAATGACGGCCTTCAGGTTCAAGGAAAACTTCAGTACAGGGGCCGGAGAATGCGTCTCATTGTCTGCGCTTTACGCTGCAGCCATATTTGTTGTGGCCAGGATCCCGCTGGAAAAAATCTTCCTGATTGCCACACCACTGCATTCGCAGAATTTCATAATCGAAAAAGAGGGGCTGATTACCAATAACCGCCGGATTGTAACTAAGAATATGTGGTATAACGGTACCTCACTTTCTGAGAAGGCAAGAAGAGCCCTGGAAAATGAGAAAGTCACCATTGTGTCACATATTTCCGGTTATATACATACAATCTACAACGATGCCACTATTGACAGGAAATCCTATGAGCTGTTTTCTGCCATGCTCAGGGAATTTCTTGTTACAGATCTCACTAATATTGTATTCCTGAATTTCCTGCGTTTCAAATCAAAATATAAATCACTCTTCCAGTACGAATCTGAAAGCTCAGGCAAGAAGAGATACATCTCGCTTGAAAAAATGTTTGAATACGAACATACAAGCAAATTCAGCGCATCAGCCGATACCCGTGATCTGCTGATTAAGGAAATTGAGGGGGACGAATTTCACCTTAGCCCTCTCCAGGGGAAATTATTATTGAATGAGGTTGAGGAGATCATCGACAAAAGCAGGGGTAAAAGCCTGAGGGAAATTGAGAATCAGTTTGTCAGGTTAAACAATGAAATTTCAACTGACATTATCCGTGAAATGTTTAATGACCTATCGGTTTTCATTTCAACGGATCCCAAAATCCCTGAAGACAAAAAGAATTTTATCTCCACTTCTGTTCCACATATATCGGTTGATGATTCAAGGGAAAAAATTGCTGACAGGATACTCAGTTATGCCGGTAAATCAGAAACTGCACTTCTAACACTATATGTATTCAGGCAGATGGATAAGATAAGCTGGCTCCCGTTTGTTAAGGCGGCAATTGAACGCAATCCGGTTTGCTTCAATGAACTGAACGGTAAAAGTTTTCAGGAAGTGTTTGATATCCTCAATCATTTACCTGACAACTCCATTTATGATGATCAGAGACTTGCACTGCCTGACGAAGTCTGGAATTTCAGACGTGGTGATGGTGTTGAAAAAGCATTGCTGCTTGCGGATTATATTCATCAGAAGGACAATTCCTCATCATTGACGATTGAGATCGATAACAAAAAGGTGCTCCTCACCATTAAGGGTGAAAAGTTCAATTTTAGATCTCATAAATCTTTTAGAAAATCAATAGAAATAACTGGAAATAATTACACTATACAATAATCCGGTTACTATTTCAATATTATATCCCGGATTACCTCAGCTCCTGTCTTTTCGTTAAGCTTTTCCTTCAGAACCTCCCTGAGCATGAGCAGTTCATTTCTCACAACCGAGGAGGTGAGATGAACATACAGGATATGATCTCTGATATATAACTTTGATGTTCTTGATGCAATTGCTTTGCCTACAGTCTCTTCCCATGAGTTTATCAGGTTGATTTCATTCAGTTTGCCTTCCAGTTTCATCTCCCTGATATAATCCTTTATGGCTTCGGCTAAAGATATAGTCTTACTTCGTCTCATAAACCTGTTTTCCGTTATTGATAATCTCATCAACAGCATTATCGCTGATCCTGAAAAGTTTATAATCCGTGTTGTGTGATGAAAGGATATCATGCAGCCTGGTCTGATGAGTATCTGTAATAAATATCTGACCGAATCTGTGGTTTCCCACAAGCTTTATGATCTGTTCAACGCGTTCGGCATCAAATTTATCGAAAATATCATCAAGCAGAAGGACAGGTGAAATGCCCGATTTACGCTTAATGTAATCAAATTTCGCCAGTTTCAGCGCCACAAGGTACGATTTCTGCTGTCCCTGGGAACCAAGAGATTTCACTGAGTGGCCATCCATTTCGAGTACGAGATCATCCTTATGAATGCCAATTGTTGTGTATTCCAGGAAACGGTCCTTAATTACCGAATTAATCAGAGCTTCATCAAAATTTCCTTCGGACAAATGAGATTTATAGGATAATTTCACTTTTTCCTTTTCTGACGAAATCATTGAATAGTATTCCTGGAATACCGGGATAAGCTCATTTACAAGATTCTCTCTCTCTTTATAAACATAATTCCCGTATTTTACCAGCTGTGAATTCCAAATCAAAAGAGCATCATTTTCGAATTCTCCTGTTGCCTTAAAATCTTTAAGCAACCTGTTTCTCTGCTGTAAAGCTTTCCCGTATTTCATTGCAGAATCGAGGTATTCACCGTTGTACTGGCTTATTATCTTGTTAAGGAATCTGCGTCTCTCGTCACTTCCCTCAGAGATTAGCGCACTGTCGGCAGGTGATATCATCACAACCGGATATTTGCCTATATGATCTGAAAGCTTCTGATACTCCTTGCCATTCTTCTTCATCACCTTTTGTTTCTGCCTCTGAAATGCGCAATAGATCTGATCTTCCTCTCCCCCTTTCACAAAAGTGCCATTAATTATAAAATAATCCTCGCTGTGCCTGATACTGATGCTGTCTATATTGTTGAAAAAACTTTTTGTAAGTGACAGGTAATGAATGGCATCAAGAATATTAGTCTTGCCAACGCCGTTATTGCCTACAAAGCAATTTATCTTGGGTGAAAATTCCAGTTCTGTCTGTTCGTAGTTTTTAAAGTTGGCAAGCTGAAGTCTCTTAAGATACATGTGTTACGGTGTTACGGTGTTACGGTGTTACGGTGTTACGGTGTTACAGTGTTAAGATGTCAAATCATATAGGATACAAAGGTAAGAAAAGTATGATTTGCGTTTGAAAAAAATGAAATCAGGCTGACCAAAGAACTCATTTTTAAAGAACTAGCAACCAGCAACAAGCTACATGCAACTTAAGTTAATTAATTGTTTTAAAATAATTTGAAAAAAATTACTTTTGCGGTGGTAAATTTTTAAGCTAATTTTTAAAACTCATATGGCAAAGAAGATAAAGGATGTCAATTCACAAGGCCTGAAGAATGTTGAGCAGACCCTGACCAAAACTGAACAGTTTCTTGAACAGAATTACAGGGTTTTGCTGACCGTACTTGGTGTCATAGTTGCATTGGTTGGTATTTTCTGGCTTGGCAGGATGTACCTTAGCAAAAGAAATGCTGAGGCTCAGTCACAAATCTATCAGGCAGAAAGGTATCTTGAGATGGATTCCATTAATCTTGCATTGAATGGTGACGGCAACTACCTGGGCTTCCTGGATATCGCAAATGATTACAAATTCACATACACCGGCAACCTGGCCAGGTACGGTGCAGGAATATGCTACCTTCAACTTGGCCAGTATCAGGATGCAATTGATATTCTGGATAAATATTCAAAGAAAGACAAGGTAATCGGATCACTGGCAATCGGCGCGACAGGTGATGCCTACGTTGAACTGGGTGATCTCGAGAAAGGTATATCAAAGTATATTGAGGCAGCTGATTTTGCTAATAATTCTTTCAATACACCCATATTCCTGATGAAAGCAGGTGAGATACATGAATTGAACGGAAATTATCCGGAAGCTCTCAAGATCTACGAAAGAATACTCAATGAGTACCCGGAGAGCACTGAAGGTTCCTCCATCGAGAAATATATCGCAAGGGTAAAGCTTATGATGAAGTAAGATGGCCACAACCAACCTGTCGGTATATGATCCCGGGAGCATCCCTGATGCAGGTATGATGAAGATCGGGATTGTTGTTTCAGACTGGAATAATGATATTACAGAGGCACTGCTGGACGGTGCAAAAAGAACACTGAAGAAACAGGGAGTGAAAGAAAGAAATATCCCCGTCAGGCATGTTCCAGGCACCTTCGAGCTGACATTCGGCGCACGTTTTATGGCAGAAAATGATGATCCGGATGCAATTATATGCCTCGGGTGTGTAATTCAGGGAGAAACGCCGCATTTCACATTTATTTGCCAGGGGGTTACACAGGGCATTACTCAGCTTAATCTCGATTACGATATTCCCTTTATTTTCGGTATCCTGACAACCAATACCCGTCAGCAGGCGCTGGACAGGGCAGGCGGAAAATACGGGAATAAAGGTGATGAAGCTGCAGTAACAGCAATAAAGATGGCCACCCTGCGGTTGCCAGGATCATCTCTCGCATAATTGCCTGAAAGGGCAATACCTGCATTTATTCCAGACATCTTTTGTCATAATAAAAGGCTCTCCGGCACTGAAAATCACATTAATTACACTCAGCAGATATTCAAGGAATTCCTGTCTTACATCCTTGTAATCCTCAACGATCAATCCGTCCATAATCCTTAGCATTGCTGAAAGTCGATCACTCTGAGTTTTTTTGAGCCTGTAAATTGCCGGAATGACTGAAGCTTCGGGCATTTTTGTAAGATAAGCCTCACAATAGAGCAAAGTCTGAAGCCACCCGTCAAGTTCTTTTTCCCTGTCCTCTTCGAAAAGCGCAGCCAGCGAATCGATTGCATCTGCAATTCTCCCTGTCTTGTAGTCGATGATCCTTGTTGTTCCGTCCTTAAT
>Ga0113563_10000626_pt1 | contig 17631 bp, 19 predicted proteins | sample Mud3Dept3metaG_FD_80117 | JGI IMG/M metagenome (GOLD analysis project Ga0113563, IMG submission 80117) | Freshwater wetland microbial communities from Ohio, USA, analyzing the effect of biotic and abiotic controls - Mud 3 Core 4 Depth 3... | ecosystem: Environmental > Aquatic > Freshwater >...
ACCGCCGCGCGCGCCACGCGCTCGGGGTGGCCTGCCGGCGTCACGTGATCCGCAAAACGCGGGGACGAGACAATGACGAGGGCCATCAGGTGGGCAGCATAGCCCCACCGCGGTCGCGCTTCAAGGCGAGTCGGCGAGCCCGCGCGCGTGTGTCACCAGCGCAAGCAGGGTGCGCTCGAGCGTGAGGCGTGCCTGCTCCAGGCCCGCCTCGTCGGCGTCAGCCGGGACGTACTGCGGCGGCGCGATACAGAGGGTCACGCGCGTGAACGGCTTGGGAATCTGCGTGCGATCCCAGCTGCGCGCCTCCCAGAACCGACGCGCCTCCGCGTGAAACGGAACGATGGGGCACCCCGACGCCCTGGCGAGCCAGACGGCGCCTGGCTGGACCTTGAGCGCCGGCCCTCGCGGACCGTCCACGGTGAAGGCCGTCGACCGCCCTTGCGCCATGTCGCGCCTGAGCTGCACCAGCGCCCGCACGGCGCCGCGCGAGGTCGAGCCGCGCGCGGTCCCAAACCCGAAGCGCTCGATGATGCGGGCAATCCATTCGCCGTCGAAGTTCTCGCTGGTGATGACCACGATGCCGCGGTCGCGGAAGTAGACCGTCCCGGGCAGGATGCGCCCGTGCCAGAACGCAATGATGGGCGCGTGCCCGGCCCGTTCGACAGCCTCGAGGTGCTCGCGCCCCTCGACCTGCCACCGGTACGTGCGTCCCAACGCTTCGATCAGGGGGTACCCGACCGCGGCGATCGCCGCGGCCTGGAACCGACGGCTACGCGACTGGCGCCAGTCAGCCGGTGCACTCACGCGCTGGTGCCCGCCTGCTGACCACCAGCCCCCGGCACCGTGGCCTTTAGCCTGCCGTCAACGAACGTGAGCAGATCGACCATCTCGACCTGGGCATTCGCGCTGGCCTGTGCCCCCTTCAGCATGATCGAACAGAACGGGCAGGCCATGACCACCGTGCCGGCGCCGGTCGCCTGCAGTTGCTCGAACCGCTCCTGGCTGATGCGCTTGCCGGGCTCGTGCTCCTCGAACAGGAGCCCACCGCCGGCGCCGCAACAGAACGGGTTCTCGCGGTTTCGCACGGGCTCGACCACCTCGGCCCCCACGCGCGCGAGCAACTGCCGCGGTTCCTCGTGTCGCCCGGCGTAGCGCCCCAGGTAGCAGGGGTCGTGGTACGTCACCCGGCCATTGGCCGGGAGCCGAACGTCGCGCAGCAGCTCGGCCACCAGAACGGACGAATGCACGATGTCGCACTCGAAACCCATCATCCGGTAGTCGTGTCCGATGGTCTTCAGGCAGTGCGGGCACGACGTGATGATCTTCCTGACGCCGGCGGCCTTGAAGTCCTCGATGTTCTGCCCCGCCAGTTCCTGGAACATGTACTCGTTGCCCGTTCGCTTCGCCACGTCGCCCGTGCACCGCTCCTTGGCCAGGACCCCGAAGGTCGTGCCCTTCGAGCGGAGGATGTCGAACAGGGCCCGCAGCGATCGCTGGAAGTCGGCCTCAAACGCGCCGGCGCAGCCGAGCCACACCAAATACTCGTGTTTCGCCGGGTCGAACGTCTCGAGCCCTGCCGAGGTGACGAACTTCTGACGCTGATCGTACAGGAGTCCCCAGATGTTCCCACGGCGCTCGAGGTTCGTGTAGACCGGCCCGAGGTACTCCGCCGCCTCACCGTTCGAGGCGAGGCCCCGTCTGGCCCCGATGATCACCGGCAGATGCTCCACCCCGACGGGGCACTGGTTCTCGCAGGCGCCGCAGGTCGTGCACTGCCACAGCACGCCTTCGTCGTAGACCTGGGCGAGCGGACGATCGAGTTGACCGGCGAGCAGGGCATCCTCGTTCTGCAGAATCAACCGCTTGGGGTTCAGCGGCTTGCCGGTGGCGTAGGCCGGGCAGTTCTCCTGGCAGCGCCCGCACTCGACGCAGGTGAAGGCGTCGAGCACCTGCTTCGACGGCAGGTCCTTGAGCTGCTCGAGGCCCACTTCCTCCTTCTCGAAGTCGAGGTTGGGCAGGGTGGCGAGCACCGGCGACTTGAGGAAAACGGTCGCGGGCGAGAGCAGCAGGTGCAGGTGCTTCGAGTTCGGAATCAGGGCGAGGAAGACGAGGATCACCAGCATGTGAACCCACCAGTTCACGCGCTGGACTGCCCCTGGCTCGAGCCGGAAATCGAGCAGGAAGGTGATCATCAGTGTCGCGATGAAGAAGCCGATGAGAATCGATTCCTTCGAGACCGTCGCCCCAAGGGCGGGTGGTCTGACAATGCCGCGACGGATGATCAGGAAGACGATGCCGCCGAGCACCGCCAGGCAGAACGGCACGAGCAGCAGCTTGTAGGCGTGGAACCAGGCCGCCCCCGTCAGGTTGACGATGCCCAACCCGTAGAGCATCTCGACGAGGGTGTAGACACCAAACGCGCAGAACCCCCAGAACACGAACAGGTGCGCCGTCCCGACCCAGGGTTTGGCGCGGATGACCCGTCCCTGGAAGACGACATCGACGAGGAACCGCCGGACGCGGAACGGCAGGTCGTCGAGCGAGAAGTTGTTGGGTGCGCCGCGGATGAGTCGAACGCGGGTGGCCAGCTGCTTGCCGAACCAAGCCATCAGGGCAGCGAAAACCAGCCAGAAGACGAGGATTTCGACTCCGCGCATGGGTCTCCCCCGGGGGCGCAGCCGACCGGCTATTCCTTCAGGGCGCTGATGATCGCTGGCACGATCTCGAACAGATCGCCGGTGATCCCGTAGTCGGCAATCTCGAAGATCGGCGCCTCGGCGTCCTTGTTGATGGCCACGATGGTCCGTGCACCCTTCATCCCGACCACGTGCTGGATCGCCCCCGAGATGCCGAGCGCCAGATACAGCTTGGGCGCGACGGTCTGACCCGAGCTGCCCACCTGGCGTTCCATCGGCAGCCACCCCGCGTCGCAGATCGGGCGCGAAGCGGCCAGCTCGGCCGACAGGGCCGTCGCGAGGTCCTGGGCGATGGGAATGTGCTCGGGCCCCTTGATGCCGCGTCCCACGGACACGATCCGCTCCGCCTGCGTGAGGTCCACCGCCTGCTTGGCCTCGCGGAACGGCGCCTCAGGCTTCTGTCGCACCGAGGCCGGGTCGACCGTCGCGGCCACCTGCCGCAGCGGCGCGGGCGCGCTTCCCCGATGGACCTGGTCGACCTTGAACGCGCCCACCTGGAACGACACGAGGTGCGGTGCCGGCCCCTCGGCCACCAGGTCCGCATACAACTTCGCCTGGAACATCGGCCTCGCGAACGCGAACCCGCCGTCGTGAGGCTTCACGGCCACGACGTCGGTGATGATCGCGCGATCGAGGGCCGCGGCCAGCCGAGGCGCGAAATCACGCGTCTGGTAGGTGTGTGTGAAGAAAACGTGCGACGGCTGCTCGGCCCTGATGAGGGCCGCCAGCGCCTGCACGAACCCGTCGGCCGTGTAGGCCGCCAGCGCCCCATGCTCGACCTGCAGCACCTCGGTCACGGATGCGCCGGCGAGCTCGGCCGCCGCGTCGCCCACCTGGCCGCCCAGCACGGCGACCTTCACCGGCTGGCCCGACTGCTGGGCGGCCACGATGGGCTCCCAGCTCGCCCGGTTCAGCTTGCCTTCCCGTTGTTCAGCGATGACGAGAATCATAGGCCTGTCCTAGAACACGCGCGCGTCTTCGCGCAGGATGCGGACCAGTTCTTTCGCCGCATCGGCGGTCGAGCCGCCAATCATGCGGGTCTCCTTGGTCTTGGTCGGGAAATAGAGCCTCACGATCCGCTGCCGGGCCGCCAGCCCCGGCGGCGGCGTGGCGCGACGGATCTCCTTCTTCTTGGCCGCCATGATGCCCTTGAGCGTCGCGTAGCGCAGCTGGTTGATTCCGCTCTGGATGGTCAGCAGCGCCGGCAACGGCATCGACACCCACTGGTACCAACCGCCCTCGAGCTCGCGCTTCACGCGTAGCGTGCGGTCGGTGACCTCCACCTCCATGATGATGGTCGCGTGGGCGAGGCCCAGCCGCTCGGCCAGCAGTACGCCGACCTGGGCAAACCCCTGGTCGTCAGACTGCAGTCCCGTGAGCACGAGGTCGAACTGCTCGTCGCGCATCGCGCTCGCCAGCGCATCGGCCAGCACGAACGCGTCGGCCGTCGCCAGCCCCTCGTCTTCGACGTGCACGGCGCGGTCGGCGCCGCGAGCGAGGGCCTCGCGCAGCACCTGCGACACGCGCGCCGGCCCTGCCGAGCACACCACCACCTCGCCACCGTGCTTCTCCTTCAGGCGGAGTGCCTCCTCGAGCGCATACGCATCGGGTTCGTTCATCTCGAACGAGGCATCCTTGTCCCGCACCCAGGTCCCGGCGTCGTCCACACGGAGCTGCCACTCCCGCGTGACGACCTGCTTCACACACACCGCGATTTTCATAGGCATCTCTCGAAGAGGGGGCGCGGTCCCGGCCCGAGGTCCGGCGGGCCGTTCTGCCGCACTGCGGCATTCTATCGCAGGCCGGGCCCAGGTGGTAGCCCGTTCCAGATCGGGCTACTCGGCGTAGCGTTTGAAGAGCAGGGCGGCGTTGGTCCCACCGAACCCGAACGAGTTGGAGAGCGCGTAGTTGACCGTCGCCTCGCGCCGCTTCAGCGGGACGTAGTCGAGGTCGCACTCGGGATCGGGCTCCTCCAGGTTAATCGTGGGCGGCACGATTTGGTGCTTCAGGGTGAGCACCGTGATTCCTGCCTCGAGGCCGCCCGCCGCACCCAGCAGGTGGCCGTGCATCGACTTGGTGGACGAGATCGCCAGCCGCGGGGCGTGGTCGCCGAAGCACCGCTTGATGGCCAGCGTCTCGAGACGGTCGTTGTGCGGCGTGGACGTGCCGTGTGCGTTGATGTAATCGACCTGCGACGGCGCAATGCCTGCGTGGTCAATGGCCATCCGCATCACCCGGAAGCCGCCGTCACCGTCCTCGGAGGGCGCGGTGATGTGGAAGGCGTCGGCCGAGAGGCCGTAACCGACCAGTTCGCCGTAGATCAATGCGCCGCGGCGGAGCGCGTGCTCCAGTTCCTCGAGGATGAGGACACCGGCCCCCTCCCCGATGACGAAACCGTCGCGGCCCCTGTCGAATGGGCGGCTGGCCCGCGGCGGCTCGTCGTTGCGCGTCGACAGGGCACGCATCGCGCTGAAACCGCCGACCCCCATGGGGGTGATGGCAGCCTCCGAGCCGCCAACGATCATCACGTCGGCGTCACCGCGACGGATGATCTCGCCGGCGTCCCCCACGGCGTGCGCCGAGGCCGAGCACGCGGTGCACGTCGCCAGGTTCGGCCCCTTCGCCCCAAACCGTATCGAGACCTGGCCCGAGGCCAGGTTGATGATCGACGAGGGGATGAAGAAGGGCGAGATGCGCCGGGGGCCACCCTCGAGCAGCGCCTTGTGCTCGCGCTCGATGGTGCTGAACCCCCCGATGCCCGACGCGATGAAGACGCCGACCCGCGTCGGGTCGTCGAGCGGCAGGCGCAGCTTCGCGTCGTCGACGGCGAACTGGGACGCGGCAATGGCGTACTGGATGAAGACGTCCATCTTCTTGACGTCCTTCTTGTCGACGAACTGCAGCGGGTCGAACCCCCTCACCTCGCCCGCGATGCGCGTCGAGAACTCCGACGCATCGAAGTGCGTGATGGGCCCGATGCCACTCTGGCCCGCGCAGAGCGCCTCCCAGTTCGCCGCCGTCCCGACGCCCAGCGACGACACGAGACCGACCCCGGTGACGACGACTCGTCGTGCCACGGCGACCGCCTCGCTACTTCTTGGCTTTCGCGTGAGACTCGATGTACTCGACGGCTTCCTTCACGCGGGTGATCTTCTCGGCGTCCTCGTCGGGAATCTCGATGCCGAACTCCTCCTCGAATGCCATGACGAGCTCGACCACGTCGAGCGAGTCGGCGCCGAGGTCGTCGACGAACGACGCGTCGGCGGTCACCTCTTCCTCGTCCACGCCAAGCTGCTCGACGATGATGCTCTTCACCTTGTCCGCAACCGCCATTAGATCCTCCTAGAGATACAGGCCGCCGTTGACCGCGAGCACCTGGCCCGTGACGTACGCGGCGGCGTCGGACGCCAGGAAACACACTGCGGCCGCCACATCGTCAGGCGTGCCGAGACGCCCCAGAGGAATCTGGGACGCCCAGTCGGCCTGCGCCTGACTCGTGATGGCCCGCGTCATGTCGGTGTCGATGAGGCCCGGCGCCACCACGTTGACCGTGATGCCGCGCGAGGCCACTTCACGCGCCAGCGACTTGGCGAAACCGATGATGCCCGCCTTCGACGCGGCGTAGTTCGCCTGCCCGGCATTACCCATCTGCCCGACCACCGAGCTGATGCAGACAATGCGTCCTGAGCGCTGCCGGATCATGGGCTTGACGACCGCCTGCGCACAGAGAAACGTGCCGGTGAGGTTCGTCGCCAGCACCGCGTCCCAGTCCTCCCGTTTCATGCGCAACAGGAGCTGGTCGCGCGTGATACCGGCGTTGGCGACGAGGACGTCGACCCGCCCGTGTTGCTCGAGCGTCGCGCGCACCATCGCCTCGATCGACGCGGCCTCGGTGAGCTCGAGCGGCAGGGCCGTCGCCTTGCCCCCGCTCGCGGTGATCGCGTCGGCGGTTGCCTGCGCGTTGCTGCCGCGGGCTGCCGCCACGACCGTGGCGCCGGCGGCCCCCAGGGTCACCGCAACCGCCCGGCCGATGCCGCGGGAGGCCCCGGTCACGATCGCGACCTTGCCAGAGAGGTCGAGCCTCACGAGCCCTGAAACAGCGCCTCCATCGCCGGCGTGCCGAGGTCGCCGTCGGTGTTGAAGACCGTCGCGTCCGCCACGATCTTGCGCACAAGGCCGCTCAACACGGTCCCGGGACCCACTTCAACATACGTGCGGACGCCTTCGGATGCAAGGCGCTGCATCACCGCCTGCCACTGCACGGGGCGCGACACCTGACGCACGAGCGCCTCGATCGCCGCCGCTGCATCACGCCGCGGCTCCCCGTCCACGTTGGCCACCACCGGGATGCCTGGCGCCGACACCGCGAGTCCCCTCAGCTCCGGCGCGAGGCGCGCCTCGGCCGGCCGCATGAGCGCGCAGTGGAAGGGCGCGCTGACCTTGAGCGGGATCACGCGCTTGGCGCCCATGGCCTTCGCACGCGCGCCGGCGCGGTCGACCGCCGCCCGACTGCCGGCGATCACGATCTGTCCGGGCGCGTTGATGTTCGCCGCACTGACCACGTCGCCCTCAGCCGCGTCGACGCACGCCGCCTCGACCTCGTCGGCGTCCAGCCCCAGGACGGCAGCCATCGCTCCCTCGCCAACTGGCACAGCCTCCTGCATGTAGCGGCCGCGCCGCCTGACGATCCGGAGGGCATCTGCGAACGCCAGCGTCCCGGCGGCCACGTGGGCCGAGTACTCGCCGAGACTATGGCCGGCCACGAATGCCGGGCGGAGACCCTGCTGGGCCAGCAGCCGCCAGGTCGCCACGCTGACCGCGAGGATGGCCGGCTGGGTGTTCTCGGTCAGCTGGAGCTGGTCTTCCGGGCCCTCGAAACACAACCGAGACAGGGGCTCGCCCAGCGCCGCGTCAGCCTCGTCAAAGGTCGTCCGGCAGACGGCATGCGCCTCGGCGAGAGCCTTGCCCATCCCAACACGCTGAGATCCCTGTCCGGGGAACAGGCACGCGATCATGACAACACGCACTCCTCAGGCGGGCCGCCCAGCCGGGGCCAACTCCGCCGCCAGCCGGTCCAACAGCCCCTCTCCAGCCAGGCGCGCAGCCATGGCGATGCCGCTGCGGATCGCCTTCACCGACGACCGGCCGTGGCCGACGAAGCACAGCCCAGCCACCCCAAGCAGCGGCGCCGCACCGTACTCCGAGTATTCGAGACGCCGGTGAAACGCGCGAAACGCGCGCCGCGCCAGCAGGAAACCGACCCTGGTCGCCAGGGTACGCGACAGCTCGGCTCGCAGCATCTGCTCCATCGCCTCGACCATGCCTTCGCTGACCTTCAGCGCCACGTTCCCCGTGAACCCGTCGCACACGATGACGTCGGCCCGGCCGGCAAACACGTCGCGGGCCTCGACGTTGCCTATGAACCTGATCGGGGCGGTCTTCAGCAGGCGGTGGGCCTCGCGGGTGAGGTCGTTGCCCTTGCTCTCCTCGGCGCCGATCGACAGCAGGCCGACCCTGGGCTCGCCGATGCCGAGCGCCACGCGGGCATACGCATTGCCGAGACCGGCGAACTGGACGAGGTGCTGGGGCCGACATTCCACGTTGGCCCCGACGTCGAGCAACACCGCGGTCCCGGACAAGGTGGGCACGGCCGCGGCCAGTCCCGGGCGATCGACGCCCGCCAGCAGGCCAAGCGTGACGTGCGCGGCCATCAGCGTGGCCCCCGTGTGCCCGGCGCTGAAGAGCGCCTCCGCCTCACCGGCCTTCACGGCCTCGGCGGCAACCCTCACCGAGGCGCCGCGCTTGGCGCGCAGCACGCTCGACGGCGCGTCGTCCATCGACACGACGTCGGGAGCATCGGCGATTCGCACGTCGAGCGACCCCGCACCCTCGTGCCTGGCCAACTCCTGGGTGAGGACGTCGCGCGGCCCGGCCAGCAGCAACGAGCACCCCGCCTGCCGCGCGGCCAGCACCGCACCCTCCACGATGATGGCAGGGCCGAAATCGCCCCCCATCGCGTCAACGGCGATCCGCATCACGGGCCGCGCTCTGGCGAGCTCAGTCCTCCTTCACCGCGCGCACCTGTCGGCCACGGTAGAAGCCGCAGTTGGGACAGACGCGGTGCGGTGGACGCAGTTCGTGGCACTGCGGGCACTCGGCCAGACCGACCGGCGCAAGCGCGTCGTGCGTGCGCCGCTTGGCGCCGCGAGTCTTCGAATGACGTCGTTTCGGATTCGGCATCGTTGTCGTCCTCGTACACGCTCAACCGGACGCGAGCGTCCGGCTCTGGTTTCGTTCCGCCTCGGCTCAGGGCTCGCGATCGTCGGGGTGGCCACGCAGCCCCTTGAGAGGTGCCAACCGCGGATCCTCCCACTTCGCCTCGCAGCCGCATTCCACTGTGTTCCGGTTCGCGCCGCAAACCGGGCAGATCCCCCGGCAGTCGAGACGGCACAACGGCTTCATCGGGAGCACGAGGTAGAACTGTTCCCGCAGCATCTGGCCCAGGTCGATCGCCTCCCCCTCGTAGAACGCCACGTCGAGGGCGTCCTCCCCTACCTCGTCTTCCTCTCCGCCACGGTTGGTCGCCTGGGGCAAGTATCGGAGATCGAACGCGGAGTTGACCGGCAGCCGGAAGGGCTCGAGGCAACGGCTGCACCCAAGCTCCAACGCGGTGGTCACCCGACCTACCAGCCGAAACACGTCGGCCTTCTTCTCGACATCGAAGACCAGACTGATGGGTTCGACGACCCGGAAGTCGTCGCCACGGGCGTCGAACTGGTCGAGCCCGTAGGCACGTTCCACGTGCGCCCTGGGGCCCTGGATTCGCGTCAGGTCGAGCAGCATACGCCCTGCCGCCTCCAGCCAGCGGCACGCAAAACCGTGATTATACCACCCCTCAGCGCCACCGCTCCTCCGCGCCGACGGCCCCCGACGCGCCTGGCTCGCGCCGGCAGGCTGGCACCAACCGGCCAGCGCCAACGCCCACCGGCCAAGCGCCATTGCCGAGCCACGGTCTAGAGCCTTTCCTGAATTGGGCGGGGCTCCCCGCCGACCTCGATCCAGGGACGGGGGATGAACAACCGCTCGTACAGCCGCACGGCGAACCGGTCGGTCATTCCGGCAAGGAAGTCGCGCGACGCCGCATCCAGGCCATCCCGCTCGAGGATGACGGGGTCGAGGAACTCCTGCGGACGTGCCCGGATGCGCTCCCAGAGCCCCCCGAGAATGCCTTCGGCCTTCGAGAACTCGGCCGTGGCAATGGCATTTTCGTACACCGCCCCGAACAGGAAGCTCCGCAGGTCGAGCGTCGCCGAGAGCACCTCGTCGGTCATGCGGACCTCCGACAGCCCCCCCGCCAGCGTCTGCTCGACGGCATCGGTCACCATCCGGCCGATTCGCGCCGAACCCGTTGCGCCGAGCACCGCCACGGGGCCGGCGGGCAGGTCGCTCTCCCGCAAGATGCCCGCTCGTACCGCATCGTCGATGTCGTGGTTGACGTAGGCAATGATGTCGGCCACCCGGGCGATCTGCCCCTCGATCGTGGCGGCCCGGTGCTCGGGATCGGCGCCGACGGGGAGGCCGTGCCTGCCCTTGGAATGGCGCGCGATGCCGTCACGCACCTCCCAGGTCAGGTTGAGCCCCTGACCATCGCGCTCGAGGCGGTCGACGATGCGGAGACTCTGCTCGTAGTGGTTGAAACCGCCGGGCACGAGCGCCTTCAGCACGTGCTCACCCGCGTGGCCGAACGGCGTGTGGCCCAGGTCGTGGCCGAGGGCGATGGCCTCGGTCAACTCCTCGTTGAGCCTGAGCACCTTGGCGATGGTGCGCGCAATCTGGGACACCTCGAGCGTGTGCGTGAGACGCGTGCGATAGTGGTCGCCCGTCGGCGCAAAGAAGACCTGGGTCTTGTACTTCAGGCGACGGAACGCCTTGGAGTGGACGACCCGGTCTCGGTCGCGCTGGAAGGCTGGCCGGATGGGGTCCTCGGGCTCGGGCCGCACGCGGCCCCGGGTGGCGTCGCTGAATGCGGCCTGTGGGGCCAGGAACTGACGCTCCCTGGCCTCGAGCTGCTCGCGTATGGACATGATCTCAATGCGCCGTCCGGCCGGTCCGCTCCGACGCCAGGATATCGCCCAGAAAGCTCGTCCCGTTGGCCAGAGACCCAACCCCGAAGAGTTCGCTCAGCGTCTGCCCCAGGTCGGCGAACGTCGGGCGTGTGCCGAGATCGACGCGACGCACCAACGCGCCCGTTACGAGAAGCGGCACGTACTCGCGCGAGTGATCGGTGCTCGGCGTCGTCGGGTCGTTGCCGTGATCGGCGGTGATGAAGAGGACGTCACGCGGCGTGAGCCGCGGGAGGAGCCGGGCGATTCCCTGATCGAGACGCTCGAGGTTGGCCGCGTACCCGGCCGGGTCGTTGCGGTGGCCGTACATCGTGTCGAGATCGACGAGATTGGCGAAGATCAATCCCCGCGGGGTCGCGGCAAGCTCCTGCTCGACCACATCGAGACCTTCTGCGTCGCTCCTGGTGTGGGTCGATCGACTGATGCCGCGCCCGGCAAACAGATCCTCGATCTTGCCGATGGCCACGACCGGCACACCGGCTTGCGTGAGCCGGTCGAGCAGGGTCTCGTCGCGTGGCGGCAGCGAGAAATCGCGACGACGCGCCGAGTCCCTGGTGTAGGCGCCAGACTCGCCGACGAACGGCCGGGCAATCACGCGCCCCACGCCGTGCGCCTGACACGCGATCTCGAAGGCGACCTCGCACCAGCGGTAGAGCTCGTCGAGGGGAACCACCGACTCGTGCACGGCGATCTGGAACACGCTGTCGGCCGACGTGTAGACGATCGGCTGGCCGGTCTCGACGTGCGCGTCGCCCAGCTCCTCGATGATGGCCGTGCCCGACGCCACCTTGTTGGCAAGGGCCGTCCGTCCAATCCGCGCCTCGAACGGGCGCAGGATCTCCGGGGGAAACCCCTGTGGGAACACGGGGAAGGGCTGGTCGAGCCTCAGGCCGGTGATCTCCCAGTGCCCCGTGACCGAGTCCTTGCCAGGCGAGGCCTCCGCCATGCGGCCGAACGCGCCGGTCGGCCGCTCAGCGATCGACGCATCCCCGAGATCGACGAGGCGCGACAACCCGAGGCGAGCGAGCGTGGGAACCTTCAGCCCCGCGGTGCGGGCCACGTTGCCAATCGTGTTGCTGCCCTCGTCGCCGTAGTCGGCCGCGTCGGGCAGCTCGCCGATGCCGGCACCGTCGAGGACGAGGACGATGGCCCGGGCTGGCGCGAGGTGCTGCGTCACGGACTATGACTCGGGGTGGACGCTGCCGGTGGCTCGCGACGTGCGGATCGACGCGATCGCGTGCTTGAAGATCATCACGTCGGCGCCCTCGTGTTCGACGATGATCGCGAACTTGTCGAAGGTCTTGATGCGCGCGTCGAAGCTCGTCCCGTCCATGAGTCGAAGGACCACCGAGGAGCGGTCTCGCCGGGCGTGGTTGAGAAACCCATCCTGGATGTTGGGCACAGCCACGGATGGCTTCTGATTCACCTGCGACATCTAGCGCACCACTCCCCTCTCGCGAAGCGCGGCCACCGCGCGTTCGATTGTCGACGAGGCCTCGCCTGGCTCGTGCAGCCAGAGTAGATTAGGCTCTTTCCTGAACCAGATCAACTGCCGTCGAGCGTAACGACGGTTCTCCTGCACGATGAGCGCGCGCGTGGCGGCCTCGTCGCGCACGCCGTGCAGGAACTCGAGCACCTGCTTGTAGACCAGGCCCGAGAACGGGTGCGCGGTGTCCGGCACGCCGGCGTCGAGCAGCCGTCGGACCTCCTGCACGATGCCGCGGTCGAACTGCAAGTCGACTCGCCGCGCGACCCGTTCGCCTATGAGCGCGCTCGACAACGAGATGGCCAGCGTCACGACCTCGTGCCCTTCGAGCGGCGATCGCGTGTCGGCGAAGTGTTCGGAGATCGGACGCCCCGTCAGGTAGTACACCTCGAGCGCCCGCACGATGCGCTTGAGGTCGCGCGGCAGGACGCGCGCCCCCGATGCCGGGTCCTTCTCGCGCAGCAGCCGGTGCAGGCGCTCCACGCCGTGGCGGCGAGCCACGGTCTCGAGACGGCCGCGGAGGCGGTCGTCCCTCGCCGGGCCTGGAAAGAGACCGCGCGTGAGGGCACGGTAGTACAGACCGGTGCCGCCAACCACGATCGGCAGCCGCCCGCGAGTCACGATGTCGTGGATGATCGCCGCCGCATCGCGGGCGTACCGGGCGGCCGAGTACGTTTCGGAGGGCTCGACGATGTCGATGAGATGGTGCGGGACCCCCTGGCGTTGATCTGACGCGACCTTGTCGGTCCCGATGTCGAATCCGCGGTAGACGGCGGTCGAGTCGCAGTTGACGACCTCGCCGCCGAAGCGCTGCGCCAACGCGATGCCGAGCGCGCTCTTGCCCGTCGCCGTTGGCCCGACGATGGCCACGACCACCGGGGAGACGTGACTCATCCGCTCGCCAGGAGCAGGCGGGCGACGAGCAGCAGACCGAGCAGGGTCAAGGCGACGATCAGGCCCAGTTGCTGCACGCGCGTCGGCACGGGAGTCCTCGCCGGAGCCGTCGCCTCTATTGCGACGGCGGCGGCGACTCGTTGTAGAAGAAGGTGACCGTGAAGAACGCCTTGTCGGACGGGTACTCCGGCGGCAGCGGCTGCGTGGGGTTCGACTGCAGCAAGGCGTTGAAGGCTGCGTTGTTGAACGCGTCCACCGACGACGGGCCGACGATCGTCAGGTCGGTGATGCGGCCGTCCTTGTGGACGTTGAAGGTAATCACGACGTGGCCGCTCATCGACATGGCCGCCATCGGGATGAACCAGTTACGCTTGATCTGAGCGACGAAGCGGCGGATCCACGGGCCGAACTCGACGCCCTTGGTGTCGAACTGAATGGCCGGGCCGAACGCTCCAGTCCCTTGTCGGTTGTCGAAGTTCTGGTCCTGGACGTAGCGATCGAGATTGCGGAGCGCGTCGCCCAGGTTCCCCCCCGCGGCGCGCGCGGTTCCCGGGTTCGTCGAGGCGCCTGGCCGGGTGCCCAGGTAGGCCGTGCTGCCGCCGTTCGAACGTTGAGCCTGGTCACCTTGGGCTGCCGCGTCGCCCGGCTCTGGCGCCGGACCCTGTCCGCGCGCGCGAGCGCTCTGCTGCGACTCGACGAACTCGGTCGTGTTGCCCCGTGAGAACGGGAGTTCATTCTCCGGCACGGGTGCGCGCTCGACCGATCGCGCCACGCGGTCCTGATCCGAGAAAAACGCCCTGGGCGGTGGCGCCGGGGCCGGGGTGTCGATCCGCGGCTGTACGAAGACGTAGCGTGGCTGGTCTCGCTGCAGGCGCTCGATCTGCTGGGCCACCCGCTGCTCGACGGCCTGCTGCGCGCGCACCATCGCGGCCTGCACCCAGGGGATCCTGGGAGCGTAGATCAGGGCCAGAAGGACGACCAGGTGCAGGAACACCGAGAGCACGCCCGCCTCGCGGCGTGACATCGGGGCGTCGAGCGTCGGGGTGTCCGGACGCCTGTCGTCAAAATCGAAGTACATGAGCCGATCACATCATTGTAGCAGCCGGCCCGTTCGAAGCGCCCCCGCCGCCCATCCCTCCGGCCGTTTCCCCGGTGGCCCGGGGCTTCTCCGCCACATAGAGATAGACGATGCCGAAGGTCAGGGGGATGGCACGAACGCGCGTGAACCCGGCACGTTCGACGATGGCGATGAACGTCTCCGGAGGGAAGAACGTGCCAACCGATGCCGGCAGGTAGTCGTAGGCCGCGTCGTGCCGCGAGACGGCGCGCCCGATCCTCGGCAGCACGTGACGGAAGTACCAGGCATACACGCTGCGCAGCACCGGTGTCCTGGGCATGGCGAACTCGAGCACGGCGAAACGCCCACCCGGACGTAGCACCCGGTGCACCTCGACACAGGCGGCGGCCGGGTCGACCACGTTGCGGATGCCAAACGCGACCATCGCGCAGTGCACGGAGGCCGATGCCACCGGCAGGCGCACGGCATCGCCGCGCACGAGCGGGACCCTGCCATCGTGCGAGGCCGCCCGTAGCTTCTCCTGCCCGATCCGGAGCATCTCGCCCGCAAAGTCGACGCCCAGCACGCGCCGCGCCGCGCCCTGCCGCGCCTCGATCGCCGCAATCGCGAGGTCGGCCGTCCCGGTACAGAGATCCAGCACGACCTCGTGCCCCTGGAACGCCAGCTCGCGCACCGCACGCGCGCGCCAGCGCCGGTCGAGCCCGCCGCTCAGCAGGTGATTGAGGAAGTCGTATCGCCGCGCGATGGCGTCGAACATCCCCGCGATCGCGTGCGGGTGCTTGTCCGGCCCCGCGTGGTTCAGCCCTTCCACGACGGGTACAGGTGGTGCTCGAAGCCGAGCACGGACAGGATCTTGCCGGCGACGAAGTCGGCCAGATCGTCGATGGTCCGAGGCTGGTGGTAAAACGCCGGCATGGCCGGCAGCACGATCGCCCCTGCCTCGGCGCACGTCACCATGTTGCGCAGCTGGGGCAGGCTCATGGGCGTTTCCCGGGGCACGAGCACGAGCCGGCGCCGCTCCTTGAGCATCACGTCCGCGGCCCTCTCCACCAACGTCCGCGAGAGCCCATGGGCGACACCCGCCAGCGTCTTCATCGAACAGGGCACGATCGCCATGCCTTCGCACCGCTGGCTGCCGCTGGCGAGCTTGGCGCCGAGGTCGCGGTTGCTGTGCAAGACGAGGCTCCCCTTCCGCACGCCCGCACCGTAGCGCTCCTCGAGAAACGCCGGCAGCCGGTCGACCGCCGCCGCCTCCCCCATTTCGTCGCGCAGCAGCCGGCGGCCGAACTCCGACAAGACCACGTCGACCTCGCACCCCTGCTCGAGCAGGGCGGCGAGGGTCCGCACGGCGTAGATGGCGCCACTGGCACCCGTGACCGCGAGGGCCACGTTGCGGCGACCGACGGCAGGCTCATTCGACATAGAGCGCAATCCCTGTGATCACGAGGTAGAGGATGCCAACGTAGCCGTTGAGGTCAAACGCGCGCTTGACCTGGGACAGGTCGTGCGGGCTCACGAGCGACTGCTCGTAGGCCAGCAGGGCCGCCACGAGGACCACGCCTCCGAAGTACACCGCTCCGAGGCCAGCCGTCACGCCGAGCATCGCCAGGGTGAAGATGGTGACGACATGCAGCAGGCGTGAGATGCCGAGCGCCCCGCGGATGCCAAACCGCACGGGGATCGATCGAAGGCCATGCGCGCGATCGAACTCCACGTCCTGGCAGGCGTACAGCACGTCGAAGCCTCCCACCCACGACCCGATCGCAACGGCCAGGAGAACCGGCTCCCACGAGACGCCCCCACCGGCCGCGAGCCACCCGCCGACCGGCGCCACCGCCATGGCCAGCCCCAGGAAGAACTGGGTCATCCACGTGACGCGCTTGGCGAGCGAATACCAGAACACGATGGCGAGAGCGACGGGCGACAACGCGAAGCAGAGCGGTCCGAGGTTCCAGGCGCAGAACACGAACGCGCAGGAGGCCGCCCCGACGAAGACCGACGCCTCGAGGGGCGACATGACCCCCCGCGGCAGCTCCCGCATCGCCGTCCTCGGATTCAGGGCGTCGAACCGCCGGTCAACGAGGCGGTTGAACCCCATCGCTGCGCTCCTCGCCGTGACCATCGCCCCGACGATCCACCCGACCCTCGACAGGGTCAGCGGGGTCACGCGGGCGGCGAGCAGCGCGCCGACCAGCGCGAACGGCAAGGCGAACACCGAGTGGTTCACCCGCACGAACGATGCGTAGATGCGCAGCTTGGTCAGCACGGCCTGTCCAGTCGCCAGCTCTCGGGCGAGGTCACCCATCGGATTCGATCCGGGGGAATCCCGCCCACCAGATACTCCTCGACGTCCACTGTCGACGGCGGGACATCGACCGCCACCAGCGCAGCACGCCTGCCCGGGGCGATGCTGCCCAACTCTGCCCCGAGGCCCAGGGCCTCGGCGCCCCTCAGCGTCGCACTCTCGATGAGACGCGATGCCGGCACGTCTCGGCTCAGGCGACGCAGCGTTTCCAACTCGGCGAAGACGCTGAGGTCGGTGTTGCTCGCCAGGCTGTCGGTGCCGACTGCCACCTTGACTCCGGACGCATAGAACCGATCGATGGGCGGCGCGCCCACCCCGGTCCACAGGTTGCTCCGAGGACAGGTCACCAGGGTCACGTCGAGACGCGCCAACCGTTCCAGGTCCCCATCGCCGAGGTGCACCCCGTGGACGGCCAGCACCCCGGGACCGAGGAACCCGAGGGCTTCGAGATAAGCCGCCGGGGTCGTGGCCGGAGCCGTCCAGGAGGGGTTCCATGTGCCGAGCTCGCCCAGCAGAGCGCGCCACGCCCCGGTTCCGGAGGCGAGGAACTCGCCCTCCTCGCCCGACTCGCCGAGGTGCACGCTCATCGGGCGTCGTCCGCGCTCCTGGCGCTCGCGCCCCAGGCGGCGCAGGGTGTCGGGATGCACCGAGTATGGCGCGTGCGCGGCCAACGCGGGCCGCACCGTCGGGCTCGAGGGCAGCGCCTCGATCTCGGCGACGGCCGCATCCACGAGCCGGTCCGGGTTCTCGGGCGCGAACCCGATGATCTCGTAGAACGCCACCCCGTCGAACACGGCCTCCGTCAAGCTGGCGTAGGCCGACGTCCCGTTGCCGATGTCACCCACGGCCACCGTTCCAGCCTCGCGAGCGCTTCGTAACGCGGGCCCCACGGCTGCAGCATCATCGCCACCTGCCGCCCTTCGCGCGGCCAGCAGCGTTCGCACCCACGCGGGCAGCGTCGATGCCGGCGGCACTCGCCCGCTGAGCCACGACAGCTCGAGGTGCGTGTGCGAATTCACCAGCCCGGGCAGCAGCGCGACGGACCCCAG
>Ga0113563_10000627_pt1 | contig 17623 bp, 15 predicted proteins | sample Mud3Dept3metaG_FD_80117 | JGI IMG/M metagenome (GOLD analysis project Ga0113563, IMG submission 80117) | Freshwater wetland microbial communities from Ohio, USA, analyzing the effect of biotic and abiotic controls - Mud 3 Core 4 Depth 3... | ecosystem: Environmental > Aquatic > Freshwater >...
AGCAAGTGGCGGCCGGGCGTTTCGGCGTCACCACGGCTTATCTGATCTCGGCCGATCAGATTCAAATCAAAATGGCGCAGGGCGCGAAGCCCGGCGAAGGCGGCCAACTGCCGGGCACGAAAGTCTCGCCCTACATCGCCAAGCTGCGTTTCTCGGTGCCGGGCGTGGGCCTGATTTCGCCACCGCCGCACCACGACATCTACTCCATTGAAGACTTGGCGCAACTGATTCACGACCTGAAGAACGTCAACGCCAATGCCTCGATCTCGGTCAAGCTGGTAGCCGAGATCGGCGTCGGCACGGTCGCGGCCGGCGTCTCCAAGGCCAAGGCCGATCACTTGGTGATCTCCGGCTATGACGGCGGCACCGGCGCCTCGCCCTTGTCCTCGGTCAAGCATGCCGGTTCCGCCTGGGAATTGGGCCTGTCCGAGACGCAACAGACCCTGGTGTTGAACGGCTTGCGCAGCCGCATCCGCGTGCAGGCCGACGGCCAGATGAAGACCGGGCGCGATGTCGTCATCGCCGCCATGCTGGGCGCGGACGAAGTCGGTTTCGCCACCGCGCCGCTGGTAGTCGAGGGCTGCATCATGATGCGCAAATGCCATCTCAACACTTGCCCGGTGGGTGTAGCGACCCAAGACCCGGTGCTGCGCGCCAAGTTCTCCGGCAAGCCGGAATACGTGGTGAATTATTTCTTCTTCGTCGCCGAGGAAGCGCGGCAAATCATGGCGCAGCTCGGCATTCGCACCTTCGACGAACTGATCGGCCGCGTCGATCTGCTCGACAAATCCAAAGCCATTTCGCACTGGAAGGCGCGCGGGCTGGACTTCTCCAAGATTTTCCATCATCCGGAAGTCGGCCCCGAAGTCTCGACGCGGCATAGCGATGTGCAAGAGCACGGCCTGGAAAAAGCGCTCGACCATAAGCTGATCGCGCACGCTAAGGCCGCCTTGGACAAGGGCGAACGCGTGTCCTTCATCTCGCCGATCTCCAACGTCAACCGCACCGTCGGCGCCATGCTGTCGGGCGCGGTGGCCACGAAATATGGCCACGCCGGTTTGCCTGACGACACCATCCATATCCAGCTGCAAGGCACGGCCGGCCAATCCGCCGGCGCTTTCCTGGCTTACGGCATCACGCTCGACTTGGTGGGCGAGGGCAACGACTATGTCGGCAAAGGCTTGTCCGGCGGGCGCATTATCGTGCGCCCCAACACCGAATTCCGCGGCCGCGCCGTGGACAACATCATCAGCGGTAATACCGTGCTGTATGGTGCGATTGCCGGCGAAGCCTTCTTCAACGGCGTGGTCGGCGAGCGCTTCGCGGTGCGCAATTCCGGCGCGACCACGGTGGTCGAAGGCACGGGCGATCACGGCTGCGAATACATGACGGGCGGCACCGTGGTGGTATTAGGTGCGACCGGGCGCAACTTCGCCGCCGGCATGTCGGGCGGCGTCGCCTATGTGTACGACCCCGACGGCGACTTCGGCAATAAATGCAATCTGGCGATGGTGGCCCTGGAACCGGTGCTGAACAGCGCCGAACAGGAAGCCATGGTGGATCGCGCGCTCTGGCATAGCCTGGTGCGCGGCGTTCCCGGCGAAACCGACGAGGCCATGCTCAAGCGCCTGATCGAGCGCCATTTCAAACACACCGGCAGCACGCGCGCCCGGCATTTGCTGGACGACTGGGCGAATAGCCGCGCCAAGTTCGTCAAGGTATTCCCGCTGGAATATCAACGCGCCTTGCGCGAGCTGAACGCGGCGCAAACTGCCAGCGCGCAAGCCGCATAAAACTTAAAAGCAAATGCGGCCACAGAGATCACAGAGCACACAGAGATAACCCCTCTGTGTCCTCTGTGTCCTCTGTGGCAAATAGATTTTTCTTGGATAAACACAGCACTCGATTGGGATAAGTCATGGGCAAGATCACCGGTTTCATGGAGTTTCAGCGGCAGAACGAAAGCTATTTGCCGCCCGAAACACGCGTCAAAAACTATCACGAGTTCGTGCGAGCCCTGAGCGATGAGCAGGCCAAGACCGAGGGCGCACGTTGCATGGATTGCGGCATTCCGTTTTGCAACAGCGGCTGCCCGGTCAACAACATCATCCCGGACTGGAACGACCTGGTGTATCGCGGCGATTATCGCGCCGCGCTCGACACCTTGCACTCGACCAACAACTTCCCCGAGTTCACCGGCCGCATCTGCCCCGCGCCGTGCGAAGCCGCGTGCACCCTGGGCCTGATACGCGACCCGGTCGGCATCAAATCCATCGAGCATTTCATCGCCGACAAGGGCTGGGAAAACGGCTGGATCACGCCGCAACCGGCGGCCGTCAAGACCGGCAAGAAAGTCGCCGTGGTCGGTTCCGGCCCGGCCGGCTTGGCCGCCGCGCAGCAATTGGCGCGCGCCGGGCATAGCGTCACGGTATTCGAGAAAAACGACCGCATAGGCGGCCTGATGCGCTACGGCATCCCCGATTTCAAAATGGAAAAATCCCACATCGACCGCCGCGTCGAACAGATGCAGGCGGAAGGCGTGGAATTCCGCACCGGCGTGTTCATCGGCCAGGATTTCCCAGCCAAGATCGCCAACTGGTCGCAGCAAACCATCTCCCCCGCCGAACTCGAACAAAGCTTCGACGCGGTGATCCTGTCCGGCGGTGCAGAACAGCCGCGCGATTTGCCGGTGCCGGGACGCGAGTTGCAAGGCGTGCACTTCGCCATGGAGTTTCTCGCGCCGCAAAACAAGATCGATGCCGGCGATACATTCAAAGACCAAATCATGGCCAGCGGCAAGCACGTGGTGGTAATCGGCGGCGGCGATACCGGCTCCGATTGCGTCGGCACTTCCAACCGCCATGGCGCGGCCAGCGTCGCCCAATTCGAGCTCATGCCGCAGCCGCCGGAGCAAGAAAACAAACCGCTGGTGTGGCCTTACTGGCCAACCAAGCTGCGCACCTCGTCCTCGCATGAGGAAGGCTGCCAGCGCGATTGGGCAGTCGCCACCAAGCGCTTGGAAGGCAAAGACGGCAAGGTCACAAAGTTGATCGCGGCGCGCGTCGAATGGAAAGACGGCAAGATGCAGGAAATGCCGAATTCCGAATTCGAAATGCCGGCCGACCTGGTGTTGCTGGCCATGGGCTTCGTCTCGCCGGTGGCACAGGTGCTGGATGCTTTCGGCGTGGAAAAAGACCCGCGCGGCAACGCCAAGGCCACGACCGATGGTGAAGGCTGTTACCAAACCTCCAAGGCCAAAGTATTCGCCGCCGGCGACATGCGCCGCGGCCAATCGCTGGTGGTGTGGGCGATCCGCGAAGGCCGCCAATGCGCGCGGGCGGTGGACGAATTCCTGATGGGTAGATCGAGTTTACCGCGTTAAACAAACCCCCGGGTGCGCATTCGCCGCACCCGGCAAGTATTTCTTAGTCTAATTCCTCTGGCATTATCGATTCTGTTTACATAAAATGGCCTGGCCTGAGCTTTTCCTAACCATGATTAGGAATGGTCAATTCAGCACCCAATACTATAAAAAAACAGGAGAAAGTCATGAAGATTGGTAATCGCACCATTGCACTAATCGCCGCCCTGATCGTGTTGGCCGTAGCCGGCCTAGCCTATAGCGCAGGCGGCCAAATGCGCATCGCCGATGCCGGCGCACAGAGCGCGCGCGAGGCCTCGCTGCATGCTTACCGCTCCGCCCAATCCTTAAAGGCCTTGACCGCAGGCTATGAACTGTCTCTCAACGAGTTCTATTCCACAGTCCTGGAGTTTTCTGCCTATACGAAAAAATCAGGTGAACAGAAAGCAGCCATTGAACGCGAATTGGCAACCTTGAGCACGCAGCCCGATGCCGACCCCAAGGCCATCGCCCAGATTCGCCAACTGTACAAAGAAATCGATAACTACCGCCTCGATCTGGAAAAGGCGCTGACCGCAGCCGATGGCCAAGACTGGGAACGTGCTCGCGAAGCGCTGTATAAATTGAACGTGGTGTCGGTGCAAGCCATCCACCGCGCAGACGAAATCGGCAGATTCGCCCATGACCGCGCCGTGGCCCTGGACAAGCGCTGGCAAGCGGATGGTTCGCAAGCCCTGATGTTGTTGCACGCCGCCACGGGTCTTTCTGTCCTGGCCGCCCTCGTGCTCTTGCTTGGGGCACTGCTTCGCCCCAAGCAAGCCACCGCCTAACCCTTCCCGCCTCCAAGCAGAGGCCGGGGGTTGCAACCCCCGGCGTCTCGCTTCTTTTGTTAGTTTTAAGGCGTTTTTTCTACTCGCCAGCCAACTTTAACCAGTAAAATATTCAAGCTTGGCGCATTGCTTTTTGTAAGTACTTATGCACATTTTTGATTTATCGAATAAAACCATAAAAAATACGTATACATAGCATTGCCATAAATGCATCAGATTGTTTTTAAACGTAATATAAAAATTATCTGTTTTAATTTATCTCCAGCTCTTGACACCGTTTGTACTTTGTAGCTGACCGGGAATTTATATGCACAAAGTTATCCACAGGCTGGAAATGCCCGAAAATAGGCCGTTCTAGAGGCCTGCCTCGGCAAACCCCATGAAAATTGCACGCGTCGCCGTCGATGTGCCGCTGAACACCTATTTTGACTATAGCGCCGAGCATCTTGGTTCGGACGATGTCGGTCGTCGCGCCCTGGTGCCCTTCGGTCGCAAGCTGGTGGTGGGGGTGATTATCGGCATCGCGGACCAGCCGGAGAATTCCAGTTACACCCTCAAGCCGATCAAGGAAATCCTGCGCGACACGCCGCGCCTGCCCAAGGAAATTCTCAAGCTGGCGCATTTTTGCAGCGGCTATTACCACCATCCGCTGGGCCAGGTGCTGGCCATGATCTTGCCGCAGCGCCTGCGCCGCACCAAGGCCGCGCGCGCCTTGGCCGAGCCGTGCTATGCGCTGACGGATACCGGACGCGCGCTAAGCTTGGACGATTTACCGCAGCGCGCCGCGGTCAAGCGCAAACTGCTGGCCGCCCTGCAAGCGCAAGCGACGCTAGCGCGCAGTGCGCTGCTGCAACTCTCGCCGAGTGCCGGCAGCGCCTTGCGCGCCATGCAGCAAGCCGGATGGCTGCGGGAATCGGCTATGCCGTTGAGCGCCACGCGCTCCAGCACATCCTTGCCGGGGCAAGCGGCGGCACCGGAACTGAATGCCGACCAACAAACCGCCGTCGACGCCATTCTCGGCGCGCCGCCCGGATTTACGCCGTGGCTGCTGCATGGCGTCACCGGCAGCGGCAAGACCGAAGTGTATTTGCAGGTCATCGCGCAAACCCTGGCGCGCGGCGGGCAAGCCCTGGTGCTGGTGCCGGAAATCAATCTCACGCCGCAACTGGAGGCACGCTTCCAGGCACGTTTTCCCGACGCCAGCATCGTCAGCCTGCACAGCAACCTGAACGACAGCGAACGCCTTAAGCATTGGCTCCTGGCGCAAGGAACAAGCTCGCAAGGCGCAGCGCAAATAGTGCTCGGCACGCGCCTGGCGGTGTTCACGCCCTGCGCCAACTTGCAATTGATCATCGTCGACGAAGAGCACGACAGCTCGTTCAAGCAGCAAGACGGCATGCGCTACTCGGCGCGCGACGTGGCGGTGTTCCGCGCCAAGGACGCGAACGTTCCAATCATTCTCGGCTCGGCCACGCCGGCCTTGGAGACCTACCACAATGCGCTGCACGGCCGCTATCGGCTACTGGAGCTGAAGGGCCGCGCAGTACGCGATGCCGCGCCGCCCACGGTGCGCTATCTCGACCTGCGACGCGAGAAATTGCTGGAAGGCTTCAGCGCGCCGCTGATCACCGCCATCAAGCAGCGCATGCAGCGCGGCGAGCAAAGCCTGTTGTTCATCAATCGCCGCGGTTTCGCGCCGGTGCTGCTGTGCGGCGAATGCGGCTGGCTTTCCGGCTGCCCGCGCTGCACCAGCCGCCTGGTGGTGCACTTGAAGGAGCAGCGCCTGCGCTGCCACCACTGCGGCCACGAAGAGCGCATCCCACGCCACTGCCCGAGCTGCGGCAATCTCGACCTGGCGCCGGTTGGCCAAGGCACGCAACGCCTGGAAGCCGCGCTGCAAAAACTATTTCCGGAAGCGCGTATATTGCGCGTGGATCGCGACAGCACGCGGCGCAAGAATGCCTTGTCGGAGATGCTGGAAAAAGTTCACGCGCAAGAAATCGACATCCTGGTCGGCACGCAAATGTTGGCCAAGGGCCACGACTTCCCCAAGCTCACCCTGGTCGGCGTGCTGAATGCCGACGGCGGCTTGTATAGCGCCGACTTCCGCGCTTCGGAACACTTGTTCGCACAACTGCTGCAAGTGGCCGGACGCGCCGGACGCGCCGCCGACAGCGGCGAAGTGTTGGTGCAAACCGCGTTTCCCGATCATCCGCTATTCGCCGCACTGCAACACGGCGACTACGCGCAATTCGCTCAGACCGCCCTGACCGAACGCGAACAAGCCGGGCTACCGCCGTTTTCGTTCCAAGCCATGCTGCGCGCCGAAGCGGCCACGCTAGACAGCGCCTTGCGTTTTTTACGCAGTGCCGCAAGCCTTGCACCCGAGGCCAAGAACATTCAAGTGTACGACCCGGTACCGGCGCTCATGGCGCGCCTAGCCGGCAACGAGCGTGCGCAACTGTTGGTCGAAGCGCGCTCGCGCGGCGCCTTGCAAAAATTCCTGGGCGCTTGGATGGAGGCATTGCAAGCGCACAAGACACGCAATGTGCGTTGGGCTTTGGATGTGGATCCGATCGATACTTAAACCCAGCGTGCAGTCGCTTACCTTGCGGTCGAGCTATCCTCCCGACAGAATGCAAATGCATACATCCTTGAGGACTACATCATGAACGTCACGACCATACGCTTACCTGAACATCTGTCCGAAGAATTGGATCGACTCGCGGAAAAGTACCGAACATACTGCTTGAACCCGAATAATCAAGCCGCGAAAGAGTATGTCATGCACACCCATACCGACGCCAAACGCTGGCAAGAAACCTTGGCCGCGCTGGAATCGGCAAAGGCCGGCCATTTGGTACAAGGAGAGGAAGTAAAGACCTGGCTTTCCGGATGGGGTAGAACCACTCTGGAAAAATCCCGGCGTTAAGGCGCTGCTAACTCCCTTAACAGCCATATCTAGCTTTTCCGACACCGAAAAGAAAATCGCGCTTTACCTGTATGCTAAAAACTACTCGCCAAGACTGGAATACAGCTGGAGGTCTGCGGTCGATATATCTTCGGACGCAACGAGCTTGTAATGTTTCTCGGCGACTACCTTTACATCGCCATCGATCAGCGTCAATTCAAACATTGCGATCCGGTTGTTGTCCATAAATTGCGCCGACACCGGACGGCAAATCAGGTTGGGAAATTTCCCCCTGCAGCAAGCAACGTCCTGCTGCGTTTGCACGGTTCCGTGCTTGTCGCTGCCGCCCTTTGCCTGAACCGGAACCACAAACTGCCTCCCGTTACGATCGAGGCCTACATAGATTTCGTCTATCTCGATTTGGCCGACTCCGCTTACTGTAGTTCGGAGATGATTCTGCAAAGAGAATGCGGATATCCCTAGGAACACATCCACCAACCGGTTATAACGAACTTTCGCAAGCAGCGCCTGTTCGTCGCCAAGTGCATAGGCCGCAATGATCTCGGGCGTGGCATCAGGGATTTTTATGGTCAGCAATTCATCGCGCGGAACGATCTTATTAAGACCCACTTGCTTGAAGCGGTATTTTGCCCTGCCGGCGCCCTCGATAATCCATTCAAGCCCAGGGCGAGCAGTCGCGCGAATGCTTTCCGGCAATTCGTTCCTATAGCGAAACGAGTACAGCACGTCGCCTATGTTTTTAGGCAATGCGATACGCAACTGAGTGGCGATTGCAACAACCTCGTCGCGCGCGAATTCGAACTCGTTGTCTCCCGGTCGATAATGGTTCTTGAAAAGGCGGGCGATAATTGCCTCATAACGATTTGGCTGCGACTTACTACCGGCCTTAGGCATGCAAATCTTCCCACAGGTCGATTTGTCGCTCGTCGCGTTTTCGCGTGCGCTGCGCAATTACGCTTCGCGGCACCTGGAAATACTTTGCCGCCATTCCCATATCGTAAGCCAACAGCGCCGTATCCCCCACGTTAAGTATGATTTTCGGTTTCGCCGCCTTAATGCCCAGGGCTTTCGCGACCTCAACAGCCACGGCCCGGCCCAGCAGCGGAGGAACGCTGTTCCCGACTTGCCTAAATCCATGCCATTTGGTCATGTGGAAGCGGAACCAATCGGGATAAGAGTGCAATCGTGCCGCCTCGCGCACGGTGATGACGCGTGGCAAGAATGGATGGATCGGTCGCGGGGATGTAAACGCGCCTCGTGCGCTATCGGTTCCGGCGCGCAACGTGTTGCACAGACCTTGAGGGTCAAGCTTCCGGAACCGACTGATGGACTCGGTATCGCCATGCGGCGTTTCAAGAAAACGCTGTCGCGACAAGGCTGTATGTTCGGTACGCAAGCTACAGGTCAAACGGTCGAGGTCGTAGGTTCTCATATAGGAAAAATCGAGAGGATCGCTCTTCGTACCGCGCAAACGTCGCGCATAGGACGACTCGGTAGCCCATTTCGCCGTAACGCTATCTTGGTCAAGCAATTCCGAAAAACCGTCTGCATCCGGTAGATCCCCAATGGCGTCCCAAACAGTCGGGCATTCTGCGTCCGATAACGGATACTCGGGCCTTGGCAAACCCTTTCGAGAGCCGATCAGGAACAACCGGCGTCGATCTTGCGGGACGCCAAAATCGGCAGCATTCAAAACTTTGTACGGCAAAAGTACATCGTACCCGGCTTGATCCAGTGCATCGATCAGCTCTTCCAAAAAGGCCGCATGCTTGCCTACCGTTAAGCCTTTTACGTTTTCAAACACGCAATATTTCGGCTGCAACTCTGCGACCAAACGAACGTAGTGAAATACCAGCCGATTGCGCGGATCGTCGAACGCGCGCTTACCTATCAGCGAAAATCCCTGGCACGGAGCTCCGCCGAATACGACATCGATCTCGACGTTTTCCAGCATGGCGCGCGAACGGATGCCTGCCCCCGTCAAATCGGTCACGCTGGCGCATATTGTCGTCGAATAGGGAAAATTGTACTCGTGGGTTGCACAGTGAACCGGATCGATCTCGACAGCAGCGGCAATATCGAAACCAGCCTGTTCGAACCCAAGGGACAATCCACCCGCGCCGGCAAACAGATCGATTCCTATGGGCCTTCTTTTACTGGGTTTTTTCGAGGAATTCATGAAGTTTCGCAGTTAGTTTGTTTACATCCTTCAGTTCGCACTGCCATACGACAAGCACATGCCAACCCTCCCGCTCCAACGCCGCAACCGTCCTTCGATCATGCAACCGGTTTCGGCGGCGCTTATCTTGCCAATATTCGACCCGGCTTTTCGGAAGTCGCGCATACCGGCAGCCCTTATGCCCATGCCAAAAACAACCGTGTACAAAGATAATTTTCCGTCTTGCGGAAAATACCAAATCGGGCTTGCCCGGCAATCTCGGAACGTGAAGCCTATATCGATAGCCCATCCCAAATACTAAGCGGCGGACCGCCAGCTCGGGTAAGGTGTCTTTCGAACGGACACGGCTCATTAACCAGCTTCGGCGTTCGGGGGAAAGGCGATCCATTTTACCGACCCATCATCCAAATATGTAAGAAAATTACTCGCATTGTTTAAGATTTGCCAGCGCAGGAACGTTTCCTTGATTTCAGGAACAGCGCTTAATTTTTAGCTGTCGTTTCACACGCCATGATATGTATTCCAACCTTCCCCCCAGCTTAACTTAGTAGATCGGATAACTGGCCCATGGAATAATCCTACCGGATGCACCGTCTTATTCCATACCCACCAAACCCTGGCCGGAGACCTACATTCTCGCTTCCCTGCTCCACACCCGCGCATTAAGAGTCCGCATCGCCGAGCTGCGGCCGCGCCTGTATCGGCTCGCCTATGCCTGGTGCCACGATGCCTGCCTGGCCGACGATCTGGCACAGGAGGCGCTGGTCAAGGGATTGAAGTCGGCGCATCAACTGAAGAACGAAGCGGTGCTAGAAGCCTGGCTGTTCAGCATTCTCAATAACTGCTGGCGCGATCATTTTCGGCGGCAGCATCCCCAAGCCGATATCGAGGAGATCATGGAACTGCCCGCCGACGGCCTCACGCCGGAGCAGCAGCACGCCGATAACGATCTGGCGCTGCGCGTGCGCCGTGCGGTGTCAGCGCTGCCGCTGGGCCAGCGCCAGGTGGTGACCCTGGTCGACTTGGAAGAGCTATCTTACGGTGCGACGGCGCAGGCTTTGGGCATCCCGGTCGGCACGGTGATGAGCCGGCTGAGCCGGGCGCGGGTGGCCTTGCGCGAGTTGCTGCACGAATCGCCCGCAACGCTGCATGCGCTGCCGACCAAAACCAGGAGCGGACAATGAGCGAAGAAGAGTTGCATGCCTTCGTCGATGGCCAGTTGAGCGCCGCGGATCAAGCACGCGTGCTGGATGCCATCGATCGCGACCCCGCCTTGCAGCGGCGCGTCGCCGAGTTTCAGCAAACCAAGGCGCTGTTGCGCCACGCCTACGAGCGCCCACCGCAGCCCAAGGAAAGCCGCACCGCCCAGCCATCTCGCGCTTGGCAGGCGCTGGCCGCCACCCTGCTGCTGAGCTTGGGTCTCGGCGCCGGATGGTTCACGCACAGCCTCAAAACCAGCGCAGCGCCAACGCTCAAAGGCGTGGTGATCCAAGTCAGCGAGGCCGACCCGGCGAAGTGGGAAATGGCCCTGATCAACGCGCGCAATGTGCGCCGCGCCTATGGCGACAAGCCGATGGAAGTGGAGATCGTCGCCTACGGCCCCGGCTTGAACATGCTGCGCAACAACTCAACGGTCAGCGCCGATCTGGAAGAAGCGCGCAAGGATGGCGTGAAACTGCTGGCCTGCGGCAATACCATGCGCATGACCAACACCACCCGCGAGGACTTGAACTGGCTGGTGGATGTGGTGCCCGCCGGCATTGTCGAGATCATGCAAAAGCAAAATGAAGGTTACGCTTACGTGCGGCCGTAAAAGAAACACCTCGCTTGGAATAAATGATTAGCTTCATGCGTCCTTCTCTAAGACCAACAAGAAGGAGACATCCACATGAACCATGCATTCCTCGCATGCTGTATTGCTCTCTCTATCACCAGCGCCAGCGCGGAAGAGGTGCAGCTCCGGCATAAGGGGCTAACGCTCAACGCCAATCTCGATCTCGCATCCGGCAAAAAACCAATTGACGGCGCGATCCTCATCACGCATGGCGGACTCGCCCATCGCGACATGGAAATCATCGCGACCCTTCAGAGCCAGCTCAAGCAGAAAGGCTACAACACGCTCGCCATCAACCTGAGTCTGGGTATCGATGGCCGTCACGGCATGTATGACTGCCAGGTGACGCATCGCCACCGCAATGGCGATGCCGCCGAGGAAATCGGCGCCTGGGTGGGTTGGCTAAAAAAGCAGGGCGCCAAGCGTGTGGCGCTGCTGGGGCATTCGCGCGGCGGCGCACAGACCGCGCTCTATGCGGCGGAGCGGAATCCCAAACTCGTGCAAGCCGTGGTCTTGATGGCGCCGGCGATACGCGAGAACACCGATCCTGCCGAATACCGGCGGCGCTATCAGCAAGCGCTGGCGCCGGCGCTTGGGCAAGCGCAGCAGCTGGTCAAGGCGGGCAAGGGTCATAGCGTGCTCGAACACGTCGGCTTGCTCAACTGCGCCGATACCTCGGCCACGGCCGACGCTTTCGTTTCTTACTACGGTCAATCGCCCAGCCTGGATACGCCGGGCCTGCTTCCAAAATTACGCAAGCCCACGCTCGTCGTGGTAGCCGGTAACGACGAGGTAGTGCTCGGCCTCGACAAAAAAATCGCGCCGCTCGTAAACAGTGGAAGGGTGCAGATGCAAGTGATCGAAGGAGCCGATCACACCTTCCGCGATCTTTATACCGACGATGCGGTCGAGGCCATCGGTACGTTTCTTAAGGGCGTTGGATATTAGGTTCAATGCGGTACCAGATAACTCGCCCAATCCTGGCGCAAGCCATCGAAGCAGGCCTTGTAGGCCGGCGTTGCGCTGCTCTCGGCATTGATGTCGCTGCCATCCAGCCCAATCCGCACGGGCTTTCCGGCCAGATTGCCCTCGCAAAACTCATAGCCCACCTGGCCGAAAAAATCGTACTGGCGGAAGCTGTGCAGCCCGCCGTGGTAGTGGTGCAGATTGATGAAAGTGCGCACCGGATGCAGCGGCGCCCAGGGCATGCTGATGGAGCCATAGTCGCGCACCAGGCGGCCTTGTTCATAGACATTGACCTCAACAATGTGTACCAAGTCTGGATCGGCCGCGTCGCGCTGTACGCGCGAAAGCAAGCGGCCACTGGCGGCATCGTAGTAGCGCGTATCCACATAGCGGTAACGCGCAGCAGCCGCGCCTTCGTAGTTACCCGAATTTTCTTCAGTCCGAATTTCGCCTTGGGAAATTTGCCGCTCATGCAGCGCATACACGGCGCGATGGAAATCCGCTGGGCTGGTCGCCGCAAACGCCGGCAATGAAACCAAGCCCAGCAGTAACAGGTGCGCCTTCATTTGCCGGCCTCCACTTCCGAGGCTGCGATGAAGCGCTCGATCATGTCGCGTGTGACGCTGCCGGTATGGCGCACCACGATGGCGCCTTGCGGATCGTAGATCAGCGTCGTGGGTACGCCCTGCAAATCGGCACCGCCGAAGCGCGTGAAAGTTTCCGCGCTGCCCAGCAGCAACGGGAAACTGATCAGATAGTCCTGCGCGAACCGCGCCACTTCATCGCGCTTGGCCTGGCCGAAGCTGGGGAAATCCACCGCCACGCCCAACACCATGGCGGCTCCCGCGCTGTAATCGTCGTGAAAGCCCTGCAACTCCGGCATCTCCTCGACACAGGGCGGACAGCGCGGCCCCCACACCACCAGCACCGTCCACTGGCCGCGGCCGATGTATTCGCTGAAATGGTGCGGCTTGCCGAGTGGGTCGTGCAGACTGACATCCGGGCTGGCGGCGTGGGCCAGCGGCATGATCAGGCCTGCCAACAGTGCAATCATCGGTAGTAAATTTCGCCGCATTTTTATTTTTCCTGTTTTGTTTGAATACCGATGGCGGCGCGCTCCGACCAATTATCCTCGGGCAAGAATTCCGCCTGCTCGCTGATCTTACGCGCCTCCGCCGCTCTACCCAGCGCCTGCAACACCGCCGCCTTGAGCATGAGCGAGCTGCGATTTTCCGGGTCAAGGCTCAGGCCGGCATCGACGATCTCCAGGGCCGCATCGTGGCGACCGCCCATATGAAAACAAATCGCCAAGTTGTGATAGGCCTTCTGGTAACTCGGGTCGAGCTTGATCGCAGTCGAAAAATGCTGCGCGGCGGTGCGCAGATTTTTCTTCTGGGCATGCACCACGCCCAGATCGTCGTGCGCTTCCGCATTGTTCGGATCCAGCGCGACCGCGCGCGTGAGATCGTGCTCGGCGGCATCCCAATGGCCGCGCCAGATATTGCGCACGCCGCGCTTGGTATAAGCCACGGCATCGTTCGGATGGCGCGCGATATAAACGTCGAGATCGGCGATGCCCTCATCGATCAGGCCCATGCGCCCATAGGCCATGCCGCGCCCGAAATAAGCCTGATCCAGTTTATCGTTCAAGGTCAGCGCGGTGCTGTAGTCCGCCACGGCGCGCTGATGGTCGTTCAGCAGATAGCAGGCATCGCCGCGCGCTACATAGAGTTGCGCTTGTGTTGGCGTCTCGGCAATGGCGCGATCCAGGCGCGCCAACTCCGCTGCCGCCTCTTCGCGAGTTTGCGGTTCGGCACTCGAAAGCAACGCGAGACTCCACAATATTGCGGCGCTTAAAGCCATCCTACTCAAATTCATTTTTGCCTCCGGCGTTCGGGGAATTGGACAGCACTTCACTCGTAATATAGACGCGATACGGCACCAGTTTATTCCATCACCACGATCTCATGGGGCGTGAACCTAAAGCGCTGCGCGGGAGCGGAAATAAAATCCCTTGAATTATCCAGGCCGAAAAAAATCCCCCGGCGGATGTTCTCCGCCGGGGGATCGCCACTGTAAATCGCGCTTACAGCGAGCGCAGGAAGTCTAGGATTGCTTGTTTGGCATTCGTTGACAGCGCCTCGAAACGCTTAATGACCGTATTGGCCTCGGATGGCGGATATCCGCCCTTCGGACATCCCGCCTTATCGTTGCACCCGGCAGGCGATGCATGCTCGCGGATCGCTTCGAGCAGGTTATCGGTCCGCCCATCATGCATGAAGAATATGCGCTTTCCCAGGCCCCATAGCGGGGTGGTGCGGAACATGTCGCCTTTTGCGGCTCCCTGCGTGATGTTATCCGCCAACTTATAGCCCATGTTGTGCACCAGCAGATCGGAATAGAGATTCACCGGCTTGTCCTGTAAAGCGGCGCTCATCATGACGGGTGCGGTGCGCATTTGCGGCGTGTGGCAAGCCGCACAACCGATGCCGGGTTTATCCGGGCCGGTACCGAACAGGTCCTGCCCCCTTTTCGCGCTGGCCGTAAGATCAGCCGGTTGCGGCGCGTCCAGGAAGCGCATGAACAAGGAGAACTGCATCCAGTCGGACATTATGTGCAAGGGGTTGTTGAAACCTTCATTCTTCAGGTCGTCGGTCGCCGTTCGGGTCACGTCGTTGGGATGCGGTTTCTGCGGGCCGTTACACAACGGGTTTTCTTCTGTCGCTTGCGGAAACAACTCGTTGGTGACGCCCATTTCGACGTTATAGGCCTCGCCCGAGAACAAGGTCAGGGACTTATTCTGGGCCTTCCAACCAAAACGCGTGATCGTTCCATCGTTGCCGCTGGTGTTCGGCATGCCCTTGATGCCGTTTGCAGTCCGATACCCGGCCGTGGCGGCGTGGCGCGCGAGAATTTCCCGATCCTGAATGGAATCGATTAGCCCCATCCCGAACAGTTGCAAGGGAATGCGGAACACGATGTTCTTGTTTTTGACCTGGGTTTCGAAATCGGGTTGCGGCAGTACTTGCGCGGTGCAATCCGGAATGAAGGGGTCATCGGTTCTGCCGACCACGGTAAAGAGCTGATGCACGCCGCCATCGGGTGTGCCATCCGGCTTCAGAATGAAACGTGCTTCGCGTATCGGCCCGTATTGCTTGATGAAGGAAGGGACGGTGTTGGTCTGGCCTTTACGGTGGGGGATCAGGTCGAACATGGGGTTTTCCGGACGGCGATGCTCCGCTACGGGATCCTGCGGGTTGGGCACCAGAAATCCGCCCGAGCCGCCGATCGCGGGTTGGCTGTGGCATATCGTGCACTGGTCGCCGTTAAATCGGGCGCCGAGGCCCGCCGAGTTGGTGATCGTCTGTAACAGCGGATCTTGGCCATTGTCCGTACCGGGCTGAATGTCGGCGCAGGCCTCACACGTGGATTCAAGCTCGTTCGCTCGCAACAACCCTTCTTTGAACAGGGCAAACTCATTGACCTGGATATCCGGGATCGGCCCGCCCGCACCGGGGGGGCCGCCTCGTACCCCTGGGTCTATCGGCCCGGCTGCCAGCGTTACTTCCGAAAATAACAAAAATGCTGAAAATACAATGGCAAAAACTGTTTTTAGCTTCATTTCCCTATCCTCCAATTTTGGTTATTTACATAATCTTCTCAGGGCTCCTACCCGCTTATCGAAGATTTTCAGGCTCATCGTCATCCCCAAAAATTAAAATTAATCCTAATCTGGCAACATTTTTCTCCATTGATGCCAATGTGCTTTACCATGGGGGGCGCAATATTATTCCCCGGCAAGGGGATATATTCTGGGATAGGGAAATCCCGACACGCGTCGATATTCATTTTTCGCCGCGAATAATAATGACCCGGTAAATAAAATAAAAATCGGACCGATTCCGGTATAGGGGGGGATGCAATGGGCCAAGGGAGAACGCGTCGGTTCGAGGCAATTGTGCTGCCGCACTTGGACGACGCCTACAATTTGGCGCGCTGGTTGCTGCGCAACGATCATGACGCGCAGGACGTGGTGCAGGAGACGTATTTGCGCGCGCTCCGCTACTTTGACGGATTTATCGGCGAGGATGCCCGCCCCTGGTTGCTGGGTATCGTGCGCAATACGTGCTTCACCTGGCTCGGCGAAAAAATGCGCGGCCATATCGAGTTCGACGAGGAGCGCGACAGCGATGCACCGGGGGCGAGACCGGATGCGGCGGCCAACGATCCGCAGCGACTGCTGGAATACAAGCTCGATCGCGAGCGAGTCAATGCGGCCATCGCAACCCTATCGCCGCCGTTTCGCGAGGTGCTGATTCTGCGCGACCTGGAAGGGTTTTCCTACGACGAAATTTCGCAGATAGCAGGCATACCCGCGGGTACCGTGATGTCCCGGCTGTCGCGTGCACGCAACCTACTCCGCGCCGCGCTCACCCACCCGGGCAAGTAAGGGTTGAACCATGGAACAGCACGAAGACAATGAATTGAGCGACAACGAACTTAGCACGCTGGTGAAAACGCTAGCCGAGCGCCACGTGGCACCGGCGGCGTTGCGCACGCGCGTCGTCGCATCCATTCGGCAGGCCGCGGCAGAATCGCAGCGCGAGTCCAGGCGCCAGGCTTGGCGGCAATGGCTGACCCTGGGCGCGGCCTTCGCCATGGGCATCGTCGCCAGCGCCGGCGCCGTGTATTTCTTCAGCGCATCGAGCGCGCAGGAACGCTTGGCGCAAGAGGCCGTCACCATCCACGTGCGCTCGCTGATGGCGACGCACCTGGCCGACATCGCCTCCACCGACCGCCACGCGGTCAAGCCATGGTTCACCGGCAAGCTGGATTTTTCGCCGCCGGTGCACGACCTGGCGACGCAAGGCTTCCCCCTGGTCGGCGGACGGCTGGAGTACATCGGCGGCCACCCCGCCGCCGCCTTGATCTACCGGCACCACCAGCACACCATCAACGTCCTGGTCTGGCCGCGCGACGATCGCTCGCCCACGCCGCCGGCCTCGTTTACCGCACAGGGCTACCACGTCACCGGCTGGAAGGGCGAGTCAATGCAGTTCTGGCTGGTATCGGATCTAAATGCAAGAGAGCTGCGACAGTTTGCACAGCAATTGCGCCAGGCAAGCGAAGCGGGGTCGTAGACGCCAAACCCGCGCCACGCGTTACGCTGTGCAAAATAAGCTAAAAACCACGCAACACAAGAAGCGCACAACGGCCAGATTGGCGTCGAGGTTGTATAACATCATTTCCGGGCATTGGTGCGTCGGAGCGCAATTTGGAGTGCGGCGGCTTGCCGCCGCTTTGGTATGCAGGAGCTTGCTCCTGCATGCGTGGTTAGATTGGCCTGTAGTCGTCGCTCGCAACGCCGGGGAATCCATGGCAGGTAGCCATTCAGGCCACGCAGGAACTATCACCCATTTGGTAGCTCGCGGCTAAAACTGGATGAACCAAAAGTTGAAGCCAACCGGCTGGGATGTGCTGAAAGCGGTCGGATAAATTCAGGCAGTGTCCGGCAGTAACC
>Ga0113563_10000628_pt1 | contig 17612 bp, 12 predicted proteins | sample Mud3Dept3metaG_FD_80117 | JGI IMG/M metagenome (GOLD analysis project Ga0113563, IMG submission 80117) | Freshwater wetland microbial communities from Ohio, USA, analyzing the effect of biotic and abiotic controls - Mud 3 Core 4 Depth 3... | ecosystem: Environmental > Aquatic > Freshwater >...
ACCCCCGCGCGAGCGCGGATGTGGTCTTGAGGCGAGTGCCGGAGCTGAGCGACTCCGAGCGCGGCGAGGTCTGGCGCGCCGCACTGGGCATGTCGGCCGCCCTACCCCGCGACATCGAGGCGATCGCGGCCCAGTTTCGAATCGGTCCACAGACGATCGCCAGCCTCGCCTCGAACGTCGAGCTCCGGGCCGCGCCGGGCGAGCGGCGCCTGCAGAGAAAGGAGCTCTGGCAGGCGTGCCGGGAGGCCTGCGCACCGGCGATCGCCGGCCTGGCCGAGCGCATCGACCCTCGCTTCACCTGGGACGACCTCGTGCTCCCGGCGAAGGTGATCAGCGATCTCAAGGCCCTGGCCGGCCAGGTCCCGGGCCGAACGCAGGTACTCGGACGCTGGGGATTCTCGGGGCGCTGGCGGCAGTCGGGTGCCAGTGCGCTGTTCGCGGGCGCGTCCGGCACGGGCAAGTCCATGGCCGCGGAAGTGATTGCCGGGGCTCTCGATCTCGACCTGTACCGGATCGAGCTTTCCGGCGTGGTCAGCAAGTACATTGGCGAGACCGAGAAGAACCTGCAGCGCATCTTTCAGGCCGCCGAGGCCTCCGGCGCCGTGCTGCTGTTCGACGAGGCGGACGCCATCTTCGGCAAGCGCAGCGAGGTCAAGGATGCGCACGACCGCTACGCCAACATCGAGGTCAGCTATCTCCTCCAGGCGATGGAACGCTACCGGGGATTGGCGATCCTCTCGACGAACATGAAGAGCAACGTCGACCAGGCGTTCTTCCGCCGACTGAGCTACGTCATCGACTTTCCCCGCCCGGACCAGCCGGCGCGCGAGCGGATCTGGCGCCTCGCCATTCCCCGGGAGACACCGACGCAGGGTCTGGACTTTGCGCGACTGGCAAGGATGGACCTCGCCGGAGGCTCGATCGTGCGCATCGCCCTCAACGCGGCCTATCTGGCCGCGGCCGCGCAGAGGGATCTCTCGATGGAGGAGATCTTCCAGGCGGCCGCCGCGGAGCACCGCAAGTTCGACAAGGAGTTCCGGGCACCATGAGCGACAAAGCGCAGCCCGTTACGGCGCGCGGCCCGCGGGCGATCCTGGGACGTGCGAGCGACGTCACCGTAAGGTTCGAGCGCTCCGTCGCTGTCGCCGGCGACGGAAGCCCTGCCCTCGTCGAGGCGCTCGGCCGGGTGGGACGATCGCGCCTCATCGAGGGGCTCAGCCGCCAGGTGATGCGCGAGGCGAACTCGAAGCCGGGCGCCGCATCGCTCACACACCGGGAATCCCGGATCCTGGCTGGCCAGATCGTCGACCGGCTGATCGCCGAAGCGCAGAACGACGAGCCGTGACAGCGCACGCGCAGACGAACAGCCGTGCCGCCCGGTCGGCCACCCTTGCGCCGACCCGCGCCGCACCGGCGCGCGAACGCGAGGTCGGTGCGATGGCCGACGGCGCATATCAGCGGAGCGCGCTCGGACTTGCATCGAACCAGATCGCGGTCGCGACCGCTCGCTCGCACGGCATGCCGCCATCTCGGAGCGTTGGCGAGCGGTCTACTGCTGCGGGCGCCGAGTCGGCGGCGCGCGCCGTGTCGGGCGCGGGGCGCCCGCTGCCCGCGGCACTGCGTGCCTACTTCGAGCCGCGCTACGGAACCTCGTTCGCCGCGGTGCGCATTCACACCGACGGCCTGGCAGGCACCGCGGCACGAGCTATCGATGCCGAAGCCTATGCGTACGGCAGGGACGTCGCCTTTGCCCCCGGGCGCTACCGGCCCGATACCCGCACGGGACTGCACCTGATCGGCCACGAACTTGCCCACGTCGCCCAGGGTCGCAGCGCCGCCGGTCCGCACGGCGTGGACCGCGCGGTGGCGCTCGGAGCACGCGACAGCGCGCGTGAGCGCGACGCCGACCGGATGACCGTGACGGCGCTTTCGGGGAAGTCCGCCCGACCCGCGATGCGCCACGACGCGCGGCAGGTACATCGATTCAGTCGGCCCCAGCAAGTCCCCGAGAAGACTTACATCGCCGGTCAGCAACCCGAGAACGACGGTTTTCTGGACGATGCCATCCGCTATCACGAGGACTGGGGCCTCCACCCGCAGAACATCGACTCACTGGAGGACGTGATCGACGACCTGAAGGGTGAGGCAGGTCCCGTGCGCAGGATCCGCATCGTCACGCACGCGAAACCGGAGACCCTCTTCACGTCGCTGTTCGAGGGCGGGCCGACGGGTATCCGCGAAAATGAGCTGCGCGGGTTTGCCACCAGTGCCGCCGAGGGCCTCGAGGCACTGCTCCTGCCCGGCACCAGCAGGGGTTTCCTCACGGACGAGTTCTACACCCAGGTGCTCGACCAGCTGCGTCAGGACAATCCTGCCGTGCTCAGGCCCTTCGGCCTCGACGCTGCCGGCAGTGACCCGACGGGCGTGCTCGAGGAGTTCATCCGCCGCACCATCGACCTGCTCGCCTATCGCACGGGCAATGCGCCGCCCGATGCTCCGGGGCAGATGCAGCCGATTCGCGAGTCCCTCGAGACCGTTGTCGTTGCGCTGCGACTGAGGGTGGAGGAACTGCGGCTGCCGACCGGCGGTCACCCGGACAAGGCCCAGGTGCTGGCACTGGAGAACGCGCTGCTCGGGATCCGCGCCTTCATCTTCAATCCCGAGGCAATGAGCCCGCGATTCATGCAGGGCCTGACCGCGGCCCGCACTGCGCTCCAGGCCGGCTTTCTCGCCGACCTCGCCACGGTCCGCCAGCGTTTCTCGAGCTCGAGCTGGATCGAGATCCGCGGCTGCCGCGTCGGCGGCAACAGGAATTATCTCGAAGCCGTTTCGCAGTTCTTCGGCCGCGCCGACGATCGGCCCCACGTCTCGGCGCCGGACTGGTTCCAGAATTTTCCGTCGCTCGGCTATCGCAGCGTGCGCGACCGCGAGCTCCGCAGCTACTCCCGCTATCCATGGGTCCGCCGCGCCCTCGACCACTGGTTCGACGAAACAGGCTTGGTCCAGCGCCTCGAGTGGGCGCGAGCGCTCTACCTGCGCATCCTGATCGGACTGCGGCGCAGCCGCATCGAAGCCAGTGAACTCACGGGAACTCCTTCGCTGATCGGCGACCTCGCGGCACCGCGCGAGCCTTGGCTCGTGCTGCCGCCGCTGCTGGGCGAAGTGCCGGTCGCACCGGAGCTCACCCTGCGGGCCGGAACCCGGCTCCGCGCGATGCCATCGCTCGCCGGCCCGCAGCCCGGCGCCGGGGGCGCGCTCACCAGCGGAGCAGAGGCCGAGGCCGAGCGCCTGCGCAGCGAGATCGAGCGTCTCACCGCGCTCCGGCCAGAGGAAAAGCTCCGTTACTACTTCAACCAGGATCTGATCCTGCCGGTCAATTATCGAGGTGTCGTCAGCGACAATCGCCTGCTGATGAGCCACGACCGTCGCGAGGAAGCGATGGACAACTGGGTCAACAGCCAGTGGGAGACTGCAGCACCTGGCCTCGCGCAAATGCTGGCCGCGAATCTGGCCGACGGAGAGACGCGCCGGGTCATCGGGGTCCAGCGCAACCGTAACCGCAACAATCCCGGCGAGCGATACTTCTCCCCGGACCGGCGATACCAGGCACACATCATGGAGATCTGACTGCACCGCGCGGCAGCCCGGTCGGGACCGGGCCGCGCGGACAGCGAGGTGAACGATGGGCGACTTATCCATGCGACGGCAATTGCAGGCGGGTCAGACTTCGGTCTCCACGCCGACTACCCTGCGCGCTGGCGCTGCCGGACCGGCTGCTGCCGGCCCGAGCAACCAGTCGGCGCTGCAGCAGGCCCGGCCCGTCGACCTGCGGCTCAGCCTCTCGCAGATGCAGTCAGTGCTGCTCGAGGGCGAACGGCCGCTGCGTACCTGGCTCGACCAGAACATCGACTACGTGCGCGGCCTGTCCGCACGTGCCGCCGCGGCGGAGCTGGTGCGCCGCGTGCCCGAGGCGCGCCCGCAAGGCCTCGCGTACGCCGAGGGCGTGGTCAGGGCCTGGGCCGCGGAAAGCGGCATCACGTTGCGACCACTCTCGATCGTGCCGCATCCGGCCGACCAGGTCCCCGCGCCGGCGGGGAGTACTGCGTCGATCTCCGACAGCCGCATCGTCTCCGCTGTGGCCAGCGCACTCAGGATCGCGACCGAAGGGGTTGTCATCGACCGCCCGCACGGGCGCTTCCAGATCAACGCGACCGGAGCGACCACGGAGCTGCGAAGCGGTCAGGCACGGGTCGCCGGTCGGCTGTCGTGGTCCGGTGAGATGGCGTTGTCGAGCCAGGTTGGCGACGTCCACTTCAACGCCTCGCTGTCGGCAGAGCGCTGGCAGGTGCGTCTCAGTTTCCCTGCTGCAGCGATGCCGATCGATCTCTCCAGCCTCTCCACGATCTTCAACGAGGCCGGCAACGCGCTGCCGAGCATCGTGAGCGAAACAGTCGGGATCGAGGACCTGAGCGAGATCGCCGATCTCGCCGAGCGCCTCGCGCCTGAGCTGAGTGGCGTCAAGCGCGCCATCAGCACCGCCAGTCAGATCAGCCGCATGCGCCCCGGCCTCAGCTTCGGCGTCCAGGCCGGCGGGCCCAGCTTCCGGCCGGAGCAGCCGACCGGCCGCACGCCCGCCGCGCCCGAGGGCGTGACGGTGAGCGGCGTGCTCACCATCCTCTTCTGACGTGGCGGATCCGTGGCCCCGCGATGCGCCGGCACTGCACTGTCCACGCGATCTCGCCGCCACCGACGCGTGGCGGCTCCCTTCTCGCTTGCGGCCCCGGGTGAACCGTGATTGACTTGGAGCGTCGACCCGCCGCGATGCGCGGGCCGCTCAGAGGAGCGGCGGATGGTCTCTGAATTTCCCGGCAGGCCCAGGCTCACCAAGGGTGGGCTGGTCGCCTACCAGCTCCCCGAGCTGGTCCCGACGATCATCGTATTTCAATACAACCCGGACGAAGTGCGCCGCGCGTTGTCGAGCCGCGGCGCGAGCGGCGGCGGAGCGGGCGACCGGTTGCGCACCAACGGCCCGCCCGAGGAAACGATCAGCATGAGCATCGAGATCGATGCCGCTGACCAGCTCGAAGTCCCCTCGGAAAACGCTGTCGCGGTTTCGAACGGCCTGCACCCCGTGATCGCCGCGCTCGAAGGCCTGCTCTATCCGTCGTATCCCATCGTCGTTGCCAACCAGGTCGCCTCGCTGGCAGGCGCCGGATTCATACTCGCCGAGCAGGCGCCGCTCGCACTTCTCGTGTGGGGGCCAAAGCGCGTGCTGCCGGTGCAGGTGCAGTCGCTCTCGATCAACGAGCAGGCCTTTGACCAGCAGCTCAATCCGATCCGCGCGAGCGCCGACCTCTCGCTGAAAGTACTCACCTATCGCGACCTCGATCCGAGCAATCCCGGCTACTGGGTCTACATGGCTTCCTTCACCCAGAAGGAAGTCATGGCTGCCCTCAACATCGGGCAGGGCTCGGGCGACATCACCAGGCTGTTGCCCGTCTAGGAGACACCATGTTCTTCCGTGGCAGCCGCTACGAGACCGTCAGGGAGTCCACGTTCCGGGCCGCGGACGGGCGCGAGATCCGTTACAAGCGACTGCGCTTCGTGCCGAGACTGAAGGCGGCAGCTGCTCTGCGCGTGAACCAGGGCGATCGGCCGGACCTGCTCGCGTTCCGTGCGCTCGACGACGCCGAGCTCTTCTGGCGCCTGGCCGACGTCAACCGCGTCAGGCGACCCGTCGAGCTCACGGCGACGCCGGGCAGGCTGGTCGGGGTTCCCGGCGTCGGCGGCGGCGAGGGCAACCGCTGATGGGCCTGTTCCCCGCCTTCTATTTCGTGCAGATCGCGTTCGCACCGCTGCCGCCGCCCTTCTCGACAGCGCTGCGCTCCCTCGAGGTCGAGACGTCGATCGGTGAGGCATCGGTGTTCCGGCTCTCGTTCGACCTCTCGCGCAACGCCTTCGGCGATTTCGACGCCATGGCGGTCGACGTCTTCCGGCCCAACACCCCGATTCGCATCTCGGTCGCCCTCGGGATACCGCTACCTCAGACGCTCATCAACGGCTATGTCCGCGAAGCCAGCCTCTCCGGCAGCAACGAGCCGGGCGGGTCGCGCCTGGAGGTCGTGGGCATGGATGCGCTCGGCACGCTGATGGCCGTGATCGAGCAACCCTTCATCTGGCCCAACCTGCCGGACAGCGAGGTCGCCCGGGTCATCTTCGGCAAGTATGCGATCGTGCCGAGCTACGTCGTACCCACCCCGCCGACCCGGACCCAGCTCGACACGACGACGACCCAGCGGGTGAGCGATGCGCGCTACCTCATGCAGCTCGCACGGCGCAACGCCTACGAGGTCTTCATCCAGCCCGACCCGGTGGTCGGCGTAGACAACGGCTTTTTCCGCCCGCCGCTGCCCGTGCAGCCGCCGCAAGGGGTGCTGTCGATCGACTTCGGCACCGAGACCAACCTCCACTCTTTCCAGGTGTCCAACGACATGCTGCGGCCGACCTCCGTGGTGTCCCTTTCCTCGGACCCTCGGACCCGTGCGCCGGTCCCGGCGCTCGCGCCGGTCGCGACCGACCCGCCGATGGGCCTCGAGCCGAGCCTGCTGCGAATCCTTCCGCCGCCGATCGAGCGGCCGGCGGAGACGGACGCGGCCAACCCGGCCGAGGTCCAGTCGCAGGCCACGGCCCGCGTCAACCAGACCAGCCGCGCGGTGAACGCGAGCGGCGAGGTCGACGGCCTCAGGTTCAAGCGGCCCCTGCGCGTGGGTCAGCCGGTGCTGGTGCGCGGCGCCGGCCGGCAGATGAGCGGCCTTTACTACGTGACCCACGTGACCCATCGGATCAGCCGGGACGAGTACACGCAGTCCTTCCGCGCCTGGCGCAACGCTGTCGGGCTGACCGGGGCCGAGGTCTTCATCGATCCGCTGGCGGCGGTACGCTAGGAGCGAACGCCATGACGGACGGGGCATTGCCGGTTGCAGCGGGTCAGCAGGAGGGCGACGGCGGGCGTGAACGCCTCTACGGCAAGTTCCGCGGAACCGTCGTCAACAACCAGGACCCTCAGCGTCAAGGGCGGATCCAGGCGCTGGTGCCGCAGGTGCTCGGCGAGGTGCCGAGCGGCTGGGCCACGCCTTGCGCACCCTATGCCGGCCCGACCGCGGGCTTCTTCTCGGTCCCGCCGGTAGGTGCCGGTGTGTGGATCGAATTCGAGGGCGGCGACGTCTCGCGGCCGATCTGGGCCGGCTGCTTCTGGGGAGCGCCGGAAGCGCCGATGGCGCCGCCGGGGGCCGCACCGGGCGACCCCATGGTCAAGATCTGGCGCTCGGACCTCGGCCTCACGGCCGCGTTCGATGACACGACCCAGAAGATCATCGTTTCCGACGCCACCGCCACGAACCAGGTTGTGATCGACGTGCTGACCGGCACGGTCACCGTCAAGGGTCTGGCGCGCATCGTTGCCGACGCGCCGCTGATCCAGGAAGGCAGCGCGTCGGCGGCCCATCCGGCCGTCTTCGGCGACCAGCTGCTGAGTTACCTGAGCCAACTGGTCGCCATCTTCAACGCCCACGTTCATCCGGGCCAGATGGCCGCCGGCATTCTCCCCGTGACACCGGCGCCAGCGGTCGCCCCGATGATGCCCCCGACCCCCGCCCTGCTCTCTGTCAAGGTCCTGCTGGAGTAGGCGCAATGTCGATCAAGACCGGCGATCTGGCGGCGCCCGACGATTTCACCGGCTCCATGGCCGAGGCGATCGAGAACGAGCTCAACCGGCTGCTGATCAACGACGGCCTGCCCTCCCTGCCGGACGACGACAGCCAGGAGACGCGCGACCGCCGGCGCCTGTTCGTGGCAGTCGCCCGCGGCGTGGTACGCCACCTGGCCGAGAACCACACCGCACTGACCACGAACGTGGGAGGCGGCATGAGCGAGGCACTCCAGTTCGCCATCGACGACCTGCCGGGGCTCTAGCCATGGTCACGGCCGCCAGGTACTTGGACTTTCCCTATGCCATCGACACGCGCGGTCGCACGGCCACGACCGGAGTCGACGACCACGTGCGCGATCTCATCCTGCAGGTGCTGTTCACTGCGCCGGGCGAACGGGTCAACCGGCCGGACTTCGGCTGCGGCGTCAGACAACTGGCGTTCCAACCCAACTCGGATGCCCTGGCGACAGCCACCCAGCAGCTGATCCAGGGCGCGCTGCAGCGCTGGCTGCAGTCCGTGATCTCGGTCGAGGCCGTCCGGGTCGAGGTCAGGGACGCATCGCTTGAAATCACCGTCTCCTACCTGCGCCTCGACACGGGTGAGCGCGAGACGACGAGCGTAACGAGCGAAGTCTCGGGCGCGAAGTAGCGACCATGGCCATCTCACGCTCGGGACTGATCTGGTGTGGGGACGAGCGCAGGCGCGCCGATCTGCGCCCGGCCGGCCATCCCCTGAACGGGCTCGACTACGTCGAGTACTTCGAAGACGAACTCGCCCCCGTCGGACAGCAGTACCGCCTGGAAGCCGCCTTCCTGAAGCCACCACCCGTCGACCTCGTCGGCGATCTTGGCGCCTTTGCGGTCGAAGGCGGGGTGCGTGTCGTCGATGTACGCGTGATCGGGGTGACCAGTCACTCCGCCGACCCGCTGCGTCTCAACGTGCTGGTCGACCGCTGCGGCGATTTCTCACGCTACCGCCTGCTGGTCACGCACGCCCTGATCGACGAAGAACTCAGTGAGGCCGGCTTCTCGTTCAAGGCGGCCTGCCCGAGCGAGTTCGACTGCGCCAGGACCATCCAGTGCGCGGGCAGTGAACTCGCGCAGCCCGAGCTCGACTACCTTGCCAAGGACTACCAGTCCTTCCGGCGCCTGATGGTCGAGCTGATCGCGGAGCGCAACCCGGACTGGCGGGAGCGATTGCCGGCCGACCTCGGCATGGCCCTGGTCGAGCTCTTTGCCTATGCCGGCGACTACCTGTCCTACCAGCAGGATGCGGCCGTCTCGACCGAGGCCTTCCTGGACACGTGCCTGCACCGCATCTCGGCACGACGGCACGCGCTACTGATCGACTATCGCATGCACAACGGGCGCAATGCCGCCGGATTCGTGCACTTCCAGGCGCGTGCCGGCACCGCGGGCGTCGTCCCGCAGGGCACGCAGCTGACCACGCGCATCGGCGTGCCGCTCATCGGCCAGACCGCCGCACCGGGGGCGGTGGTCGCCGCCGGCACTGCCGACTTCGACACCGACCCCGCGCTGGCCGATACGGTCGTCTTCGAGACCACGGCGCGGGTCGAGGTCGACTCCGGTCACAACTCGCTACGCATCCACGCCTGGGGCAATGCACAGTGCTGCCTCGCGAAAGGTGCCACGGAGGCGTTCCTCTACGGCCTCAGCGACGACGCGAACCCCCGGGCGGTCGCGCCGCAACTGCAGGTGGGTGACTACCTGCTCCTCGAGGAAGTCGCGAGCCCGGTCACCGGGCTGACCGCCGACCGCGACCCGGCTCGCCGCCAGGTGGTGCGGATCGTCGCGGTCGAGCAGTCCGAGGATCCGGCCTACTCGGACGTGCTCACCGGCAGCGCACTCACGCCCCGGGTCGATCCCGGCGATCCGGCGCTGCCACTGCAGCACGTCCAGTGGAGCGAGGAGGACGCGCTCGGCTTCACCGTATGCCTGTCTGCGGAGACACCGGAGGCAGGTCGCATCGACCCGGTTTCCCTCGCTCGCGGGAACGTCGCTCCTGTCGATCACGGCAGGACGGTGGTCGAGAGCCTGCCCCCGCCGGAACCGGGGCGTGGTCGCTGGCCGATTGCGACGCTCAGGCTGCCGAAGTCGCCGGTCGTGTTTCACGCGGCATCCGTCGACGCCGAGTTCTCGACCGATGGCCGGGTGATCGGCGGTCGCCACGGACTGTTCGTCGAGCCCTGGCAGACGGTCCCTGCCGCGCTCCTGGACATCACCTTCGCCAATGGCGAGACCGAACGCTGGCAGCCGGTGCCGAGCCTGCTCGACAGCGACGCCTACGGCCAGCACTTCGTCGCCGAGGTCGATGACGCGGGCGAGACGATCCTGCGCTTCGGAGACGACCAGTACGGCAAGCGTCCGCTGGGCACGACGTCCGTCGACGCCCGTTACCGCATTGGCGGCGGACGCGCCGGAAACGTCGGTGCAGGGTCGCTGGTGCACGTCCTCGAGCCGGATGCGGCCCTGCTCGTCGACCCGGAGAACCCGGCCGCCGGTCCCGAGACTTTCGCCGACATCGAGTCCGTCCGTCAGCCGCTACCGATGACGCACGGGCAGGACCTCCAGACCATCGACGAGGTCCGCGAGATCGCTCCTGAGGCTTTCCGAGCCGAGCAGTTCCGCGCCGTCACCGAGGCCGACTGGACCGCCGCCGCACTGAAGGCGCCCGGCGTCGCGGCCGCCAAGGCGCGCTTTCGCTGGACCGGCAGCTGGCACACGGTGTTCGTGGCGGTGCAGCCCGAGGACGAGGCAAACCTGTCGCGGCTGCCGGGCGGTGCGGTCGTGCTCGAGGAAGCATTCGCCGCCGAGGTGACCGCGTTTCTCCGGCGCTACAAGCTGGCCGCCTACGACCTGCGGGTGCGCGCCGCCGACTACGTGCCGCTCGAGATCGACATCGAGATCTGCGTCGCGCGCGGGCAGTTCCGCGGCGAGGTGCTGGAAGAGGTGGCCCGCCGTCTCTCCAGCCAGAGCTATGCCCCGGGCAAGGACGGCTTCTTCCACCCGCGTGCCTTCAGCTTCGGGGAGCCGCTCTACCTCTCGCGCCTGGTCGCGGCGGTCGAGGAGGCGGAAGGCGTGAGTTCCACCCGGGTCGGCCTCTTCAAGCGCTACTGGGAACTGGCGGGCGACGAACTCGCGCGCGGCGTCATCGAGATGGGCGACTTCGAGATCGCGCTGCTGTCCAATGATCCTAGCTTTCCAGAGCAGGGTGTCCTGCGCCTGACGGCCGTGGGGGGACTATGAGAGATCGCGCGCCAGCAGGGACACGGACAGGCGCGGATCCGTCGCTGTGCCGCGACCTGGCGCCGGGGAGCTAGACCATGCCTTTGCCGCCCCTCCCGGAGTTCTGCCGCTGCTGCGAGCCGCCCGTGAGCACGCTGGCCGCCATCTACAACCGTCCTGGTCTCACCCGGATTTCCTGCCGCAGCGGGGGTTTCCCGCAGCTGCGCCAGGCGATGCTGCTCGAGATCGCGCGGCACCCCGAGCTCGCGGCCCTGACCTCGCGCGAGCGCGACGACTATGCCGTCACCCTGGTCGAGCTCTTCGCGGCCGTGGGCGACGTGCTCGGTTTCTACAACGAGCGCATCGCGAACGAGCTGTTCCTGCGCACAGCGGTTGAACGCGATTCCGTCCTGCGCATGCTGCGGATGATCGGCTACCGACTGCGTCCGGGCATCGCCTCCGAGGCCTGGCTGGCCCTCACTCTCGATTCAGGCGCGCAGGCCTTCATCCGAAAGGGACTGAAGGTGATGAGCGTCCCGGCTCAGGACGAGAAGCCGCTCTTCTACGAGACGCTCGAGGAGCTGACCGCCGACTCGCGACTGAATGCTCTGCCGGTCTTCGTTCCGCCGGTTCCAGTGAATGCCTTCCGGCAGGGCCAGGCGAAGTCCCCGCTCGCCGCCTGCCCGGATCCGCTGAACGCCGGCGACGCACTGGTGTTTTTCACGCTGTCAGTGGTGGAGGAGAAGACGGCCGGCGGGCGCCAGCTGGAACGCGACGGTGCGTACCTGTCGTTCTCGCCCCCGGTGCAGCACGCCGGGCTCGTGCCGGAGGCGACCGGTGCCGCCAAGGTCCGCCGGCAGATCGGTTTCTTCGGCCACACGGCGGTCCAGACTTACCAGGAGTACCTGACGGACCCCACGATCCCCGCGCAGAACCGCTGGGTGACGCGCACGGCCGGCGTCTTTCCGTACGATGTCGACTTCCCCGCCGACGCGACCCAGTATCCGCTGGAGCGCAAGTTCGACGACCTGAGGCCGGGCACGCGCCTGCTGGTAGATCGTGGCGCGGACTCCCGGCCGCGCATGGTGAGCGCGAGCGTCGTCTCAACCGACAGTCAGCCGGCCAGCGTCGGCCCTCTCAAGGACACCGTCACCTACGCCACCCTGGAGCGCACGGTCCACGGCCGCCCGGCGACCGTCGTCGGCGGCGACGGCAGGCGCGAGGTGGTGGCACGCAGCGGAGTGCGCTCGGCCATGTACGTCGATGTCGCCGCTGCGTCCCATGCCTGGCGCGACCTCGACGACCTGCCGGTCTCCGCAGTGCCGGCGGCGGTGTCCTCGGTCGCGGGCCAGACCATGGTATTCGTGCGGGACAACCTCGCCCATCTCAGGGTCAACATCCGCAATGTCGATCACTGGCTCGGCTGGTCGAACCTGGACGGAATCCTGACGAGCGCGCCCGCGGCCGCCTCGGACACGGCCGGGCGCGTGTTCGTCTTCGCCCGCGGCGCGGACCTCGGCCTGTGTATGTGCGTGCTCACCACCGCCGTCCTGGATGTGTGGCGTCCGCTGCACGGCCGGCTGACGTCGCGGCCGGCGCCGGTTTCGTGGGGCGCCGCTCACATGGCGGTCTTCGTGCGCGGACCCGACCGCGGCATGTGGGTCAGGTCGTGGAGCGGCGCGGCGCTCGACGCGTCGGGCTGGAGCACCTGGCTCCCACTGAAGGGCACGCTCGCCAGCGAGCCCGCGGCCGCCTCCACCGGGCCTGGCGAAATTGACGTGGTCGCGCTGGATGACGACGGACGACTGCTCCATCGACGCTGTCGCGACGGCGTTTGGCAGGAGTGGCGCGACCTCGACGGGCGTGCCCGGGGCGAGCCGGCCATCGTCGCGACTGGGCCCGATCGGGTCGAGGTCTACGTACGGGGGCACGATGACCAGCTTTGGACCCGTGCGCGCAGCGGTGCAACCTGGGGCCCGTGGATGCCGCTCGGGGGCGTGCTCGCGTCGAGCCCGTCCGTGGCGTGTGGCGCGGGTGTGATCCTGGTCGCCGCCGAGGGCCAGGACGGCCGCCTCAACCTGCGTCAAGGCAGCGGCGCCGGCTGGGGCGCCTGGTCGACGCCGGGCGGCGGCCTGGGTGCCATCGCCGACCGCCGCAGGACGCGGATCTACGAGCTCGTTTCGCCGGAGATCCGGTTCCGCGACCACGCGATGGGCGACACGGTTTCCGGTGGTCGGGTGGCCGCCCGGATGATCGATGCGCCCGGTCTCGTCGCGATCGACAAGGCGAGACGCATCGTCCTGGAAGACGGCACCCAGAGGCACCTCGCGACGGTGACCGCAACGCAGCCGCTCGCCTCCGAGCTCGGAGGCCCCGCCGACCACCTGCTGATCGAATTCACCCCGGCCCCGCCCCGCTCGCTCGTCGCCCCGGTACTCAAGGGCAATCTCGCGCAGGCCGGCCATGGCGAGACTCAGGGTGTCGCAGACCCGCGCACCGGACGCACCGCGGAGGTGCTCGGCAACGGCGATGCAACGGTCCCCTTTCAGTCGTTCGTGCTCGGCAGGTCGCCGCTGACCTACCGCTCGAACTCCTCGACTCTCGCGGGCGTCGCCGAACTCGAGCTGCGCGTTTCGAACGAGAAGTGGATGGAGGTTCCGAGCCTGTTCGGCCGCGGGCCGAACGAGCGCGTCTACACAGCCCGTCAGAACGACGCCGGCGAGACCACGATCACTTTCGGGGATGGCAGGACCGGCGCCCGGCCGAAATCGGGGGCCTCCAACATCGAGGCCAGCTACCGGGTCGGCTCGGGCCTCGCGGGACGCCTGGCGGCCGGCCAGCTCTCGATTCCGCTCGAGCGCCCGGTGGGCCTGCGCGAGGTCACCAACCCGTTCCCGGCCGAGGGCGGGGCCGACCCGGAGACGCGCGACAAGGCTCGCGAGTCCGGGCCGGCGTCGGTACGGACCTTCGGACGGGCCGTGTCGCTCAAGGATTTCGAGTGGCTGGCGCTGTCGTCACCGCTGGTCGCGAAGGCCAGCGCCCGTTGGGTCTGGCGCGGCCTCGAGAAGACCGTGCACCTCACTGTCGCCGGCCAGCGTGGTGATCCCTTCACGGCCGAGGGCCTGAAGCAGCTGCGCGCATCGCTCGACGGCGCGCGCGATCCCAACCGCTGCCTCCTGCTGGCCGACTACTGCCCGGTGCCCGTCCGGGTCTCCGTCAGGGTCCTGCGCGATCCCGCCTACACCCGGGACGACGTCGAGCGCTGGGCACGCGCCGCCCTCGAGCAGTTCTTCGCGTTCGAGGCGCGCGCACTCGGCCAGGCGCTGCACGCGAGCAACGTGCTGGCGCAGCTGCAGGCGGTGAGCGGCGTAGCGGCCCTCGACCTCGAGGTGTTTCACTTCCTGAACTACCAGCAACGGACCGCGGCGGAGCTCGGGCTGCGCCTGGCAACGTCGGCGCCGGTGCAGGAGCACCTGCTGGTGCAACCCGGCCGGCCCAGGCCACCTGACCCCGGCGACATCGACGCCTACGTGCGTGCCTGCTTCCCGGACGGTAAGGTGCCCGCGGTACTGCCGGCCGAGCTCGCAGTCCTCGCGGACGCCTCGACCGATCTGACCGTCACGGTCGTCGAGGCGCTGTAATCGCCATGGCCTACTCGAACGCTCCACGCGACAAGCTCTACGGCCTCCTGCCCGCCTACATCCGCGAGCGCGACCATGCCGAGGGTCAGCCGCTGCGGGCGCTGCTGCGCGTCATCGAGACGCAGGCCGACAGGATCGAAGCGGACATCGAGCAGTTGGCGAACGACGCCTTCATCGAGACCGCCGAGCCCTGGGCGATCCCGTACCTCGGGGATCTGGTCGGGACGACGCCGCTCTTCGACGAGAGTCGCATCACCGGCTTCGACACCCTCGCCGAGGTCTTCGCCGATCTCAACGGCCCGAGCCTCAAGCCGATCGTCGGCCTGTCCAATCGCGCCGACGTTGCCAAGACCATCTACTATCGCCGGCGCAAGGGCACGTTGCCGATGCTGGAGGAACTGGCACGCGACGTGACCGGCTGGTCTGCCCATGCGGTCGAGTTCTTCGAACTGCTGGTCTGGACCCAGTGGGTACGCAATCACCTGCGCCTGCACTCGGTGGGCACCCCGGACATCCGCTCGGTCGAACGCATGGACCGGCTCGGCCGCGCTTTCGACGAGATCGCACATACCGTCGATGTGCGCGAGATCGCCCAGCACGCAGGCTGGCACAACACCAGGAACATCGGCTTCTTCATCTGGCGCCTCGTGTCGCATCGACTGGAGCGAGTCGAGGCGCGCCAGCGCAGCGATATCCCCGGCGGCTTCGCATACCTCTGCTCGCCGCTCGGAAACTCGGCCCCGCTGTTCACCGCCGAACGACGCGAGGGTGACGCGGCCGGGCTTGCCGGCGAGCTTCACGTGCCGGGACCGATCCGCCCGGCGCGCTTCTGGGCCGATCTGCTCGAGTTCAGGAACGATCCAGCCCGCGTGCACTCCGAGTTCTACGGCGCCTTCGATGAGGTGCCGGGCTTCCCCGTGGCGCCCGATCCGAGCATCGAGGTCTTCGTCGATGGGGCGTTCGTCCCAGCGGAACGCATCGTCTGTCGCAACCTGGAGACCTGGAGCCAGCCGTCCGGCGACGAGGTCGGCATCGACGTCGCCCGCGGACGCCTCGCGCTCGGGCCAGCGCTGGTGCCCGCCAGCCGCGTCGCCGTGTCCTATCACTATGGATTCCCGGCGAGCCTCGGCGGCGGTCCCTACCGCCGCCGCGCGTGGGAGGTCCGGCGCAACCTGTCCGGCACCTTCGTCATTGCGGTCAACTCCTCGGGGGATCCCGGCAGCTTCGACAGCATCGGTGGCGCACTCGGCGAGTGGGTGGTCCAGGGCCGGCCGAACTGCATCATCCGCATCGAGGACAGCCGCAGCTACCGCGAGGCCCTGTCGATCGAACCAGAGGACGGGCGGTTCATCGCGATCGAGGCGGCGGACGGCGAGCGCCCGCACCTGCGGCTGGACGGCCCGCTCGAGATTTCCGGCGTTCACGAGGAGGGACGAATCACGCTCTCCGGCGTGCTGATCGAGGGCCGGATCGAGATCAGCGGCTCGCTCGGTCTGCTGCGCCTGATCCACACCACCCTCGTGCCCGGCGTCTCGGTCTCGGAGGACGACTTTCCCGCGGCGATCGAACCCAGCATCTGGGCGGCGGGTGTGGATGCGGACGGCCAGGCCATCAATGGCGAACTCCGGGTCGAGATGGCCTTCTCCATCTCGGGACCGATCCGCATGCCAGCCGGCGCGGAAGGCCTGTTCGCTTTCGATTCCATCATCGACGGGGTGGGCGCTCCGGCGCTCGCGGGTTCCGCTGCCGAGGACGAGCCGGGCCCGCCGGTGCACCTCGAGCGCACGACGCTCAGGGGAGAGACCCGGGTGCGCGAAGTCATCCTCGGATCCGAGTGCATCTTCGATGGCTTGGTGGTGGTCCAGCGCATCCAGACGGGCTGCCTGCGCTTCTCCTACCTGCCACGTGACTCGCGCGCGCCACGGCGCTACCGCTGCCAGCCCGACCTCGCCATTCGACGCGAGATCGAGCGTCGCGAGCGTGCCGCCGGACGAGAGTTGACCGAGACGGAGAAGGACCTCGTCCGGATGCGGCTCGGGCCACGCATCCGTCCCGAGTACAACAGCGAGGACTACGGGCAGCCGGCCTACCTGCAGCTGTCGCTCAAGGCGGCACCCGAGATCACGCGCGGTTCCGAGGACGGCTCGGAGATGGGAGCTTACGCGCATCTGAAGCAACCGCAGCGTGAGGCGAACCTGCGCCTCAGGCTGGAGGAATACCTGCCCTTCGGCCTCGAGGCCGGTCTGATCTACGTGACCTGAGAGCGGCGGGCAAGGGAGACACGTCATGGCTGGCGACTACACGCGCTTCACCTTCAATGCAGCCAGGCGCTACGCCGCGGTCCTGCAGCAGCAGGGCCGGGTGGCGCTCGATTCCGACTGGAACGAGGAGTCCGACATCCTCAGGCGCCACCTGCGGCTGCTCGCAGTCGACGCACTCGGGCCGGCGGCGATCGCCTGGCGCGCCACTCCCGATGCGTTCGAGATCGACCTGCTGCCGGGACCGCCGCTAGATCTGTCCATTGGCGAGGGCCGCGCCTACGTCGATGGCTGGCTGGCGGAGCACTTTGCCGGCGAGGGTGCCACCTACCTCTCGCAGCCGTTCTATCCGGACCCGCCGGCACTGCCGGCCGCGGGCAACCGGCTCGTCTTCCTGCGCATATTCGAACGCGAGATCACCTGCGTCGAGGATCCGACCCTGCTCGATCCGGCGCTCGGCGGAATCGATACCACGACCCGGACCCAGTTGGCCTGGCAGGTGCTGGCGGTCGAGCCTCCGGGCCCGGCCGAGTGCGGCATCGATCCCGACTCGATCTTTCCACCCTCGCCGGCCCGCCTGACCACCCGCGCCACCCTCGCATCGGAGCCTGACGATCCCTGCGTGCTGCCGCCGGAGGATGGCTACCGCGGCACGGTCAACTCCCTCTACCGCGTCCAGGTGCACACGCCGGGCCCGGCCGGCACGGCCACCTTCAAGTGGTCGCGCGACAACGCCTCGATCGTCTCCGCCGTCACGGA
>Ga0113563_10000629_pt1 | contig 17612 bp, 11 predicted proteins | sample Mud3Dept3metaG_FD_80117 | JGI IMG/M metagenome (GOLD analysis project Ga0113563, IMG submission 80117) | Freshwater wetland microbial communities from Ohio, USA, analyzing the effect of biotic and abiotic controls - Mud 3 Core 4 Depth 3... | ecosystem: Environmental > Aquatic > Freshwater >...
CCCGCCGACCATTGGCGTCCAGCGCCGCTGACATCACCGTCCGGGCGACGTCGGTAACTTCAAAAATGGGACGTTTTCCCATGCCGTTTGTCGGTTTGGGTGCGGCGGCTTGTCGCGGGCCTTCGCCTAACCCATTGATATATATACCTATACGTTCGGCTTAACCCGCCCCTGTGGGTTGCTTTCAGCCTCCTGTGCCGTAATGTGACAGGTGAAGTGGCGTTCAGGATTTTTTTGGAGCGCGCGGTGGAACGGCCGGGGATCGAACGACAGCACGCGGCAGACAACAAGACTGTGCAGCGGCTTCACACATCAGGGAGCGTTAGTCATGCAAGGGTTTGGAAAGCACGTGGTGCTTTTGGCGCTGGCGGCGGTGGCAGTCGGTGGGGCGCAGGCGCAATCCGGGAACAAGCAGGGTCCGCGGTCGAGTGTCAGCGTCGACACCGTCTGCTCTCTCAACAAGGCGAACGCAACCTTCAACGTCGAATTGCGGGTCCGCGACAAGTCGAGCAAGAGCCTGGGTGCCACGGTGAGCGCCTACGAAGTTTCGGCCTTGGCCAAGGTCGCAGCCGGCAACTGGGATGGTCAGGAACTGCTCGAGACAAAGGGTCAGACAGGCATTAGCCTGGCCGTAGCGCCGGCCGGCATGATCACGATCCCGGTGTCCTTCTCTCTCTGCAAGGACGGGACCATCAACCCGATCGTGGGCAGTTCTAAGGGCCTGAATGCGATGGCCAAGACGACCTACGGCAACGGCACCGTCGTGAACATGTGCTCCGACGATCTGAACACGCTCGACGTCGTGGAGCCGAGCGGCATCAAGCTCAGCTTCAACGATCTCAACGACATCACGAACGCCTGCAAGTCGCTGCCGTAGGTGCCTTCGATCCGCATCATGGGCGGTCTGCAGTAGCCGGCGCCACCGGATCGAAAGTCAGTACGAGAGGCGAGCCCAGCTCGCCTCTTTTCATTCGCGACTGAGATGACCAACGAAACGTGGGCGGGCAAGCGCCCGCAGCAGAGGAATGCGATGAAACCAGTGATCAAGAACATCGCGCTGGCCGTGGCACTGGTCGCCGCCGGCGCCGCCTCGGCCCAGGTGACGAGCGATCAGTGCCGGATGCTGATCGGGTTCCAGGCCGCCAAGCTCGGCGCGCCGTCCGGTGCCTGGCTGGCTGTCAACACGGTCGCCGAGACCGATGGCTTCCGCGGCAAGAAGGAGATCCCCGGCAACTGCGAGATCAAGGACCCGACCCTGCAGGCGAAGGGCAAGCCGCTGCCCGCCATCTTCACCGTGCCCGGCCCGATGCCCCAGGATCAGTGCAGCATGTACAAGTACCTGGGCTCGATCGACGTCAGCCTGAACTCGAACAAGCTCGGTGCCGCGCTGACCTCGGCCGACAGCATGCTCACCAAGGTCAACGAGATGTTCACGACCGGCAAGCTGACCCTGGACGGCTACAACACGCTGCAGCCGGCGACGCGGGCCGTGCGCGACTGCGCCGACGCCTATTCGAAACAGGGCTAGGCGAACGCGGGCGCGGGGCAGGGCGCCCGCGCGCGCCTTCTGCAGTCCGCTACAGCGGCACCAGCAGCTCGATCTTCGCCGCTGCGCGCAGCTCCGTTGTGGCCTGATCCAGCGCATCGGCGCCGCGCGTTTTCTGAAGCTGGTCGCGGATGGCGGTGCGCGCCTCTGCCAGCGGCACGCGGCTTGCCGGCAGGCGCGCCTCGAGCTTCAGCAGGTGGTAGCCCTGCGGCGTCTCGATCACCGGCGACAGCTCGCCCGGCTTCAGCCTCGCCAGCGGTGCGCGCATCCACTCCGGCAGGTCGCCGAGCGGGGCCGGATCGAGCGCGCCGCCCCACTGGCGCGTCGGGTCGTCGGAATGCTGCCGCGCCAGCCGGTCGAAGTCAGCGCCCTGCGTCAGCTGGAGCCGCAACGCTTCGAGCCGCAGGCGCGCGCCGAGCCGCTCGTCAGCCGGCCGCGTCGACGGCGCCAGTAGTGCGATGGTGCGGACGTTCCAGCGCTCGGGTTGCTCGAACAGGGCGGGGTTCGCGCGGTAGAACGCGGCGATGTCCGCGTCGGTGATGCGAACACGCTGCTCAACAACGCGCTGTGCATAGCGGTCGGCCGACAGCAGCCGCCGGATGCTGTCGCGAAAGCCGCGCTCGTCCGTGCCTTGCCGCATCAGCTGGGTCTCGAACGCTTCGCGGCTCGGAAAGCGCGCGAGTGATTCGGCGAACGCCTTCTCGACCTCGGCCTCGGTGATCACCAGGCCCTCCTTCTGCGCCTGCTGCCAGAACAGCTCCTCGCGGATCAGGCGGTCCAGGGCCTGGCGCTTCAGTTCGCGCGCCTGAGCGGGATTGCGCATGCGGACGATATGGATGTTGCGCTCGCGCAGGACGGCGTCGAAGGCCCGGTCGAGCTGTTCGTTGGAGATCCGGGCGCCGTTGACGAGGGCGACCGCCTGGGCCCGGGCGGCAGCGGGCAGCGCCGCCAAGAGCGCGACGGCGACGCACGCGATCGGGCCGGCGACGAGCCTCACGAACGAAAGGTTCATTGGAGTCGAATGAAGTCGGGAGAGGGTCGGAACACCTTGCGCTCGAGGTCGACCTCGACCACGTAGCCGCCGTACGCGCCGATGCGGCGACCGGTGCTGAAGCGGATCTTGGGCGTGAGCCCCGTGTCGAAGTTCTGCAGCTCCTCGAGGGCGGCGATCAGTTTCCTGCGCGAAACCTCGCGCCCGGCCCGGCTCATCCCTTCGACGAAGACCATCGCGGCCGCAAGCGCCGACACCTGCAACGCCGGATTGCGGGCCGCCTCCGCGCCCGCCACCGACTTCAGGAGACCGAGACCCTCCGCGGTACGGTCGCCGGGCAGCGATGGGTATGCGAGCACCAGTCGACCATTGAGCACGGCCGGCCATTCCAGCACGTCGGGCGGAACGAAGGGCGCCGGCAGCAGCCAGTACGGCGCGGACCCCTGCGCCGCCAGCGCCCGCGCGGTCGCGGCCACGGATGCGCCGCCGGTCAGCACGAACACCGCATGCGCTTCGCCATCCTTCAGCCGTTTCGCCAGCGCCTCGGGCGGCAGTAGCGCCTGCCGCTGGAGCGAGCCGTAGCCGCGCTCCTTCAGGCGCGCTTCGACCGCGGCGGCGGTGGCGCGCCCGGCGTCGGTGTCCGCGTGCAGCAGGACGACCGGGCGGCCGCCGAGGGCGAGCATCGGCTGCAGCCGCGTGGCGAGCACCTCGGCCAGTTCGGGCACGCCGCTCATCAAGTGGAACACCGAATGGCTGGGGTCGGCTGCGCTCTCCGGGAACAGCGTCAGCGGACCGACGACCGGGACCTGGGCGCGCTCGACGGCTTCGACCAGCTCGCGCTCCACCCGGGCGGACAGCGGAGCCACCAGCGCGAATACACCACGTCGTTCAACCAGCGCGTGCAGCGCGGCGCGCGCCTTCGCGGGATCGTCGACCGCAGGATCGACTACGAGCTCGAGCGTCCGGCCATGGACGCCGCCGCGCCGATTGACCTGCGCGAAGTACCCCTCGAGCACCACACGCACCGCGCGACCGGTCTCCGCGAGCGGGCCGGTCAGCGGAAGCAGCGTGCCGACCCGGACGCTGCCGGCGCTGAGCCCGGGATCGACCTGGCTCTCGAGGCGCCTCAGGTACGCGATCAGCGCGTCGAGGTCCGCGTCGGTCATCTCGTACAGCGGCATCGCCGGCTCCATGACATTGCCGGCGGGATCGGCGCCATCCCGCATCGCCCGCCTGAACGACCGCGGGTCGTATGGACCGTGACGGCGGCCGTTCGCGTGCGCATGTCCGTAAGGCTTTGTGAGGTCCGCCCAGGTCACGTCCCCGGGATCGACGCCCGACTCCGGGCGGCCCCGGCCATCCTCGCCATGGCAGTTACCGCATGCCATCGGCTTGCCGCGCAGCGGCGACGCCGAGCCGGCGACGCGCGCAACGATGGGTCGGCCCGCGCCGTCCGCGCCGTCGTGGTAGATCCGCCGGCCGATCTCCTCCGCCGGCGAGAGTTGCTGTGCGCTGGTCGCCAGCGGCGCGAGGAGGGCGGCCAGCGTCAGCGCGGCCAGCCGCGCCATTCAGTTGGCCTTCGCGCCCAGCGCGCCGACCTCCGCCAGCACCTTCAGGCGCTCGGCGATGAGCTGGGCCGGCGCGTCGGCGCGCATCTTGGTCCAGCGCTTGGCCGACACGTTGCCCGCCAGCAGCAGCGTGGAGTGCTCCTCCACCGACTGGCTGTACGAACCGAGCTTCTTCAGGATGTGGGTGATGTTTTCCTTGCTGCCGGTGAGGTGCAGCCACCCCGGCAGGTCGGCCGACTGCTTCTGCGCGTACTTCTTCATCTCGGAGGGCGTGTCGCGGTCGGGGTCGGAAGAGATCGTCAGGAAGTAGACGTCGCGGTTGAACGCGTCGCCCAGCAGTTCCTTCACGTTGAGCAGCTTCTGCAGGATCAGCGGACACGCGTCCTTGCAGTTGGTGTAGATGAAGCTGATCACCACGGTCCGGTCCTCCATGGTGTCGCTGTAAAAGCGCACCTTGCGCCCGTCCTGTGTGACGAGTTCGAGGTCGGTGAAGTAGGCGCGCGGATCGCGGGTGCCGGAGGGCGCCGGCGTCGGCGCGACGGCCGGAGCCTTGGACGGCGCCGCACTTTCGTTGTGCGCGGTGGCGCCGGTGCAGAGCAGGGCGAGAAGCAGGGCGGGGAGGATCTTCATGGCAACTGCCTTGTGGGTGGTGCGGGACTCAGCGAAGCGTCTTCAGGAACGCGGCGAGCGCCGCGATCTCCGAGTTGGACAGCGAATAGCGCGGCATCGACGCGGCCACGGGCGCACCGCGCGGATCGATTCCTTCGTTGACGCTCCGAGCGAAGGTCCGCTCCGAGTAGAGCCGTGTGCCGTCGCCGGAAGGGGCGCCCGCCTCGAGGGTGCTCCACCGGACGTCGGGTGCCGCCGGACTGCCGCGTCCGTCGCCGCCATGGCACGCACCGCAGGCGGCGCGCCCGCCGAGCAGCGGCGAGGGCGGCATGCCCACGAGGGCGCGGATTGGCTCGCTGCGGGCGTTCAGCCCTTCGCGATACAGGCGCTCGCCGATGCGCGGTTCGGCCGCCTGCGCCGCGGCCGCCAGCGCCAGCACCGCGCATGCAGCTGCCTTCCGACGACCCGCTGTCGCGCCGGGCACTCAGGTTCCCCGCGCCTTGCGCGCCGCGAGCAGCTGTTGCACGCAGCCCTCGAGCTCGGAGGCGGACGGGAAGCCGTAGAACCGCGTCCACTCTCCGGTGCGCGTGTCGCCGACCATCACCATGGGGGGGTGGTCGTCGATGTTGGCGGTGTAGGTTCCGAACGCCTTGTTCACCGCGTCCACGTCCGACCGGTTCCCCGTCAGGAAAGACCAGCCGCTGTGCCTCGCACCATGCTTCGCCGCGTACTCCTTCATGCGGCGCGGAGTGTCGCGGGCCGGGTCCACGGTCATCGAAACTAGATGCGTCTCGCCCTCGAGCGCGGCGCCCAGCCGCTCCTGCAGGCTCGCCATCGTCGCGGTGAAGATCGGGCAGATGGTCGTGCAGGTGGTGTAGATGAAGTCGACCACGACGATGCGCCCGGCCATCACGTCGGTGCGCAACCGTACCTTGCGTCCGTCCTGGTCGACGAGCGGGGTATCGGCGAGGGACACCTTGACGCTCTTCGGCGGCACCGCGGGATCGGCGGGGGGCTTGTGCGCCTTGTGGTCTCCGTGGGCCCGCGCGAGGGCCGGCGCGAGCGCGGCGAACGCGAGCAGCTGGCGTCGTTGGAGCGGCATGTCAGCGCACCGTGGTCGAAGAGGACTTGGCCGGCGCCACCGGGCGCGCCGCGAGCGAGTAATTCGGCAGGTCGCGATAGCCCTTGCCGAGGGTGGCGGACGCCACGTGGACGTAGTACGCGCCGTCGGCGCCGAACTGCACCGTCGCTTCGTACAGGCCGTCACCGACGTCGGTGGCCTGCGTTTCCCTGCGGTCGAGTCCCGGGGCGCGATACCACATCACGCGCACGTCTTTGAGTCCCAGCACGGGGCGCGCGCCGGACTGGTCGACGATGCGGAACCTGAAGGTGGTGGTCGAGCCCGCGGCCACTTCCCGGCTCGGGAACAGGTAGTCGACGCCAAGCCCCTTGCGGCCTTCCGCCAGCTGCGGGTTCTCCGCCACGGTCGTCGAGAAGCAGTGCAGCAGCTTCGGCGAGTCGAGCGAGAAGGCGACGTCGTAGCGGCCCGCGGCCGGGATCTTCACCTTGCCCGCGTAGACGCCGGGCTCGACCTCGCGCAGGCTACGGTCGACCACGGTCACGGCGCGCGCGCTCGACCCGTACGCCTGGTAGTTGCTCGAGGCGGCGTTCATGCCTTCCATGTAGAAGTAGGTTGTGTTGTCGCCGGGGTTCACCACCAGCACGCCTGCCTCGCCGGCGGCCGGGGCGATCGAGCTGGCGAGCGCCAGGCTGCCGCCGGCCTTCGGCGGCACCGCGCCGGCCGCGAAGCTCTGCACGGTCGGCGTCTTGCCGCGGCCGACCGTGGCGAGGTTGATCATGCTGACGCGCTCGGAGCCGAGCGACCTCACGTAGGCGAAATCGCGCGTGAACTCCACCTGGTAGGGCTGGCCCTGGATCGGGATCTCGTGCAGCGCCGCGTTGGTGCCGACGTCGATCACGTGCACCAGGTCTTCCGGCGCGTTGGTCACGAAGAGCCAGCGGCCGTCGGGGCTCAAGCGTGACGGCCCGACGCCCGGCTTGACCGCCACGCGCGTCGCGGCGCCCGGCTGTTCCGGGCGGAGCACGTGAACCACGCCCGCCCGGCCGTCGGCCACGTAGAACGCCTTGGCCAGCGCAGAGTACGCCACCGACATCGGCACCTCGCCGAGCTTCAGGTCGCGCAGTTTCTTCAGCGTGCGGACGTCGATCAGCGTGAGGTGATGGTCGTCGCGGTTGGTGACAAGCGCGTGGCGGCCGTCCGCGGAGACCGCGATCTCGTGGTGGCCGCGGCCCGTCGGCAGCGTGGCGACGGTCTTCAGGCTTTCGGCGTCGATCACCGTGACCCCGCCCACCGCGCCGTCGCGTGCGTCGTTGCCCACCCACAGGTAACGGCCGTCGGCCTGCAGCACGACCCGCGTCGGCGCCTGGCCGGCCGGGACCGTCGACAGCAGCTTGAAGGTGTCGGTGTCGATCACGGCGAGGCGGTCCGCCTGGGGCATGGTGACGTACAGGCGCTTGCCGTCGGCGCTGCGGACCCAGTCGGAGCCGGGGCGGGGCAGGCTGACCTGCGCGAGCGTGCTGGTGCGTCCCGCCATCGACACCGTCGGGTCGATGATCGACAGCGAGGCGTCCCGGTTCATCACCACGACGTAGTAGCTGTTGAGGTCCACCATCGGGCGGATGCCGACGACCCCCTTCAGGTAGAGCGCAATCTTGTCCTTGCAGGACTTCTGGTCGAGCCCCTCGCGGTCGCGGAGGTTCTCCGCCATGTCCAGCCAGGCGCCGGGCGCAAGCCGCCGCACCGGCTTGCCGGTCGCTTCGTCGGTGATGCGGAAGCGCACGTCGGCGAACGTGTCCTCGACCAGCGCGCCGCCGCCGGCGAGCGGCACGGCGCTGAATTCCACCACGAGTCCCTGGCGCACCAGCCGGCGCGCCTCCTCGGGTTCGGTCGCGGCCCACGCCGTCGCGGCAATCAGTGCCGCGGCCACCCCCCCCAGTGTCCTGCCCGCCGCCATCGCTCCCTCGTGTTCCCGTTGCCTCGACCTACGCATCTATACGACAGCCCGCCGAAAAAAAGAAGGGTGCAGGACGCTGCACCCTTCCTACGGCTCTTCGAAGAAACCCCTGTCGCTACGGGGCGGACCGATCAACGCGCAGGATGCCCCACAGGCCGCTGGCGTTGCCGAACGACCCGATGTCCTTGAACAGGAAGTCGCCCTCTATCGCATCGACTCCGCCGGCCTTCGGCAGGAAGTAGGTCCAGTGCGCCATCGACGTAAAGCTCTCCTGCGCGCCCTGCGCGAACCCGAGCGGGTTGTCGCCCAGTTTGCGCGAACCGACCTCGGTCATCAGGCAGGCACCCAGCAGCCCGTAGCGCGACGAGTCGCACACGTACGGATCACGCTGCCACACGTGCCCGTGCAGGGCGATCGTGGTGCCGCGCGACGTGCTGTGCGGCACCGCGAAGTGCAGTCGCGTCTCCCTGCCCGGCTTGACCTTCAGGACCGGCGTGGCCGGGTCGCCCGTGCAGGTCGCGCCGACACATGTCACCGTCGGGCTCACCAGCGCGTTGCTGTACGCCATGTGCTGGTTCGGGATGCCGCCGTAGCACGTCCCCAAAGCGCAGGTGGCGTTGCCGAACGGCGAGTTGGGGGCGATGCCGAAGCGGAACCACAGCGGTTCGATGCCGTAGTTCAGCGCCATGGCGCCGCCTTCCTGCGAGTCCTCCGGGATGCCGACGCCTTCGCCGTTGATGTGCTCGACTGGCGCGCCGCTGGCGTAACGGTGGTTCAGGTTCTTCGTCATCACGACGACGAGGTCCCGAACTTCCTTCGCTCCCACCATGACGGTCGCCTGGGCGTGCTGGCCCGGGTCCTCGACGAACGTGGCACCTTGCGGCAGCACGCTGAACCCGCCGACCAGCGACTTCTGGCCCTGCTTGACGCGGTCGGCCGGGGAGATTCCGACGCCGCCGAACTCCACCGGCACGGGGACCAAGTCCACGCCGTTGGTCCCGTCCTTCGGAACCCGGCGCACGTCGCCCGTGTACCACTTGTAGACCGCCTTCGCGACCGTGTTGCCGTTGACCGGCGGCACCGTCTGCGTGACGTTCACGCCGACGTTGATGCCGAGCTCGTCGATCGGATCGACCGCGACCAGCTGCGGCACCATGCCGACGTGGCTCGACGGCCGGATCCGGTTGACATCGAACGGAATCGACCCTTGCTTCGTGCCTTCCGCGCCACGGTCATGCTTGTTGACACCCAGCAGCATGCCGAGCGTCGGCAGGTCCGGTGCGACGGCGGGCAGACGGTTGTACAGCGTGACCGTCACGCACTCGCCGGCCTTGGCGCGGGCGATCCAGGGCTCGGGCTTCTTGATGTCAGGAATCAGCTTGATGCGGCAGCCCGGCTTGGTGACGCCCGGCGTTCCCGGGGAGTCGCGGCATGCGCGGTCGCCAGCGACCGCCGGCGTCACGTCTTCCAGGCGCACGTACATCATGGCCGTCGGGTCGTGCAGCGGGCCGGCCTGGCCGCCCACCGTCACGTTTCCGTTCTCCCCGGCGATCGTGACTTGCTGGGTCGCCGTCGTGCGCGGGTTGTAGATCAGCGAGCCGGTGCCGGTCAGCGGGCCGCCCGCGTGCAACTGGCCTACCGGCCGGCTGAGGCCGGTCGGATCGAGGTTGGTGCCGATCGGCGTGATCTTGACGTCGGCCGCGGTGCGATCGCCCAGCAGGTCGTTCGCCAGGATCGCGATCACGTTCAGCGGGCGGATCGGGGCCGCCTTCAAGCAGACGCCGTTGAACTGATCGCGGTTGACCACGCGGGCCGGCGTCGGATCCGGGTTGTTCGGCAGGACGAAAAGGTCGCCCTCGGCGCGCAGCGCGTCGTACGCGCGCAGCAGGCCCCAGGAGCCGCTCCACCAGCCGTCCATTGACGCGTCGATGTTGTACAGGTAGTCGCGCGTCCCCTTGACTGTCTTCGTGGCCGTGAACATCGGCACGTTCAGCGTGAACTGCTCGGAGATGCCCGCCGCCTGCGAGTTGCGCCAGCCGGAGTTGGGCGCGCGGCCGAACCCGGACCCGGCCTGCAGCCACTTGAGGCCGAGGATCGTCGCGTTGTGCTCCTCCTCATGCCCGCCCGCCTGGATCTTCACGCGCACCAGGTCGCCCTGGTAGGCGCGCAGCATCGGGGTGAACGGGTCGCCCCCGAACTTCGCGTTGGGCGCGTTGAGCGTCGACCACGCCGGCAGCTTGTTCTGTGCGATCAGCTCCTGCTCCGTGCGGTTCATCGCGTCCTCCTTGCGGACGATCGGCGTGATGGTGCCCGCCTTGTCCATCTTGCGGGTGGCCAGCGCGAAGGCGAGGTCGCCGGCATCGCCGTCGGCCTGCGCGCCCATCTTGCCGTCTGGGCCGGGCTTGGTCGGATCGAAGATGCGCAGCGCCACCGGTTCGTTGCGGTAATTGACGACGAACATCCCCGGGTCCGCGACGCTGATCGCCTGCGGGCACGGACGCGACAGCAGCACTTCCGCGCCCTCCTTGACGCAGTCCACCACCTCCTCGACGAGGTCCGGGAACAGCTTGCCGACCTGGAAGCGCGCCGGCGGGTTGATCGCGTAGCGGAAGGCTTCGGTCAGCACCGTGCCACCGACGTAGGAGTTCGGGATCCAGTCGTTGCCGGCGAACGGCCAGGCCTCAGGCAACGCGTACGGTTTCTCCGTTGGCAAACGGCGCGGGTTGCCGAACTCGTCGGCGCCGACGTACTTGCCGAACTCGTAGGCGTGCTGGAAGTCGGAGAACTCGAGATAGAACTCGCGGAACGCGCTCTGGCAGCTGACACCGGATGTCATCATGCCGTCCGCCTTGCCTATCGGGCAGTCTTGCGCGTTGACGTTAACGCCGGGCAGCTGCGCCTGCGGCAGGATGGCCGCCTGCCACGAGGTCGGTCCGCCGTCGGTGAACGTCGCGGCGTGGCCGTCGAGGCCCTCCGGCGTGTACGCCGCGGTGCGTGCCGGCGCGCGCGTGTTGGGATCGGGGCCGAGCTGCGCACCGGTCTCGTTGTGGACCCACTTCGAGTTGGCCGGCTGCGCCAGCACGGTGGCGTACAGCCCTACCTGCTGGTGCGTCGACGGGCCGTAGTGGTCGTGCGTGAAGATGATGCCCAGGCCACGGTCGACGCCGTCGGCGTTGACGACCGGATCGGCGAACCAGCGCTGCATCGTCGTGCGGGCGCCTTTCCAGTCGGGCCGGCCGAACTGGCCGAAGTAGGGGTGAGCCGCGGGCTCGAGGACTGGCACGTCCACGGTCTGGCCAGCGCGCGCAGTCCCGATCGGACACGTGTACGGGTGGTCATGCGGCTTGCTCTGCGCATCGCTCGGCGGCGTGACCGGCAGCTCGTTGTTGCAGACCCGCTCCTCGTTCCACCGGTTGATCGACTCGATCCGCTCGCGCACGGCGCCCGGGGACAGCGTGCCGTCCTCGTAGTTCCACCCGTTCGCGGCGCCGTCGGCCGTGGTCAGGTCCCACTTCGGCAGGTGGATGTGCTGGCCGATGATGTCGGTCGGCGTTCGCACCTGATAGTCGTCCATCTCGAAGTACTCGGGCACCAGGTTCGAGTGCGAGAACACCGCGCAGTCGAACGTGTTCAGCCGCATCACCAGTGGCTCCGGCGGCTGCTGCTTGTTGATGACGCGGTTCGCGTCCTGCCACAGCGTGATGATGCGCTGTTGCGGGTAGTGGTAGCCGACCTTGTTCATCACGGCGTCGAACTGGATGTTCACGCCCTTGTAGATCCGCGGCGTGGTGGCGTTGAAGTTGCTCTTGCCGCGCACCGTCATGAAGTCCACCGGGTTCACGGCGCTGCCATTAGCGTTGCGACCGGCGCTCGCGGCCGCGCTTCCCGGGGGCGCCCCGAAGAACTGGCCGAGGTAACCGTCGGTCAGCTGCGTGCCCGCGTCGTCGCGGCAGGGCTCGTTGAACGGGGCGCCGATCACCGGGCCAACGCCGTTGAGCCGGTAGGTTCCCGCCGACACCGACACGGTTGCGCCGGTGGCGTCGACGTTCAGGACGCTCGTCTCGTGGCCCGTCGCCTTGCCGTGATGGCGCATCGACGCACGTTCCACGTCGGTGCCGCCCTCCGGGTAGTACACCGGCGCGGCCTTGTGAATGATCTTGGTGAAGTCGCGCGGGCTCACCACGTTCGCCAGCACGTCGCCGCCCGCGGCGTAGCCGCGCAGCGCGTGGCGGGGCAGGCCGCCGTCCCAGCCGTCGGCCTGCGCCGCATTCAGGGTCGCGAACAGGATTGGGTCGGAGGCCTGGATCGCCTTGACCTGATTCGGCGTCGCCATGTCGAGCAGGGGCGTCGGCGGGCGCTGGCCCACCACGCTCTTGCTCAATACGGCCAGCCTTGCCTCGAACTGCTCTGGCGTCTCGCCTGCCGGACCGTTTGCCTCCGCGGTCACGAACTCCTCGCCGACGTCGATGCCCGCCACCCAGAACGGGTAGCCGGGGCTCTTCAGCTTGCCGCTCGCGTCCTTGTCGGTGCGATCCACCTTCGCGACGCTGCCAACCGCGCGACCGTGCACCGCCGGGTTCTTATGCGTAAGCGGAATCTTCGTCGGGTTCTCCACGATCTCGACGCGGCCCGGCATCGGCGGCATCGGCTTGCCCGGCAGCGGCACGATGGCCACCAGCGGAACGCCGGTGAGCAGTTCGCCGTCGGGGAGCGCGCGCGACTTCGCGGCGGGCGTGCCGTCCAGCAGCTCCCACTTGGCGACGTGATACCCGGTTGCGTTGCCCGACCCGTCGTTGGGCGTCACGCTGAGCAGCGTGCCGGCCTCGAACACGTCGTAGTTGCGCTGGTGGTACCACATGCCCTGCGCGAAGTGCGGGTAGAAGTGGCAGTGGAAGATCGCGTCGCCGGCGGTCTTGTTGCGGTTGCCGGCCCCGCCGAAGTTGATCTCGTAGGTGTAGCCGATCCCGGGCCCGATGCCCTGGGCGTCCATGTAGTTGGAGTTGTCGTCGTTCGGGTTGTACAGCCACTGGTGGTTGTGCAGGTGGAATACGTGCTGCTCCTTGCCGATGTGCGTGTTGCGGAACTTGATGAAGTCACCGGTGTAGGCGTGGTGCACGTTCAGCGGATCCGCGGGGTAGAGCGCCTTGGTTGCCTTCGGGCCGAGGGCGCTGACCGGCAGCGGATCGCCCGGGACGTAGTTTTCAAGCCCGAAGTTGGCCGGGATGTCGACCAGCAGCGCCGGGTCGCCGACCGTGAACGACGTCAGGAAGAACTCCTCGTAGGTGCAGTCGAGGCAGTCGTGCATCGGGCCGACGCCGAGCCGGTTGGCGATGATCTCGCTGCCGATGCCGCCCGAGCCGTAGTTGATCATGAAGCCGTCCTTCACGCCGGCCAGGACGTACTTCAACACCGGGTTGTTGTAGAAACCCGGGAAGGCCTGCGCGGTCGACGGCTCGTCGTGCCACACCTGCGCGAAGTCGCGGAACGGCTCGAGGCGGTTGGGGACGGTCGGATTGCGCCGCCCGATGCTCTCCAGCGGGTACGTGTCGTGCAGGAAGGTGCCGTTTGGCCCGGTGCCCATCATGATGGCCTCGAGCTCGCTATGGACGATCTCAGTGCCGTCGATCATGTTGAGGATCGGCTTGCCGGCCTTGCCTTCCGACGCCCAGGGCTCGCCCAAGGGATAGCGGGCCTCGTAGTCGATCTTCGGCTGCCTGGTGGGCGTCAGTTCGTCACCGGTCAAGACACCGTCGCGCGGCTCCTTGTCGGCGGCCAGCCGCATCTCCTCTTCGGTGAGGATGCTGCGATAGATCCTGGCCCGCTTCGGCTCGACGATGATCTGGCCGAACAGGCCGCCCGCCGAGTGACCCTGGTTGGCGTCCGCGCCCAGCGTCGCGCCCTGGCTCTGGATCAGGAACACGCCTTCCTTCTCGCCCCAGACCTTGTAGACCTGGAACCCGCCTTGCGGGATCAGGCTGCTCGCGTTCTTGCCGACGTTGCTGCCGTCGTCCCCGATCTTGGTCAGCTGCATCCCGTTGACGTGGAAGCCGATGGTGCGCTCCAAGACCTGATCGTTGACGGGAAGGTTGGGGGACGGCGGCTTAGTGGCGACGGTCGCCTCCGGTTGCGTGAGGTCTACGGTGTTGGGCGGCGGATTGCTGACCGGCGTGAACGGGTTCGCGTTCGCTGCCGGAGTCAACAGATTGGTGACCGTGATCGTCAGGCAGTCGCCGGCAGCGATGCGCAGGACGAGTGGCCGGGGGCGCTTGTCCGGTCTCAACGCCACGTTGCCGGGAGTCCCGCCGTTGCCGATCAGCGTGCCAGTCGAGTCCACGACGTCGCGCCGGAGCGCGAACATCATGCCGTTGATGTTCGATGCGCCCAGCCGGTTGTACATGATCGGCTGGTCGAACGCGACGACGTTCGCCGTCAGCTCGCGCGCGCACGTCACCGTCCCCTGCGCGAACGCCGACACGCCGGTGACGGCCGCCAGCGTGCCGACCAGCGCGTGCCACGCGGCGCGCCGAAGGCGGGTTCGACCGTCGAACGAGCCGGAGCCCTGTTTCATCTTCTCAGCCATGACTTCCTCCGCAGAACTGCGCCGTCTACCCTGCACCCGGCCGCTCGGAGGAGTGCCCCGCATCTGAAGCCGCGCCGCGGCTGACACCCGTGGGGTGCGCATTCCGATGCCGCTTCAACACTCCTCCCAACCGCCACTCATCGATCACGCGCCGTCCGAGAAAGGGCCTCTCGCGGCGTTGCTGCCGTGCCCGATCTCGATTGACTTGCGTCTACTTACAGCCCCAGGGGCGACAAAGGGTCGGTCCCCGGGCTTGACTTTTGCCGGGCTGACGACAAACTACCCGCGTATTCACGGGATTGAAAAGACGGCACGATGTCGCGCGACAGATTGTCGCGGGCGCTGTAAAGGACTTGACATCGTGCCGTTGGCGTCCCCGTCCCAGCGGCACAGGGCCACGATTCTCGAATTCAGGAAGAAAAGGTGGAGGCAGGATTGGACGACACGGAGGGCGCTGCAGATCGAGCCGACGGATGGCCGGTCAAGGCCCATCTGCGCGAGCTGCTGATGCTGCGTGCTGCCGAGGTGCTGGGCGCCGCATGCCTGATCGCCTTCCATTTGGGCTCGAGTTCCGAAGCCCTGTCGCTGATGGTCATCGTGCTCTGCGTCGTAGTGCTATACGCCTCGACGTGGATCGTCTATCTGCACTTGCAGCAGCAGCGGCCGCTGTCCGGCGTGCAGCTGTTCGGTCACCTGATGGTGGACGTCGGGGTCCTCGCGGCGCTGCTTTTCATGTCATCGGGCGCGACGAATCCCTTCGCCGTGCTGTATCTGCCCCTTGTCGTCGTTGCCGCGGCCACCTTGCGCAGCACGCTGCTCGCCTGGACCGTTGCCGCGTGCATCGTCAGCTACGGGCTGCTGATGTTCTTTCATCATGAACTGCGGGGGGACGCCTCCGACCCGTATCACCGGGCGGTGGAGTACGGCGCCTGGGTCGCGCTGTCGATGGTCGTGAGCTTTGTTGCGCTGTTCGTCCACCGCCTCAGCCGCATCGCGCGCGAGCAGCAGCGTCTGGAGCAGATCGCGTCGGAGAAGAACCACCGCGATGAAGCGCTGGTCAGTCTGGCCGCGCTCGCCGCCGGCACCGCACACGAGTTGAGCACGCCGCTGTCGACGATGGCCGTCATCGTGGACGAAATGCGCCTTGCGCCCAACCTCTCGGCCGATGAGCGGGAGAACATCGTGATGCTGGGCCGGCAGATCGAATCCTGCCGCCATGCGCTGAAGGACATGGTGGTCGCCGCCAGCGCCGACCACTTCGAGGGCGCTCGCGACCAGCCGGTGATCCGCTTCCTCGACAGCGTGATAGACCGGTTCCGCTTCCTGCGGCCTAGCGTGACTCTTGGCTTCACCTACGAAAAGCTTGACGAAGCGGACCGGGTCATCGCGGACAAGACCCTGGAGCACGCCTTGATCAACCTGATCAACAACGCGGCGGACGCCTCGCCCGACGAGGTCGAGGTCCGTGCCACCAGTGAGGACGGGCGCCTGTACGTCGACGTGCGCGACCGCGGCGCGGGAATTCCGCATTCGATCCGCGAGCAGCTCGGCCGGCCGTTCTTCACCACCAAGGGCACGCGGCCGGGAGCAGGAAACGGTGTCGGATTATTTATCACCAACCGGACGATCGAGTCGTTCGGTGGGCGGGTGTCGATGTACCAGCGCGCCGGTGGAGGGACCTGCGTGTCGGTAAACCTGCCCTTGCAGTACCGCAATGAAACGGGGGGAGTCCATGGACGGAGCATCGCAAACGCCGCTGCACCAGCGGCCGCGCATCCTGCTGGTTGACGACAGCGAGAACCTTTGCTTCGCGCTGCGCAAGGCGTTCGAGCGGCGCGGTTACGACGTTGGCTGCGCACACTGTGCCGATACGGCGATGGCGGTCTTCGAGGATTTCGGTCCTCAGTATGTCGTGATGGACCTGCGCATGCCGGGCGGCTCCGGCCTGATGCTGGTCAGGCGCATGAAGGAAGTCGCTCCCGACGTGGCGATCGTGGTGGTCACGGGCTACGGCAGCGTGGCCACGGCCGTCGAGGCCATCAAGCTGGGAGCGATCCACTACTTGGTCAAGCCGGCCGATGCCTCGGAAATCGAAGCGGCGTTTAAAAGGCTACTTGGGGATGACGGCGTCGCCTCGCCGGAAGCCCCGCTGTCGGTCGACCGGCTCGAGTGGGAGCACATCCAGTCGACGCTCAGCGATCGGCAGGGCAATGTCTCGGCGACGGCGCGCGCACTGGGCATGCACCGTCGAACGCTGCAGCGAAAACTGAACAAGCGGCCGGTAGCGCGCTGAGGGCCTGCGCCGCGTGAGTCAGCGGCCGGCGCCTCCTCCGAGCGGGCCGAACGCGCGTTCGAGGTAGGCGGCGACGGCGCCGATCTCATCGCGATTCAGCACGTTGCGCCATGTTGGCATCGCTGTTCCCGGCAGTCCGTCCTCGATTCGCTGCATTAGCCGGTCCCTCGACATCGACGCCCTGAACGCAGCGTCGGTGAGGTCTCTGGGGTGCGGCTCCAGGAAGCGTCCGATCCAGTGCTTCGCCGTGCCGTCGGCGGCATGGCAGAACGCGCAGTTCTTCATATACAGCGTCTCGCCGCGGCGCTGCTCCGGACTGGCATCGGCCAGGTCGACGGGCACATCGTGCCGGGCATACGGTGAAACGCTTGCAGATTCCGCGTTGCGCGTGGTCGGCGGCAGGCCTGCCGCGGCGTGGTACGAGGCCGGCGGCGGCAGGCGCTCCAGTCCGCGCTCCGGATAGCGCACGCGGTCGTGGCAACTGACGCAGTCGTGCCCGTCGGCCGGATAAGACAAGGGCCGCGCCTCCCAGGCTGCCGCATCGTGGCGGGTCGGTGCGTCGTGGCAACTGATGCAGGCGGTCAGGTAAAGCTGCCGGCCACGCGCTTCGGCGGGTTCCAACTGCTCGACCGGCAGCGACAGGGCCGCCGGGTCGCGCACGAAGCGGAAGGCCGCGCCGAACCGCTCGTGGTCAGGCCAGCCGTTCTCGGGCGTGTGGTAGCGCGTATTACGGCGTCGGCCGATGACGAACTCCTCGAACACGAAGGCCGCGACCGCCTGCATCTGCTGCGGCGCAAGGATGCCGTTGAACGAGGCCATCGCGGTACCCGGACGTCCGTGCTGCAGAGCGCTGACGATGCGGTCGCGCGTCAATTGATCCGGCCCAAGGGCCGAAAACGCCGCTGGCCGATCCGCCAGCATCCCGGCAGCGACGGTCTGCGCGTCGCCCGAGTAACCGTGACAGAAATAGCAGCGGAAGTTGTAGATTGC
>Ga0113563_10000630_pt1 | contig 17611 bp, 15 predicted proteins | sample Mud3Dept3metaG_FD_80117 | JGI IMG/M metagenome (GOLD analysis project Ga0113563, IMG submission 80117) | Freshwater wetland microbial communities from Ohio, USA, analyzing the effect of biotic and abiotic controls - Mud 3 Core 4 Depth 3... | ecosystem: Environmental > Aquatic > Freshwater >...
AGCCCGGTTTCCACGAACGCGCGGCTGATCGCGCCACTCGTGGGATAGATCGCGCTGTCGCGTGTGTCCCGCGCCCAGCCGATATTACCGAGCACGGCGGTGTTGTCTGGGCCGAAGGCGTCCACGTAGTTCAAAATGCGCAGTGGACTGTCCGTACACACGGTCGGATCGCAGTTCCGGAAGACATCGATGGAAGTTCTTTCATAACCGAGGCCGAACGAAACCGTGTCGATATCGGTAAACGGCACGCCGAGCCGCGCCTGGCCGCCCAGTGTGGACGTGCGGTACTGGCCGAGCGAGAGCGATGTCGGGTCCACGTTCCGCATGTAGATGTCGAAGCCGCGGCTCACGCCGTCCGCCGTCCAGTACGGCTGCGTGAACGACAGCGAGTAGACGGTATTGATCTTGCTGGTGTTGAGCTGCACGCCCAGATGATTGCCGGTACCGAACACATTCTGCTGAGTGACGCCCCCGCTGAAAACCACGCCTTCCGAACCGAAACCGGCGCCCAGCATGATATTTCCGGTCGGTTTCTCGACCACGCTGACGTTGAGATCGACCTGGTCGGTGGCGCCGGGTACCGACGGCGTCTCGACATTGACCTCCGTGAAATAACCGAGCCGATCGATGCGCTGCTTCGATTTGGTGATGCTGTTGGCCGAATACCACCCGCCTTCGAGTTGCCGCATCTCGCGGCGTATCACCTCGTCCCGCGTGCGGGTGTTGCCGGCGACATTGATACGCCGGACGTAGACGCGGCGTCCGGGATCGACGAAAAACGTGAATGCGACTTTGCGCTGCGCCTTGTCGACGTCCGGTACGGCGTTGACGTTCGCGAAAGCATAACCGTCGTCGCCGAGCCGGTCGCTGATCGCTTTGGTTGATTCCGTGAGCCGGGCGCGCGAGAAAACCTCACCCGCCTTCAATTTCACCAATTTGAGCGCCTCGGCCTGCGGAATCAGCATCTCGCCCGCCAGATTGACTTCCGACACCGTATACTGCGGGCCTTCGGTGATGCCAATGGCGATGTAGACGTCCTTCTTGTCCGGCGTGATCGAGACCTGCGTCGAGTCGATATTGAAATCCAGGTAGCCGCGGTCGAGGTAATGCGAGCGCAACGTCTCGAGGTCTGCGCTCAGTTTCTGTTTCGAATACTGGTCGTCCTTGCTGAACCAGGTCATCAGCCCCGGGGTTCGCAACTTGAACAACCCCGTCAGGGTTGACTCCCTGAACACCTGGCTGCCGATGATGCTGATTTGGCGAATCTTGGCGATCTCGCCCTCGACGACGTCAAAACGCAGCGCCACCCGGTTGCGTTCCAGCGGCGTGATGGTGGTCGTGATCTGTGCCGAATACTTGCCGCGGCTGACGTACTGGCGCTTGAGTTCCTGTTCCGCCTTGTCGAGCAGTCCCCGGTCGAAAATGCGCCCTTCCGCAAGGCCGATCGACCGCATCCCCTTGAGCAGATCCTCCTTGTTGAATTCCTTGGTGCCCAAAAACTCGATCTGTGCCACGGAAGGCCGCTCCTGCACCGACACGATCAGCACGCCGTTATCGACCTCGAGGCTGACGTCCCTGAAAAAGCCCGTGGCAAACAGCGAACGGATCGCCTGGGCGGCTTTGTCATCGGTCATCGTTTCGCCGACCTTGACCGGCAGGTAGCTGAACACCGTTCCGGCCTCGGTGCGCTGAATACCCTCGATGCGGATGTCCTTCACGACGAAGGGATCGAAGGCGTGCGCGGCCAAAGCGGGCAGCATACCGAACAACGCGAACAGGCACCGGAACCAGCGCATCTTTTCTTAGCCGTGAATCAAGCGGTTGATATCGTTATACAGCGCAAAAGACATTAACATGAACAGCACCGCCATCCCGACGCGCTGTCCCAACTCGATCGCTTTGTCAGAAACGGGACTTCCCCTGAAAATTTCAACCGTATAATACATCAAATGCCCGCCATCCAATAAGGGTATCGGCAGCAGGTTGAGCACGCCCAGGCTGATGCTGATCAGCGCCAGGAACACCAGATAGGAAAGCCACCCGACCCGCGCCGACTGGCCCGCATAGTCGGCGATGGTGAGCGGGCCGCTCAGATTCTTCAGCGACACCTCGCCGGTGATCATTTTGCCGAGCATTTTCAGGCTGAACACCGAGGTGTCCCAAGTGCGCTCCAGCGCGTGGCCCAAACTCGCGAGCGGCGGATAACGGACATCCACCACGTACTTCTGGAGCGCCTCGCGGTCGATGCGCGCCGCCGCTCCGATGCGCCCGATGCGTTCGCCGCTTTCAAGAACTGCGTCCGGGGTCAGCGCGATGCTGACCGTGCCAGCCGCACCGCGCCTCGCGACGAACACCAGTTCGCGGCCGGCATTACTGCTGACGGCCGTAACGACCTGATCCCAACGCGTCACCGCTGCGCCGTTGATCGTGATGATTTCGTCGTTGGCCTGCAGTCCGCCGCGCGCGGCGGCGCCTCCCGGCAGCACCTGACCGATCACCGGCGGCAACGGCGGAGCGAGCCGCGTGAAACCGAGCGCGCGCAGGAAATCCCCGTCGAGGTCAGCGCTGCCGAACCGCGACAGATCGAGCTTGCGCCAGGTGATCTCGTTGCGTTCATTCCGGACTTCGAGCACGACCACGCTTTTGTCGACCGCATGCTTGAGCAGTGCCCAGCGCGCGTCCTGCCAGGTCGTGACCGCCTGCTCCCCGATCCTGGTCAGAACTTCACCCGGCGCAAACTGCGCGGCCGCCGCGGGCGTTCCGGGTGCAACCGCGCCGATCACCGGACTGAGCCCCGGGATGCCGTGCATGTAAATTCCCCAGTACAGCAGAATCGCGAGCAGGAAATTGGCCACCGGCCCGGCTGCCACGATCACGTAGCGGCGGTAGACCGATTGGCGATTGAACGCACGCGCCAGATCCTCAGGCGCAACCTCACCTTCGCGTTCGTCGGCCATTTTGACGTAACCGCCGAGAGGAAAAGCGGAGATCGCCCACTCGGTCTGATCGCGGCCGTAGCGGCGCGACCATATTACCCGGCCAAATCCTACGGAAAATCTCAGCACTTTGACATTGCACAGCCGTGCCACGACGTAGTGCCCGTATTCGTGCACCACAATCAGGGCACCCAGCGCAAAGGCAAACGCGACGATGGTTGTCAGCAGGCTCATCGCAAGCTAGGGGCGCTTAGGCGGTAACACGCAGCGAGCGGCGGACAGTCACGCCGGCATTGCGCGCAAGCCAGGTCCCGGCGCAGTCGCGCGCGCGCCGGTCGACGCTGAAAACGTCTTCCAGGTCGCGCAACTGCGCAACCGGGATCTCGGCGAGCACGTGCCCGATCAACACCGGAATCTGGTCGAAACGCAGCTTCGAATCCAGGAACGCCGCTACCGCCACTTCGTTCGCCGCATTGAGCACGGTGGGCGCGCTGCCACTGGCACGCAACGCGTCGCGCGCCAGCTCGAGACACGGAAACCGGTTGTGATCCGGCGCGGAGAAATTGAGTTGGCCCAGCGCCGCCAGATCAAGAAAGTCGACCCCGGCTTCAAGCCGCTGCGGATAGCCAAGCGCGAAGGCGATCGGCGTGCGCATATCGGGATTGCCAAGCTGGGCAAGCATCGACCCGTCGCAATACTCGACCAGCGAGTGAATGATGCTTTCAGGATGAATCACGACCTTGATTTGTTCTTCCGCCGCATTGAACAGCCAGCGCGCCTCGATGATTTCGAGGCCCTTGTTCATCATGGTGGCGGAATCGACTGAAATCTTGCGTCCCATCACCCACTTGGGATGGGCGCAGGCCTCCTCCGGCGTGACCTGCGACAGGCGCTCGAGTGGCAACTCGCGAAACGGCCCGCCCGAAGCCGTCAGCAGGATACGACGCACGCCGGCTGCGGCCAGATCGCCGGCAAACGCCCCGGGAAGCGCCTGGAACACCGCATTGTGCTCGCTGTCGATCGGTATCAATGTCACGCCGCGGCTGCGCACCGCGTTCATGAATACCGGGCCGGCGGTCACCAGCGCCTCCTTGTTGGCGAGCAGCACTCGCTTGCCGGCCTGCACTGCCGCGAAAGTCGCGCGCAATCCGGCGATTCCGACGATCGCCGCCATCACCGTGTCGGCCTGCGGCAAGGCGGCAACCTGTTCGAGCGCCTGCTCGCCGCACAGCACCTGCGTTGCGCTGCCCGCAGCGCGCAGCCGGGCAAGCAATAATTCGGCGCTCCTGGCATCGCCTACCGCCGCATATTGCGGCTCGAATTCGATGCATTGTTTGAAGAGCGCCTCGATCTGCCGGTGGGCGGTGAGCGCGACGACCTTGAAGCGCTCCGGATAACGCGCGATGACATCGAGCGTGCTCGAGCCCACGCTGCCGGTGGATCCCAGAATTACGATCTGTCGGGATGCATTCATGCGCTGGTCCAGGCGAATACCAATGCCGCCAGCGGCAGCGCGGCGGTCAAGCTGTCGATGCGATCGAGCATTCCGCCGTGTCCCGGGAAAATGCCGCCGCTGTCTTTGACTCCGGCACCACGCTTGAGCCACGATTCAAACAAGTCCCCGACCGTGCCAAGCGCCACCATCGCGACAAATCCGCCGATGACCGTGGGCAAATCGCGCGTCAGGAAGAGCGAAAAATGCACCGCCAATGCGTAGACAATGACGGCGGCGAATGCACCGCCGACGCCTTCCTGGGTCTTGCCAGGGCTGATCGCAGGCGCCAGTTTGCGCCTGCCCAGCGCGCGCCCCGCGAAATAAGCCGCGCTGTCGGCAATCCAGATCACCGCCAGCAGCTCCAGCAATAACCACGCGTCGCGCTGCAGGCGCGCGAGCGCCAGCCACGTGGGCAGCAGCACCATCAGGCCCACGACCGCAAGCGCGAGGCGTTGGCGCACGACGATCTTCAGCCATAACCAGCACGGCGCGATGACGCACCAGAACGCGACCGCCACGGCAAAGACGGCACGCTCAGGGGCAGCCGCGGCGTTGCCGGGGCGCTGGGCAGCCGGCACGGCGATCAGCCACAACATGAGGCATCCGGTGAGCAATGCCGTCAGAAACGCGGCTTCCGCCCCGCGGCCAAAATCGGCAAGCCGCGCCCATTCATGGCCGGCGACCAGCAGCGGCGCAACCAAAGCGATATTCCACCAGACATTTGGCAGCAGGAACATCGCTGCCAGCAATAACGGCAGCACTACCGCCACTGTCATGATGCGCACTTTAAGCATGCGGAAACCCGCCGCGGCTCACCGCGCGCGACCGTCGGTGACGGGTTGCGGTGCGTTCTGCGCTAGCGCCGCCTGCACCTGCTCGCTGGTGCGCCCGAAACGGCGTTCGCGTTGCTGGTAAGAGGCAATCGCCCGTTCGAATGCCGCCGCGTCGAAATCCGGCCACAGAGTGTCGGTGAAATACATCTCGGTGTAGGCGAGCTGCCACAGCAGAAAATTGCTGACGCGCTGTTCGCCGCCGGTGCGGATGAAAAAATCGGGCTCCGGCGCATAGGCAAGCGACAGGTAAGGCTGCAAATCGGCCTCGGTGAAGCCGGCGGCAAGCTGCGGATGGTCCTTCAGCATGCGGCCAACCGCCTGGATCATGTCCCAGCGTCCGCCGTAATTGGCGGCCACGGTCAGGGTCAGGCGCGTATTTTCCCGGGTGAGCTGCTCGGCCCCGGCGATCAGGCGTATGAGCCGGGGCTCGAAGCGCGTCAGATCGCCAATGGCCCTGAACCGGATGTTGTTCTTGTGCAGCGTCGCGATTTCCCGCTCGAGCGCCAGCATGAACAACTGCATCAGCAACGACACCTCGTCCGCCGGCCTGCGCCAGTTTTCGCTGCTGAATGCAAACAGCGTCAGGAATTCAATACCGTGCTGCACGCACGCCTGCACCGTGCTGCGCACCACCTCCACGCCGCGGCGGTGCCCCGCGATACGCGGCAGCAGGCGCTTCGCGGCCCACCGGCCATTGCCATCCATGATGATGGCGAGATGCCGCGGCAGCGTGCGGGTTGCGGGAACTGCAACGGTGGAACTGGGGTTGGCCACGCCCGCTATACCGCGACCAGGTCCGCTTCTTTGACGGCCATCGCCTTGTCGACTTCGGAAATGTACCGGTCAGTCAGCTTCTGCACGTCGTCCTGCGCGCGGCGCTCATCGTCCTCGGCGACCTGCTTTTTCTTGAGCAGTTCCTTGAGATGAGTGTTGGCGTCGCGACGGATGTTGCGCACCGCGATGCGCGCGTTCTCGGCCTCGCGATGCACGACCTTCACCAGGTCGCGGCGGCGTTCGTCGGTCAGCGCCGGCATCGGCACGCGCACGACGTCGCCGGTCGTGGCTGGGTTCAGCCCGAGATCCGAATCGCGGATCGCCTTTTCGACCACCCCGGCCATTTTCTTGTCCCACGGCGTGACGGCGAGAGTACGCGCGTCGAGCAGCGTCACGTTGGCGACCCCGCTGACCGGCGTCGGGGTGCCGTAGTAGTCGACCAGCACGTGGTCGAGCAGGCCGGTATGCGCGCGCCCGGTGCGAATTTTCCCGAAATCGGTTTTCAGCGTCTCGAGAGTCTTTTTCATTTTCTGTTCGGCGGATTTCTTGATATCGGCGATCATTCGACTCCTCCGCTAGTAATGCACAAGCGTGCCTTCGTCCTCACCCGCGACGACGCGCCTGAAGGCACCCGGTTTGAAGATGCTGAAGACGTTGATCGGCAGCTTCTGGTCGCGGCACAGGGTCAGCGCGGTCGCGTCCATCACTTTCAGATTCCTGATTATCGCCTCGTCGAAAGTGATGCTCTTGTAGCGCATCGCATCGGCATGCGTCTTCGGGTCTTCGGTATAGACACCGTCGACCTTGGTTGCTTTCAACACCAGCTCGACGTTCATTTCCATGCCGCGCAGCGCCGCCGCCGTATCGGTGGTGAAAAACGGGTTGCCGGTGCCCCCTGCAAAAATAACGATCTTACCTTCTTCGAGATAGCGCATGGCCTTGCCGCGGATGTAAGGCTCGACGACCTGTTCGATATTGAGCGCCGACTGCACGCGGCTGACAAGTTTGACGCGAAGCATTGCGTCCTGCAACGCCAGTGCGTTCAGCACCGTTGCGAGCATTCCCATATAATCAGCCGTGGCGCGGTCCATGCCGGCTGCGGCGGGCGCCACGCCCCGGAAAATGTTGCCGCCGCCGATCACCACTGCGATTTCGACCCCTAGCGCCGCCACCTCGGCGATTTCCGAGACGATACGCTCGATCGTGGGCCGGTTGATACCATAGCTGTCCTCGCCCATCAGCGCCTCGCCGCTGAGCTTGAGCAGGATGCGCTTATAGGCCGCAGCATCCGCCATTTAGGCGCCTCCCGCCTGCGCCATGACCTCCGCGACGAAATCGCCTTTTTTCTTCTCGAGTCCCTCGCCCACAACGTAAAGGTGGAACGCATGCACTTTGGCCTGCCTGACCTGCAGCAGTTTTTCGACTGTCTCATCGGGATTCTTGACGAACGGCTGGCCGAGCAGCGCCACTTCCGCCAGATATTTGGCGATGCGGCCTTCGACCATCTTGGCGACGATATTGGCGGGCTTGCCGGTTTCCTGCGCCTGCGCCGTGTAAATTGCGCGCTCTCTGGCGATGCTGTCCGGCGGCACTTGCTCCCCGGTCACGCACATCGGTTTGCTCGCCGCAATGTGCATCGCGAGGTCCCGGCCGAGCTGTTCGTCGCCGCCCTCGTAATCGACCAGCACACCGATCCTGTTGCCGTGCAGGTAATGCGCGAGCCGGCCTTTGGCCGCCACGCGCACGGCGCGGCGCACGCTGATATTCTCGCCGAGCTTCATGACCAGCCCCTGGCGTAGCGCTTCCATCGTTTGTCCGTCAGGGCCAACCACCTGCAGCAGCGCGTCGGTGCCGGCCGCGCTGCTGGTGGCCGCCGCGCGCGCCACTGTTTTCACAAAGGCCGCGAAATTCAGATCCTTGGCGACGAAGTCGGTCTCGCAGTTGACTTCAGCCAGCGCACCGGATTTCCCATCGGTGTCGATGAATACGCCGACCGCGCCTTCGGCCGCGATGCGCCCTGCCACGTGGCTCGCCTTGGCGCCGCTCCTGATGCGCAGCAGTTCCACAGCTTTTTTCATGTCGCCGTCAGCCTCGGCGAGCGCCTTCTTGCATTCCATCATGCCAAGGCCCGTCGCCTCGCGCAGTTCCTTGACCATACCCGCAGTGATTGCCGCCATTATTGCTCCAAAAACTTAAAAAAAAGGGGCTAGCGCCCCTTTTCCGGTTGGGTGCACCGTCAGGCCGCAGGTGCCGCGGGGTCCTCGACCTCGACGAATTCCTCGTCGCTGACTATTCCTTGCACGACCTGGCTGCGGCCTTCCAGCACCGCGTCGGCAACGCCGCGCGCATAAAGCCTGATCGCCCGGCTCGAGTCGTCGTTGCCGGGGATGACATAATCCACGCCTTCCGGATTGTGGTTGGTATCCACCACCGCAATGATCGGGATGCCGAGCTTTTTTGCTTCGGCAATCGCGCCTTTGTGGTACCCGACATCGATCACGAACAGTGCGTCCGGCATGCCATTCAGATCCTTGATGCCGCCGAGGCTGCGCTCGAGCTTGACCACTTCGCGCTGATAATTGAGCGCTTCTTTCTTGGCCAGCTTGTCGAGGGAACCGTCCTCGACCATCGCCTCCATCTCCTTCAGGCGCTTGATCGACTGCTTGACCGTCTTGTAGTTGGTCAGCATGCCGCCGAGCCAGCGGTGGTCAACATAAGGCGCGCCGCAGCGCAGCGCTTCTTCCTTGATGATTTCGCGCGCCTGACGCTTGGTCCCGACAAACAGAATCGAACCTTTGTTGGAGGTGAGCTGGCGCACGAACTTGAGCGCGTCGAGATACAGCGCCAGCGTCTTTTCGAGGTTGATGATGTGGATCTTGTTGCGATGGCCGAAAATAAACGGGGCCATCTTGGGGTGCCAGTAGCGGGTCTGGTGTCCGAAATGGACCCCACACTCCAGCATTTCACGCATGCTAGTTGCCATATTATCTCCAGTTAGGGTTAAGCCTCCATCCGCCGGCATACACTCGTTACCGAGTCACCCTGACTATGTATGGCGGATGTGCGAATTTGCGGCCGAAAAAAACCTAAAGCGCTTGTCTCGAACCGTTGGGTAATTATATCATCCTTAATGATTTTCGCTCAACCTGTCCGGTTTGACCGGGCCGTTGCCGGCACCGCGCGCGATAGCCGCTGCGGCATCGTCGTTAGGAATCGGCTGAGAATTGGCATAAAATCCGCATCCTTTTGACTTTCTGGACAGCCAACCCGTGTATCGCTCGCCTCCCGCCATGACCGTCACCGTCAAGTCCCCCGAAGAAATCGCAAAAATGCGCGTCGCGGGGCAGCTCGGCGCGGAAGTGCTCGATTTCATCACCCCGCACGTCAGGGCCGGGGTTACCACGGACGAAATCGATCGCCTGTGCCACGATTACATGGTGAACGTTCAGCGTACCGTGCCGGCCCCGCTCAATTATGCGCCGCCGGGCTATACGCCGTATCCGAAATCGGTCTGCACCTCGGTCAATCACGTCGTATGCCACGGCGTGCCCGGGGACAAGAAACTCAAGGCCGGCGACATCATCAATATCGACGTCACGGTGATCAAGGACGGTTATCACGGCGACACCAGCCGCATGTTCTACGTCGGCCAGCCGTCGGTGCAGGCGCGCCGCCTGTGCGAGATCACCTACGAGTGCATGTGGCACGGGATCGCCGCGGTGCGCGCCGGCGCGCGGCTGGGCGATATCGGGCACGCGGTCCAGAGCTGGGCCGAAAACAACGGCTGCAGCGTGGTGCGCGAATTCTGCGGCCACGGCATCGGCCGCAAATTTCACGAGGAGCCGCAGGTATTGCACTACGGGCGCCCCGGCACCGGCCTCTTACTCGAAGCCGGCATGACTTTCACTGTCGAGCCGATGATCAATGCCGGACGCGCCGATATCCGCCAGCTCGCAGACGGCTGGACCATCGTCACCAAGGACCACAGCCTGTCGGCGCAATGGGAGCATACGGTGCTCGTCACCGCCGACGGATTCGAGGTGCTGACCCGGTCCGCGGGGGCGCCGGCACCGCCGGAATTCGTGACGCGGCATGGCTAGCGTGCTGCAAACGTCTGGCGCAACCCTTGCCGCATCGCAGCCGCTGAGCGCGCGCTGGAAGAGCCGTCTCGACGAACAGCGCCGCGCGCTGGAAACGCGCTACCTCGAGAATCGTTCAGCCCCCGAACTGCTGCGGCGCCTGCGCGTGCTGGTCGATGGCCAGCTCAAAGCGGTATGGGAGCACCTCGAGATGCCGCCGGCGCTCACGCTGGTTGCGGTCGGCGGCTACGGGCGGGGCCAGCTGTTTCCCTATTCGGACATCGATTTGCTGGTTTTGCTGCCGGCCGCGTCCGATCCGGGGCAAACACCCAAACTCGAGCAGTTTGTCGGGATGCTGTGGGATATCGGACTCGAAGTGGGCCACAGTGTTCGCACGATAGCTGAATGCGTCGCGCTGGCGGCCCAGGACATCACGGTGCAGACCAGCCTGCTCGAAGCGCGTCTGCTGGCCGGCGATCGCAAGCAGTTCCGGCACTTCGAAAAAGAGTTCGCGCATGCGCTCGATGCGCAGCAGTTTTGCAAGGCCAAGCAGCTCGAGCAGGAGCAGCGCCATGAGCGCTATCGCGATACCAACCTCGAGCCCAACATCAAGGAAACGGCGGGGGGGCTGCGCGATCTGCACAACATTCTCTGGATCGCGAAGGCCGCAGGCATCGGCGCGGCGTGGAGCGATCTGGCAGGCCGGGACATTATCACCCACCGCGAAGCCGCGCAGTTGCGGCAGCACGAATCTTTCCTGCAGAACCTGCGCATCCGCCTTCACTATCTCGCGCGGCGGCGCGAAGAACGGCTGGTGTTCGACGTGCAGACCGCGCTCGCGTTGCAGATGGGGCTGCACGACACCGCGCACCGCCGGGCCAGCGAGCACCTGATGCAGCGTTTCTACCGCACCGCCAAGGAGATCAGCCAGCTCAATACGGTGGTCCTGCAGAATCTGGGCACTCTGATTTTTCCGTCACGCGCCGCGGCGGCGCAGAAAATAAACGCCCGCTTCCGCATCCGCAATGAGCTGCTCGAGGCGAACTCGGAAGGGTTGTTCCGGCGCCAGCCCGGCGCATTGCTGGAGGCGATAGCGTTGCTGCAGCAGCACCACGAACTGAAAGGCATGAGCGCAGGGACGCTGCGGGCATTGTCGCGCGCCGGCGGCCAGATCAACCCCGCGTTTCGCGCCAACCCGGCAAACCGCGAGATGTTCATGCAGATCCTGCGCAGCCCGACGCGCGTGCTGCGGGCGCTCACGCGCATGAACCAGTACGGAATGCTCGGTCGCTACATACCCGCGTTCGGCCGCATCGTCGGGCAGATGCAACACGATCTGTACCACGTCTACACGGTCGACGAGCACATCCTCAAAGTGGTGCGCAACCTGCGGCGCTTCGCGGTACCCGAGCTCGCGCACGAGTTTCCGCTGTGCAGCCGCCTGATGAGTGACTTCGAACATCCGGAACTGCTTTACCTCGCGGGGCTGTTTCATGATATCGCCAAGGGCCGCGGCGGCGACCATTCGACGCTCGGCCGCGTCGATGCCGCGCGTTTTTGCCGCGCCCACGGACTCGCGCGCGACGCCGTGGAACTCGTCGGGTGGCTGGTCGAAAACCATCTCACCATGTCGATGACGGCCCAAAAGCAGGATTTGTCGGATCCGGAAGTGATCAGCGCCTTCGCGGCCAGGGTCAGGGACGAGCGGCATCTCGTCGCGCTGTATCTGCTGACCGTGGCCGATATTCGGGGCACCAGCCCCAAAGTCTGGAATGCGTGGAAAGGCAAGTTGCTCGAAGACCTGTTCATGGCGACGCGCCGGTGCCTGAGCGGCGATGCGCACTCGCTCGACAGCAGCCTGCAACAGCGCCAGGACGCGGCGAAAGCGAAACTCAGGCTGTATGCGATCAGCGAGCAGGCGCACGAAAAACTGTGGGCGCAGCTCGACGTCTCATACTTCCTGCGCCACGAACCTGATGAAATCGCCTGGCACACGCGCCTGCTCAACTACCGGGTCGATACGGAAAAGCCGGTGGTCAAGGCACGGCTGTCACCGGCCGGCGAAGGCCTGCAGGTCATGATCTACGTGCGCGACCAGAAGGATCTTTTTGCGCGCATCTGCAGCTTTTTCGAGCGCAGCAGCTATTCGATCATGGACGCCAAGATCTACACCACGCGCCACGGCTACGCGCTCGACAGTTTCCAGATCAGCGATCCCTACAGTGAGAAGCCGCAGTACCGTGACATGGTCGGCTATATCGAGTACGAGCTGGGGCAGCGCCTGCTGCAGCAGACTCCGCTTGATGCGCCGGCGCAGGGACGCGTCAGCCGGCAACTCAAGCATTTTCCGATCACGCCCGGGGTCAGCATCGAGCCGGACGAGCGCGGCGCCTATAAAGTGCTGCAGATCATTGCCGGAGACCGGCCCGGGCTGCTGTCACGCGTGGCGCGCTGCCTGGTCAAATACGGCATCAATCTGTACGCGGCCAGGATCAACACGCTCGGCGCGCGCGCGGAGGACGTGTTTCTGATCAACGGCGCGGCGCTCGACGATGCGAAGACGGTGGTGAGGCTTGAAAGCGACCTCGTGCAGCAATTGCAGGGGTGAAAACCGCTTACTCATCGGGTGGCGCGGAGTCCGGGAACAGCACTTCAGTAAAGCCAAACCGGCTGAAGTCGCGGATGCGCATCGGATACAGCACGCCGATCAGGTGATCGCATTCGTGCTGCACCACGCGCGCGTGAAAGCCCTCCACGCTGCGGTCGATCGCGTTGCCAAACTCATCGCAGCCCTGATAGCGCAACCGCGCGTAGCGCGGCACGACGCCGCGCAAGCCGGGCACCGACAGGCACCCTTCCCAGTCCTCTTCGATCGCGTCGCCTAACGGCGTCAAAACCGGATTGATCAGCACGGTATGCGGCACCGCTTCGGCATCGGGATAACGCGGGTTATGGTCGACGCCGAAAACGACCACCTGCAAACCGACGCCGATCTGCGGCGCCGCCAATCCGGCTCCGTCGAACGCCTGCATGGTGTCGCGCAGATCGGCAAGCAATGCGTGCAACTCGGATACGTCGAACCGCTCCACCGCGCGCGCGCGCTCGAGCAGCCGCGGATCGCCCATTCTGAGCACCGGCCTAACCGCCATCGGCAACCACCAGCTGTGCCAGTAGCGAGCGCACCCTGCCCATCGCGGGCTCGAGCACCGCGGCAATATCGGGCATGCTGATAACCGTGCCCCCGCCCCGGCCGGCGGCGCGGTTCGCCACGACCGCGAGCGTCGCATAGCACAGGCCGATTTCCCTCGCGAGTGCGGCCTCCGGCATGCCGGTCATGCCGACCATGTCCGCGCCGTCGCGCTCGAGGCGGTCGATCTCGGCCGCGGTTTCCAGCCGCGGCCCCTGGGTCGCGGCATACACGCCACCGTCGAGCAGCGTTTCTCCCGCCTCCCGCGCCGCCGCAAGGCAGGCTGCGCGCAGCCGCTGGCAATAGGGAACCGTGAAATCGATGTGATGCACGCCGCTGTCCCCGCCGCTGAAGAAAGTGCCCGCACGCCCATGGGTGTAGTCGATGATCTGATCCGGAACCACCAGCGCGCCCGGCGCGAGATCGCCGCGGATACCGCCAACCGCCGCGATCGCGACCACATTACTCACGCCTTGCGCGTGCAGCGCCCAGATATTGGCGCGGTAATTGACCTGATGCGGCGGAATGGTGTGACCGTAACCGTGGCGCGCAAGAAACACCACTTCGCAGCCTGCGATGCTGCCGAAAGTGAGCGCGCCCGACGGCTCGCCAAACGGCGTGCGCACCACTTCGCGCCGGGAAACTTCCAGGTTCGCAAGCTGCGTCAGCCCGCTGCCGCCGATGATCGCTAGCATGGTTCTTTCACCGCGTATATCGCGGGCAGATTGCGCCACGCGCCTTTGACATCCATCCCGAAGCCGAACACGTAGCGGTTGGGAAGCGTGAGGGCAACGAAATCCGCGGCAACCGGTTTGGGTCTGCCGATATCCTTGTCGGCAAATACGGCGCAGCAAAAACGCCGTGCTCCGGCGGCGAGAATGCGCGCGCGGATCGCAGCCATGGTGTATCCCTCGTCGAGTATATCGTCGACCACCAGCACTACCCGTCCGGCGACCGCCTCGAGCGGAAAGACCTTCCATTCAATGCGACCGCCGGTGGTCGCATTGCCGTAACGCGTCAGATGCACATAATCATAATCGAGCGGAAACCTGAGCAGCGGCAGCAACTGGCCGGTGAACACGACCGCCCCGCCCATCACGCTCAACACCAACGGATAATCATCGGCGAGCGCACGCGTAATCTCGGCTGCAATGCGATTTACCGCCTGCGCCACGGTGGCGGCTGAACACACCTGTTCGGCGGAGTCGAGAACCTGCCAGGCTTGTTCCGGCGCCCGCATTATCAACGGCGCCGGCTGCGCCGCAATCCGGACAGATAGGCCGCAAACTCGCGCGCCACCTCAGGATGCTTGAGTCCGTACGCGACGTTCGCCTTGAGATAGCCAAGCTTGCTGCCGCAATCATAGCGCACGCCGTCGAACTGGTAGCCGAGCACCGGCTCCTCTTTCAGCAGCGCCGCGATGCCGTCGGTCAGCTGGATTTCGCCGCCGGCGCCCGGCCGCACGCGCTGCAGATGATGGAATATGCGCGGCGTCAGGATATAGCGGCCCACCACGGCGAGCGTCGATGGGGCTGCGCTCGGCTTCGGTTTCTCGACGATTGCCGCCACCGCGTGCAGCTTGCCATGGCGGCGGCCGGGTTTGATGATCCCGTATTGCGCGGTATCGGCGCGCGCCACTTTCTGCACGCCAAGCAGCGCACAACCCTCATCGCGAAAGACGTTGACCATCTGCTTCATCACCGGCACCCTGCCGTCAATCAGATCGTCGGCAAGTATCACCGCGAACGGGTGCTCACCCACCACCGGCAGCGCGCACAATACCGCGTGACCCAGCCCGAGTGCCTGCTGCTGGCGCACGTAAACGCATTTGACGTGATGCGGCACCACGTGCCGGACCATCGCGAGCATTTCGTGCTTGCCGCGCGCCTGGAGTTCGCTCTCGACTTCGAATGCCGTGTCGAAATGGTCCTCGATCGCGCGCTTGCCGCGGCCGGTGATGAATACGAGTTCGGTGATGCCGGCGGCGACCGCCTCCTCGACGGCATACTGGATCAGCGGCTTGTCGACCACCGGCAGCATCTCCTTGGGACTCGCCTTGGTTGCCGGCAGGAACCGCGTCCCCATCCCCGCCACCGGAAACACCGCCTTGGTTATGATGTTCATGAGGTTCTCATCGATCGAACAGTTTCAGGAAATCCGCTTCATCCAGTATTGTAATTCCAAGTTCCACTGCCTTGTCATATTTGCTTCCGGGTTCCGCCCCCGCAACCACATAATCGGTCTGTTTCGACACGCTCGCGCTCACCTTGCCGCCGCGGTCGCGTATTCTCTGCTGCGCTTCATCGCGCTTCAGGTGCGGCAGCGTTCCGGTCAGCACAAATGTTTTGCCGTAAACCGGGCTCGCGGTATCGAGCCGCTGGGGCGCGGTCTCAGTGAAACTGACGCCGGCCGCCAGCAATTGTCCGATCACCTCGCGATTGTGCGGTTCGGCGAAGAAACCCATGATGCTTTGCGCCACCACCGGGCCCACGTCCGGCACTTGCTGCAGCATTTCAGCGTCGGCCGCCGCCAGGCGGTCGATGTTGCCGAAACGGCGTGCCAGATCCCGGGCGGTGCTTTCCCCGACGTTGCGGATGCCGAGTGCGAAAATGAAACGCGCGAGCGTGGTCTGCCTGCTTTTCCCGATCGCCGCAAGCAGGTTGGCGGCCGATTTTTCCGCCATGCGTTCGAGCGCAGCCAGTCCGGCCATCTCGAGTTCGTACAAATCCGCCGGCGTGCGCACGATGCCTTTATCGACCAGCTGCTCGACCAGCTTCTCGCCCAGCCCCTCGATGTCCATCGCGCGCCGGCTGGCGAAGTGCAGCAAGGCCTGCTTGCGCTGCGCCGGACAGAACAATCCGGCGGTGCAGCGCGCGATGGCCTCGTCGGCGAGCCGGTGCACCGCCGAACCGCATTGCGGACAGCGCGCGGGCAGCACGAAGCGGCGTGTGTGCGGCGGCCGTTCAGCTTCAATGACCCGCACGACCTCGGGTATCACATCGCCGGCACGGCGCACCACCACGGTATCGCCGACGCGGATGTCCTTGCGCTGCACCTCATCCTCGTTATGCAGCGTCGCATTGGTGACGGTCACGCCACCGACGAATACCGGCCGCAGGCGCGCGACCGGCGTCAACGCTCCGGTGCGCCCGACCTGCACATCGATGCCCTCGACGACCGTGGTGGCTTCCTCGGCGGGAAACTTGTGCGCGATCGCAAAACGCGGCGCACGCGACACGAAGCCGAGGGTATTCTGGGCGGCAAGGTCGTTCACCTTGTAGACCACCCCGTCGATGTCAAACGGCAGTTGTCCGCGCCGCTCGCCGACGGCGCGGTAATAATCGAGCAGACCCGCGATTCCCGTTACCACCGCGCGCTCGGCGGTGACGGGGAAACCCAGTTCAGCAAGCCAGTCGAGCACTTGCGAATGACGGCGCAGCTTGCCGGACTCAGTTCCGCCGGTGCCGTAGGCAAAAAAGGCGAGCGGCCGCGCCGCCGTGATGCGCGGGTCGAGCTGGCGCAGCGAGCCTGCCGCCGCGTTGCGCGGATTGGCGAATTGCCTTTCTTCCCGCGCGGACTGCGCGCGGTTGAGGCGCTCGAAATCGGCTTTCAGCATCAGCACCTCGCCCCGCACCTCGAGCCATGCGGGCGGATGCGGCCCGCGCAGCCTGAGCGGAATCGCGCGGATGGTGCGCAGGTTGGCGGTGACATCCTCGCCGGTGTAGCCGTCACCGCGCGTGGCGCCGGTCGCCAGGACGCCCTGCTCGTAGGCGAGGCTGACCGCAAGGCCGTCAAACTTGGGCTCGGCCGCGTAATCAACGCGCTCCGACTCCAGCGCCTCGCGCACGCGGCGGTCGAATGCAACGACCGCCTCCTCCTCGAACGCATTGTTGAGCGACAGCATCGGTGTCGCGTGTGCGACGGGCGCGAAATCGGTTCGCGCTGCGGCGCCGACGCGCTGGGTCGGCGAGTCGGGAGTGACGAGCTGCGGATGCTTCTGCTCGAGTTCCTGCAATTCGCGGAACAGGCGGTCGTACTCGGCATCCGGAATCAGCGGCCGGTCGAGCACGTAATAATGGTAATTGTGCTGCTCGATGTCGGCGCGCAGTTGCTTAGCGCGCGCCGCGATGGGGTGCGGCACGGCCATCCGGTTCAGGAAAACAGACGCCGCGCCCGCGTTCCCCCCGCGGTGATCTGCGCGGCATCCATCTTCGCGAGTATGCCCTTCAGCCGCTGGCGGATGGTGTCGATCGCGCCGCCGGACAGCGGGTGACGGTTGTCATCGACCAGGCTGCCATCGAGCGCCG
>Ga0113563_10000631_pt1 | contig 17598 bp, 15 predicted proteins | sample Mud3Dept3metaG_FD_80117 | JGI IMG/M metagenome (GOLD analysis project Ga0113563, IMG submission 80117) | Freshwater wetland microbial communities from Ohio, USA, analyzing the effect of biotic and abiotic controls - Mud 3 Core 4 Depth 3... | ecosystem: Environmental > Aquatic > Freshwater >...
ACGGCTCGAACGTCGCGACGTTCGGTCAGCCCGATCCGGACGGCATCGCGCTGGCGACGCACGGCTACAGGCTGTCGGGCACGGTCAGTTACTGAGTCCCTGCCGGGCAACGACGGCGCGTTGCCCTCCAGGGGTGGCGGGTCCCCGGCAGGGACCAGGGACCAGGAACCACGGACCCCACCCGATCCCGTCCGTCGGGCCTCGGGCGTCTCACCCCCGCGTCATCCCCACCAGCAGCCCGCCCGAGATGAACGCCACGACCCAGTAGCCGTACGCCAGGCGCGAGTAGTGCCGCATCCCGCCGGTGATCGGCGCCGCACCGTGGCGGCCGCGCCACCGCCACGCGATCCAGACCTCGACGAGCATGCCGCCAAGGGCCGTGTACCCGAGCAGTCCGTGCAGGGACAGCAGCTTGCCCGACCCGAGAATCATGAAGATGGTGGCAACGACGTCGAGGACGAGCCCGACCGTGAGGAACCCGAGCACGGGGCCAGTGATCCGGCGGCGCCGCTGCTGCGCCACCGTGCCGACCGTGTAACAGAGCAAGGCGAAGGTGACGATGGTGACGGCGAGGAGCGTGTAGGTCTTCATTGGGGGCGACAGGCTACGTGGGTCAGTGCCGGGCGTCAAGCCCGGGAAGACCGGAGTAGAATGGAGGCCGGTTTTCCGGCCTGCGCTGCCGCGGCTCCCGAGCCGCGGCGAACCGCCCCCGGCCGCCCCGTTTCCAGCACGTCGCCCGTCCTCCGCCCCCGGGGGATCGCCATGGTCGTTGGCCTCGGCGTGGACATCCTGGACGTGGACCGCATGGACGCGCAGCTGCGCGGCGAGGACGCCGGCTTCCTGCGGTCTGTCTTCACCCCCGCCGAGATCGCCGCCTGCGACGGGCACCGCCATCGCACCCGGCGGTACGCCGTGTGTTTCGCCGCCAAGGAAGCGGCGCTGAAGGCGCTGGCCCCCGACGGGGACGCGGGCGTCGGGTGGCCCGACATCGAGGTGCTGGCGGGCCCCACGCCAGCCAACGCTCTCGCCTTCCACCGAGCCGCTGCCGCGGTGGCCGCTCGCCGCGGCGTCACGGGCGCCCGGCTCTCCGTCGCCTGCACGCACCGGCTGGCGCTCGCCAGCGTCGTCCTGGAGTCGCACCCATGAGCACAACAACGGAACCCGCGGTCGTGCCCTACGAGCAGCGGGTCACGGGCTTCGACTGGAGTCTCGCCGAGCACGAGCTGGGCTACCGGCCCGGCGATCCGATCAACATCGGGTGGTACTGCAGCGATCGAATCTGCGCCCTCGGCCACGGCGGCAAGGCCGCGCTGATCTGGGAGGACTTCGAGGGCCGCGGGCGCGAGTACACGTTCGACGACCTGCGTGTGCTGTCGAACACGGTGGCCCGCTTCCTGGAGAAGCAGGGGATCCGACCCGGCGAACGGGTCTGCCTCTTCATGGACCGGGTGCCGGAGCTGTACGTCGCCTTCCTCGGCATCCTGAAGCTCGGCGCGATCGCGCAGCCGCTCTTCTCCGCGTTCGGCGAGGAATCGCTCTGGACGCGCCTCGTCGACGCCGGCACGGCGGCCATCCTGACCCAGCGGAAGCACCTGCCGAAGGTGCGTCGCATCCGCGACCGGCTGCCGGCGCTGCGGCGCGCCGTGGTCGTCGACGCGGCCGGCGCGGCGCTCCGGGAGGGTGAGGTGCCGTTCGACCTGGATCGCGAGCCGCCCGCCGAATCGTTCGTCGTCCACCCCTCGCAGCCCGAGACACCCTCGGTGCTCCACTACACGTCGGGCACGACGGGACAGCCCAAGGGCGCGCAGCACGTGCACTACTCGCTCGTGTCGCAGTACCTCACGGCGAAGTGGGTGCTCGACCTGCGCCCCGGCGACATCTACTGGTGCAACGCCGACCCGGGCTGGGTCACCGGGACCTCCTACGGCATCATCGGGCCGTGGTCGAACGGGGCCACCCAGGTGGTGCTCGACGCCGGCTTCAACGCGCAGCGGTGGTACCGCTTCCTCGAGCGGCACCGCGTCACGGTGTGGTACTCCGCGCCGACGGCCATCCGCCTGCTGATGCGCGAGGGAACGCCGCTCGCGCAGCAGTTCGACCTCTCCTCGCTGCGCCACCTGTGCAGCGTGGGCGAGCCGCTCAACGCGGAGGCCGTGCACTGGTCGCGCGCGGCCTTCGGCCTCCCCTTCCACGACACCTTCTGGCAAACGGAAACCGGCTGCATCGTCATCACCAACTTCCCGGGGATGCCAATCAAGGCGGGCTCGATGGGCCGGCCGTTCCCGGGAATCAGCGCCGCGCTGCTCGACCCGCACACCTTCGAGCCGTTCTCCGAGACGGGCCGGGTGGGGCTCATCGCGCTGCGGCCCGGCTGGCCGTCGATGATGCGCGCCTACTGGAACAACCCGCAGGGCTACGCGGCGAAGTTCAAGGGCGGCTGGTACGTGTGCGGCGACCGCGCCACGGTGGACGCCGACGGCTACTTCTGGTTCGTGGGTCGCGACGACGACGTGATCAACACCGGCGGCCATCTCGTGGGCCCCTTCGAGGTGGAATCCGCGCTGCTCGAACACCCTGCCGTGGCCGAGTCGGCCGCCGTGGCCAATCCAGACGCCGTGAACATGGAGGTGGTGAAGGCCTTCGTCACGCTCAAGCCGGGCTTCGAGCCCGGCGCCGACCTCGAGCTGGAGATCATGAACACGGTGCGGCGCAAGCTCTCGCCGCTGGCGATGCCACAGGAGATCGAATTCGTCGCGACGCTGCCTCGGACGCGCAGCGGGAAGATCGTGCGGCGTGTCCTGCGCGCCAAGGAGTTCGGCGAGCCGGTGGGCGACCTGTCGACGCTGATGGAGGACTAGGCAGTCTTCGGTTTTCGGTCTTCAGTAGTCAGTTGCCGGAACGGCAATTCGGTCGAGCGTTGGAAACGGAGGGGCCGGCGATGGAGATGGACGACCTGAGGCGTGTGGTCAGGGAGTACGTGGTCAAGGAGTACGTCGAGGAGGGTGTCGAGATCGACATCACCGACACCACGCCGCTCATCAGTGGCGGCATTGTCGACTCCTTCTCGATGGTGTCGCTGAAGCGGTTCCTCGAGAAGAAGTACGCGATCAAGATTCCCGACGCGCAGGCGACGCCCGACGCGTTCGACTCGGTCACCCGCATCGCGGACCTCGTGGCCCGCATCCGCTCGGCCACGGCCTCGGCCTCGTGACCGCGGCGGCGAAGGAGGACACCCCATGGCGACCGACGTCCTCGTCGGCGAGGAACACCTGGCGAAGGTCCGCGCGCACTTCCGGCAGGAGCTCGACGCGGCGCGCAGCGCCGGCCTGTTGCGCGAGGAGCGGTACATCCACAGCGCCCAGGCGGCGGAGATCGACGTCGAGTTCCCGAGCGGTGCAGAACCCCGGCACGTGGTGAACCTGTGCTCGAACAACTACCTCGGCCTGTCGAGCCACCCGGAGGTGATCGCGGCGGCGCACGCCGGGCTCGAGACGCGCGGGTACGGGCTCTCCTCGGTGCGCTTCATCTGCGGCACGCAGGACGTCCACCGCGAACTCGAGCAGCGCCTCACCGCGTTCCTCGGCACGGAGGCGACGCTGCTCTTCCCCTCGTGCATGGACGCCAACGCGGGGGTGTTCGAGGCGCTGTTTGGCGAGGACGACGTGCTCATCGCTGACCGGCTGGTGCACGCCTCGATCGTGGACGGCATGCGCCTGTGCAAGGCGATGCAGGACACCTTCAAGCACTCCGACATGGCGCACCTGGAGGAGAAGCTGCAGGAGCACGCCGGCCGGCGGTTCCGCGTGATCGTCACCGACGGCGTCTTCTCGATGGACGGCGACCTCGCGAAGCTGGACGAGATCGTGGCGCTCGCCGATCGACATGGGGCGCTCGTGTTCGTCGACGACTCGCACGCCACCGGGTTCATGGGACGGACGGGGCGCGGCACCCACGAGCACAAGGGCGTGCTCGGGCGCATCGACCTGATCACGACCACGCTCGGCAAGGCGCTCGGCGGCGCCTCGGGCGGGTGCGTGAGCGGGCGGGCGGAGCTGGTGGCGATGTGCCGGCAGCGCGCGCGGCCCTATCTGTTCTCCAACACCGTGCCGCCGGTGATCGTCGCCGGCGCCCTGAAGGTGCTCGAGCTGATCGGGCGCACCACCGAGCGCCGTGACACTCTCGAACGGAATACCGCGTATTGGCGCCGCGGGCTGACCGAGGCGGGCTTCGACATCAAGCCGGGCGAGAGCCCGATCGTTCCGGTGATGCTCTACAACGCGCGGCTGGCGCAGGAGGTGGCGCGCGACCTCTTCGCCGAGGGCATCTACGTCGTCGGTTTCTTCTTTCCGGTGGTCCCGAAGGGGCAGGCGCGCATCCGCACGCAGCTCTCGGCGGCCCACGAGATCCGCCATCTCGAACGTGCCCTCGCGGCGTTCGTTTCGGTGGGTCGCAAGCACGGCATCCTCGGGAAGGACAAGAAAGCGCTGCTCGAGACCTACGGCGCGTGAACGCGGCGGACCCGGAGGGGACCATGGCGGGCAACCGAGTCGTGCGGGTGTCGTTGCCGGAGGGCGTGGACCCGGCGCAGGAGGAACTGGCGGTGCTCCAGCGGGCGCTCGACACCGTCGTGGCGCTGCACTTCGCGGAGGCGGCAGCCGCCGAGCAGTTGGAGCGCGAACTTGTCGGCGACGGCTGGACCGTCCACTCGCGGATCACGTGGGTGGCGCGGGCAACGCGCGGCGGTGAACAGGAGGAGGTGACCGGAGCGTCGAAAGCCGCAGCCCTGCGGCATCTGCAGGACTTGATCCGGGCCGACCGGGTGCTCAGCGCGCCTTGAGCGCTGACACCGAAGACGGAAAACGGTGACACTTTCCTTTTTGCTCCGTCCCCTTCCCGCGGATTCGAAAAAGGAAAGTGTCACCGTTTTCCGGTTTTCCGTTTTCGGTGTCAGGGCGTTCGGCGCAGGAACCAGCGGTCGAGCACGAGCCGCCGCACGAGCGCCCGCGAGCCGAAGACGAGCGCGGCGGCACCGGCGAGGAGGGCGCCCGGCGGGGGACCGGCCGGGCGCGCCGGCCCCAGTTCGGCGTCGAGCAGCGGCACGTACGGCGAGAGGCGCGCCTCCCGCCAGTCCCCTTCGGCAGCGAGGATCTCCTCGGCGGCGAGCCGACCCGACACGAGCGCCGGCCGGATGCCTTCGCCGCTCTCCGGCACGGCGAGGCCGGCCGCGTCGCCCGCGAGGAGCACGCCATCCGCGACGAGGCGCCGCGCCCCGAGGCGCACCCGGTACGCGTACCCCCGCCAACCGGCGGTCGGCGGTGCGGCGATGCGTGCCTCGCGCTCCAGGAACGCGAGGAACTCGTCGAGGTGGCGCGTGAGGCCGTGCGGGTCGCGACGGCCCAGGCCGAGGTTCAGATACCCGCCCTTGCGCACGCACCAGCCGTAGCCGCGAAGATCCCGGCTGAAGTACAGTTCCGGGCGCTCCGGGTGGACCGCACAGCGGGCGGCGGCCACCTCGTCGAGCGGGAACTCGATCTCCTTCGTCACGACGAGGGCGGCCGGCTCGGCCGGACCCGCAACGTGTGCCGCGACGGGACAAGACTCGCCGCCGGCCCCCACGAGTACCGGCGCGGCCAGACACCCGTTCAGCACCCAGGTGCCGTCGCGCCGCTCGATCGATGTCACCCTGACCCCGGTTCGCACGCGCGCGCGCGACCGGCACAGCAACTCGGCATCGAACTCGGCACGGCGAATCCCGAAGCTCACCGGCGCGCCGTAGTCCACGACACGCGACCGACTCCCGATGCGGCCGACACGGAACCCGGTGATCGGCTGGACGGTGTGCGTCGCCCCGTACTCGTGGAGGCTGAAGGGCAGCTCGGCCGCTACCTCGGGGGTGATCCAGCCCGCGCAGGGCTTCTCGCGCGGAAACACGGCGGCGTCGATCACGAGGACGTCACGCCCCGCCTCCACGAGCCGGCGCGCGCAGGCGGATCCGGCAGGGCCGCCGCCGACGATCAGGACCTCGGCCCGTTCCACGCGAGCCCTCCCCCGCCGCGGTACAGGCCCGCGCGCGTCCACGGCACGGCGCGCGATCCGTGCGGCGCGAAGAGCACCTGGAAGAGCTGCAGCGAGCCCGTGCTGAACGCCGCCTCCGAGCCGGCCAGGTAGAGGCGCCAGGCGCGACGGAAGCGCTCGTCGAAGCCGATGCGGCCCTCGGCCACCGCGCGCTCGTACCGCTCGCGCCAGTGCCGGAGCGTGAGCGCGTAGTGCAGTCGGAGGTTCTCCACGTCGAGGACGCTCATGCCGGCGGGAGCGAGGACGCCGCGGAACGTCTCCTCGAGCGTCGGCGCGTAGGCCCCTGGGAAGATGCGCCGCCGGATCCAGGCGTTCAGCGGCAGCGGCGCGTCGCGGCCGATGAAGTGCAGCAGCCCGCGGCCCCGCCGGCCGGCGAGGCACCGCGCGATCACCGCGGCCAGCTCGCCGTACTGCCCGCGGCCGACGTGCTCCAGCATGCCCACCGACACGAAGACATCGGCGGGGCCGTCGATGCGACGGTAATCCTCCTCGACGAACGTGACGCGGTCCTCGAGGCCCTGTTCACGGGCGCGGTCGCGCGCGAGGCGCACCTGTTCGCGCGAGATGTTGAACGCCCGCACCCGCACGCCATAGTGACGGGCCATGTGCAGCGCGAGGGCCCCCCAGCCGCAGCCTGCCTCCACCACGGTCTCGCCGGGCTGAAGACCGAGCTTCCGGCACACGTGGTCCATCTTGGCCACCTGGGCCTCCTCGAGCGAGCGCACGGGCGAGTCGAAGTAGGCGCCGGTGTAGACGAGCTGGCCGTCGAGCCACTGCGCGTAGAAGTCGTTGCCGAGGTCGTAGTGCCGGTGGATGTTCCCGCGGTCCCGCCGCAGGCTATGGCGTTGGTCGAGTGCCACGCGGCGGAGCCAGGACGGGTGTCCGTCCTCGAGGCCGCGGTACGCCGCCTCGAGCGCGGCGACGAGGTCGCCGTCGACCTCGATGCGGCCCTCGGCGAACGCGTCGCCAAACGCCCGCTCGGGATCGACGGCGAGGCCGACGAGCGCCCGCCGATCGGCGAAGCGGATGGTGGCGACCGGCGGCGACGCGGAGGCGGAAACCGACTCGCCGCCGAGCGCGAAGCGCAGGGCGGCAGGGTGGAGCCGCGCGGCGAGCAGGTGCAGCAGCCGACGATCGAGGCCCGCCAGGAGACGGGCCGGGATGAGGGAAGACGGCGCGACAGGGCGGGTCGTCGTGAGCAAAACGCCCCTCCTTTCGTTCGGTCTCCTCTTAGTCTACTCCCGGTGGGAGCGGCTCACCCGCTGACGTCACGTCATCGAACGGGCACCAGGCGCGCAGCCCAGCCGCCACCCTCGGCCATGGCGATCCGCACGCGCGAGGCACGGGTGACCTGGCTGGTGCTGCGCTGCACGTCCTCGCCGTGCCGGCCGGCATTCGGGCCATCGGCCCACGCCTCGAGCGTGTAGGTCTCCTCCGGCAGGAACGACAGGTCCACCTCGACCTCGCGCGCGGTCCAGTCGGTCATCGCCCCGAGGAACCACCGTTCCCCGCTGCGGCGGGCGACGACGACGTAGTCGGCGATCCGGCCGTCGAGCGGGCGCGTCTCGTCCCACACCGTCGGCACCGCCGACAACCACGCCATCGCGTCTGGCTCCCGATCGTAGTTCGACGGGCTGTCGGCGAGCATCTGCAGCGGGCTCTCGAAGACGACGTACATCGCGAGCTGGTGCGCACGGGTCCCTTGGCTCATCGGCTGCGTGTGGCGTGCCGCGAAGTTGCCGCGCACCGCGTTGAGCATCGCGCCCGGCGTGTAGTCCATCGGACCGACCACCATGCGGGTGAAGGGCAGCGTCACGTCGTGCTCCGGGTGCACGTGGGCGCTCCACTTGCTCCACTCCATCCCGCGGACGCCCTCGGTGGTGATCAGGTTGGGCCAGGTGCGGGTCATCAGCGCCGACCGGATGCCTCCGTGGTAATCCACCAGCAGTTTCCGCGCCGCGGCCTCGCGCGTGACGCGGTGGTAGAAGCCCACCACGGCCTGGTCGTCGCGCTGCATGAAGTCGACCTTGAGCCCCTTCACGCCCCAGCGGACGAACTGGTCCATCGCCGGGACGAGCTGGTCGTCGAGCGTCTTCCAGATCGCCCACAGGATGACGCCGACGTTCCGCTCGCGCCCGTAGGCGGCAAGTGCCGGCACGTCGATGTCCGGCATGCTCTGCAGCAGGTTGCCGAGCGGGTACCACCCCTCGTCGAGGATCACGTACTGCAGGCCGTGGCGTGCGGCGAAATCGATGTAGTGCTTGTAGGTCTCCGTGTTGACGCCCGCGCGGAACGGCACGCCCTTGATGTTGTTGGCGTTCCACCAGTCCCAGGCCACCTTGCCCGGCACGATCCACGACGCGTCGGCGATCCGCGACGGGCTCTGCAGCAGGAAGAACAGGGGGTTGCCGACCAGGTCCGCGTCGCGTGCGCCGATCGCGAGCGCGCGCCAAGGGAACGCGCGGGTGCCGCGAGTCCGCGCGATGTAGTCGGCCGTCTTCACGGGCGGGACATCCCGGTCGTTGCGGGCCTGCTCCTCGAGCACGACGGGCGGGAACACCGCCTCGAGCGCGCGGCCGGTCGTGCCCCGCAGCCACAGGCCCGGGTAGTCCTCGACGTCGGCATCCGCAACGGCGATCTTCGGGCCGCCCGCGTCCACCACCACGGGAATCGACGCGAGGTTCGTGGCCGCCAGGTCGCCGAGCGCCCGCGGCAGGAAGTGCCGCTCGTTGTGCGAGAAGAACCCCTCCTCCTCGGGGTAGTAAGCCACGAAGTCGCCGGCGAACCGGAACTGCGCCTCCTCGGCCGCCACGGTCACCTCGCCCGGGAGACTCGTCTCGAAGCGATACGCGACGCCGTGGTCGTAGGCGCGAAACACGACCGCCCAGTCGCCGTCCATCTCCAGTCGCAGTTCGTTGTAGTGGTCGCGCAGCCGCGCCGCCTTCTGCCGCACGGGCGGCTCGACCACGCTGTCGTGCGACCCCGGCACGGCCCGGGTCACGCGCGCGGCGGGACCGAGCGTGCGGTCCTCGAGGCGCAGGGCGAGGCTCGCGCGCTCGAGCAGCGGGCGGTCCCCGAGCGCCACGTCGTACTCGAACCGATCGGCCGCGCGCACCTGCACGGCGATGCGGCCGTTGGGAGAGCGCAACATCTGACCCGGCTGGGCCTGGGCCTCCGCCATCGCCGACCAGACCAGGCCGGCCAGCACGAATGCCATCCGGACCACCACTCGTCTCATTCGCCAACCTCCTCAGCGCCGCCGCATGGTACCCCGAGCTATCCTGTGGGGTGCGACTCCCCTGTCGCCGCAGCACACCGCCGAACCGCCGTCCACGACGGCCAGACGGAGAGGCCAAGAGACCGATTGTGGCCCGGCTCGTCAGGGCTGGGCGGCACTGTCGACCCCGGAGGACTCATGCGTTCGATACTGCTGGCGTTCATGGTGGCTGCCGTCGGTTCCGTCGCACCGGCGCACGCCGCCGACTCCGCCCTCGGCACCTTCACCGTCAAGGGCAAGACGATCCGCCTGGCGCACGTGTACGCCGAGCGCGGCCCTGGCGAGGACGACCCGGCCACCCGGTGGGTGTCGGTGCTCGTGAGCGACGTGCCAATCGACCCGGCCGATCGCGTGCCCGGGCGCCTGTCCGTGCTGGCGATGGCGGGCCAGGTGCACGCGCTGCGCTTCACCTGGACGGCGGACCTGTCTCGCACCTTCGTCGCCCCGTATCACGAGCACGCCCCGCGCGTCGGCGTGCGGACCACCGGCGGCCACGAGCTCGACCTCGCGGCCTACGACGATCGGATCCTCGAGGCCACGCTCCGCTCTCGAATGGTCGGGCAAGACTGGCACTACAACGTCCGGGTGAAGGCAACGCTCGTCGACCGGCCGGCGGTCGCGCTCGAGCCGAGCGAGGCGCCCGCCGTGGACGCCTCAGCCGGGGCGGCCGACCCGGGCTCGGACCCGACGGCCATCAAGCGCGTGCTCGGCGCGATGGGCTACACCTACGAGGAGGAGTCGCTGTTCCGCGCCATCGCGGACGCCAACACGGAGGCCGTCGAGCTGTTCCTCCGCGCCGGCATGTCCCCGAACGTAAGGGGCGAGGCGCAGGGTCCCGCGCTCGTCTACGCCGCCTCGATCTGCGGCCTCGGCCAGACGGAGGCCCGCGCGGCGATCGTCGAGGCGCTCGTGGCCGCAAAGGCCGACGTGAAGGCGGCCGACAGCAACGACTCGACCGCGCTGATCTGGGCCGCACAGACGTGCCCGCTGAGCACGGTGGCGGCGCTCATCGCCGCCGGGGCCGACGTGAACGCGCGGGCGCGCGGGTCGGCCACGCCGCTGATGATGGCCGAGGTGATGCAGCGCCCCGAGGTGGCCGAGGCGCTGAAGAAGGCGGGCGCCAAGCCCTGGCAGGAGAAGTAACCCCGGCTTGCGCCCGGGACGCCGGCTCAATCCCGGAATTCACCGGAATTCACTTGGGTTGAGTGGAACTCCGTCGTGGTGATGAGTTGTGAGTGCTGAGTTGTGGGTTGTGAGTTGTGAGTCTTGAGTTCTGGGTCCTGAGTTCTGAGAGTTGTGAGTTGTGAGTTGTGAGTGCTGGGGCGAAGCTGCATTTCAGAACTCATGGCTCAGGACCCAGAACAACGCGACTCACGTGAGACGCGGTCTAGAATCGTCTCGGGTGACGACCGCGCTCCACCGCCAGCCTCGCCAACCAGCCGTGCTGCACGGGTTCACGGCCGCAGTCCTCCTGCTCGCCGGGCTCCCCGCGGCCTGTGCCGGCGGCCCTGCCCGCAAACCAGACCCGCTGCTGGTGTTTGCGGCCTCCAGCCTGAACGGCGCGCTCGACGAGGTTGCCGGAACCTTCACGCGCGAGACGGGCACGGCCGTCACCATCTCCTTCGCGGCCAGCTCCGCGCTGGCGCGTCAGATCCAGGCGGGCGCGCCGGCCGACGTGTTCATCTCGGCCGACGAGCGCTGGATGGACGAGCTGGCCCGGCGCAGCCTGGTTCGAGCCGACACGCGCCGCGTCGTGGTCGGCAACCGCCTGGTGCTCGTCGCACCCGCCGGGGCGCCACTCGCCCTCGCGCTGCGGCCCGGCGCCAACCTCGCCGCCACGCTCGGGGAGCGTGGACGCCTGGCGCTGGCCGATCCGGACGCGGTGCCGGCCGGCAGATACGCGAAAGACGCGCTGCGCTGGCTCGGCGCGTGGCCCGCGGTGCGGCACCGGCTCGCGCCGGCCGAGAACGTTCGGGCCGCCCTGCTGCTCGTCGCCCTCGGCGAAACTCCACTCGGCATCGTCTACGCGAGTGACGCGGCGGCGGAACCGCGCGTCGCGGTCGTGGGCACGTTCCCGCGCGAGGCGCACGCACCGATCCACTACCCGGCGGCGGTGACCACGCGGTCGCGGCATGCGGCCGCCACGCCGCTCGTCGAGGCGCTCGCGCGCGACACGGCGCGAGCGGTGTTCCTGCGGTACGGTTTCACCGATCCGGACTGAGTTGCGGATGACCGACGCCGATTTCGCCGCCATCCGCCTGAGCCTTCGCGTGGCCATCTGGGCCACGGTCGGCAGCCTGCCGCTCGGCCTCGCCGTGGCGTGGCTGCTCGCGCGGCGGCGCTTCCCGGGTCACGGCCTGCTCACTGCCCTCGTGCACCTGCCGCTGGTGCTGCCGCCGGTGGTCACGGGATACCTGTTGCTGCTCGCCTTTGGCACGCAGGGACCGATCGGCGCCTGGCTCGCTGCGCGCCTTGGCGTCGTGTTCGCGTTCCGCTGGACGGGCGCGGCGCTCGCCTGCGCAGTGATGGCCTTCCCGCTGATGGTGCGCGCGATCCGCCTCTCGCTCGAGGCGGTGGACCGGCGGCTCGAGGACGCGGCCGCCACACTCGGGGCGGCACCGGGATGGGTGTTCCTGACGATCACCCTGCCGTTGATCGCGCCAGGCGTGCTCGCCGGCGCGATCCTGGCGTTCGCGAAGGCGCTCGGCGAATTCGGCGCGACGATTACCTTCGTGTCGAACATCCCGGGCGAGACCCAGACGCTGCCGCTCGCCATCTACAGCGCCACGCAGACGCCGGGCGGCGAGCCGGTGGCACTGCGCCTCGCGCTCGTCTCGGTGGTCATCTCACTCGGTGCGGTGCTCGCAAGCGAATGGCTCGCCCGGGGCGCGGCGCGGCGGGTGACGCGACGATGAGGCTGGTCTTCGACGCGCAGACGCGGGCCGGCGCCTTCTCGCTCGACGCGCACTTCGAGGCCGACGGCGGCGTGACGGCGCTCTTCGGTCCCTCGGGCGCGGGCAAGACCACGGTGGCGCAGATCCTCGCGGGCCTGCTGCGGCCCGACGCGGGGCGCGTGACGTGCGACGGCCAGACCTTCGTGGACACCGCGCGCGGCGTGTTCGTCCCCCCGCACCGGCGACGCATCGGTTGCGTGTTCCAGGACGGCCGCCTCTTCCCGCACCTGACCGTGGCGCAGAACCTCGGCTACGGCCGCTGGTTCGCGGGCAGGGCCAGCCGGGGCGGCTCGCTCGACCGCGTGGTGGACGTGCTCGGGCTCACGCCGCTGCTGGCGCGGATGCCGGGCCGGCTCTCGGGCGGAGAGCAGCAGCGCGTGGCGATCGGCCGCGCGCTCGCCGCCGATCCCCGGCTCCTCGTGCTCGACGAACCGCTCTCCAGCCTGGACGCCCAGCGCCGGCTGGAGGTGCTGCCCTACCTCGAGCGTCTCCGGGACGACATCGGCCTGCCGATGGTCTACATCACCCATAGCGCCGACGAGATCGCGCGGCTCGCCTCCAGGGTGGTCGTGCTCGCCGCTGGGCGTGTGGAGTTCGCGGGCCCCGTGCGGGACGCGATGGCCCGGCTGGACCTGCTGCACATCGAGGGCGCCGAGGACGCGGGCGCGATCGTCGAGGGACGCGTGGCCGCCCACGATGCCGCCGACGATCTCACGCGGCTCGCGATCTCGGGCGGCGAGCTGATTGTGCCCCGCCTGCAGCTGCCGGTCGGCACGCGTGTGCGCACGCGCATCCGCTCGCGCGACGTGATGATCGCGACGGTGCGTCCCACGGGCCTGAGTGCCCAAAACGTGCTCGCTGCACGGATTACCGCCGTCGACGAGGAGTACGGCACCGCCGTGCACCTCCGGCTGGCATGCGGGGACGACGAGCTGCTGGCCCGGGTGACGCGGCGGGCACTGCGGAGGCTCGACCTCGTGCCGGGGCGCGCGGTGTTCGCGGTGGTGAAGAGCCTCAGCTTCGACCCCGCCGGGCTCGGCGTCCGCACCGCCCAGCCGAGCGATCGCCCGGCCGTGGACCTCTGAGGTGGGGTCCCGTCACCCGGGCGGCGCCGACAGCGCGGCGCCCTCCAGGGTGAAGCCCGGCGGGGCACGGCCGTTGGAGCGCAACGCGCCGCCGGTGCCGCCTGGGGCCGGTGGAGGGCAACGCGCCGGCGCCGTGTGTCATAGTGGCAGACAGCCTACTGGAGAACGAACCCCATGAGCGCTACCCCCGCAGGCCCGCTGCCGGACGCCCGTCCCTCCGACCTCACCTGGACACACGTGATCTACGCGCTGCACGCCGTTGGCGTCGGGTTCGGCATCGCGACCTCCGCCTTCATCGTCACGTCGTTCCTCTTCGGGCTGCCCTCGATCGTCGCGGTGATCATGAACTACGTGAAGCGCGGCGAGGTGCGGGGCACGTGGCTCGAGTCGCACTTCCGCTGGCAGATCCGCACGTTCTGGTTCGCCCTGCTCTGGATCTTCCTCGCCTTCCTGGTGTCGGTGCCCCTGATGCTCGTGCTCGTCGGCTTCGTCACGCTGTGGGTGGCCATCGTCGTCATCGGACTGTGGGTGCTGTACCGCGTCGCGCGGGGCTGGCTGCGCCTGTCGGCCCGGCAGCCGATGCTCGCGTGACGCCCGCGGCGCGTGCCGTGCACGTCGCGCCTGCTGTCCTCCGAGTTCATCCCCCCTCCCCTGTGGTCACCCCAAGGAGAGCGGGGTCCGCGCATGCCTCTCGCCGGTCGACCCGGTTCGTTGACAGCGTCCGCGCAGCCGGCGTCGGCTCCCTGCACAACCGTTCAAGACGTCGGCCACCGTCGCCGGGCCGAGCCTCGCCCCCGCCCCGGGGGAGGTCCAGCCGTCTGCCCAGCGTGACGTCGTGGGGTCGGAGCTCATTTCAGAATCTGCCACTCCGCAATGGACCGTTGCAGTAACTGAAATCTACTCCGACCCCCGAGGGCGACGCGCCGCTGGCGCCGCCTCAGTACCGGAACAGGTAGCTGACCTTCACGAAGACCTGCCGCCCCACCGACGTCGTCGGCGCACCGCCGCGCACCCAGGGCGGACTCAGGCCAGGCGCCCGCTCCAGGTTCGCGTAGGCGTCGGTGTAGCCGACGTAGAGCGCCGTCCAGGGATTGACCAGGTACGTCACCAGCACGTCTGCGGCAAAGCGCTTCGTGCGCTCGAGCGACACGAGCGACTCGTTGGGGAGCACCGCCTCGTAGTCGAAGATGACCCTGGCCGAGAGCGGGCGCGTGAACTGGTAGTTCACCCGCGAACGCAGGATGTGGTTGTTGAAGATGTCACCCTCCGCCGCGCCGGTGGGCAGCACGGTGCCGTCGCGCGACGAGAGCCGCGCGAAGATGTAGGTCTCGTCGAGCCGCAGCCGCGGCGTGGGCCGGAGGGTCACGCCGGACTCGACTTCCTGCATGTCCGCCAGGAAGGGCGGCAGGCCCGGGGCCGGGTAGTAGTTGATGCCCGTGCCCCAGCGCGCGAACACGCTCGCGGTGAACCACGACCACCACTGGGTCTCACCATACACGGCGCTCGTCCGGTGGCGGAAGTCGATGCCCTCGAAGCGTTCGAACGTCTCCCAGTGGCGGACGCCCAGCTGCGTTTGGCCGGCCAACTCGACGTCGAAGGCGGGCTCGATCGTCCACTCCTGCAGCGCACCCGCGTAGTCCCAGATCGCGCTTCCCTCGACCTCCGGGCCGTAGTTGAGCAGGACCTTCCCCTTGGTGTGCCACCGATAGCGGGTCTCGTGCTCGGTTGCCAGCATGTCCACGCGCGGGATAAACCCAAGGTCGGCGCGGAAGTCCGGGCTCCTCGCGGTGAAGTCCCCTTCGTAGTTGAACGAGCGCCCGCTCCGCACCAGGCTCGCGTACGCCGAACTGCCCGTCGTGTCCTCGCCCCCGAGCGCCGTGGTGTGGCTGCCGACCCACTGTCCCGTCACCGCCCAGCTGTCGTCGATGCGCCAGCGGGCGTCACCGCCGAACACGCGGTTGCCGGTGTCGCCAAACTCGCGGTCGGTGAACAGGCCACCGACGTAGAACCGGTTGGCGAACTCGCGGGCCACGCGCGCCACCCCTATGCCGGTGAACGCCTCGTATCGCGGGTCGGCTGGGGCCACGCGCTCGCCCGGCAGGTCGTCGTTGACGAGCAGCGTGCCGACCGCCCAGCCGCGGCTCTTGGCGGTGACGCGCACGCCGAAGTCCGGATCCGCGATACGGCGCGAGAAGAACAGGTTCTGCGGGGTCTCGAAGTAGCTCGCGTTCTCGATGAAGAAGGGCCGCTTCTCGGGGAAGTACACTTCGAACCGCTGGTTCACGGTGACCTGCGGCTCGTCGGACTCGACCTGGCTGAAGTCGGGGTTCGCCGTCAGGTCCACCGTGACGGTGTCTTTCAACACGGCCTTGCCGTCGAGCCCGACGCGACCCGTCGAGTCGCTGAGGCGCTCGCCGCTCTCCTCGTCGAGGTACCGCGCGCTCGCGAAGCTCCCGTAGGGGATCGCCTGCAGGTTGCGGCCCGGCGACACCGATTGCACGCCATCGAGCGTGGCCATCTGCTTGCCGAAGCTGTTTATGCGCCGGGTGATGTACGGCCAGAACGACGTCTCGGTGGCCCGTGGGATGATACGCCCGAGCGCAACGCCCCACTGCTGCTCCAGCGCGTTCCTGAAGCGGAGGCTCTTGAAGGGGATGGCAATGAGCACGACGAACCCGTTGCCCGTGACTCGTCCCTCAGATCGCCACAGCGCGTCGAAGCTGTAGTCGTCGTCCTGCCCCTCGACGGTGACGCCGTCCAACTGGATGCCCAGCGGATTGGTCAGAAACATGTACGCCCGGCGGCCATCGTGGTAGGTGTCCAGGATGAGCCCCACCACATCGTCGCTCATGATGTTCTCGCGGCGTGTGAGGTTCGCACGCACGGGCTCCGATGACTTGCAGACGAACACGACGTAGAGGTGCTGCTCGTCGTAGGAGAGATACGCGCGCGTGGGCTGCGACGCGGGCACGCCGTCGCCGGGCTCTCGCTGGACGAACGCGTCGACCAGTACCCCGGGCGGCGTTGCCCCGGCGAGCACCATGTCGATCGAAGGCGGCGCGTCCACCCGGGGGATTCGGAGCACGGGCGGCTCGGCGCCCGCCGCCCGCAGGCCACCCATCCCCATGACGACGGCGCAGACGAGGAGGAGTCGGAGGGCGACGCGCATGGAGGACGGGGCCGGGCCTGCCCGGCGGTACAGGCTAATACGTCCGGCGGCGCGTCGGCGTTGCGGCCCCGCGAGCCTCTCGCCTCCGGGCCGGCCGGAGGCCCCCCGATGGTCACTCCCTCCCTCGGCAGGCGCCGCCTGGCCACCTCAGGCTGGTCCGCTGCCGAGGCCGTCGAGCAGGATCAGCGACAGACGCGAGATGAGCAGCAGGCCCGGATTGTCGACGGTGTAGAACACCTCTGGCATGTCGTCCACGGTGATGGCCATGGCGATGCGGCCCCGCCGCGTGTAAACGATGGCCACGTCGCTGCGGAGGCGGTCGAGGGCCCCGGACTTACTTGCGATGGGCACGTCGTACAGCGACCGGCCGATCGCCTCGTTGGCCTGCTCACGCTTCAGCAGCTCGACCATTTCGCGTGAGGCTTCGGGGCTCCCGATCTCGCCGCGCTCGAGCTTCTCGAGCAGGCTGACCATCTCGCGCGGCGTGCTCACGCCGAGGCCGAACAGCCTGTTGCCCGGGTCGGCGTTGGCCTGGCTGTCGCCGCCGCCGCCGACCTTGCGGAGCGATCGCGTGTTCCGTAGCCCGAGCGCGTCCATCTGCGCGTTCACCGCGTCGGCCGGGACCGCATCGAGCACGAGGTTGGTGGCGGTATTGTCGGACACGACGATCATCAGGTTGACGACGTCGCGCAGGGTGAGGCGGGTGCCGTCGGCGAACTCGCCGAGGACGCCGGAGCCGCCCAGCTTCTTCTCTTTGGTGAGCACGACCGGGTCGTCCCAATGGACGGCACCCGCGGCCACCTTCGAAAAGGCGGTCACCATGATGGCGAGCTTGATCGTGCTGGCGGTGCGGACACGCTCGTCGCCGTGCAGGCTGTAGGTGGCGCCGGTGTCGAGGTTCTTCGCGTAGAGGGCCACTCGGCCCCGGAAGCCGGCAAGTGCCGCCGCCACCTGCCCGTCGAGGGCCGCCGCGTCGGCCGCGACCCGCGCGGGCGGTGCCGAGACGACCTGCGCCCGAGCGGCGCCCCGCACCGGGCC
>Ga0113563_10000632_pt1 | contig 17593 bp, 17 predicted proteins | sample Mud3Dept3metaG_FD_80117 | JGI IMG/M metagenome (GOLD analysis project Ga0113563, IMG submission 80117) | Freshwater wetland microbial communities from Ohio, USA, analyzing the effect of biotic and abiotic controls - Mud 3 Core 4 Depth 3... | ecosystem: Environmental > Aquatic > Freshwater >...
ATAACCATCATCCGAAGTATCAAATGTATATCCAAGTATCCTGAGCATTTGCCCGATAACTTTCTGGTTCATTTTATTATCTTCAACTATCAGGATTTTTATATCCTTTCTGATATTTAACAGGTCTCCGGGTAATTGTTGAGTTTCAATATATGGGAAACTACTCTGAAGTCCTTTAATCAGTTCTTCAACATCAAGTGGTTTGACCAGATAATGATCTATCCCCATGGTGATACATTTTAAATAGTTCCCCTTCTTATCATTGGAGCTGATCATAAGGATAATGAGACTTCCGGATAGTTTATTTTCGCTTATGGACTTTGCAGCATTGAATCCGTCAAAATCCTTATCATCAAGTATAATGACGAGGGTATACATGTCATCGAGATAGTTCAGATTTGCTTTAATCTGTTCTATGGTCGATTTCTGAAAGGTTGTTACTGAAATATTTAGTCCAAGCTTATGAAGTGAGATCAGAAGTTCCTCATCCCTGTTCTGGTGTCCCGTTATTACCAGGGTTTTTATTTTATCAAAAGAAGTGATCTTATCCAGCTTAAGGCTCTTATCAATTCTGTCATTTGAATAAGTTGTTATTGTGAACAATATTTTTGTCCCCTTTTCCTGAGACAGGCCTGAAGGACTTTCTGTCTTCAGTTCTCCACCCATCAGTTCAATAAGCTGGCGCGCCAGGATGGTTCCGAAAACAGAATCATCACCGCTTTTAACCGTTTTTGAATCGATATTTCTATAATCGCCAAATATTTTCCCCAAACTTATCTTATCAAAATAGGTACCTGTGTCGAGTAATTCAAAATCGATTTTGATAATTCCGCTTTCTTTGCTCTTCAACCTGCAATTAAATTGAATTTCTCCTTTTTCCGTGTTCTTAGCAGAATGCTGGAACAGATTTGTCAGAACCTGCCTCAACCTGAAAGGATCACCTATAATGCTTTCCGGAACATTCTTATCGATATGACTGGTAAAAACCACTTCATTACCAGTAAGATATGTTCTCATTAAATCTGTACAATATCCTATCTCTTCCCTCAGATTGAATGGAATTTCATCAAGGATCATCTTTCCTGTTTCTATCTTCGAAAAATCAAGAATATCATTGATAATTTTTAGAAGAACTTCTGTGGATCTTCTTAATAGTGCTATTATTTCTTTTATCTCTTCTGAAAGCTCATATTTGCTAATAACATCTGTTATTCCTATAATTCCGTTCAGCGGGGTTCTGATTTCATAACTCATTCTTGCAAGAAATTCTGATTTGGCAACATTTGCTTTTGCTTCCTGTTTTCTTGCAGATTCAAGCATGGTGACATCTATCAGAATTTCCATCTGTGCTTCTTCCTGTTTGAAAACTACAGGGATACTGTTTTTGTACAGAATTACTTCCCCGGCTTCCTTCTTAATTATTATAAACTGTTCGGGGTTAAAATTGCCTCCAAGGTTTTTCGCGAAATAATCACCTGCCGTAGTTACTGGTGTCTCCGGGAAAATTTGGCCTTTCATTTCTTCTTCCCCCGGATATGAATATAAAGTTGCAGCTACCTTATTTGCTTTAATAATTTCTCTTTTTTTGTTATGGATAATTACGCCTACCGGCATTTCTTCGATAAGCTTAAAAAGCATTTTTTCAGATTCGCTTAGCCGCTTTGTTTCTCCTTTTTGTGTTCTTATATACTTCCAGAAAAGATAAATTATGATCTGGATAAGTAATAGTGTTCCGAGAACAATAAAAAGCGAGTTTCTGACAATGTACTTATGAAAAAAATCTGTTGGTGCTGAAAAAATAAGTCCTAGATCCCGTCCAAGAAGCTGGGTCGAATAGTAAGATGAAATGATATCTTTAGTCTTCCCGTTTACATTGGCTTCATGGATTAGGTTTCCAATGGTACCATTCTCAAGATCAGTGGTTATTTCATTCAGCTTAGTATAATTTATTTTATTTTCTACATTATCATAAATAATTCTTCCTGAATCGCTTATAACCCATTGCCACTGGTAATCCTTAAGATTAAATGCGGAAAATATTTCATCAAAATATTTTTGATAATCGACTGTTACAACGATATTACTGAGTGTAACATTGTTTTTTAATATTGGCAGATAATAATTATAATTTCTGTCCTCCTGAACCAGCTTTTCCATATCATAAATATCACCCTGCATATGAAGAATAAATTGCTGCTCAAGCCAGTCTCCGCTCACCTCATCTTTCTTTAAAGTGAACTCATTTTTATTAATATCATAGAGTTTTATACCGGTGACAAAATCCTGGTACTTTGAGAAAAATAATTTCATTTTTTCCAAAGCACTCAGCCGGAAATCCGGGTTACTGAAAAATAATGCCAGGTCCCCGGAAAAACTTATTTCATTAAGGTCGCTGGTAAATGAGTAATTGGTATTGTCAACCGAAAGACCGACAATTTGAACCTGCCTGTCAAGCAATGTTGATATGTACCTTATTTGTTTGTTGTACAGATTTTTATAATAGAAGAAATTAGCAAGTACTATCACAAGAAATGCTGTGTAAACAAGAATGAGTAACCTTTTCATTATGGAAAATATTTGACTTCTGAAGAATATAAAGATACTCTTAAATTAAATATTTGATCCTAGTATCAAACTTAACGGTATTTTCTATTGTCATCTTGAAGGATATTAAGATAACTTCTGTACCTCAGGGGATCAATTAGTTTGTTTTCCACTGCTGCTCTTACTGCACAGTCAGGTTCATCAAGATGAAGGCAGTTATAAAATCGGCAATCTTTAGAGATTCTGAATATTTCAGGGAAAAAATGATAGATTTCGTTTCTGCTCATATCCACGACACCGAATCCTCTTAATCCCGGAGTGTCAACAATAAATCCGCCAAAAGGCAGACTGTGCATTTCGGGAAACGTAGTAATATGTTTCCCCTGTTTGTGATAATCCGATATTTCTTCAGTCTTAAGTTTAAGCAAAGGATCAAATTTATTGATCAGAGATGTTTTTCCCACGCCGGAATTCCCTGAAATAAGGTTTATCCTGTTTTTCATTTTGTCCTTCAGAACTTCAATTCCTGAATTGTCAATCAAAGAAAGCCTGAAGCATTCATATCCTATTTTATTATAAAGTGAAATCAGGTATTCCATTTTATTTTTTTCGATAGGACCATAAAGGTCTGTTTTATTGATGATCAAACTTGCCGGTATTCTATAGGCTTCTGCTGTTATTAAAAATCTGTCAATAAATTCAACCGGTGTTTCAGGAAATATAATCGTCAGCATCAGAAATACCTGGTCGATATTTGCTGCAATTATCTGTGATTGCTTTGAAAGGTTTGAAGATTTTCTGAGGATATAATTTTTACGGTCCAGAATTTCGGTAATAATACCTGAATCTTTGCTTTTTTCAAATTCAAATAAAATGTTGTCGCCTACAGCGACCGGATTTGTCGTCCGAAGTTCCTTTACACGGAATTTCCCTTTTATAGTGCATTCAATTACCTCTTTCTGACCATAAAGGACCCTGTAATGACTACCTGTTGATTTTATGACCAGACCCTTTTCCAAATGAGATGTTTAAACGACAAAAATAGCTAATCCGGGGTATTTTATAATAACAACAGGGGCGTTGCATGCAACACCCCTCTGTTATAATTGTATTTGATGTTATCCTTGCTGTTAATTATCCGAAGCCATCAGTAAGAACGGTTTCATCTCAAAACTATGATAGTATGGTCTTAACCTTTCGATATTGTAATAATCTGATACTTTAACAACTTTCTTAGATGATGTAACTACATCAATAGGAACATTGTCATATCGTCCGTTCTTCAGTACTACAATTCTTCCGTGTACTCCTTTCAGAATCAGATCAAGAGCCAGGTTACCGTAAGCCATTGGGACAATGGAGTCCAGAAAATCAGGATCTCCTCCGCGAACCATGTACCCGAGCTTTTGATTAATAACATTAATTGTCTTACCATTGTTATATTTTCCTGAAAGCTCTTTCAACTTCTGAGAGACCACATCACCAATTCCTCCAAGCTTTGCATGCCCGTAAGCATCTCTTTCGCTGTCTGAAAATATCATTTCACCACCTTTGAACATAGCTCCTTCAGAAACAAGCACGATTGAATATTTGCTTGGGTTACTGTTTCTGTCCTCAACCAGGAGTTTTGTCAGTAAATCAATGTCAAATTTATATTCGGGGATAACACATCTGTTGGCTGAACCTGCCATAGTAGGGAGCATTGCAGTAAATCCTGCATATCGACCAAAAACTTCCAGAACAAGAAGTCTTTCATGCGATCCTGCAGAAGTCCTGAGGCTGTTTGTCATCTGGATAGTTCTTGTAACGCAGGTACTGAATCCTATGCAATAATCTGTTCCCGGGACATCGTTGTCCATTGTTTTCGGGATAGCAACGACATTCACTCCTTCTTTGTAAAGATGAACACCATAACTGAGGGTATCATCTCCTCCGATCGGTATAAGATAATCAACCCCAAGCCATTCCAGATTCTTGATCACCTCCGGGGTAAGATCGTTCATTTCCTGGTTATATGCACTCTGAAGATGATCAGGTACGTTTGATTTTGATATATGGCTTGGCCTGGTCCTTGACGTGTGCAAAAACGTACCACCTGTACGACCTGCCTTATTGACAACATTATCCGTTAAAATCTCGTAACAGTTGCTGTTATCAGCTTTGTTATCCCTTATAATTTCCGTAATACCTGCCCATCCCCTCCGAAGTCCAATTACTTTATATCCTTCACGGTTTGCACGTATTGTTACCGCTCTTATTGCCGGATTCAGTCCGGGGACATCACCGCCTCCGGTCAGAATAGCTATAATCCCTTTTGTTTTCTTTATTGCCAAGTTTGTTTGTTTCTTAGTTGTTGCCATATTCCTGATTTTTTGAGACCTCAAAAATAAAACATTTTACTTTTATTCCAAAAATCTATTAAATAACTGTTAGTAAACTATTTACAATCTGTATCATTTCTGTATTAAGAACTTCCTGTCTGAAATCTATGGATTTTATTAATACATTTTTTGTTTTAACCTGTTGTTTATAGTCTTTGTCTATATTACATATCATCAGGGATTTAGCAAGAGTTCCAAATAGTAGTTTACAGTCATTATCTGATGATAAATTCCTTATCTTTTAAAATTCCTCCCCTTGTAGATAGTACTGATGCTTTTCCCAGAAGTTCATTCCTGTTATAAAGCCTTATTTTAAAATCTGATGTTGTAACAGATCCTCCTTCAGTATAAGGTACGATTTTATATAACAGCTGTCCCGGAGAGCTTCTGTCATGATCATAATCCTCCTCCCTGTTTTCCCTTTCACCAAAACCTCCTTTTTCCTCAATGATCCTGTAACCGGCCTTTCCTGCAGCAGTTCCGGTTGTATCAAGCTTAAGTACAACTCTGTCTTCTGTTACAATTTTAACAAGATGCGCCTGTTTCAGGGCTGTCGGCAGCTTACCGACATTTCTGAAACTTACTTTCAGCTGGTAGTCAGCAGAATCACTTTTGTATGTTTTTATTTTTTTTACCTCAATTTCTTCCCATGCTAACTCTGGAAGGTATTTTACCATTTCCAGATTAAACAGGGCCTGGTTTTTGACCCAGGATTCGAGATATCTTGAAGGAGGATTCTGTGAAAAGAACTTTGGATTAAATCCACCTATTTCAATATCACCGTAAACTGGATGTTTTGCAGGTTTCCATTCAAAAAATCCCTCACCATTATTCTCTTCATCATCCCATCGTAATACCTCAACCTGGTCAATATTTCCGTCACCGTTATAATCTTTGTTTTTACCGTTATTCCAAATTTCATCTCCGTACCAGATTGCCCCATAATACCAGTAACCGAAATCTGGTCCATGCCCGAAAAGTGGATTGCCGTGACCATAATCATCATAAACATCACCTGTTTTTGTATAACCGGTAATCTTTTTTCCTGCCTCATCAAACAACTTGTACCATTTAAGATCTTCCTTGTACATCCGCTCTTCAGAAGGTGATGTGGAAGGAGGCCTGAGATGCATAGGGACGCTCGTATCCATTGAATTTACTATATACACATTCGGATGGGTAAGAAGAAACATAACGACCGCTTTTGTTTCTGTTTCGCTCAACGGGTATTCGCCAGCTCCTTTCTGGGTATTTCCCCTTCCCGTTTTTTCGGTTTCGGGTCTCCAGTTTTCAGGGTAGTTTCTGTGCAGATCCAGACCGCCGATACCATCTTCATTTATCTGGCCATCATTATCGTTATCTACCCCCTCCGAAGATATCATATAAATACCTTTACCCGGAGCGATCCGTTTCATGATCCTGCCTGTTGAGTCTTTCGGATTAATAACAAAAGAACCCTTTTTTCCATCTTTCCACCTCATCGTAAGAATAATTCCATCACCATCAAGGTCATCAGGTGCATCTTCGTCGAAGAGACCGTCACCGTCATTATCATCAGGTCGCACTGTGCTTCTGTTGCTCTGTGCAGTATGCATATACAAATTATGGCCGTCCGGGTTGTTAACAGGTTTTAAGTAAAAAGTTTTTGTATCAATAAGATGAGTAATCTCATTATCCTTCCCATAGTTTTCCAGAAGATATTTTGCCAGCCACATTACACATTCTGAGCCTGATACCTCTCCGCTATGCCGGCCACCTTCAAAAAAAGCAGCAGGTTTTTCGGTGTCTTTTCCTGTTTTTTTATTCGTTACTGTGATCTGGAATATAGGAAATCCTTCATAGCTTTCTCCTACTTCATACAGATCGACCAGGTCGGGATATTTTTCCTCCCATTTTTTAAGCCAGTCATAAATTACATCTGTTGAATGATAGCTGTCAAATTTCAGGCTGTCACCGGTTTCATACTGAACTGATGAAAATTTAACTTCAGGAAAATAGCTGACACCATGCCTCATCCCGTATAATGTATAATTTTTGTTTGGTTTCGAGGCAGAATCCCGAGATTGAACAGGTTCCCCGTAAATAGAGGATGAAAAAATTGAAATGCATGATAACAATAATAATGTTTTCATAATAAAAATTAAATAGCTGTTAATGATTAAACTGGCTTTAACCGGATTGCTCACTGTTAAACTATCCCCGTTTGGAAAGAATTTCAAGCTTGTCAATATTGACAACTTCAATGGTCTTTCCCATGACCTTAATAATCCCGTCTTTTTTGAAATCAGACAAAGTTCTTATCACATTTGCGGTACTCATACCAATATAATCTGCAATTTCTTTGCGTGAAACCGGCAGGTCGAAAATTCTTGATTTAAAAATATCATTCAAAAAATAAAGCAGGACAAAAGCGACTCTGCCAATCAGGTTTCTTTGCCTAATATCAAGTGTCTGGTTTATTATTTTATCGTTGATCTTGGAAATTTTGGTAAGCAATCCCATTGCAAAAGCCCCGTTTTTCATAAACAGGTTTTTTATGAATTCAAGGTTTACCACACATACTATTGAATCTTCCAGCGCGGAGACAGAATACTGGTACCTTGATTCTGAAAAGATGCTCATATTGCTCACAAATTCAAAAGGACGCGTTATTGTTATTATCTGCTCTTCATCTGATCCTACTTTTCTGTAAAGCTTTACCAGCCCGCTTTTCAGATATTTAAAACCTGTTATTAATTCTCCTTCACGATTTATAATTTCTCCCTTGCTGAAAGATTGTTCTGTTTTATTGTTGCATAATTCCTGAATCGATGCTTTATCAAGAAAAGAAAACACGATTTCTCTGAATTCACAGTTTTCGCATATGCAATATTTATCACTTTCACTCACAGATTCTGGTATTATATCAATAAATATTTCTCCGGATAGTTATTTGTAAGATGGATTTGTTTAATTGCCAAATTTAATTCTAATTTGAAAATCATTTGGGCAAAATTCAAATCTTCTTAACTAAAATGATCTACAAAACAGATTATCATATACATACAACCTTCAGTGACGGGAAGGCTGCTCCTGAGGATTATATTAACCCGGCTGTGAGCGCAGGAATTTCTGAAATTGGTTTTTCTGAGCATCTTTCTTTATTCAAGGAAAATCAGGATTGGTGTATAGATCCGGAAAACGTAACAGCCTATATTGAACATATAAATACACTTAAGCAGAATACAAACAACATTTTAATTAAGACAGGTCTGGAGGTCGATTTTGTTCCGGGAAAAGAGAATGATCTTAAATCTTTTCTCGATCGTTTCGATCTTGATTACATAATCGGATCTGTTCATTATCTCGGGGAAAAAACTGTCGATCTGGGACCGGAATTTTATGAAGGGAAGAATTTTGATGTTCTTTTTGATTCCTATTTTGAAACGATAGAGGCAGCCGTCGCATCAGGTCTTTATGATATTATCGGACATTGCGATCTGATAAGGATCTTTGGTCATAAACCCTCGTACAATCCTGAATCATTTTACAGGAAACTTGCTCAATGCATGAAAAAAAATGATGTTGTTTTTGAGCTGAATACGAACGGGAGAAACAGACCTTTGGCTGATTTCTATCCCGATCGCAGGTTTCTACATATTTTCAGGGAGGAGCGTGTTCCCGTATGTGTCAATTCAGATGCACATATGCCAATTCGTGTGGGACAGTTCTTTGATGAAGCTTACGAATTGCTGAGACTTGCCGGTTTTTCTGAAATGGCCGTTTTTTCAGGGAGGAAAAGAAAAATGATTTCTTTCCGATAAATCAATACGTGTAATTATAACAAAAAGGAATCAGCTATGAGAGACTATGATTCAAGTATGTGTTCAAGGAATATTTTTACTCCAATTGCAATTAATATAATTCCTCCTATTATTTCAACCCTCTGACCCAGTTTTTCCCCGGCTGATTTTCCAATTCTGATTGCAGTCATTGAGGCAAGAAATGTCACTGCACCTATTATGACACCTGAAATCCATATTTTAATAGCAAGAAGTGCAAAACTGATCCCAACAGCAAAAGCATCGATACTTGTACCTATTGCAACGGTCAGGAGGTTGAGGATTTTGGTATAATCCCTTATTTCCTCGCCTTCCTTTCTCCTAATTCCCTCAATGATCATTCTTATCCCCAGAAATGACAGTAATACCAGTGCGACCCAATGATCAGCAGTTTTCATGATTTCGCTTACAATTGATCCTATAAAATACCCGATGACCAGAAGGCCTGCCTGGAAGGTTGCCAGGACCAGGGCAATACGGACCGCCTGTCTGAATAAAATCTTATTTTGTACAACACCATACGAAAGGGAAACGGCAAAAGTATCAAACGACAAGCCAAGTGCAACTGCGATAATTGTAATAAAGTCCATGAGATATACTTAATCCGGACAAATATAATATAAAACATCATTTTTATCTTTTTACAATTGATTGCATATCTTTGAACACCAAAATAAATGGTCAGATGAGAGCCGTAATTCAACGTGTAAGCAAAGCTTCGGTGTCGATAGAAAATAAAATAAAATCTGAAATCGGACCTGGTTTGCTTGTATTTATAGGCATCGAAGAAGCCGATGACATTATGGATGCCGAATGGCTCAGCAACAAAATTGTTCAGCTTCGTATTTTCAACGACAGCCACAGAGTGATGAATCTTTCAGTACTGGAGACGGGGGGCGAAATAATGGTTATCAGTCAGTTTACATTGCATGCAAAAACCAAGAAAGGGAACAGGCCGTCATATATTAAAGCCGCCCGGCCCGAAAAAGCAATTCCTCTTTACAATGGGTTGATCGAAATGCTTTCCAAACTTTCGAAAAAACAAATTGCCACAGGTGAATTTGGGGCAATGATGGATATCAACCTGGTAAATAACGGTCCTGTAACAATTATTATCGATACAAAAGAAAAGGAATAGAGGATTAAAAAGGTACTATATGGACAGACTTAATGGTATAAATGATGAAAAGAGATTAAAAAAGTCTGTTCTTCTTGTTGCAACCTTTGCCGCATTTCTGACACCATTTCTGGGTTCGGCTGTCAACCTGGCGCTTCCTGCCATCGGAAAAGATCTTAACGCAAATGCCATAGAGCTGAGCTGGGTTATCAGCAGTTTTATTCTTTCTTCAGCAATATTTCTTCTTCCGTTTGGCCGGCTTGGAGATATAATTGGAAGAATTAAAGTCTTTTCCTGGGGTATACTTTTGTTTACATTTTCAACATTCCTGATAATTTTTTCCTGGGATATAACATCACTGATTGTATTCAGAATCCTGCAGGGATTTGCAGGGGCTATGATCTTCGGAACCAGTCTGGCTATAATAACTTCTGTTTTTCCGCCCGGAGAAAGAGGGCGTGCTATGGGAATTAATATAACAGCTGTTTATTTCGGATTATCGGCTGGACCTGTTATCGGCGGATTTCTTACCCATGCGTTTGGCTGGAGAAGCATTTTTGCATTTCTGGTACCATTTGGATTAATTTCGATTTATCTGGTTTTTAAAAAGATTGATGCTGAATGGTCAGAGGCAAAAGGTGAAAAATTTGACTGGTGGGGATCGCTAATTTATGGAATTGCATTGTTTGCATTTATTTATGGCTTTTCAAAATTGCCATCTCCTTTTGGATGGATATGTCTGTCAGCAGGAATTTTTATGGCTGTTGTTTTTCTGGTGTTTGAAAAAAGAATTGGCTATCCGGTTTTTGATATAAGACTTTTCATTGGAAACAGGATTTTTGCTTTCTCGGGACTGGCTGCATTAATTCATTATGCCGCAACAAGTGCAACAGGTTTTTTTATCAGCCTTTACCTGCAGTATTTAAAAGGGCTTGATGCAAGAAGTGCCGGGCTGATAATGATATCACAACCTGTTATAATGGCTCTTTTATCACCTCTTGCCGGTAAACTCTCCGATAGGAAGAATCCCGGAGTAATTGCATCAATAGGGATGGGAATAACTGGTTCCGGACTTATTCTGCTTTGTTTTATTAAAGCATCAACACCAATATATTTGATTGTATTACTGCTTATTATTATGGGAACTGGATTTGGTTTGTTTTCTTCTCCTAATTCCAATGCTATAATGAGCTCGGTCGAAAAACGAAACCTGGGTATAGCTTCAGGTGTTGTTGGTACAATGAGGATGATCGGGCAAATGACCAGTATGGGGATTGCCATGATGCTTGTGGCATTATACATCGGGAAGCAGGCTATCAATCCATCGACTTACCCGGGCCTGATGTCTGCTATGAAAACAGGATTTATAATATTTTCTATTCTTTCAATATTCGGGATCTTTGCTTCCCTTGCCAGAAATAAAAAAAACAGTAAGTAATTAAGGTTCAGGTAAACCCCGGGTACCGGTATCCAGAACAAATTTCCACGTTCCATCCTTTTGTCTTTGCCATATGGTTATATATGTCCCTTTTGAAATTTCTCCTGTAGTTTTGATTTTATTGGACCAGATTCCATAAGTGTAACCAAGATCTCCGTTACGGGATATTTTTTCAAAAACAGGGTCCCAGCTCAGAATGAATGCCGTGTCGCTTTTTCCCATATAGTATTGCCGTAGTGTTTCTTTTCCTTTTGATGGATAGGAAGAATCTCTGAGGATGACTCCTTCATTGTCTATGTAAAAAAGAAACGCTTTAAACATTCCCTCTTTTACTGACATATCTGAAAAATCGCGGTCTTCTTTCAATAAAATGCCCGATTTATTATTTTCAGAATTATCAGAACAACTTAAATTCATAAATAAAATCATTATGAAAACAAAAAGTATTATATTAATCCCGTTCTTTTTATTCATAATATGTCCGTTAATTTAAACTTAAAGTGACCCTATGACAAAACTATATGAAAAACTGATAAAATCATGTCCTTCAGAAGGGGAAATCCTTAAGGGTCTTAAAAATGCTGCTGCTGCCCCTCCCCTGGTACCGGATAAACATTTGTTAATGAATATTCTAAATGTCATTGATCTGACCAGCCTGAGTACGACTGACAATAAGAGCAGTATACTGCACCTGACCGGGAAAGTGAATAGTTTTCAGAGCCGGTTTACAAATATTCCAAATGTCGCAGCGATCTGTGTATTTCCCAATTTCGTTTCGGTTGTAAAAGATAAACTGACTGCAAAAAATGTCAGAATAGCAGCAGTAGCTGGGGCTTTCCCCACGTCACAGACTTTCAGAAGCATCAAGATTGCTGAATGCAAAATGGCAATAGATGCTGGTGCTGACGAGATTGATATTGTCATTCCGGTCGGTGCATTCTTAGGAAACGATTATGCAATGGTTGCCGATGAAATACTTGAAATTAAAGAAGCTATCGGGAACAAACACCTGAAGGTAATTGTCGAGTCAGGGTTGCTCGGGGATTATGAACTGATTTTTAAAGCATCAATGATAGCAATGGATGCCGGCGCTGACTTTATTAAAACATCGACCGGAAAAGTAAATATATCTGCAACACCTGAAGCAGCATATGTCATGTGCAGGGCTATATCAGATTTTTATGCTGAAACAGGAATAAGGGTTGGATTTAAACCCGCCGGTGGTATTGTAACTGCTTCAGATGCTTTTACTTATTACCAGATTGTAAGTTACTGTCTTGGCAATGAGTGGCTTAATAATAAATACTTCAGGATTGGAGCAAGCCGCCTTGCAAATAATATTCTTTCCGAAATTGCCGGAGAGCGACATGATCACTTTTAAACAGGAACAAACTATTGTTGCAGGGGATTCGGTCAGACAAAAATCAGATACTTCATTACAAAACCTCTCGATACCTTCTGACTCTGGCAGGATAGTCGATTCCATTCCGCATAAGAAAATAAGCATTCCGGATGCAATTGAAACACAAGAACCTGTTGATACCACCTCAGTTTGCATCCGGAACAGTATTTCAGACGTCACATTTTATGACTCGTTAAATATTATTACCAGAATTGATCAGACATATTCCGGTCAATTCCCATTTTTATTTACTGAAAAAAACAGGATCAGGGAATCAGAAGCCAGGGAGAAACAATTTATGCTTCTTAAAAATGGGAAAGAGATACCTTCCAAACCTTTTCACAACGACTGGATTATAATAATAATTCTGATTTCAGCTTTTCTCTACGCTGTTATCAGCACTTTTGCCGGAAGGTTTTTTCGTGAGCTTAAAAAGTTCTATCTGATACGGGGTATAGGTGATCCATCTTCGCGTGATACAGGAGAGTTATTTCACTGGCCGTCTACCATATTTAATCTTGTTTCATTCGTGAGTCTGGCATTGTTCTTTTATTGTGCGGTATATTATTTTAACTCTATCCCTTCAGAAATTACAGGTATTATTTTCTGGCTGATAGCACTGGGAATTATTATCATAGCTGTCTCATCACGTCATATTATTTGTTTTATCACAGGAAGAGTAAGCGGCCAAAATGAAGCTTTTAACGAATATATACTTACAATTTACCTGTTCTACAGATTTATGGCTTTGATATTATTCATTCTTACAATTCTTTTAATATATACCACTTTTTTACCTGCAAAATCATTATTCTATGCAGGATTTTTCATAATGGCAATCCTTTTTATATTGCGTATAATCAGACTTTTTATAATTTTTCTGAAGAGGAATATATCAATATTGTATTTGATTTTATACCTTTGTGCGCTAGAATTTTTGCCTGCTGTTGTATTAGTAAAGTATTTTAGAGGCCTGTTTTAGATTTGAGATTGTTGCTCGGGAAGTAAAACTAAAACTGTAAACAGTTGAAAATAAGGAAGATTTTAGTGTCGCAACCAGATCCTATGAATCCGAAATCTCCATATTTCGATCTGGCAAAAAAATACAACCTAAAAATTGATTTTAAACCATTTATCCAGGTAGAGGGAATTCCTTCAAAGGATTTCCGCCATCAGAAAATCAATATTCTTGATTTTTCTGCTGTAATTTTTACCAGCAAAACTGGAATAGATCATTTTTTCAGGATTTGTAACGAACTTAGGATTGTAGTGCCTGACACTATGAAATATTTCTGTATTACGGAAAATGTTGCATTTTATCTGCAGAAATATATCGTATACAGGAAAAGAAAAATATTCCATGGCAAAGCAAAATTTCAGGATCTGATTGATGTTATAATCAAACACAAAGAAGATAATTATTTCGTCCCGCTTTCGGAGCCGCATAATGCAGAAATTCCTGAACTTCTTGACAAAAATAATATCAGGTACACCATAGGAATTCTTTATAAGACCATTAGCAGTCATTTTTTAAATATTAAGGATTTTGATTATGATATCATTGTATTTTACAGCCCTTCCGGTATTAAATCCTTAAAAGAAAACTTTCCTGATTTTGTTCAGGGAGATATCAAAATCGCAGCTTTCGGACCGACAACGGCATGTGCCGTAGAACATGAAGGCCTTAGACTGGATATCAATGCTCCAAATCCAAAAGCGCCATCAATGACAATGGCTCTTGATAATTTTCTTAAGGAACATAACAGGAATCTGAAGTAAGATAACTTTTTATAACAAGCATTTACCTGAAGCTTCGGAGATATAATTAAAAATCGTCTTCAGGAGAAGTTAGTCTTATATGACCATGGGAAGGGAGACATTTAAAAAAACTGAAAGACTTTGCAGTCATAAAATAATAACCCGCCTTTTTGAGTCAGGGAACATTTTCTATTTTTCATTTTTTAAAGTCATCTGGTTAAAATATCCCGATGAACTTCCTTCCCTGGCCCAGGTAGCATTCAGCGTTTCAAAAAAGGGATTTCGTCTGGCTGTAACCAGGAATCTTCTGAAACGAAGGCTGAGAGAAGCATACCGAAAAAATAAACAGATCCTGTATAATTTTCTTACTACAGAAAATATCAGGATTGTTTTTATCGTCATTTTCAGAAATAATAAGGTACAGGATTATCAGTTAATTGAAAAATCCCTGACAGAAATGCTTGAAAAGCTTATCATTAATATCACTGAAAATGAAAAAAACTGTTAAAGTTGTTTTAATTATTTCTTTATCAAGTTCTTTAAAAAAATTTCTTACTATTTTCGCCCTTCCATATTAAGTTATTCTGAGATATGAAAAAGATTCGGTCAGGTACATTGATAATAATATTCAGCCTGTTGATTTTTGCAGGTCTGAGTGCAGGTTTTCTGGTCACTCAGGAAACACGTGATTTCAGGATTGCTAAAAACCTTGACATCTTTTTTTCTCTCTTCAGGGAACTGAATACCTTCTATGTCGATGAAGTCAACCCTGATAAAATCATAAAAACGGGAATCGATAATATGCTTAAAAGCCTGGATCCTTATACAGTATATTACCCTGAATCTGAAGCTGATGAATTTACATTAATGACAACCGGGAAATATGGAGGAATAGGTTCACTGGTCAGGGGCGGAGGTGATTATGTTATAATAAGTGATGTCTATAAAGGATTTCCGGCCGACAAGGCAGGAATTAAACCAGGAGATATTATTAAAAAAGTCGATGGGATCTCAATCCGGGGATTTTCAACAGAGATGGTCAGCAATAAACTGAAAGGCAATCCCGGAACGGATATTATTATAACTATTGAAAGAAACGGAAAGGAATCCGATTATACCATAAAAAGGGAAAAAATCGTAATCCCACCTGTACCTTATTCCGGAATGATTGATTCCAGGACAGGATATATTCGCCTGACAAATTTCACTCAGGATTGCATAGGGGATGTTAAAAATGCACTTGAAGCATTAAAGAACAGCAACGCCCAGCAGATAATCCTTGACCTGAGAAGCAATCCCGGCGGATTACTTTCTGAAGCAGTGGAAGTGGTTAATCTTTTTATGGGCCCGGGAAATGAAGTAGTTTCGACAAAAGGCAAAGTCAAGCAATTTGATGAGGACTTTAAGACAACCAAGACTGCTGTGGATGAAAAAATTCCGATTGCTGTTCTTATAAACAGGGGATCTGCATCAGCTGCTGAAATTGTTGCAGGTGCAATTCAGGATCTTGACAGAGGTATAATTGTAGGGCAGCGTTCTTATGGAAAAGGACTTGTTCAGGTAACCCGTCCCCTGAGTTATAATACACAATTAAAAGTCACTACAGCAAAATATTATATCCCTTCCGGAAGATGCATCCAGGCTCTGGATTTTTCACACCCGAATGAAGATGGTAGTGTGGGTATTATACCGGATTCACTTATTTCAGAATTTAAAACACGAAATGGAAGAATAGTCAGAGATGGCGGAGGAATCACCCCGGATATTGAGGTAATCCCCGAACCTCTTAGTCAGGTCGCCACAGAGCTATATCTCAGGAACTATATCTTTGACTTTGCAACGAAGTATTATTGGTCACATCCGGAGATAAATACCCCTGCTCAGTTTATATTTACTGATCAGGATTATAACGACTTCCGTAATATGTTGGTTGGCCGTAATTTTAATTATACCACGGTCACCGAATTATCTTTGAATGAACTCATCGATAATGCTAAAAAAGAGAAATATTACGACCTGCATAAAGATCTATTTAATGAACTGGAAAAAGATATAGTACATAATCTTGATCAGGATCTGACAATTTTCAAACCTGAAATAACCGAACTTCTTCAGGAAGAGATCATCGGTCGTTATTTCTACGAGGAGGGATCAATTGCACAGACAATTAAAAATGACGAACAGGTTATTAAAGCAATTGAGGTTTTGAATGACAAAGGAAAATATAGTTCAATTCTGACAGGAAAAACAAGCCCGGATCTTATCACCAGGGAGAATGATTCAAAGAAAAGTGAGAAAAATCATTAATCCTGGTAAGAGGAGATTGTTCAAGCAAGAGGGTTCTGTTCCCACTCGTGAGTATTATCCTCAAAGATTTCTTTTTTCCAGATCGGCAGTTTTTCTTTTAGCAGTTCCACCGTCTTACTGCATGCTTCAATTGCCTGATGACGATGACTGGCTGAAATCAATACAAACATTGAAATTTCTCCGGCCATTACAATTCCCACTGAATGAAGAATATCAACTGATTTAACATCGTTGAATTCCGATTGGATCATGCTTATAATATTTTCAGTCTCTTTAATCACCATTGTTCTATACGCGGAATATTCAATTGCTTTGACCTTCCTGCCATCCTGAATATCTTCCCGTACCTGCCCTATAAAAACTGAATGTCCTCCTGAATTTTTTCTGCTGCCAAGCATTGCCAGTCTGGAAGAAATTACAGCCTGGGTAATTGGTCCGTTTATTAGAATATCTTCAGTCATAATTTGGTTTTCATCCTCCTGCAAAAGGAGGCAGTAAAGCTATCTCGTCGCCCTCTTTAAGAACAGGATCATCATTAATCAAGTCATTGTTAACAGCAATCCTGTAATAGTAATGGACAATTTCAGGAAAATCATCTTCAATCCTCAATCTCAGATCGCGAAAAGATTCTATATTCCGGTAATGCTTATGGCTGCTCCCTGTCACCTCTGCCAATACACCGAAAAACAGTACTTTAATTTCCATTTTTTTATTTCTTTCCTCGTTATTCTGGTTTTATTTAGTTTGCGGTTGAGCTATTGATTTTTCTGTTATTTCGTTATATCGTAATACCTTTGTGCCGTTGTACCATTGTACCATTGTACC
>Ga0113563_10000633_pt1 | contig 17588 bp, 19 predicted proteins | sample Mud3Dept3metaG_FD_80117 | JGI IMG/M metagenome (GOLD analysis project Ga0113563, IMG submission 80117) | Freshwater wetland microbial communities from Ohio, USA, analyzing the effect of biotic and abiotic controls - Mud 3 Core 4 Depth 3... | ecosystem: Environmental > Aquatic > Freshwater >...
ACCGGCTCGATGTGCCGCAGCGTTTTCCGCGGTCGTGGGCTGCATTGCAGAAACTCGAACGGCGGATTCCGGCACAGCGCATGATGGCAATGAACGCTCAGGTCGAAATCTCCGGCGCGCCCTTCATCGCGGCGGCGCAGCATTTTCTCGCTGCGCCCGGCGGGCAGGACGCCTCGCCGGCGCCGGGTTTAAGGAAGTCATTTGCGGCCGTGCTGTTTGGCGATGATCTGGGCCGGCTGACGCTGCAGCACTTGCTGCTGGTGTTTTCTTCTCTGGCGCTGAGCGTGGCGGCGGGGATTCCGCTGGGCATACTCGCGGCGCGCTCGCCGCGCGGCGGCTACTGGATATTGTCGTCCGTCGGCATGCTGCAGACCATACCGTCGCTGGCTTTGCTGGCCTTCCTGATCGCGCTGCTGGGCACGATAGGCACGGCGCCGGCCATAATCGCATTGTTTTTCTACGCGTTGCTGCCCATCGTGCGCAACACCCACAGCGGGCTCGTCGATATCGCCGCGCCGCTCAGGGAATCGGCGCAGGCGCTGGGGTTGCCCGAAGCGGCGCGGCTGCGGCGGATCGAACTGCCGCTGGCGATGCGGTCCATCCTCGCCGGCATCAAGACCTCGGCCGTGATCAACGTCGGCACCGCGACCATCGCGGCCTTCATCGGCGCCGGCGGCTACGGCGAACGCATCGTGGCGGGACTGGCGGTCAACGACAATACGCTGCTGCTCGCCGGCGCCATTCCGGCCGCGGCGCTGGCGCTGCTGATCCAGTGGGCGTTTGACGCGCTGGAAACCCGGGTGATCCCGGAAGGGCTGCGGGAAAGGAACTAAATCCTGCCGGGCTGGTCATTGGAAAAACGATCGGTCCTTTCAGCCCACGGGAGCGGGGCAGGCGGGTATACTGTGCGCTTTGTCTGGCCGGTAACGTGCTCGACTTGAAAAATAAGCTTGAGGTCAGGGACGGATTGAATGGGCGATCGCGAAATCGATCAGCAGTTGGTCGAACGCGCGCAGCGCGGAGACAAACATGCGTTCGGGCTGCTGGTCAGCAAATACCAGCGTAAGCTCGGGCGGCTGCTGTCGCGTTTCATAAGAGACTCGACCGAAGTTGAGGATGTGACACAGGAAGCCTTTATCAAGGCATACCGGGCGTTGCCGACGTTCCGCGGCGACAGTGCTTTTTACACCTGGCTGTACCGGATCGGCATCAATACCGCCAAAAACTACCTGGTGGCGCTGGGGCGGCGCGCGCCGACCACCACGAGCCTGGACAACGAAGATGCGGAAAGCCTGGAGGACGGCGATCAGTTGCGGGACCTGAACACCCCGGAAAACCAGCTGATGAGCCGTCAGGTCGCTGAAACAGTGAACCAATCCCTCGGACAGTTGCCAGAGGAATTACGAACTGCGATTACGTTGCGCGAGATAGAAGGGCTGAGTTACGAGGATATCGCGACTATCATGAATTGCCCGATCGGCACCGTCCGGTCGCGGATATTCAGGGCGCGTGAGGCCATAGCCGAAAAACTGAGGCCGTTGATCGGAACGAGCAAAGACAGGAGATGGTGAGATGGAAAAGGTATCGGCGTTGATCGACGGCGAGCTCGACGAGCATGAAATCGAGCAGCAGCTTTCCCTCTTCAAGCAAAAAAACGACGCGCAGGAGTCGTGGGAGATGTTCCATCTGATCGGCGATACGATGCGCGGCGATTCCCGGATATCTCCGGATTTCAGCCGGCGTATCGCCGAGCGTCTGGCGCTGGAACCCACGATGCTTGCCCCGCCGCGGCGCGCCGTCAGACCTGTCGCCCGTTATGCCATGTCGATCGCAGCGTCGTTGGCGGCGGTTTCGGTCGTGGCATGGGTCGCTTTTTCGAGCAATCCGCTGAACGCGCCCCAGGCGCCCGCCACTGCCCAACTGGCTGCCACCGCCCCCGGTGCCTCCGAGCAACTGCCGAATACCAACAGTCAGGGCAAGATGAATGAATATCTGCTGGCGCACCAGGGATTTTCTCCCAGCACTGCAATTCAGGGGGTCGTTCCTTACATCCGCAGCGTGTCTGTCAGCCAGCCCCCCCAGAACCGCTAGCGCCTTCTTATGAGAAAAGTTTTACCCCTCGTTATCCTGATATTGATGTCAGTGGATGCCGCGTACGCGGAGAACGACAATACCCAGGAAGCGTTCGCGCTGCTCAAGAAAATAGCGAATGCATCGCGCCAGTTCAACTATTCCGGCACGTTCGTGTATCAGCATGGCGGCAAGTCGGAAACTTCACGGATCGTCCACTATGTGAATGGCGCGGGTGGCGAATTCGAGAAGCTCGAGGCGCTCGACGGGCCGCCGCGCGAGGTGATACGCAACAACGACCAGCTCACCTGTTACCTGCCCAACCTCAAGACGGTGATTATCGAACAGCGCAACGCCCGGCAGTTGCCGGTGCTGGTTCCGGAGCGGATGTCGGGGATAGTCGAAAACTACACGGTAAGATTGGCCGAAATGGACCGCGTTGCGGGCTATGATTGCCGTGTCGTGGTGCTCGAGCCCAAAGACAATATGCGCTACGGCCGCAGTTTCTGCGCCGAAGTCGGTTCCGGGTTGCCGTTGCGGACCCACACCATCAATGAAAAGCACGAGGCGATAGAATCATTCGCCTTCACGCAACTCACGATAGGCGGCAGTTTCAACCGCGACAAAGTCAAATCGAAATACGCGGCGAAAAGCCAAAGCTGGAGAGTTGACCGGTCGGCGCTGACCGTCTCGGAACAAAAGGCGGATACCGGCTGGGTGGTCGGCAATCAGCCGCCCGGCTTCAAAAAAATGACTGAAATCAACCGTTCGATCGCAGGACGGCCCGGCGCCGTGTCGCATATCGTGTTCTCGGACGGAATCGCCGCGGTGTCGATTTTCATCGAGGCTAAGCCGAAAGAACGGGGGGCCGCGCAGTCGCTCGCTCACCAGGGCGCCGTCAACATCTATACGCGGCCCTACGCCGATCATGTCGTGACCGTGCTGGGCGAGGCGCCTGCCGCGACCGTGATGCAGATCGCCAACTCGCTCGAGTTGCGGGCCAATCCAGTTTCCGCCAGATAACGGCGGGTCGTTCCTTGTTCAACATCAGAGTCATGAGGTCAGTCGTATGCTAAAACGGATACTCGTTGCGCTGTTTTTTTTGGTGCCTGTGGCGGTTGCCGCGCAGCTTCCGGATTTCACCGAGTTGGTCGAGAAGCAGGGGCCGGCGGTAGTCAACATCAGCACGACGCAGGCAGCGCGCAGCCCGCTGGTGCCGCAGATCCCCAATTTGCAGGAAGACGACCCTTTCTACGAGTTTTTCCGGCGCTTTATTCCCAGTCCCGGTCCGCGTGAATTCCAGTCGCAGTCCCTGGGCTCGGGTTTTATCATCAGCGCCGACGGCTACATCCTGACCAATGCGCATGTGGTCGATGCGGCGGACGAAATCACGGTCAAGCTCACCGACAAACGGGAATTCAAGGCGAAAGTCATAGGCGCCGACCGCCGTACCGATGTGGCGCTGCTTAAAATCGAGGCTGCCGGTCTGCCGCTGCTCAAGTTCGGCGACCCCAGCAAGCTCAAGGTCGGCGAATGGGTGGCGGCCATCGGTTCTCCATTCGGCTTTGAAAATTCGGTAACGGCAGGCATCGTAAGCGCCAAGGGGCGCTCCCTGCCGCAGGAAAATTTCGTGCCTTTCATTCAGACGGACGTTGCGGTGAATCCGGGAAATTCGGGCGGGCCGCTGTTCAACCTCAGGGGCGAGGTAGTAGGAATCAATTCCCAGATTTACAGCCGCACCGGCGGTTTCATGGGGCTGTCGTTTGCGATCCCGATCGACGTCGCCAACCAAATCGCGCAGCAGCTGCGCACCACGGGCAAGGTGACCCGCGGCCGTATCGGCGTGGTGATCCAGCCCGTGACCAAGGAACTTGCGGAATCGTTCGGCCTGCCGAGGCCGCAGGGCGCGCTGGTCAACTCGGTTGAAAAAGGCGGCCCGGCCGACAAGGCGGGAATAGAGCCGGGCGACGTGATTCTGAAATTCGACGGCAAAGTCGTGAATGCCTCGGAGGATCTGCCGCGCATCGTCGGCGGCACCCCGCCCGGCAGCAAGGCATCGGTCCAGATCTGGCGCAACAAGAGCGCGCGCGACCTTCCAATCACGATTTCCGAACTGCAGGACGATCGCGCGCGCCAGCAGTCGCGCCGCGGCGGCAAGCCGCCGTCCGCCGCGCCCGCCCAGTTTGGGCTGACGTTAAGCGAGCTGACGGACGCCAAGCGCAATGAACTCAAGATCGAGGGCGGCGTGATGGTCGAGAATGCGCAGGCGGCGGCGGCGCGCGCCGGCATCCGCCGCGGCGACATCATCCTTTCGATCAACAACCAGCTCGTAAGCAGCGTCGACCACCTGTTCCAGTTGATGAACCAGGTCGAAAAGGGCAGCATCATCGCGCTGCGGATACGCCGCGGCAACAATTCGCTCTACGTGCCATTCCAGATCGATGGCAATTTGCGCTGACCCGGTCAGACTGACCGTCTATAGCCGAAACTACTGTCATCTGTGCGATGAAATGATCGCCGGCCTGCGCGCGTTGCAGGCCGGTTTCCATTTTGAGCTCGATATCGTCGATGTCGACAGCCGTCCCGAACTGGAGCGGCGCTACGGGGATAAAGTGCCGCTGCTCGCCCGCGGCGACACGGAAATCTGCCATTACCGGCTCGAGCCCGCGGTTATTTCTGAATATTTGGCGAAAATTTGTTAAAATTTAGGTCTTTACCGGTTTTCAGGGCACCTTAGGTGCCCTTTTCTATGCAGCATATCCGCAATTTTTCCATCATTGCTCACATCGACCACGGCAAATCGACGCTGGCCGACCGCATCATACAATTATGCGGCGGCCTGTCGGACCGTGAGATGGGGGCGCAGGTGCTCGACTCCATGGATCTGGAGCGCGAGCGCGGCATCACGATCAAGGCGCAGACGGCTGCCCTCGAGTACCGCGCGCGCGACGGACAAATTTACCAGCTCAACCTCATCGATACCCCGGGGCACGTCGATTTTTCGTACGAGGTGTCGCGTTCGCTGTCCGCATGCGAAGGCGCGCTGCTGGTGGTCGATGCCTCGCAGGGCGTGGAGGCGCAGACCGTGGCCAACTGCTATACCGCGATCGAGCAGGGGGTGGAAGTGGTCCCGGTGCTCAATAAAATGGACCTGCCGCAATCGGATCCCGAGCGCGTGACCACCGAGATCGAGGACATCATAGGCATCCCCGCCAACGATGCGGTCAAAGTCAGCGCCAAGACCGGCGAGGGCGTGGTGGATATCCTGGAAGCCGTAATTGCGCGCATTCCGCCGCCTAGGGGCGACCGCGACAAGCCGCTCAAAGCGCTGATCATAGACTCCTGGTTTGACAACTATGTCGGCGTGGTCATGCTGGTGCGCGTGGTGGACGGCATCCTGAAGCCCAAGGACCGCATTCAGTTCATGTCGACCCGGGTGAGTTACCTGTGCGAACAGGTGGGGGTATTCACGCCGAAATCGTGCAGCAGGGACCAACTGTCGGCCGGAGAGGTGGGTTTCGTCATAGCGGGCATCAAGGAGCTCAAGGCAGCGCGCGTCGGCGACACGCTGACCCTGGTGGACAATCCTGCAACCGAGGCGCTGCCCGGATTCAAGGAAATAAAGCCGCAGGTATTTGCCGGGCTTTATCCGGTGGATTCGAACGAATACGATTCACTGCGCGACGCGCTGGAAAAATTGCACCTCAACGATGCCTCGCTGCGCTACGAGCCGGAGTCCTCGCAGGCGCTCGGTTTTGGATTCCGCTGCGGTTTTCTCGGCTTGCTGCACCTGGACATCGTCCAGGAACGGCTCGAGCGCGAATACAACATGAACCTCATTACCACCGCGCCGACGGTGGTCTATCAGGTGCTGCTGAGGGACGGATCGCTGATCGAGATCGAGAATCCCTCGAAGCTGCCGGATGCATCGAAAGTCGAGGAGATACGCGAGCCTATCATCACGGCGCAGATCCTGACGCCGCAGGAGTATGTGGGCACGGTGATCACGCTGTGCAACCAGAAGCGCGGTGTCCAGCGCAATATCCAGTACCTGGGCAGGCAGGTGATGCTGACCTACGAACTTCCGCTCAACGAAGTGGTGATGGATTTTTTCGACAAACTGAAGTCGGTTTCGCGCGGTTACGCGTCGCTTGATTACGACTTCCTCGAGTACCGCGCGGCCGACCTGGTCAAGCTCGACATCATGATCAACGGCGACCGTATCGACGCGCTGTCCCTGATCATCCACCGTGCCAACGCCCAGTACCGCGGCCGGGATCTCGCCACGCGGATGCGCCAGCTCATACCGCGCCAGATGTTCGATATCGCAGTGCAGTCGGCGATCGGCTCGCAGATCATCGCGCGCGAAACGGTGAAAGCGCTCCGCAAGAACGTCCTGGCAAAGTGTTACGGCGGGGACATCACGCGCAAGAAAAAACTGCTGGAAAAGCAAAAAGCCGGGAAAAAACGCATGAAGCAGGTGGGGAATGTGGAGATTCCGCAGGAGGCATTCCTCGCGATTCTGCAGGTGGAGAAATAAATGAATTTTGCGCTTGTGATGTTTCTGCTGCTGGTGTTCACCGGAGCCATCTGGCTGCTGGACCACTTTGTGCTGTGCCGGTGGCGCGCCAAGGACCAGCCGGAGCCGTGGTGGGTCGAATATCCGAAAAGTTTTTTCCCTGTGATCCTGATCGTTTTCACGCTGCGGTCTTTCCTGGTCGAGCCGTTCAAGATTCCCTCGGGCTCGATGCTGCCGACGCTGCTGGTGGGCGATTTCATACTGGTGAACAAGTTCACATATGGCATCCGGCTTCCGGTTGTCAACATCAAGCTGGCGGACATCAACCAGCCCAGGCGCGGGGAAGTGATGGTGTTCCGCTATCCGGAGAACCCGTCGCTCGATTACATCAAGCGGGTGGTCGGGGTGCCGGGCGACAAGATCGAGTACCGCGGCAAGCGGCTGCGGATCAACGGCGAGGACGTCAAAACCGCGCCCGACGGCGAGTATAATTATGTCGAGTCGGGACTGAGCTTCGTTTCTGCGAAACGCCTGCTGGAAAACCTTGACGAGCACCGGCACTCGATATTGACGCAGCAGGAGGTTCCGCCGGTGCACGTGAGCGGGGTGCGCATGTTCCCTTTCAGGGAAAATTGTGCCTACAATGACGCCGGTTTTGCGTGCACGGTTCCGCCGGGGCATTATTTCATGATGGGAGACAACCGTGACAGCAGCAGCGACAGCCGCTACTGGGGATTCGTGCCCGAAGCCAATATCGTGGGCAAGGCGTTCTTGATCTGGTGGAATTTCGACGAATTCAAGAGAATCGGTCAGTCGATCAAATGAGGGGATGATCATGCGCAAGCAAAAAGGTGTGGCTTTGTCGGGGTTGTTGTTCTGGTCGGTGGTTCTGGTATTTGCCTTGCTTTTCGGGTTCAAGATCGGGCCGGCGTATTTCGAATACTTTTCGATCCGGCAGCAGTTCAGGGCCATTGCCACTGACCCTGCCATGCATGCCGGACAACGCAGGGAAATCGAATCCTCTTTCTACAACCGCTCGGTCATCGAGAACATCAAAGCGGTTACCCCGCAGGATCTGGAAATTTCCAAGGACGGCGACAACGTGGTGATCAGCGCCGCCTATTCGGTACGCGTGCCGCTGTTTGGCAATCTCAGCGCCTGCATGGATTTTGCCCCGTCTTCCGCCAAATAAGCCCGGCTGCACAGAACCCGCCGGGCAACGGATGAACCTCGAGGGTTTCAGTGTCTTAATCGGCCATCGTTTCAGGGATCCCGCGCTGCTGCAGCGCGCGCTGACGCATCGCAGCTATAGCGCCGAGAATAACGAACGCCTGGAATTCCTTGGAGACAGCGTGGTCAACTGTGCGGTTGCGCTGGAGCTGTACCGCAAGTTCCCGCAATTGAGCGAAGGTGAGCTATCCAGGCTGCGCGCGAGCCTGGTCAGCCAGCCCTCGTTATCCGCCATCGCGCAAAACTTCCGGTTCGGCGAACTGCTGCTGCTGGGGGAGGGGGAGCTCAAAAGCGGCGGATCCCGGCGCCCGTCGATGCTCGCAGATGCGCTGGAGGCGGTGATCGGGGCGGCATTCATCGATGGCGGTTTCGACTGCGCGCACGCGGTGGTCCGCACGCTTTTTTCGTCCGTGCTCGATACCATCGATCCCAGCACCACGGGAAAAGACCCCAAAACGCTGCTGCAGGAATATTTGCAGGGGCGTCACATTCCGCTGCCCCAGTACTCGGTGGTCGCGGTTCGTGGCGAGGCACATGAACAATTATTCGAGGTGGAGTGCGTCATCATGGAACTTGGCATCAGGTCGCGGGGCGAAGGTTCAACCCGGCGCAACGCGGAGCAGAACGCCGCACGGCAGGCCTACGCGCTGGCCACCCGCGGATGAGTGCGGCCGTGCATCGCGCAGGCTACGTCGCCATCGTCGGCCGCCCGAACGTCGGCAAGTCGACGTTGCTCAACCAGCTGGTCGGCCAGAAAATCAGCATCACCTCCCGCAAACCGCAGACCACGCGCCAGCGCATCACGGGCATCCTGACGCGAGACGATGCCCAGCTGGTTTTCGTCGATACGCCCGGATTTCAGACACAGCAGCGGAGTGCGTTGACGCGCATCATGAACCGCAGCGTGACCCAGAGCCTGCAGCAAGTCGACGTCGTGCTGTGGGTGATCGAGGCGCTGAAGTTCAACGAACTCGATGCGGCGCTGCAGCGCCAGTTGCCTGACGCCGTGCCGGTGGTGCTGGCGGTCAACAAGGTTGACCGGCTGGCGGACAAAAACGCGATGCTGCCGTTCATTGCGGATCTCAGCCAGCGGTTTTCCCTGAAGGCCATCGTGCCGGTGGCGGCGCAAAAGGGCGAACGTCTCGACGAGCTGCTGAAGGCGGTGGTGCCGCTGTTGCCGGAAGCCCCGCCGCTGTACGGGGTGGACGAGATCACCACGTCGAGCGAGCGTTTCATGGCCACAGAACTGATTCGCGAGAAGCTGTTCCGGCTGCTGGGAGAGGAGCTGCCCTATGCATCGGCGGTGGAGATCGAGCGATTCGAGACGGTGGGCAATCTGAGGCGCATTTACGCGTCCATCATCGTCGACAAGGCCAGCCAGAAATCGATCGTGATCGGGAAAGGCGGCGAGAAACTGAAGCTGGTCGCTTCCCAGGCGCGGCGGGACATGGAGAAGTTGTTCGGCAGCAAGGTTTATCTCGAGGTCTGGGTCAAGGTCAAGAGCGGCTGGGCGGACAGCGAGGCGACACTCAGGCGCATGGGGATTGATGTTTGAAGGATGAAGGATGAAGGCGGAAGGATGAGGGTGGAAACAGACTGTGGCGCCGCGATCTTCGGGGTTCTATTCATCCTTCCGCCTTCATCCTTCATCCTTTCCGCGGCGGGATCGCCGTGGTGACCGCCGCGGGCAAGTCCCGCCAGGACGCACAGCCGGCGTTCGTATTGCATCACTACCCGTTCCGGGAAACCAGCCTGGTCATCGAAACATTTACGCGCGACTTCGGCCGCGTGGCGCTGATGGCGCGCGGCGCGCGACGGCCAAAATCGGCGCTGCGCGGGGTGTTGCTGGCATTCCAGCCGCTGCTGATCGGCTGGTCGGGCAAAAGCGAGCTGCGCACGCTGCACAAGGCGGAATGGCAGGGGGGGTATCTGCCGCTGAAGGGCCTGTCGCTGATCTGCGGGTTTTATCTCAACGAGCTGCTGCTCAAGCTGCTGCCGCGGGATGATCCTCACGACCGCCTGTTCGAGACTTATCAGGAAACGCTGGTTGCGCTTGCGGGGGACGGCAGTCATGCCGAGATCCTGCGCCGTTTCGAAAAAAGTCTGTTGCGCGAGCTGGGTTATGCGCTGACGCTCGATCTTGATGTCGACAGCGGCCAGCCGGTCGCCGCGGAACGCCGCTACGTGTATATCATTGAGCGCGGACCGGTCGCGTGTAACGGCGCCGCGCAGCGAAACGAGGTAGAATTATCGGGTCAAACCCTGATCGATATGCAGTCGGATGTCTACACCAGCAACGTCACTCAACAACAGAGCAAGGCCCTGATGCGCATGCTGATCAACCACTACCTCGGTAATCAGGTCCTGCACACGCGCTCGTTGCTGCGCGATCTGCAGCAGCTGTGAGCGGCCTGCAACCGACCGCATGACCCGGCTCAGCGTCAATCTCAACAAGGTGGCCCTGCTGAGGAATTCCCGCAACCTCGGCATTCCCAGCGTGTTGCGTGCCGCGACCATTGCGCTCGACGCGGGCGCGCACGGCATCACGGTTCATCCGCGGCCCGACGGGCGGCATATCCGCACCGGGGATGTCCATGAGATTGCCCGGTTGCTGAAGAACCGGCGCGAAGCCGAGTTCAACATCGAAGGCAATCCGTTTCACGAGGTGCTGGCGCTGGTGCGGGAGGTCCGCCCGCAGCAATGCACGCTGGTGCCTGACGATCCGGGTGCGTTCACGTCCGACCACGGCTGGGACCTTGGGCGCGACGGGCCGCGCCTCGCGCCCATCATCGCCGGGCTCAAGGCGCTCGGCATCCGCGTCAGCCTGTTCATGGATCCGGTGGCCGATGCCATGCCGGCGGCGCGGGAGGTGGGGGCCGACCGCGTCGAACTGTATACCGAACCGTATGCGCAGGCCTTCGGCAGCGCCGATGAAGACGCGGTGCTGGCGCGCTACACGGCGGCCGCGCGCTCGGCGCAGCAGGCGGGGCTGGGCATCAATGCCGGGCATGACCTCAATCAGAGCAACCTGCCGCGTTTTCTTTCGGCCGTTCCCGGCGTGCTGGAGGTGTCGATCGGACATGCGCTGATCGCCGATGCGCTCGAGTCCGGCCTCGCCGCCACCGTAAGCGCTTATCTTGCCGCGATCGCGTCAGCGCCGCACTTTGCGGACCGCGGAAAAGCGGCATGATCTACGGCATCGGCATCGACGTCATCGAACCGCAGCGCGTCGAGCGCCTGCTGGCGAAATACGGCGAGCGTTTCGCGCGCCGCGTGCTGACGCCGCTCGAGTGGCCGGGCTATCTGAAGACGGCGCGCCCGGTACTGTTTCTGGCGAACCGTTTTTCGGCGAAGGAGGCGTTCTCCAAAGCGATGGGCACCGGTTTTCGCTACCCCGTGACATTGCAGTGCATCAGCGTGGTGCAGAACCGCGCCGGCAAGCCCGGATTCGAGTTTCACCCCAGGCTGGGCGAACTGGTGAAAGACCGCGGTATCATCGCGCATCACCTGACGATCAGCGACGAGAAAAGCCTGGCCTGCGCCTGCGTGGTTTTGGAAAAATGATGGAAAACAACATGATGCCGCTTGGCCCTGTGATGCTGGACGTCGCCGGCACCGAACTCGATACCGACGACCGGCGCCGCCTGCTGCATCCGCTGGTGGGGGGCGTCATCCTGTTCACGCGCAATTTTTCGTCGCCGGAACAACTGAGCCGCTTGACGGCCGAGATCCACGCGCTGCGCAGTCCGCCCCTGATCGTCGCCGTCGATCACGAAGGCGGGCGCGTGCAGCGTTTTCGCGACGGCTTCACGGCCATACCGCCGATGCGCGAACTGGGTCATGCGTGGGACGCCAATCCGCAGCACGCGCGGCAGCTGGCGCAGGATGTCGGCTTCGTGCTGGCCACCGAATTGCGCGCGTACGGCATCGATCTGAGCTTTGCGCCGGTGCTCGACGTCGATTATGGCAACAGCAGCGTCATCGGCGACCGCGCATTTCACACCGACCCCGTGGCCATCACCGAACTGGCGCGCGGCCTGGTGCAGGGATTCCGCTACGGCGGCATGAGCTCAGTCGGCAAACATTTCCCGGGGCACGGCCACGTTCGCGCCGATTCCCATCTCGAAGTGCCGGTCGATGAACGGCCTTATGCCGAGATCGAGTCCTGCGATCTGGTGCCGTTCCGGCGTCTCATCGATTCCGGCCTGGGCGGCATCATGCCGGCGCATGTCATTTATCCGCAGGTGGACTCCCAGCCCGCGGGATTTTCGCAGGTGTGGCTCAAATCCATTCTGCGCCAGCAGCTCGGGTTCGACGGCGTGATATTCAGCGATGACTTGAGCATGGAGGGCGCGCGCGTGGCCGGTGGCGTGGTGGACCGGGCGCGCGCCGCGCTGGTCGCGGGCTGCGACATGGTGCTGGTGTGCAACCATCCGGCGGCCGCCGATGAATTGCTCGGCAATCTGAATTACACCATGCCCGCGGTCAGTCTGGCACGGCTGGCGCGGATGCATGGCAGAAAATACGCTGAAAATATGGTCAGGCTGCGTGAGGACGAGCTCTATATGAAGTCGCTGCATGCCATCGCCGGCATCGGCTTCAAGAGCGGCGATCTTCCGCTCAGCACCTGAGGCCATGTCTTCGCCCGCGCACACCCACCCTCATCCGCCCGCCGGGCGGCATCGGCCGGCTTTCGTTGCTGCGCTGCTGATCACGTTCGCATACGCCCTGGTGGAACTGTCCGGCGGGCTGTGGTCGGGATCGCTGGCCCTGGTGAGCGACGCCGGGCACATGTTCTCGGACTCGATCGCACTGGCGTTTGCCGCCATTGCCGCCTGGCTGGCGCGGCGGCCGGCGAGTCTGCGCCATTCCTATGGCTGGGCGCGCGCCGAAGTCATAGGCGCCACGCTCAACGGCCTGATCATGCTCGGCATCATCGTCATGCTGGTCGTGGAAGCGGTGCAGCGGCTGCTCGCGCCGCAGCCGGTGATCGCGGGGGGGGTGATACTGATCGCCTTTATCGGGCTCGTGGTCAACATCGCGGTGGCTTTCATTCTGAGCCGGGGCGAACGCAACCTGAACGCGCGTGCGGCGCTGCTGCACGTCATGGGCGATCTGGTCAGTTCCATTGCCGCCCTGATTGCGGGTGCGGTGATCTATGCCACCGGCTGGCTGCTGATCGATCCCATCCTGTCGCTGGTCATAGCCGCCCTGATCCTGGTCAGCACGCTGCGGCTGCTGCGCGATACCCTGCATGTGCTGATGGAAGGGGTGCCGGCTTCGGTTGACCTGGCGCAGATCGGCAAAGCCCTGGCCCAGGTGCCGGGCGTGGCGTCGGTGCACGACCTGCACGTGTGGGGCATCACGCCGGAGAGCGCGGCGCTGTCGGCGCATCTCGACGTGGATGATCTGGCCGGCTGGGCGGCCATACTGGAGGCGGCGCGCACCGTGCTGCACGACCGTTTTGGCATCGACCATGTGACCCTGCAGCCGGAAGCGCGGGGCACTGCACATCCCCATGTGGTCCGGCTCTGGCCGCGTCGGCCTCCGTCGCACTCATGACCGCGGCAAAGCCCGGTTTTTCGACGGACTGCCGGCAGTGTGGCCGCCTTGCGCGCCATCTCGCGCAGGTGCGCGCGGAATTTCCGGATTACCATGCGAAACCGGTGGCGCCTTTTGGCGCGGCGCGTCCGCGCCTGCTGATCGTGGGACTGGCGCCGGGGATGCACGGCGCCAACCGCACCGGGCGGCCGTTTACCGGAGATTACGCCGGCGTCCTGCTGTACGAGACGCTGCATCGCTTTGGTTTTGCCAGCCAGTCCGTGGCGGTGAGCCGCGATGACGGCCTGCGGCTTGAGGCCTGCCGCATCACCAACGCCGTCAAATGCCTGCCGCCCGAGAACAAGCCCACGACCGACGAGGTCAAGTGCTGCAACGCCTATCTGCGCCAGGAGATCGATGTCTTGCCGCAGGGGGCGGCGATCCTGGCGCTCGGCGGCGTTGCGCACCGCGCAGTATTGATGGCGCGGGGCCTGCGCCCCGGCGCCTGCCTTTTTGCCCACGGCGCGCGCCACGACCTGCCCGATGGCCGCAGGCTCTACGACAGCTACCATTGCAGCCGCTACAATACCCAGACCAAACGGTTGACCACGGAGATGTTCCGCCAGGTATTCGAGGCCATGTCGAGCGACCTGAATACCCGCTGAGACCATGCGCGATGTCTGTTCCTGAAGCACAGCCTGAGGCCGCGGTGGCCGTCAGCGATCCGTCCCAAGTCCCGGCCCGCCTGTCTCATGTGCCCGGGGTCTACCGCATGCTGAATGCGGCCGGAGAAGTGCTGTATGTGGGCAAGGCGCTGGATCTTAAAAAACGGGTGGCCTCCTATTTCCAGAAACCGGGCGGCATGTCGCCCCGCATCCGGCTGATGATGTCCCAGGTGGCCTCAGTCGAGACCACGGTCACGCGCTCCGAAGCCGAAGCACTGCTGCTCGAAAATAACTTAATAAAAACATTAAGTCCACGCTATAACATACTGTTTAGAGACGATAAAACATATCCATATCTCGTTCTGTCCGGGCACCCGTTTCCGCGCCTGGGGTTTCACCGCGGCAGCCTCGACCGCCGGCACCGGTATTTTGGTCCGTTCCCCGACGCCGGCGCGGTGCGCGGAAGCATACAACTGCTGCAGAAGGTGTTCCGAATCCGCACCTGCGAGGATACGGTTTTCGCCAACCGCTCGCGGCCGTGCCTGCTGCACCAGATCCGGCGCTGCTCCGCACCGTGCGTCGGCAGGATCAGCGCGGCCGATTATGCGGACGACGTGCGCAGCGCCGAAATGTTCCTGTCGGGCAAGGAAGACGAAGTGGTCGAACGCCTGATCGAGCGCATGAACCGCGCTGCCGCTGATACCGAGTATGAAGCAGCGGCGCTCTACCGCGACCAGATCGCGGCGCTCGGAAAGATCAGGGAAAAGCAGTACGTGAGCGACGAAACCGGGCGCGACGCCGACATCATTGCCTGCGCCCATGTCGCCGGTATCACCTGCGTCAATCTGGTCATGGTGCGCGGCGGCCGCCATCTGGGGGACAAAAATTTATTCCCTCGCAATGCCGAAGATACCGATGCCGATCAGGTGCTGGAGGCCTTCATCAGCCAGCACTATCTGGACCACAGCGTTCCGCCGCAGCTGGTGGTCGGCGCCAAAGTCCCGGTGCCCGCGCTGGAGCAGGTGTTGTCGCAGCAGGCGGGGCGCCGGGTGCAGATCACGGTCAATCCGGCGGGAACGCGCAGGGTCTGGCTCGAAATGGCCGAGAAAAACGCGCGCTTCGGCGCCGAGCAGACGATGGCCATGCGGGCGACGCAGGAAACGCGCCTGGCGGCGCTTCACCAGGCGCTGGAACTGCCCGATTCGGCGCAACGCATTGAATGTTTTGACATCAGCCACACCATGGGCGAGGCAACCGTGGCATCATGCGTGGTCTACGACAGGGCCGCGATGCAGCATAGCGAATACCGGCGTTACAATATTTCCACCGCCGTGGCGGGCGACGATTACGGGGCGATGCGCGAGGTGCTGTCGCGGCGTTACCGCAAAATCGTCTCCGGAGAGGGCAAGATTCCCGATCTGGTGCTGGTCGATGGCGGCAAGGGGCAGCTGGGAGTCGCTTGCGAGGTATTCGGCGAACTGGGATTGAACGATGTGGCGCTGGTCGCGGTTGCAAAAGGGGAGGAGCGCAAACCCGGGTTGGAGCAGTTGCTGATCCCCGGGCGCGATCGGCCGCTGCGGTTGCCCAAGGAACATGCCGGGTTGCACCTGATCCAGCAGATCCGCGACGAGGCGCACCGCTTTGCCATCGAGGGCCATCGCGCGCGCCGCGGCAAGGCGCGCTCGCAGTCTCCGCTGGAAAATATTCCGGGCATAGGCGCCAAGCGGCGGCAGCGGCTGCTGGCGCGCTTCGGCGGCTTGCGCGGCCTCGTTTCGGCGGGTATTGATGATCTGGCGCAGGTCGAGGGCATCAGCCGCGCGCTGGCCGAGAAAATTTACCAGGAACTCCATTAATGCCGCTGAATGTGCCGATACTGCTGACCTGGCTGAGGATCATCATGATCCCGCTGTTCGTCGGCATCTTCTATTTCGAAAAAAGCTGGGTCTCCGCATCCAGCCAGAATCTGGTGGCGACCGTCATTTTCACCGTGGCCGCCATTACCGACTGGCTCGACGGCTGGCTCGCGCGCCGGCTCAATCAGACCTCGGCTTTCGGCGCCTTCCTCGATCCGGTGGCGGACAAGCTGATGGTGGCCGCGGCGTTGATCGTGCTGGTCCAGATCGCGCGCGTCGACGCCGTCATCGCCCTGATCATCATCGGCCGTGAAATCACCATCTCCGCTTTGCGCGAATGGATGGCCAAGATCGGCGAGGCGAAAAGCATGGCGGTATCGTTTCTGGGCAAAATCAAGACCGTGTCGCAGATGATCGCCATCCCTCTGCTGCTCTATCACGATCGCATCGGCGCCTTCGATCCCCAGCGTATCGGCACCTGGCTGATCTATATCGCGGCGCTGCTGACCCTGATCTCCATGGCCTATTACCTGAAAATGGCGCTGCCCCAGGCCTGGAAGCATAACTGACGCGTCCTTGCCTAGAGGGCGGTGGTTACTCTATAATTCGTCCCTATTCACGCGGGAATAGCTCAGCTGGTAGAGCGCAACCTTGCCAAGGTTGAGGTCGGGAGTTCGAGCCTCCTTTCCCGCTCCAGGTTCCGGGTAAATCGGCTAGTTTTAGTTCCGGTGAACTAAAACTGGCCGTTTTACCTTTTAGTTTCGGCGGGGTGGCAGAGTGGTCATGCAGCGGCCTGCAAAGCCGTGTACGCCGGTTCGATTCCGACCCCCGCCTCCAGTATATTCACTCGGACGGCAGAGCCGCCTGATTGCGGCAACAGGGCGGCGAGGCTGTCCGCTTGCGATACCCCGGATCGCACAACTTGCGCTGCCGAACCCGTAGAATAGTGTCCGTAGCCCGGATGGTGAAATTGGTAGACACAAGGGACTTAAAATCCCTCGGCGGCTTAACCCGCCATGCCGGTTCGATTCCGGCTCCGGGCACCACGCCAGGCGGGCGCGGAATGGAGTTGATCCGGGAATGAGCCGCACCTTTTTTGGTTTTATCGACGCGCGCGGAAAAATACTGTGATTGTTTATGATCTGGGCTGTGAAAATCATCATCGATTCGAGGGCTGGTTTGCCTCGGTTGAGGATTTCGAACGCCAGCTGGATCAGAAACAGTTGAACTGCCCGGTGTGCGGCAATGCCTCGATCAAGCGCCTGCCGCATGCCACTCACGTCAGCACCGGCGTCAGCGGGCGCGCCGAAAACGCGCAGCGCAAGCCGGCGTCAGGCTCGTCGCAGCAATACTCGAATCTCGGCAACGAAATGCTGGCCAGGCTGATCGATCATGTCATCGAAAACACCGACGATGTCGGCCAGGCCTTTCCTGAAGAAGCGCGCAAGATACACTACCAGGAAGTGCCGGAACGCCATATCCGCGGCACAGCCTCCGCCCGGGATGTCGAGGCGCTCAAGGAAGAAGGCATAGATGTCGTCGCGCTGCCCGTGCCGGCCTCGCGCGCAGGGCGCACCCACTGAACCGCGGAACCGGTTTTTTGATTTGCATCAATACGCAATTACAGTGCAGTGATAGTCTGAAAAGCGACAACAATCCCAATCATTGAGAGCGGAGACATCATGTTCAAACATATCCTGTTGCCGACCG
>Ga0113563_10000634_pt1 | contig 17578 bp, 14 predicted proteins | sample Mud3Dept3metaG_FD_80117 | JGI IMG/M metagenome (GOLD analysis project Ga0113563, IMG submission 80117) | Freshwater wetland microbial communities from Ohio, USA, analyzing the effect of biotic and abiotic controls - Mud 3 Core 4 Depth 3... | ecosystem: Environmental > Aquatic > Freshwater >...
ATCGCAGTTTCGAAGCCGTGAGCGTCCGATCGGAGATTTTCAGCGGATCGGACAGTTTCATAGAAGAATGTCAAAATCCAAATACTAAATTACAAATCAATATCAAAACCAAAATGTCTGAATACGAAAATTATTGCTTCTGACCATTCAGATTTGATTTGACATTGGGCATTTGAGCTTTGGCATTCGACTGCTTTACTTTAAGAAGTTTTCTCCTTCCGCCGTGCGGCGTTTGGAGACCGGCTGGTCGCCGACGATCCGCCCGTCCTTCATGAGAAGAACGCGTTTGGCATGTTCGGCCGTGTATGTCTCGTGCGTCACCAAGACGATGGTACGGCCGGCATGGTTCAGTTTCTGCAGGATGGCCATCACCTGAAGACCGGATTTGGAATCCAGGTTGCCCGTCGGCTCATCGGCGAAGATGATTTCCGGATCATTCACGAGGGCGCGGGCGATCGCCACCCGCTGTTTCTCGCCGCCGGAAAGCTGACTCGACAGATACTGCATCCGATGGAGCATATCCACCGCCTCGAGGGCCGCCTTGACCTTCCCTTCATTGTTCTCGGCCGGATGCTCGTCGTAGAGAAGCGGCAATTCGACATTCTCGAAGACGGATGTTTTCGGCAAAAGATTGAAGGCTTGGAAGACGAAGCCGATTTTCTTATTGCGCAGAAGCGCCAGCTCGTCATCGGAAAATCGCGTCACGTCTTTGCCGTCGAGAAAATACGTTCCGCTGGTCGCACGATCCAAAAGGCCGAGAATCTGCATCAGAGTCGACTTCCCCGACCCCGACGGCCCCATAATCGAGATGAATTCCCCTCTTTCTATGGAAAAGGTAGCATCAGCGAGCGCCGTCGTCTTGACGCCTTCGTTATCGTAGATCTTCTCCAGATTTTGGACAGCGATCAATTTCATTTCTTTTGCGTAGTGCCAAGAGTGACGGCATCACCGCTCTTCAGTCCGGATTTGATCTCAATCGTGCCGTCGTCTCCCTCGAGACCCGTCGTCACTTCCGTTTTGAGGAATGTCCCATCCGCCTGTTTCACTTCCGCATACATCTTTCCTCCCTCTTTCGTCAGCGCGCGGAACGGCACGGTAAGCACCCGCTCTTGCTTGGCCGTCTCGATATCGATATTGGCTGTCATCCCTTCTTTCAAACGGCTGTCCGTATTCTCCAGACGGAATTTCACGGTATAAGAAACCACATCCTGCACTACCGTCGAAGCGGGATCGATCCCGACTACCTCGGCATCAAAAACCTCATCGGAACGGAAAGCGTCGAACGTGACTTTCGATCGCATACCGATCATCACTTTGGCGATGTCTGATTCCGGCACCCGCGCCTCAATGACGAAGTCTCCAGGCTTGGCTATGCGGCCGATGATTTTCCCGAGAGTGGCGGTTTCGCCGATACGCAGATCAAGCTTTGTTACTTGCCCATCGAACGGGGCATAGATCACATTCTCTTTCATCTGCGCCAGAAGGGTACGCACGCTTTCTCTGGCCTGCTCTGTTTCCAATTTTATCGCCGCGCGTTCCTCGGGCCTGAGACTGTTCCAGCCTTTATCTTGCGTGTTGCGTCGCGAGCGTGCCTGCTTTTCCTCTTGTTCCGCGATAGCCAGCTCGATGCGGGATTCTTTCCATTGCGACTGCAAAACCGACTGATCGAGGGAAGCGATCCGGTCGCCCACAGCTACCCTATCCCCCTCTTTCACAGCTACCTTGTCCACCACTCCCGCACCCTGAAAAGCCAGGTCGGCATATTCCGCCGGCACCAATTCCCCCGTCACGCTCACCGTTTCCACCACATCGCCGAGCTTGACGGTTTCCGTCTGAACCACCTCTACTGCGGTCTGGCTCCGATAGTAGAAGAAGCCCACCACCAACGCTATGAGGATACTGCCGATGATAACTTTTTTCTTGGTAAACATATATTGCCAAATTACAAATTCAAAATCTCAATTTCCAAACAAATTACAAGCCCAAACATCCAACTTTTTTTTGAATTTTATATTTTTGATTTATTTGGAGCTTATAATTTTGTGTTTTGAATTTACAACAAGCTCCGTTGTTTCTCATGACTATCCAATGCCTCATTCACGGCTTTGTCAGCCAGGACGTTTTTTTCACGAGGCACGTGGACGAATCTCACCGCTCCAAAATCCAGCATCAAATTCCAGACTGCCAAAAAGAGCGGCTGCAGCTTCTCATTCTCTATCTTATATTCGTGATTGAGCTGTCTAGAGGCGAGCTCGCTATCCATCCGGCATTCGACAGTCGTTTTCTTCGCTTTGGCCTTGCCGACAAGCGCCTTGATCTTCCTCAAACCGAAGAGGATGGCCGCGTATTCGGCCTCGTTGTTCGTCTTTTCTCCCAGGTATTCGCCATAGCTCTTATCGAGCGTCTCGATATGGACGCCCAAAGCCGCCGGACCCGGATTGCCCCGCGACCCCCCATCGCTATACATGATTATCTTCTCCATAGTATACCTCATTTTAAGACAACTTACTTATCTATTATATATAATTTTTTTTCATCCAAAAGCACTTTACATGAATCATCCCTCTTCTGAGCACTAAGACAGCATACAAGCCGCATGGCTTCTTCTGAGGTCTCTACCTGATACACCTGGCTTACATCATTATTTATGGCATCTCTGAATTTCTTAAACAAGACTTCATATCCATTCCCTACAAAAATAATCGGGCGAGTCGGTATCCTCATCTTCGCTTTCAATTTTTGATTGAAATGCAGATTTGCCATCACTTCGGTTTCCGTTCCAGTATCGCCTGGTAATACAATACACACGCTACTATCCTCTATCAATTTCGCTAAACGCAAATAAACATCATAGTTACCTTCTGCGACATCTATCCCAACATATTCCCCTTGGACAGTTGGTCCCTGGAAATTTTCTGCAACAACGCCTGTCACGGTCGGATTGAACATACTGAGATACTTCTTCTCAGAGGAATCGTGTTCAAGCTCTTGTCTAGCAGCATTTGCTCCTTCAAGAGCAGCTTGCATAGTTCCAAATGCATACCCTCCCGTTGCAACAGAAAACCACTTTTTCCCAAGTTGATACCCTAGTTCCCTGGCGACTGCTGCGCCTGCCTCGCCGCCGAGCACACTAACACGGAAATTTACCCGTTCAAAACGTTTGGCAGCTCCCGGATTCCCTTCAAGAAAAAGATCCAGCTGACGATCGTTATTTCTCCCCATGAAATGAGGTTCCTCTTGCATATGATACTCGTTACAAACTTTGTGTTACATGAACACGCCGCACTTCTTCAGTCAATTCGGAAAGAGGCTTACTGATAGTGACCGGGTAGGGATCCTCTTGATAGATGTTCCTATATCTCTTCGGCAGTGTCTGTAATTCTTGTTCAAAAAAAGTTTTTGTCTCATCCAACCCACTAGGCGGTATAACGATTTTTCCATTCTTGACAAAAGTATGAAGCAAAGAATTCCCAAGATCCTCACCATCAAGACCAATCACATCTTTTTCCATTTTACCATCCTTATAAATGCGAAAAATTTGTTTTTTGCCCGGGTGGCTCTCTTTCCCTTCGGCAAATTTTGCTTTATATTCGATATCTCCATTGCTATGATTCACTTGTGCCATTTTATATACGCATTCAAGTTTCGGATTATCAGTGACATTTACAACTTCTGTACCAGCAACGAAAGAATCAATCGGCGCTTCATTTTTAACCATACGATCAATAGAATATTCATCCAAACTGCTCATCACCCAGATACCAATCTTCTCGAGATGCGCTTTATCCAAAACTTTCCGTACATAATGGGATAATTGCTCCAAATTACCGCTATCGATGCAGACTTGGATTCTCGAATGAATCAGACCTGGCGTTTTCTGCAACTCTTCGATAAGAATTTGGAGGCCTTTTTTGAAATCGTAGGTGTCTACCATGACAGACGTCAAAGACCCTTTCTCTACGGAATTATCCAAAGCGTATCGGTACGCCTCCCTTTCACCCTTGAAAGATTTAATGAATGCGTGATTGATATTCAGGGTAGGAATAGATGGAACTACTTGAGGGAACTTTTTGAAAAAAAGCGGAGCGATAATGCCGCTGCCAAGAATATAAGATGTCTCCAAACAAATCATCCCTTGTTCAAAGCCAGGAAGTCTCACAATAGAACTATCCATGAAAGGGCGCTTGCCTATTGAATCTCTCACTCTTACTTTCTTCGTCAGTATCCTAATAGGATAATTAAAAGCATTGAGTATAAACGCTGTCAGCATATTTGCCTGCGAAATGGGAGCAGCTATCCGGACAACAGGTTCTCCCGGAAAAAATATTGTCCCGTCTTTAAGTGCAGCAACATCTCCTGTAAAGTGGAAATTCCGATAAAAATCTTCGGATACTTGAGAATCAATTAAACTCATTTTTTTAAAAATTTCAATATCTTCATCTGTGAATTTGAAATGGAGCAAAATATCAATAAATCTGGTCAATCCATAAAAAACATAGTAGTTCCAATTCTTCGGAAGTTCCCGTACAACAAAATCATAGATCGCAACATCATTATGGATGCCCCGATTTATCCATGACAGGTTTCCCACAAAGACATTAGAATACTCGAGCAGATGAATATCTTCTCGATTTACCTCATAATACGGCCTGGCTTCCATAGACTTTATCAAGCATTATAATGCCTTTATAAACGCCGCGTGCCCCCCATCGCTATACATGATGATCTTTTCCATAACATCAGTACCTCAATCTTCTCTCTATAAGGGTAGCATATATTCATCTGCAAATAAAAACAAGCAGCTGAGATGGTTCACTGCCTGTTATGAAGTTTCTGTCCGAAGATGTGTAGAAAAGAAGTTTTTCTTGAACATCGCTCGAAAGTTCCATGGATCGGCTGGGCAAAGATCCTCAAACCTTACCTCCACCGTTCTCTCCTCTTTTACAAGAAGTTTTTTAGGATGAGGATGCACCCTTTCCAACCGGTTTAAAAGGACTATTTCTGGCAGTATCGGATACTCAGGATAGACTATCATTGGTCGAGGCCTCGCAAACCATGGTAACAAGCTTTTTTTCAATACGCGTCGAACGGACACGGTACTCGGGTAGAGTTCACGCCATAGTGCCTCACCAAAATACGGATTGCCTCGTTGCGCTAAAAAAGCTGCTAATGCCGGCTCGGTATAGAGAGTCACTGAAGCTATACCTCGGTGCCAATTCCCCTTTTTTTCGACTTCGGTTACCTTCATTCTTCCAATTTCTATTCCACCTACCTCAGATACATCGGGTACCAGATAGCTTTTAACAATTGCATCGTACATCGACACCCATGTGAAGGAATTGATACGTCCGACAAACCAGCTAATCGCTCCATCTGTCGTCTCACGTACGCACACTATATCCCCGTTCTTGAAAGGGGATTCAGTGATTTTTTTCATAATCATCCCCCTTCTCTTGTAAAGAAACTGTTGATCAAAGGTTCTTGCGCCGGATATCAATGAGTTTCAATTGGATCGACGTAGAACCGTTCCAGGTATTCTCGCTCAATTGGAAAACCGCGTCAAGGAGCTCGCCTTTCTTCAGATCAGCCAGGGTTCCCGCCAAAGAAAAACCGATAGCGTCGAAGCTTTTCGTCCTGGCATCCTCGGGCGCCAGCCTGAGTTTCAGATGCTTGCTTCCGTTGCCCACCAGGCGGACTTCCTCGATACGCATATTCTCGAGAAGAAACACCGGCTCCGGATTGCCCTCCCCGAACGGGGAAAAAAGCATGATGTCCCGGGAAAGTTTCGGCGTGATATGCTCCGGCTTGAGACGCATATCGATCCAGAGTTCCGGTTCAGTGACGGTTTCCGCTAACTGCTTTTCCACCAGCGCATTGAATTTCTCATAGAACTTTTCCAAATTTTCATTGCGGATGGTCATCCCCGCCGCCTGAGCATGCCCGCCGAATTTCACCAATAAATCGCCGCACTGCTCGAGAGTCTCGATGATATTCAATTCCGGAATGCTGCGGAATGATCCCTGGCTCGTTTCAGCGCCCCGTGTCAAAACACACGTGGGCTTATGGAATTCGCTCGCGACCTTGCCCGCTACCAAACCGACGATGCCATAGGGAAAATGCTCCTCCGCGGCGAAAATGAACTTCTTGTCCGGATACTTTTCTCGAGCGATAATACGCACTTCCTCGGTCAGAAGGGCGCTCACTTTCTGCCTCGCCACATTGTGGGCGTCCAGCTCGAGCGCCAGCACCCGCGCGTGCGCCTGATCTTTTTCCATCAATAACTCATGGGCCAGCATCGCATGCGCCATCCGGGAAGCCGCATTGATGCGCGGCGCGATGCGGAATCCGATAGTGCGGGCGTCCGGCTTGGTCTCTTCGCCCAACTTGATGCCGCCCACGGAAAACATTTCTTGAAAGCCCACCCGGCGCGTCTTCGCCAGGACGATGAGGCCGTACTTCACGATGACGCGATTCTCGCCGACAAGCGGCATCACATCCGCCACCGTGCCGACCGCTACGACATCCAAGAGCCACTTCAGCCGGTCAAGCTGATCAGGCAGATAGCGAAGATACAGGGCCTGCGCCACTTTGAAACTGGTTCCCGCGCCGCACAGTTCCCGGAAAGGATACGTCTCGCTCGGCAATTTCGGATTGATGATAGCGAAGGCCTCCGGCAAAACCTGCGGCACGTGATGATGGTCGATCACGATGATATCGATCCCGCGGCGTCTGGCCTCCGTGATTTCGGCGTGATTGGTCATACCGCAATCAAGCGTCAGGACGAGCTTGATGCCCTGAGCTTCGAAAAAATCGACGGCCTTCATATTCAGCCCGTGCCCTTCGCTCAGTTTTTCCGGAATATATACGGAGACGGAAAGGCCGAGCGCCGTGAGCGCCTCGCGGATAATGACGGAAGAAGTCACGCCGTCGGCATCATAATCCCCGAATATGCCGACGGGCTCATTCTTTTCTTTGGCAGCGCCGATGCGCGCGACAACCTTCTCCATCTCGCTAAACAAAAAAGGATCGTGGCTATCACGATCGAAGTTCGGGAAAAGAAAGCGCTCAGAAGCCTCTTCATCCGCATAGCCGCGCGAAGCAAGAAGCGCCTGAACCACCGGATGATATTTCCCCTCCATTGACATCCCCGAAAGAGTCTCCGCCCTAAACTTCCATACTGCCATAATGGAAAATCAAAATTACAAAGCTTGTTTTGCAAACAACATCAAGCGCACGTGATTTCCGCGTCAAAATGCTTGTTGTCCCCGTCATGCTTGCGCAATTTGAGCACGACCCGGCCACCAGGCTTCTCTTCGGGACAGACGAAATCCGGATTCAGCTTGAAATCCTGGGCGAATTTCGCTGCATCAAAACCGAATGGATCGAGAGCGAGAACATATTCTTTGAATGTAAGAATTTCATTGACGCGCCGGATCATATCGCTGGGCGATGTCATATCGCGCAGCAAAAAAGCTTTCACACCGAGCTCCTTGGCATGCTTCTCATCTACCTCGCGCCCCAAATGAGAAATAAATATGACCGGGATATGGGCAGTGGCTGTGTTTTTCTGAAGTTCCGTCACAAGACCGAAACCATCCATCCGCGGCATAATGATGCCGGTCACAATGATGTTCGGAATGTCTTCATTGACCATTTTCAACCCATCCAGCCCATCCTTACCCTCACGCACGCTGAAATTCACCGCCCGAAACGCATCAGCATAGAGGCTGCGCGTATCCGCATCATCGTCGATAATGATAATTTTGGTTGTAGTCTCCATAACAATATATTTACTATATCGCTTTTCTGCTACCAATTATACAGGAAAAAAGAGCGAACGACAAAAAGCCTCTCGCAAACCTAGCCTTCCAGCTGTCCCAGCCTTTCGATAAGCTCTTTCTCCTCGCGGGAAAGTTTCTTCGGAACAGCCAAAACAACCGTCACCAGATGATCGCCGCGCCCGAAATGCCCGAGATGCGGAACGCCTTTGCTGCGCACGCGAAAGACTTCTCCCGGCTGAGTCCCCTGAGGGATTTTCATCATGACATCTCCCTCGATCGTCTTCACGGCTACTTTATCGCCAAGAGCGGCTTGTGCGAAGGTTATCTGAAGCTGCGAAACAATATCATCTCCGCGCCGCTTGAACGATGGATGCGGCCGGATATGAACATTTACGAAAAGATCGCCAGCCGGAGCGCCGTCCTCTCCCGCCGCGCCGCCACCCCGCACAGAGAGCGTCTGTCCGTCGTTTATGCCAGCCGGAATCTCAAGAGAAGACCGTTCTTCCTTCTGCAGCCGTCCCGCACCATGGCACTCAGCGCATTTTTCCCTGTATACCTTGCCCCGGCCACGGCAGCGCTCGCAGGTCGTCATCTGAGCGAACGCCCCGAAAATAGTCTGCACCGCGCGCTGTATCTGTCCTCTCCCTTTGCAGTCTCCGCACGTCTCTTCTGACACTCCGGGTTTTCCGCCCGTGCCATGACAGACGCTGCATTGCGAGAGCTTGCGCAAATGAATTTCTTTTTTCGCTCCCCGCACCATTTCTTCGAACGAGATCTCCACATCCACCTCGATATCCGCGCCGGCCCGCGCCCGACCGCGCGCACGTCCGCCCCCTCCGAACATATCGGAAAAAATATCCTCGAAACCTGTCCCGGAGAAATCCCAGCCCGAGGCTGGTCCGCCTTGAGCGGAAAAGCCTCCGAAGCCTTCAAAACCTCCATGTCCTTGTCTCGGCCCTCCGCCATTCCCGCTGAACGTCTGACCGAATTGATCATACTGACGACGCTTTTCCTTGTTGGAAAGCACCTGGTAGGCTTCGTTGATCTCTTTGAATTTTTTCTCATCGCCGCCGCCCTTATCCGGATGGTGCTTGTGCGCGAGCTTGCGAAAAGCCTTCTTGATCTCGTCTTCCGAAGCGCTCTTGGAAACTCCCAATAGATCGTAATAATTCGCCATATTTGTCTCAACCTATTATCAGGCTTTAATATTATGCTTGCTAATAAAGAAAAATAATTTTTTCACCGAGCTCTACCTGTCCGAAGAAGCGCTTTCGGTTCGGAAAAAGGAGCTGTGTCCCGCCGTCGATGGGAGGCTGCTTTTTTCGCTAACCGAAAGCTGCTTGTGAGTCTAGAGATCGGGGAAAAAATAACTTTTCTTTGTTGAGTTCGAGATAAGTCCATTTACCCAAAACACCCTCTCTGTATCCACTCCATCCTACCCTAAAACAAAAAAATTAGCAATCTCCACACTAGAGTGCCAAATATGAACCTTTTCATTTACTCCTCCAATCTCTCCTGTTCCACGGAAAAAATGCCTATTTTAAGCCATTTTTGCCAAACTGCAAGCAGAAAAAAGAGTTCCGCACCCAGGATACACAAAGGAGCGACAATCGAGGCAAACGAGAGAAGGGTCAAGAAAAGCAGAAGGGAAAGAAAAAACGGCACTCCCGACGAAGGAATGCGCTCGGTCGCTTTTCCACCGCTGAGCAGGGCGATAAGCTTGTTCTGCACAGCCAGAGAAAGCATATCGGATATTTTTTCGTCTCCCGCAACCGGCCGCCCCACGAGCGTCGCTACCTGCTCTCGCCCCGATTCAAGAAATAATTGCTCTGCCATCTTCCTCTGATCCACATCGGAAAAAAGGCCGGTGTCCTTCCCTTTGAAATAGCGGCCGAGCTCTGGGAGCGCGTTTATGATAACCTGTTCATTCATTGTTTGCCCGGAGGTCCCCTCATCAACCGTTCCTTCCTCCGGTTTGTTTTGTCCGAGACTCAAGAGGAACTCGTCCACGGTCGTATCCCCTTCTGAAAGCTTGGCGAAACTCGGATTGACCGTGCCCGCGACTTTGAAAATAACCCCCGTCATCTCCTCGCCGATCCGGAAACGCGGCACCAGCTCCTCCCAGGATGCATTCTTCAAAAGAACAAAGTACCCGCTGGAGATGGAGAGCGAAAGTCCGAGAACGAAGAAAAACTGCCCCACTCGCGCGCTTTTGAAAAAACGGAAGCGGACGCGCTCCTTCGTTTCCCGCGCGATGCTCAGGCTGCTCCAAAAAATAAAAAGAGCCGCTACGATACCCGCTGCGGTATACTCCCATGAACGGATGAATAAAAGTCCCGTGGAAAAAATGAGGGCCGCGCCTATGACTCTCAAAATCATGTGCGACCACGTGATTGCCCCGAAAAAGAAAACTACCGCTACCAGAGAAAACCAGGCTATCGGCTGCCAGATATCGGCCAGGCCGGGCATCGCCATGGCGGTAAAAAACGCCTGCCATGCCCCAAGCGAGAGAAGCCCGATGACAAGAATGAGAAAAATACCCAGCGTTTCCCGTCCTGTGAATTTCATACGCGCGCGTAATATTTTGTATTGTTTTTTCCCCTCCCTATCGCACGAAAGCGCTTTCTTCCAGCCCTAGACCCCGTAGTATTCCCGGTACCACTCGACGAAATTCTTGATGCCTTTATCGATGCGCGTAGTCGGCTTCCAACCCATCTGGCGCAGTTTTTTGATATCCGCGACGGTGGAAATCACGTCGCCTGGCGGCAGAGGCATCATTTTCATTTTTGCTTTCTTGCCGACATTTTTTTCTATTTCTCCGATGAACTCTATGAGCGTATTCTCCCGATCGCCGCCGATATTCATCACCGCATAGGGAAGATCGGCATCGAGCGTCGTGATGGTACCGGAAGCGATATCATCGACATAGGTGAAATTGCGCGACATCTTTCCGTGATTATTGACCAGAATCGGCTTGCCGGAGAAGATATTCTTCGTAAAAAGGAAGAGCGCCATATCGGGCCGCCCCCACGGCCCATACACCGTGAAATAACGCAGTCCCGTCGTGGGCAGCTTATAGATATGGCTGTAGACATGGGCCAAGAGCTCATCCGCCTTTTTGGTCGCGGCGTAGGGCGAAATCGGCGTATCGACATTGTCTTTCTCGGAAAAGGGAAACTTCTTATTGTTGCCGTACACCGATGATGATGAAGCATAGACAAAGTTCTTTATTTTGTGCTTCACGGACAGCTCCAGAAGGTTCACCGTGCCCATAATATTGATGTCGGCATAGAGAGCCGGATTCTCCAAAGAATTGCGTACGCCCGCCATAGCTGCCAAATGAATGACTTTGTCTGGTTTTTCTTTCTGAAAAACTTTTTCGAGAAACTTCACATCGCGAATATCACCAGTGTAAAGAACAAATTTTCCTTTATACCCTTTCAAAAAAATCTTAATGCGATCGCGTTTCAGCTGCGGATCATAGTAATCATTGAAATTATCAATGAGCGCTACCCTGTCCCCCCGATCCATGAGCTGCTTGGCCGTCGCCGATCCGATGAATCCCGCCCCTCCAGTGATGAGTACTTTCATACGATTTTTGATCGTAAATAATTATAATATTCTTCGCTCTTCCCAGTCTGAGTGGTGTACCGCTCCAAAACTTTTTCTCGCGCCTTTTCCCCCATCGACCGGCGAAATGGAGCATCCTCGATCAATCGGGAAAGCTTGGCCACCCATTCTTCCGTTGTCGCGGCCACATAGCCGTCCACCCCATCTATAATAGCTTCTTTGAACGTTTTTGTCGCGGCCGCCACGGTCGGCACCGCCAAGAGCCCCGCTTCGAACCACTTCAGTTCCGACTTGGACTCGCAGAACGGATTGCCGACCTCGAGCGGCGCCAGATTGATATCCGTCCGCGCCACATTGGCGAAATGCTCGTTTCTCGGAACATAGGCAGTCCGCCGGATACGCTTCTCATAGGCGCGCCATGCATCGCCTATGCCAAGCGGTCCCGCCAGGAAAAGCTCCGCTTTGGGAAAACGCTCCAATATCTCTTTCAACGCATCGGCGATGACCGCGAAATCCTTGTCATGCCCTTTGGCGCCGCTGAAATATCCGATGACGATTTTCTCATCCGCTCGCGGCGTTCTCTTTTTCCGGTCATAGAGATCATTCAAGGCAGAAACGTCTCCTTTGGAAAGCTTATTGCGCACCACGAATACTTTTTTCCCGCGCTCTTCCAATTTCGCGGCCAAGAAAGAGGTGGATGCCGTGCATACTTTCACGTACGGATCGGCCAGGATCTCCGCGCCGATACCTCCCTGGTACTGTTTCCTTTCGAAGTAATTCATCTTGCGGAAATAATCCATATGCTGGAAGTATTTCCTATCGAACACCAGATCATCCGTCTCGAATATGATTTCTTTCTTCCTCTCTTTTATTTTCTTGATAAGGCGCGCGATATTTTTCGTATAAAGGACCCGATGGAAGACAAAAACGGAAAATGTATCGGCATACCGCGACACAAACGGATTATCCTGGACCGTGACAGCGGCGGCAAATCCATTCAGACGGAGCTCTTCCGCGACGTGCCAGGAACGATAAAGGGCGCTATCCCCCAATCCGCCGGTGATAAAAAGGATATCCCCCGAACCGACTTTCCGGAACAAAGCAAAAAAAGATTTCAGAGATCTCTTCCCGCCCCGCACCAAGCCCTCTTCCTGCAAAGCGGCCAATACTTTTCCCAATTTGATGAGCCACAACTTCATACGGCACTTATTTCCCATGTAAAATATCCCAATAGATCTTCTCCAGCTTTTCCGCGGATGCCTCCCAGCTGAACATTTCCGCCCGCTTTCGGTTGATCATTCCCTTTGCTTCGCGCAGTTCTCGGGAAGCGACGAGCTCTCCTATGGCGAGAGCCAGGCTCTCGGGAGTCGTAACACTGGCATATATCCCGCCCAGGGCCAAATACTCGCGGTTGTTCTCTGTATCAAAACAGGCGATCGGCAGCCCCGCCCCCATATATTGAAGCATTTTTCCGCTGGCTTGTCGCGTACTCGATTCTTTGGGATCGACGCCGACATCGCTCATCCTGAGGACTTTCGGCAATTCGAAATACGAGAGCGGGCTGATGACCGTCACCCGGATTTTGAAAATATCTCGCTTCAGATACTCGGCAATCTGATCCACAGGAAACCCGGCGATGACGAAATGCGCTTGCGCGTACCGCGCGCAAACAAGCGGGATGGCATCCAGCAAAAGCCGGATCCCCTTGTTTTGAATAAGCGCCCCGGTGTAGGCGACCACCACGCTTTCCCCTGGAATATGGTAGGCGGACCGAAGAGCGGAGACTGGCGGCAGACCCTCGAACATGGAAAGTCGCGTGCCATCCGAAAGAATCTGCGCCGGATCGCTTTTCCGTACCGCGTTTATCCTCGCCATATTGTCCCATGAACTAACGACGGCCGCGTCGCCCAAAGTATCGATCCAGCGTTCGACCATCTCAAAAAATTTCATAAGTCCGGTAGCGCGCAGATAGCTGTGCGACACCATCTCTTTGGTGAGGCTGCCGTGAAAATCCGCGACCAGTTTCATTTTTCTCCAGAAGAGGGCTTTCTGTACGATCCAGCCGATCAGCGCCCCTTCATGCAGATGGCCGTGAATGATGTCCGGCTTCCAGGTGCGGGCGAGATAAAACGTTTTGCGGATAAGCATCAGGTCGAGGAGGATTTTCTGCCAATCGGGCCCGGCCTCAAGTTTTTTATACCAGAAAAGCCAGCGCCGGATGCGCCGGACGTCTATTTTCGTATCCAAATGTTCCGGAAGAGGCGCTCCGATATGATACGTCGCGATGGTTACCTCGGCTCCGCGCTTTTCGAGCGCCAACGCCTCCTCCAAAATGCGGATATGCGTGCCGCGGTCGGAAAAAAATGGTGTCGGCGCGACGACAAGGATTTTCATAGAGAATAAGTTACAGGTCAGCGCCGGAGACAAAGAGCGATCCGCCCTCTGACACTTCTCCGGCGATGATTTTTTTCACGACGACATCCTCAATGGCGTTCTCGATAAAACGGTTGAGAGAGCGGGCCCCGAATTCCGGCTCGAAGCCTTTCTCGATGATTCTTGACACGACATCAGGAGCAAAGGCGATAGCGATATTTTTCTCTTTTTTCAGGCGATCAGCGAACTTTTTCAGCTTCAGCTCCGTGACAGCCTCCAATTCCTCTTGATTGAGCGGCTCAAAGAAAATGATGTCATCAAACCGGTTCAGAAATTCCAATCGGAACAGATTGTTCAAGACGATATGGTCGAGCACTTGCTTGCGGATCGCGGCGAGCGGCGCTTTTTCACGCACCAGCGACCTGATGAGTGCCGCTCCGGCATTGGACGTGGCGATGATGATCATATTGCGGAAACTCACTTTCTCGCCATAACCATCCGTCACATACCCCTCGTCGAGAATCTGCAGGAACAGATCAAGCGCCTGCGGATACGCTTTTTCGATCTCATCCAAAAGGAGGATCGCGAATGGTTTCTCGCGCACCGCCTCAATGAGCTGCCCCGGTATTCCGAGAGCGCGCGAACCGATCAGCCGATCGATAGACTCGGGGGTCTGGAATTCGCTCATATCGAGACGGATCATATTGTCTTCGCTGCCGAAATAGCTTTCCGCGAACGCTTTTGCCGTCTCGGTCTTGCCCACCCCGCTCGGTCCGAAAAAGATGAAACTTCCGAGCGGACGCTTATCATCGCCGAATCCGGCTCGCGCTTTGCGCATCGCTTCGGCGACCTGCTTCACGGCCTCATTCTGCCCGATGACCCTCCGGTGGAGCAGTTCCTCGAGTCGCAGCAGCTTTTCTTTCTCATCCGTTCCGATCATGCCGGTCGGCACGCCCGTTTTCAGCGTGACAAAGGCATTTACCGTTTCTCCCGTGATAAATTCTTCACCAGTCGTATTCCAATAGGCGAACACTTCTTGAGCGAGATCGATCGCCCGCTCGGGGAAAGGCGTTTCCCAATCGTACCGGCCAGCCGCTGCGACAATGGCTTCCAATCCTTTCAGAGTAAAAAAGACTCTCCTTGCTTCCGCTCGCTCGAACTGCTGGATAAGGATTGCGAGCGTCTCTTCCGGAGTCGTCTCCCGCAAATAGATCACCTCGAAGTATTTCAACGCCTGCTCATCTTCTTTGGCCAGCGTATGATACCGCCCGGTCGGCGCAGTCGCGATCAGACGGAAGCTCGGCAATGGGAGAAATTCGCTGAACAGCGGCGCCAAATTGGGAAACGCTGGCTCATTCCCGAGATAGAGATCGACGTTTTCAATAGCCAGAATAACATTCCCGGCGTATGTCGCTTCGATAAACAACATCCGGAGATACTGATCAACGGCCATATCTTGATTTGCGGCGTCACCGACCGCTTGCCCGATATCGAAAAGGAGTACGCGGGCATCATCCAGATACTCTGCGCCGAACTTGTTTTCTCGGATCAGCCGCGCCAGATAATGGATGAAAGTCTTTTTCCCGATTCCCGGATCGCCGACCAGAATGACGCTGTTTTGCGTCGGACGCGTCATGACCGCTGTCGCCACGCGCAATTCATCATGGCGTCCGATGAGCTCCGCTTGGCCATACTCCGTCGGATCAAACCGCGAAAGCTCCAGACAGTAACGATCCAGGCGCGGCGTATAGGCATAGTGCCAATCCTTGCCGAGCGGCCTCATCGCATGGAGATTCTCCCATGACCAGAAACGGCTTTTTTGATCCTTCTTTTCTGCCGCCGCATGCTCCAGCCTCACTGCCTGTTCATAGAAGTCCCGCTCGATACCAAGCGTTTTGAGAAACGCAAGAAATGTTTCCGTATCCTTGAGCTTTTCTTTTCCGACGGATTCCTCTTTGAGCCCGAGACGTCCCAGCACGCGCTGGAAAAATTTTTTCTTTCGCAATTCTTCTATGTCGAAAGTCAGCGGCTCTTCTTTTTTTCTCATGGCATAGCCGAAAAAAGCGCTCCCCAAACCGATCATCCCAAAGAGCAGGCTCGCCATGCCGAAAAACTGCATGAGCGGCAGCAGGATAAAGCCCGAAACAATGAAAAATGGCGCGCCCAGATAGAGAAGGAGAAGCGTTATGCCGAGCATAAGCGTCGCGCACCATACCAGTATCCCTAGAAAGAGCATCATGAGCCGCACGAGCATCCCCAGTGTCCGAGTGAGCAGATTCTCAAATATGGCCTCCAGAGAGCGGATCGGGCGAAAACCTCTCCACGTGTGAAAGGCGACGTCTCGTTTCCAGGGTGAAAAGAACGTCCGGAGCAATCCGCCCATATTGAAACGGTGGGCCGCAAATCGCAAATAATTGCCAAGAAGCAAAAGCGCGCTCTGAAGCCCCTTCGTGTAGTACCAATAAACAAAATGCTGGTTCATTCTATAAATTGCCAGAAGTCATCCCCTTTTCCCCTCATTGTAATCGCATTCGGAACGCTTGGCAAACAAAGAAAAACTACTTTTGTTAACAAGACAACTCATTGAAGAAATGCGCTCCTTTGAGGTATAATGAAACCGATATGCCCGGCAGTAGAACTTCGACTGGGTATGAGTAAATGTGATAGTTACTTGAACATAAGCGGAAAAACAAAATTAACTTCATTTCTACAGTTTATAAAAATTGTCGAAGTTTCACTGACCGGGTATGCAACTCCTCCCCACGATCCAAAAAACCGATACGCTCTTCACTCTCTTCGGGCTTACGTTCGTGATTTTCGGATGGTTTGTTTTCCTGCTCGCTCTCTTCAGCCTTTTCCTTTCGCCATTCATCATCCTCGGCGCCGCGCTCATAGGAACAATCCTGCTCTACCTTGGCGGGAAAATCCTCCTCCAGGTGCCCCTTGACCTCAAAATCGTTCTCCTCATCGCAGCCCTCTCTGCCGGGCTCATCGGTTATTTCTCCGAACCGACCATTTTCTCCGGACGCGATCAGGGCTCGCTCAGCGAGGCCGCTTTCCGCCTCGTGCAGAATGGCCAGCTAGCCTTTTCCACCAAGGCCAGCCACAGCTTTTTCCAAATCTATGGCGAAGGGGCTGCCCTCAACTTCCCCGGTTTCGCTTACACCAGTGCGGGCGACCTCATCACGCAGTTTCCGCTCGGCTATATCTCATGGACCGCCGGTTTCGTTTCTCTCTTCGGCTTGCTCGGCCTCGCCATCGGCAACAGCCTCCTTCTTTTTCTTTTTTTCCTCACCCTCTATAGTCTTCTGCGTTTGTTCGTCCATCCTTTCTACGCTTTCGCCGGACTGGCCCTGACCCTTTTTTCCTTCCTTCCCACCTGGTTCGCCAAAATTACTTTGAGTGAAAATCTGGCCGTCTTCCTCTTTACCTTCCTCGTCTTCAGTCTCATCCTTTTTCTGCGAGAGGGAAAATTCATCTCCTACGTCGGCGTCCTCTTATCCGCGGGGCTCTTGGCCTTCACCCGCATCGAAGGGTTCGCCTTTCTTCTCCTGGCGCTCATCATCATGCTTTTGAGCCAAGCGGGACGCAACATCTGGAAAACCTATCCTTGGAAAAGCCTCGTATTCCCCGGCCTTCTCTTCATTTTCATTCTTCTGCGCGATTTCTTCATCAACCTTCCCTATTACAAAGTGATCGGCAAAGCGCTCCTGAAATACCTCCACCAACTGGGAGGCGGCAGTATTATAGGCGACCTGGCCCACTCCGGCAGCTCCTTCACCCTTGGCTCAGTTTTTTTCCTCTACGGCCTGCTCATTCTTTTTATCGTCGGTCTCTTCGGGATTCTCCTGTTC
>Ga0113563_10000636_pt1 | contig 17563 bp, 12 predicted proteins | sample Mud3Dept3metaG_FD_80117 | JGI IMG/M metagenome (GOLD analysis project Ga0113563, IMG submission 80117) | Freshwater wetland microbial communities from Ohio, USA, analyzing the effect of biotic and abiotic controls - Mud 3 Core 4 Depth 3... | ecosystem: Environmental > Aquatic > Freshwater >...
TCTGTGGTGATCGTCATCAAAATAGAAGGAGACCAACTGCTTTGCGCGCCATTGATGTCCTTTGCTTTTGCTTTGACTGTGTAGGTCCCAACGGTATTCCATGATTTCTGTGCAGACCCTGTTACCCCTGAACCGTATGGTCCGACCCATCCACTATTCGTCCCATCACCCCAGTCAAAGTAATAAAACACGTCCTCTCCATCAGGTTCAGTTGAGACTGCTTCAAAGGTGTATGGTTCGTTGATGACTCCGTTTGTTGGACCAATGAGTTCTGGTGCTGCTGGCGGGTCGCTTAACATGCTTGCCTCTGCAAGCTCCGTTAAAGTCGCAAGAATAAGTTTAGTGTTCTTCACACCATATGAGAGGTTGATATGAGCGATCGTGTCCTGAGCAGTATGATAATAGGGCGTCTCTGTGTACTCGAAATAGAACAACGCATCATAACCTTCATCCCAGAAGGAGTTATGGTCACTTCCCCAGGTAGACCCTCCATGGTGAAGCGTCAGATCGATATACTGGTCATATTCATTGTTAATCCCAACCGTATAACTATAAAGCCATTCTGAGGCTGTGTTTTCAAACACAATCAAATTATTCCCATCATTACTCGTGATTGCATAACTGATCATGTCACAGTTTAGGACACCGATGATGTCCCATCCTTGACTTGCTGCTTCACTAGCGTAGACTGCACTTCCTAACAGCCCCTGTTCTTCCCCTGAGAATGCAACGAACTTGATGGTGTGGTTGAATTGATACTGGCTTAAGATTTGTGCTGCAATTAAGACAGCAACCGTCCCAGATGTGTCATCATCAGCCCCAGGACTTGAGGAAACTGTATCGTAATGAGCACAGATGATGTAGATATCATCACTCGTTGTATCGATACCCGGTATTGTTGCTTCTACATTATCAGAATCATAACCAGCATAGCTCCAAGGGCAGTACCGAACTTCAAGTCCCATGCTTTGGAATTGGTTGTAGATGTATTCAGCGGCGGCGATGCAGGAGGCACTCTCCGTTGGTCGAGGACCGTTCGCGGTCAGATTCTGTTCATAGCTGAGAAACAAAGACTCGTCTACCTGCTCGATGATGCCGATAACAACATCATCCATGGTCGCAGGAGTAATCTGTCGAGTTTCTTTCAGCAATGGTGCATCAAGGATAGCATCTGCGGGTGGAACAGGTGCATACCCTGGTGTTGGTGCTTGAAATCGAGGTGGTATGACTGTTGTATTTTTTATTTCACTGGGTTGGATCGGCAGACCAACAACAGGGAAAACAGTCACAATCATCAGCATTGATACGACTAGACAAATAATTTTGCTCTTCTTCATATTAGTTTATCCCCAACATATTATACCCGCTGTAGTATTTAAATTTTCATCATAAAACACGGTTTTTCCTGTTTTCCTGTGATAAAAAGCCTTGTTGAAGAATTGGTTTTTCAGATACTCTATGAACCGTGTAATTCTGAAGGAAGAGGAAATAAAAAGAAAAAAAAGAAGAGGTTTGTTATTGTTGTTTGAACCTCAGACCCAGGTTTTGGAGCAGCTGGGTGATTTGCTGAAGGAAATACTGCAGTTGGGTCGCCTGGTGTTTTTCAACGCTGACCGGCATGGTTACCTCAAGGGTGCCCCAGTCGCTTTCTACCCCATAGGTGTCTTTTGCTTTTGCCTGGATAGTGTAGGTTCCTTCCTCGGTCCATTCATGGGTCACGGTGGCAATCGCCCCGGAGTTGTACGGTCCGATCCATTCACTGGTTTGGCCGTCTCCCCAGTCGATATAATAGTATACTTGGTCCCCATCGGGATCTGTACTCGATAGTTTATAGAGATAGGCATTCCCCGGTGCTCCCTCTGCAGGACCGGTGATGGTTGGGGTTGCTGGTGGTCGGTCGGTGAGGATGGTCACGGTGATTGGTGTGGACCAGGCGCTGGAGACGAGGTTGATGTCTCGAGCTTTCGCTCGGACCTGGTAATTTCCTGCATTCGCCCATGATTTCTGTGCTGAGGCTGATATTCCTGAGTTGTAGGGACCAAGCCATCCGCTGTTGGTGCCGTCTCCCCAGTCAAAGAAGTAGTAGACATCTTCTCCGTCTGGTTCTGTCGAGACTGCAGTATAGGTGTACTGCTCATTGATGACTCCGCTGTCTGGACCATTGATGACTGGTGTTGATGGTGGATTGCTTAACAATCCTGCCTCGGCAAGCTCCGCTAAGGTAGCAAGGATGAGTTTGGTGTTCTTCACCGCATAGGTCAGGTTGATGTTATCTATAGTATCTTGGGAAGAATGGTAATAGGGTGTCATGGTATACTCGAAGTAAAATAATGCGGAAAATCCGTTCTGCCAGAAGTAATAATGGTCGCTGCCTCCTGATAAGCCAGCATCATGTAACGCGAGTGGGCCGATGTATTCAGAGTATTCGTTGTTCACACCCATGGTGTAGGTGTAGAGCCATTCTGATTGGGTATCTTGGTAAACATCCAGGTTGTTTCCATCGTTGGTGGTGATCGCATAGCTGATCATGTCACAGTTCAGGACTCCTTGGATATCCCAACCTTGAGCGGCTGCTTCGGAGGCGTACACCTCGCTTCCCAGCAGGCCTTCTTCCTCCCCAGAGAACGCTACGAATTTGATTGTATGATTGAACTGGTATTGACTAAGGATTTTTGCTGCGATGAGTACTGCAACAGTCCCAGAAGTATCATCATCAGCTCCTGGGCTGGAAGAAACCGTGTCATAATGACCACAGATGATGTAGAGATCATCGCTTGTCTCATCGGTGCCATTCAAGGTCGCTTCAACATTATCTGAGGTATATCCACTACTTGTCCAATGATGATATCGCACCGCAAGACCCATGTCTTGGAATTCGTTGTACATGTATTCTGCTGCGGCGATGCAGGAGGCACTCTCCGTGGGTCGCGGACCGTTTACCGTTAGATTCTCTTCATAGCTAAGGAACAGTGCTTCATCCACCTGTTGGATGATACTGACAACAACATCATCTCTTGCAAGAGACTCTTGTTGTGGATGTTCTCGGGTGTTAGGCGTGGTTGGTAACGCATCGAGTGATGGCATAGGTGCGTACGCAGGACCGGGTGGTTGATTCCTCGGTTCAATGGTGTTCATGGTCTTTGATGCCCCTGGTTCGATTGGGAGACCAACCGCAGGGAATACCGTCATAATCATCAGCATACAGACAATTAGACACAGAAGTGTGCTCTTCTTCATTTTTTAGATTACCCCCAACATATTATACTTACTATAGTATTTAAAATCTCACAACAAAATGTGTGTTTTCTCCTTTTTTTTTATATCATATGAAGAAAAAGCCTGCACATACATTTATATATAAACTTTGCTTTATAATGAGATTGGGGAAAAAATGGTAAGAAAAATATTCTGTTATATTCTAGGCTTAAGCATACTATTGAGTGGTCTTGGAATTATTGGGGGTTCTAGTGAATCGCCACAGGAGATCCAAGAGAACAACCTTTCTCCTGATCTTTCTGCGGTACTATTCACGATAGCTCAGACTTCATTTTCTGAACAATCCTCTTTGGATTCGCTGATGCAAACACTGACCAGTAAAGGACGAACAGCTGAGTATCCCATGGGGACTCTCATTTGGCAGTATCAGATTAGTGGAGGTTCTGATAATAGCCCAAAAGCGATTGCTGCGCTTGATGATATCGATGCGGATGGAATTGATGATGTGGTGATTTGCTCTGAGGACAATACTATCCGTTGTTTTAGTGGATTTGCGGATGGCACCGGTGTCGTCCTTTGGACTCATGAGATTTATTCTGGGAACATCTATCAGCAGCATGGACTGGCGATCACTCAGGATGTTGATGGGGATGGGTACAAGGATTGTGTGGTTGGTGCCACGGGTGGGGCTCGATTGATTCGTTGTCTTTCTGGAATTGATGGGCAAACAATCTGGACGCATGATACCCATGAGTATGGGGATGGTGGCTGGATCTATCAGGTGGATTGTTCGTATGATTACAATGAGGATGACGTCCGTGATGTAGTGGCAGCAACTGGGGATGATTCCTCAGGAACTGGTCCAAAACGGGTCTATTGTCTGAATGGTCTAACCGGAGATTCTCTGTGGGAGCGACCCCTGGGTGGCCCTGGGTTTGCCGCGATGGGTGTGAAGGATTTTACTGGTGATGGCATCCCTGATGTGCTCGCGGGATGTTCCGATGATGCAGAGACCGATGGTTTCGGCATTGGGATTAATGGAGCAACTGGTGCGCAGATGTGGTCGTTTCCAGCGGCAGGGTCCTCTGTCTGGGGTGTCGAGCAACTCGATGATGTGACCGGTGATGGAATACCTGACGTGATCATTGGTGATTTCTCGGGGCATATCTATGGGATCAATGCAGCAACTGGTTCACAAGTGTATACGCTTCAGATTGGAACGGTGATCATCACTCGTTTAGAACGACTAGGTGATGTGAATGGAAACGGGTATGCGGATATCATCCCTGCGCATAGTACGACAACAACGACGCAGGTAATCGAGGGATCTACTGGTGGGGTCATCTGGTCTCATTCAGTGGCGGATCAACCCTGGAACGTGGCGCGTATCGCAGATATCACCGGGGATGATATTGATGATGTGCTCCTTGGGACGTTGTTTAACAATAATTATGTGTATTTCCTCAATGGTGTCAATGGCTCTGAGTTAAAGAAAATCTCGTATGGTCAGGCGGTGGATGCGATCGCAAGTATCCCTGATGTTGTTGGTGATGGGTCCATGGAGATGGTAGCTGGCGGGCGGAACGGAAAGGTGAACTGTTTGTCTGGTGGAGAGAATGCGACACAGCATCAGGTGAGTATCACCGCGGAGTTCAGTGCATCTCCTGTATCAGGCAGCGTCCCTCTGGTGGTTCAGTTCACGGATTTGTCCACCGCGGAGAACACGACGATTACTTCTTGGGAATGGGATTTTGAGAACGATGGGACGGTTGATTCAACTGAACAGGATCCCACCTGGATGTATACCGAGACAGGGACGTTTACTGTCTCATTGACGGTCTCCGATGATGACATCAGTGATACCGAGACAAAAGTCGATTATATCACGGTTCTCCCTGAAGGAACCAGGATGGTTGAGATAGGAGCCATCACAGGTGGGTTGCTGGGGGTCAGTGCGGAGATCCGCAATAATGGCACCCTTGATGTGTCCTCGGTGAACTGGAGCATTGCTCTTGATGGGGGATTGATCCTGAAAGGAAAATCCGCATCTGGTACGATTGCGTCGCTTCCAGTCAACGATTCACAAATAGTGGTTGATAAACCAATCCTTGGTTTTGGACGAGTGATCATCACGGTCACTGCAACAATCCCTGATGGTGAGCCGGTCACAAAGACAGCAACTGGTTTTCTGCTTCTGTTTATCATCCTTGGTGTGCAATAACCAGCGATATCAGAAGGGACCTCAAGGGTGAGGACCTTAAGTTTATTCTTCCTTTTTAAAGAGTGGTGTGACAAGAGGAGCAGGTCGTTCCCAATGTGTATGGACCGAGAGGTTTTGCCTAAGGATCTGATAATCAGCAAGAGCGGGGTTGAACTCTTCGATTTTTCCAATCACGTAGTTGATGGTGTGGTTCCCGATGTTTCGTAATGCGATGTCGATAGGGATCCACCCATGGACAGGTGAGTGCAGCTCCGCCCAGGCGTGTGGCTCTGCTTCATTGGTGCCAGGATGTATATAGTACCCAGTCAGACGACGAGCGGGGAGACTACGGATTCGTGCGAGGGTGATGAACAGGTCAGTGAACTCATCGCAGTCACCAGTTCCTGTGCGCAGGACGGTATCCGCTCCAAGACGTTTGTCCTGTTTCTCGGGGTATTGTATCGTGTTATTGATGTAGGTGTATATCGCAGAGGCCCAGTTGCGAAGATCATCGGTGGTAAACCAGGATTCCTCGGAGATGTTCTTGAGTGCTGGTGAATCGACAGGCCAGTAGGTGAAGCTTTGTTTGTATTTCCGTTGGAGCGCACGGGGGATATCTGAGATCCGCCCCCAGGACGTCTGTGGTGAAACAGTCGAGAGCGTTGGATAGATGCAGACAATCCGTTCAAGGGAGATGGTTGTTTTTGTTCGGACTTTTTTTGAGAAAAAGAAGAATCTGTTGTCTTTTTTGCTTTTTACTTTACAGTCTGCAGGGGGTTGAGTGAGAAGAACGGTCTGTCGATATGAGGGATAATGATAGAACTTAAGTCTGATGGTGGGTGCCCCGCTGTTCGCACGGATGAAGAGGTGTTCCTGATGATGGAGTTGCCATCCGATCTGTTGGGGTTTCGTCTGCATAGCTGGTTGGTTTGAAGAATCAGGTGTATAAATAGATTTCTTGTGAATCTTTTTTCAGAGAGTTAGGGGCGGTTGGGACCGACATTGACAGCGAGTGCGGAGCCAAGAAAATACATGGTGTCTGTTCCACTGTAGTAGATAAGTCCGGAAAATCCAAGGCATCCTCTCCAGCTGTAGTTCATGTACCAGTCAACCTGAGGCTGCCAGCCACCAGTCATGGTCTGTCCCCAGAAGCTGCCAGTGATGTTTTGTCTCCCGTTCAGTCCATCGGTCTGGATCCATCCTTGCGCGGGGTATAACCAGTTTGGGTAGGGGGCGTAATGGTAGTTGCCGAAGTAGAGGCAGACGCCGAGGTGTCGTCCATCCCGGTAAAGGAACAGTGAATTGATTTTGCTGATCTCATTAAAGATGATGTACAATCCAGTGGCAAGTTTCCGTAACGGTTCGTTAGCCGTGTTGTAATCGATGAGGTAGTACATGCGCAACGCGATTCGTTTGGCGAGTTTTGCTACATGGGTGTTGCTGGTGTTCCCAGCTATTGAACAAAATGTATTTTGGATTGTTCCATTGACGTCCTGGTGGTGGAGGCATCTTTGAGGGGGGGGACTTGTTCGGTGATGAGTGTTCACCAGACGCTGCGCCTCCTGGATGCTCAAATCCTCTGGGAGGAGATGGTTATTGGCAAGCTTCATAATCATGTCATGGAAAATTTGTTGTGTTTCATGAGACGTCTGTGAAGTGGAGAGACGGTTTTGAAGTTCATCAAAGAGTCTTCTGATGATTTCATTTTGTTGCGGCGATATCTGGATTATCTGCGTTGCAGGTTCCGTAAGGCTGGGGGAGAGCGCTGCTGTCGTATCAGTCTGATTTTTTGTGATGATCTCGGTGATGGTGATGCTAGAGACACTGCTGTTCGTGAAAAGAACAAGGATTGCTAGTGCCAGTAGGATTCTTTTGATTGAAGGATGGTTCATATCATTCATAACCTTAAATGAATTATAACCATCTTTCTCTATAATAATATTATTGTTTGAAGAAACCTTCCTGGCTCATGATACTTTGGCAGTCCAGGCAGATATCGGTTGGGAAATCATCAGGGAGCGCTGTGCCGCAGATTTTACAGTATTTTTCCATAGAATGTTCCATTATCCTTAGATTGAATACGGTGCTTGTGCAGGATGCCAATCAATAAAGAACCAGAGGAGCCCAGGGCTCTTGTATGGGTGGGATCGTGGTTTGTCCCAATAATTCTCATTCCAGATGTTCCTACGGATTGGATAGGGTATTTGGCCGTCCAGTTTAAAAAAATATTGTCTAAAGAATCCTGGAACGGTTGATGCGCTTTCATTGTTTCCAATAAAATTATTCTGAAGGATTCTATCAGCACTGGTCCACATCGAATATATTCCTTTATCATTAGAAGAAATATTGTTTCGGGACAAGACTGTGTGATATGATCCTGAGAGATAGACACCTGTGCCATCCTGAGAGATTCTATTATGGGAGATATTGCTGTTCAGGGAGAATATCACGATGATCCCGATCTCGTTAGAGGAAATGACATTCCCTGTAATAGTGTTGTGATGACCGGAGATCCATACTCCCCCCATATTCTGGGTAATAAGACATTTCGTGATGGTGTTATACCCACTCTGTTCGAATGATTGGTTGGTATTCATAGCTCCTATGGCGATGCCATAATTATGGTTATGACTCAAGATTATATCAGATATACTTGTGTGATTTGAGGAGATGAGAATCCCTGAGAGATTACAACCTTCGATAGTAAATCCTGATACCGTGACAGAATCTGCTGCGATCCATATTCCGAAATACTCAATTGGATCCTCACCTGTCCCGTTGGTAGAGCCATTCACGATAGTAGTATTTTTCTCTTCACCAAGCAAGGTGATGGAGACGTCTACAAAAATATTTTCAACATAGGGGGATGAATCATCATACACAAACACGGTATCTCCATTGCTGGCGTTATCAATTGCGTCCTGAATCCTGGTGTAATTCTCTAGTCCATTTCCTCCGACATACAACCAGGGTCCTGTCGATGCAAGGATAAAATCATGGATGGTGTTCTCTGTGATCGCCAGGGAGACCGATACGGGGATGTATCCTGGTTTGGAGCCGGTTGCATTTTTCATGCAATAGCAGAGAGGGATGTCGGTGACATGATAATACCCGGTGGCATCACTGTAGTCCTCTCGGTAGGTCTCATGGAAGTCCACCTGTATACAGGCTCCTTCTATCGGGTTCATCTCTGTATCTGTGACATAGCCGGAGAGTGTCCCGGGTTCCTCAACAAAAATCAAAGGACATTCTGGGGATAATATTTCCTTAAGTCTTGCGTTGTCTGTGGCGATACAGGGGGTAAGCATTATCCCTGTGAACAACAGGATTATTCCAAAGACGATTATTTTCCTATTCATCATATCATTCCTCTTTTTAGGAATCATTTTTTTCCTCTGAGCATACCTTTCATATTCCATCATTCAATCGGAAAAGGATCCTTTGCAGGATGTGCATCAACATTGATCCAGGGCATCCAGAAATACGTCGTCTCATAGGGGTTGAATTGAAGGAATTTTTTTATGTGTGTATGGATCTTCCCAAAGATCAGTGTACGACCGAGAAGATGGAACGAGTCAGTCCAATAGTTATTGTCCCAGATGTTCCCATGGGATCGATTCTCTTCTGCGAACCATGCGTCTTTTTCATTCTGGATGAAATTGTTCTGACTCACGGTTGTGGTAAAGCCTGTGATCTCAACGCCAAAAGAATTGTTCTTGAAGAGATTCCCTGTGATCTGATGTTTTGAACCACCAAGGCTAAGTCCAATCCGGTTGTCAAGAAATAGGTTACCAGTGATTGTGTGTTCCTCGCCGCCTCCACTTAATCCATGCCCGTTTTCTAAAAAAACATTTCCTTGGATGTTTGACTCTCTCCCATAGAGAACTATTCCACTTCCCTGGGAGTTCTTAAAGGTGTTGTTTTCGATGAACAGAAAAGTTCCACCGACCTCCATCCCATTAAAATTCTCATCGAACAGATTATTTCTTATGGTAATAGGCCACAGGTCACAGAACAGATAGATCCCGCAGTGGTTCAAGTAGAAATTATTATTTTCCAGGATAATCTGGAAGTTATCCCAATCATATTGGAATTCCACTCCTCGATAGCACTGCATGATGTTATTGTCAGAGATGGTTATGCTGAATAATTCTCCTCGCACGTAAATCCCACTGTCTTCTCCGATGATGGTGAATCCGTGGATGCTGATGTCACTTTTTTTGATGGTAATGGTATCTTCAGAGGTGTTTGTCTCAATGATCGTGGTATCTCGGTTTTCTCCGATAATGGTTAGGCTCCACGTATCAATGATTAGTGCTTCATGATAGGTCCCCTGGTAGACGTAGATGGTGTCTCCAGTGGATGCGTTATCGATGGCATCCTGAATCTTAGTGTAATTGCCTGGTCCCGCTCCACCAACGTATAACCAGTTTCCTTGGGATGATGAAAATGCTTGTTTCACCGGTTGTGCAGCCGCTGGGTAAAAACAGACTCCAAGGAACATAATAATAATTCCAAGGATGAAGATTTTTTTCAAAGAATCATATTGTATTTTCATTGTATCCTCCTTTCAGATATGGTTCTGATGCAGGGTGTTGGTCATAAGTCACCCAGGGGAATTTAAAGAAAATCGGGTATCTGAGGAGGCTCCATGTACCGATGATCGGGTATGGTGTTTTTTGGGATTTATCCCAGAAATTCTCATCGAATCGGGGGATTTTGTCTGAAAGAGCTGAGAATGGATAGATTGACCATTGATAGGTGGCTGTTTGCTCGTTCTGCTGAAACGTGTTCCTCTTTACGGAGGTAAAAGAGCAAATATGAAACGAGAGGCCATGGGTATTGCGGTGGAGGAGATTTCCTTCAACACTCACGTTGATGGAGTACTCGATAATTATTCCTTGGGTTGAATCGGTGATGAGATTATTTTTTATGGTAACGTTTTTTGGATTGACACCTGAAAAAACTTCCTCTACAAGGCTCAATCCAGCGGTTGAGGAATTGGAAATCTCATTGCGTGTTATAGAATAATCTTGTGAACCAGCCAGAAAGACTGCAACATTATTGTCGCTGAGATGATTTTCATCGATAATAAAATACATATTTACTCCGGGGAGTGCATTCATCATGTCGGTGATACCTCGTTGGGTATTGGTAATTGTGTTTTTAGTGATTCGAAGGTAAGCATATGAGAGGAGAATACCGCCGACCCATGAGGAGATGTTGTTCTGTGAGATGGTGCAATAAACACAGTCAAGGAGGCGTATGGCAACATATCCGGTTTTTGTGGAAGGGGTTTTGGGGAACGTGTTGTTGACGATATTGATATTTTGTCCGTTTTGGATAGTGACCCCATATTCTCCGGTATGGATCTTCGTTCCATAGAGGGTACAGTTCCTGGTGTGATTGAACCGGACGACGGAAGAACCCATGGAACAATTGAAAATTGTAAAACCACCGATGAACACATCGGTTCCGACGCAAGTGATGATGTCGTTGCTTGCATTCTGTCCATCAACGATGGTGCTCAGAGGATTAGCACCTTGGAGTTGGATGCTGGTGTTGATGACAAGGTGTTCTCTATAGGAACCGGGGAAAACGTAGACGGTGTCCCCATCGCTGGTGTTGTCTATCGCATCTTGTATCTTTGTGTAATTATTCGGACCAGCACCACCGACGTAGAACCATTGACCTTTTGATGTTAAAACGAAATCATAGGTGGTGTTCTCCCAAATCGGAAGATTCACCGATGCCGTGTTGTATCCTTGTTTTGAGCAGGTAGCGTTCTTGGTGCAGTTGCAGAGAGGAATGTTTGTGATATGATAAAAACCAGAAGCGTCACTATAGCTTTCTTGATAGGTCTCATGGTAGGACACTCGTACTGTCGCTCCTATGATAGGATTCATCAAGGGATCTCGTACAAACCCTGATAACGTCCCAGGTTCTTCCTGCAGAGGTGCTGCATTCCTCTGATGTGTAGCATTCTGTTGTTGTGCAAACGTTGGAACGCTGGATGGAACACCTGTCAGACCAATGAGTACGATGATGATTCCAACAACTTTTATTGTTCGTTTCATTTTTTTCCTTATTCTGTAGATTTTATTCAATACTCACCAGAGCAGAGGATCCAATGAAGAAGAATGTTCCATCACGCAGGTTCAATTTGATCCCAACAAACCCCATTGCTCCTGGATAAAACACGTATGAGTCTGAATTGTATGGCGCCATTAAGAGAAGTCTTCCGAAAAATGTGCCGTTCCAGGATTTCTTACCGAGCAATCCAAGGGATGTTATCCATCCTTGCGCAGGATCATATCGATATGGTGGCGGGATGGATGAACTATGGCTATGACCAAGAGTGATCAACCCTGTCCCGATGAGTCGTTTTGCGTTTATTGTATAGACGGTGTTTTGTAGTGATTTGATGAACGTGAGGGTCGCGTTGAGGAGGACGGGATCGTAGTCATTACGACGTGCAAGAACGGTGGAATAATAAAGTATCCAGCACAACCCTGAGCATCCTCTCTCCAGGAAACCAAAAAACCGTGTGTTCATTGTTGTCTGCCCTGCGATGAGACAGAAGGCGTTGGTTCGATTGAGGAAATCAGATATCCTGGAAGCGCTCCTCACCATTGTTGGATGTTGAACGTCCTTGGTGGTCACAACCATGAGGTTGTTGATTTGCTCGATGCTTGTTTCTCTTGGTAATAGCATATACTTGTTTAACTGTCGGACTGCTTCTTTGAAGATAGGAACTGCTGCTTCTCTTGTTGTTGTTTGATTTAATTGGGATCTGAACTGGATAAGATACTGTTCTAGGTCTCTGTATTGGTCTGTGGAGAGTCGCACAGTGATGTCCTTGACTCCATGATAATCATACACCTGAGTGATGATTTGTATTCCCTGGTCGGAATCAATCGCTGTCACATCACAACGAGAAACACAGGGTGTTATGGAGACGCCGATGATGAAGAGGATGACTCCCATCGCTACTGATTTGGAAATTGTATTTGTTCTCTTTAATCGATGATGTCGATCCATCGATCCACCCACCCGACCCAGACAACAAAGAAGATGAAGGAATCCGAGTTGTCTTCTGAATTGGAGTCTTTTGTGTCTATCCGAGCATGAACTTTATAGATCGCAAAAATACCATTTTGAATAGGACAACCAAATGATATGGTTTTACTATGTCCTGTTCGTGGGTCCATTGAATTCTCAGTCCATTCTGTCTGTTGCATCTCCTCAGGTTCTCTGTCAAAGTTAAAAAATCCGATCGTACAGAGTTTGATGATACTACAGGTCACATTGCAGGTGTTGGATTCGTTTTGTCCCGTGTTCCAGATTGTGACTAAAAACGAGGCTTTAACACCTTCTCCGTAGCTACGTGGTGAGACATGTCGGTCGGCATCAATATCGAGATTCAGGTTGAATGATTCCTCCCCCCGGCTGCTCGCCTGTTGGGCCTCTCTGAGAGTGCTTCCTATGGTGAATGGTATTCCATTGGTAAATACCAGCCCCAGGATAAAAATCAGTAAGAGTAGTTTTCTCATCAATATCGTTCCTCCTTACCGTTTTATAAATCGTCACTTGTATTTAAATATATGGTCATCTTGGTGTAAAAGAACCGCGTTTTGTATCAATATATTCGATTCGGTCTTTCTTTTTATCACCCTGTTGTCATCTTCTTCATCATCTTTTTCATCAAGGGAATGGAGGTTTGTTCTAAGGGGGTCGTCAACCTTAATAAAGAACCAGGAGATGGGGGTAAAGGGAGTGTTATGGATCATCTTTTCAATGCGAAAATGGAAACCTTGCAACGCAAAAAAATCCAGGAGTTACAGTTAGAGCGGTTACAGAAAACGGTGCATCTAGTGTACGAAACGGTTCCGCATTATCAGAAAAAGTTCAAGGAGCTTGGCGTGAAACCATCGGACATTAAGACGCTGGCGGATATCAGGAAGCTGCCGTTCACCACGAAGGATGATCTGCGGAAGAACGCTCCGTTTGGGATGATGACGACCTCGTTGGAAAATTGTATCGAACTGCATGCATCCTCCGGGACGACCGGGGTGCCAGTCACCGCGTGTTACACCCGGAATGATTTAGAGGTCTGGTCTGAGGTGATGGCTCGGTGCTTGTCCATGTCTGGACTAACCAAAAAAGACATTTTTCAAAATCCTATCCCGTATGGGACGTTCACCGGTGGGTTTGGGTTTCATTACGGGGCGCAGAAGGTTGGTGCCTTAGTGATTCCCTCTGGGAAAGGTCAGTCGGAGCGTCAGATCAAGCTAATGGAGTATTATGGGACGACGTTCATCTCCGGGGTCGCCTCGTATGCGATGCATCTGGGGCAGGTCGCTTTGGAGATGGGTCTTGATCCAAAGCGGTTGAAGGTGCGTAACGGGTTGTTTGGCGCGGAGATGTTCACCCCTGGTCTGAAGAAACGGATTATGGAGGTATGGGACATGGATGTGCATGATATCTATGGGCTGACGGAGATGTGTGGCCCGGGGGTGTCCACGGACTGTGACCAGCATGATGGGTTGCATCTCTGGGAGGATCATTTCCTGGTGGAATGCGTCGATCCGTTGACACTCGAGCCAGTGGGTCCTGAGGAGGAAGGAGAGATGGTGCTTACGACGCTGACAAAGGAAGGGATGCCGTTGTTGCGGTACCGGACCAGGGATATAGCAAAACTGTATGATGCTGAGGTGTGCACCTGTGGCCGGACGCATGTGCGTCATTCCATGATCAAGGGTCGGTCTGATGATATGGTGATCATCCGGGGGACGAACATCTACCCTGGTCAGATCGAGTCGGTGTTGATGAACAATCCGTTGGTGGGAGGAAACTGGCGGATGGTGCTGACCACGGAGCATGATATGGATATGCTGACGGTAGAGGTAGAGACCAAGCAGCGGGTCAGCATTACAGACATGGAGCAGCTCGCGGCACGATTGAAGGTCGATATCCAGTCGGTGATCGTGTTCACCCCGCGGGTGGATGTGTTGCCACCAAATACCATCCTCGAAACTGGTTTAAAGGCAAAACGGGTTATTGATAACCGCAAGAAGGAGTGACCATGAACGCAGCGGTGAAAAAACTCATCAAAGGAAGGACGGGTGCACTTGCGGAAAACGAGGTAAAAGACCTCTTGCAGGCATATGGGATTCCAACGACGAAGTATCAGGTCGTCCGCAAGGAAAAAGACCTTGAGGCTCTTTCAGTGAGGTTCCCGGTGGCGTTGAAGGTCTGTTCATCGAAGATCCTGCATAAGACCGATGTAGGGGGTGTGCGGTTGAACATTCAGAATCTTTTGGAACTGAAAAAGGTGTTTCAGGAGTTCCGTCAAAAGTTCCCCACAGAGGATCTCCTTGTCGATCAGATGGAGGAGAAAGGCGTGGAGATGATCATCGGATTAGTACAGGATCCGACGTTTGGGTTATCCATCATGTGTGGGATCGGGGGGATCTTCACGGAGTTGTACAAGGACGTATCGTTCCGTGTCGTGGAAATCGATCGGTATGATGCGGTGCAGATGATCGAGGAGCTTGCAGGCAAGAAACTCCTGGAGGGTTTCCGGGGGATGAAAGCAAACAAGCAGCTGGTGATTGATTTATTGTTGCATGTCTCAAAACTAGGTGAAGAACTGATCGATCACGTGGATCAGATGGATTTAAATCCGGTGTTTGTGTATGAAGACCGCGTCTGTGTCGTGGACGCAAAACTTATCTTAAAATAAAAAGGGGTATGGAGCAGGATGACCATGAAAGCATCATCGAAGAAGGATTATGCGGTAAAGGATATCAGCTTAGCAAGTCTGGGTCGTAGGGAAATCGAGATAGCGGAAAAAGAAATGCCGGGGCTTATGGCTGTCCGTGAGAAGTACTCATCAAGTAAGCCATTGAAGGGTGCGCGGATCACGGGGAGTCTGCATATGACGGTGCAGACCGCGGTGCTCATTCAGACATTACGAGAGCTTGGTGCGCAGGTCCGCTGGGCGAGTTGTAATATCTTCTCAACGCAGGATCATGCGGCAGCAGCGATCGCCAAGGCGGGGGTTCCTGTGTTTGCTTGGAAAGGGGAGAGTCTGGCGGAGTACTGGTGGTGTACGCAGAAAGCCTTGGATTTCGGTGGCGGGAAAGGCCCGACGTTGATCGTGGATGACGGAGGGGATGCGACCCTGATGGTGCATAAGGGTGTCGAGGGGGAGAAGAACCCTTCGCTGCTGAAAAAGGAGTACTCAGGGGAAGGCAAGGATTTTGAGGAACTCATGGTACTACTCAAGCAGATTCATGCGAAGCATCCGACGTACTGGTCCCGACTGGTCAAGGAGATTCGGGGGGTGTCTGAGGAGACGACGACCGGAGTGCATCGGCTGTATCAGATGCTGGAGGCCAAGAAATTATTGTTCCCAGCGTTTAATGTGAATGATTCGGTGACGAAATCAAAATTTGATAACCATTACGGATGTCGGGAGAGTCTCGCCGATGGCATCAAAAGAGCAACAGATGTGATGATCGCGGGAAAAACCGTCGTGGTCTGCGGGTATGGGGATGTCGGGAAAGGTTGTTGTCAGTCGATGCGAGGGTTCGGTGCCCGGGTGATTGTCACGGAGATCGACCCGATCTGTGCGTTGCAGGCGGTCATGGAAGGCTATGAGGTCAAGACCGTGGAGGATTGTCTCTCTGAGGGGAACATCTATGTGACTGCGACCGGGTGTAAGGATGTCATCACTGTGGAGCATATGAAGCGGATGCTGGATCAGGCGATCGTCTGCAACATCGGTCATTTTGATCACGAAATCCAGGTCGGCAAGTTAGAACTGCTCAAGGGTGTGAAGAAAATCACTATCAAACCGCAGGTGGACAAATACGTGTTCCCTGATGGTCATGAGATCTTCATCCTGGCGGAGGGTCGGCTGGTGAACCTGGGTTGTGCCCATGGTCATCCGAGTTTCGTGATGAGCAATTCGTTCACGAATCAGGTGCTGGCACAGATTGCACTATGGAAGAAGCATCATAAGGTCGGGGTGTATATGCTGCCGAAGATCCTTGATGAGGAGGTCGCGCGGTTGCATCTGGGGAAACTGGGGGTGCGATTAACGAAGCTTTCAGAGGAACAGGCAGAATATATTGGTGTGAAGGTGAACGGTCCGTATAAGGCGGAGCACTATCGTTATTAATATTTTTTTTTCTCTTCCAGAGATGTTTTTTAAAAAAAGAGGAGGGTGAAAGAAGGGAACGGGGGGAAAGGATTAGCAATACAGCATTTTCCTTCTTTCGATTTTTATCCATGCGTCGGATAACTCATCTTCCCGATAATCGTCGATGACGTTACACATACATATTATTATACCTTTAATAGTATTTAATATTGTCGATTTGTATATCGACAATTGACGAAGATACGTGTGTTTTGGACACATACCTTAATGAAATCCAAGTGTATTTGCCGCCACGACTATGATCACCCTCATCGGAACCGGACATATCTTCGACCTCTCCGCAGCACTCCTCTCCATTTTCGACGAAAAAGAACCAGAGGTCATCGGCGTCGAACTCGACCCCCAACGCTACCAAGCAATCCTCCTTAGAAACACCGATCCCGCCTCCTATCACAACGCAAAAAAGAACCTCCCCTTCATCTACCGCATGATGGCACAATTCCAGGAAAACATGGCAGAATCCTACGGCGTCAACGCAGGTGACGAGATGCTCACCGCAATCAACTACGCCCAATCCCATGTGCTCCCCGTCGCCTTCATCGACACCAACGCCCAGCAGCTCTTCACCCACATGTGGAACACCATGCCGTTCATCGAAAAACTCCGCCTCATGTTCTCCGGCATCGCCGGGTTGTTCGTCAGCAAGAAACGCGTCGAAGAAGAAATGAAAAACTATCAACAACACTACGATTCCTACCTTGAGGAGATCGGAAAGAAATTCCCAACCATCAAAAAAACCTTAATTGACGATCGCAACGAGTTTATGGCACAACGGATCATCGAACTGCACGGAAAACATCAGAAGATCATCGTCTGCATCGGAGATGGGCACGTCCAGGGTATCTCAAAGATCCTAGCCGAAAAACAGATCCCGTTTGACACGATCAGGTTACAGCAACTACAGAACTGGAAAAAAA
>Ga0113563_10000637_pt1 | contig 17556 bp, 14 predicted proteins | sample Mud3Dept3metaG_FD_80117 | JGI IMG/M metagenome (GOLD analysis project Ga0113563, IMG submission 80117) | Freshwater wetland microbial communities from Ohio, USA, analyzing the effect of biotic and abiotic controls - Mud 3 Core 4 Depth 3... | ecosystem: Environmental > Aquatic > Freshwater >...
CGCGGGGTTCGCGAAACCACAAGGCCGTGATATTTCCATGGGACCAGGCGGAGGCCGCAGGCCTTCCGCCTCTCTTTGCGGAAAGCCGTTTAGGATCGCCGAGGAAAGTTATGGTCCCAACCGGTGCTTTGGCGAATCGCGCCGCCGCCCCCACGCCCCGTCCAAGCTTTCGCCTCAAAAACAAATGCCAAAAGTGATAGGAGGAAAGCCAAAAAAAATATTGACCCCAAAGGAATTTTGTGTGATATATGGTCCTATGCGGGAACGGCCTGATCATTTCGCAAGCGCGTTTATATATTCAGAGGAATTTTCGAAGTTCGAGTACAGTTCAAGCCACCCCTTCAAACCCATCCGGGCCAAATTGACCCTGGACTTGTGCCGCCGGTACGGCTTGGTGGACTGGCCCTGGATTCGCATCCTTCCCCCTCAGGCCACCGATATTCGGACGCTCGCTGAATTTCACGATGAAACCTATTTGAAGGTTTTAAAGGCCATCGACTGCGACGAAACGGCCCGCGAACTCTGGCCCGACCTGCGGTCGAAGGAGGATCTAAAAGGCGACCCCCGGCTGCTGAAATACGGCCTGGGAACGGAGGACAATCCGGTCTTTTCCGGGGTTCTCGATTTTTCCCTGCTGACGGCGGGGGCGACTCTATTAGGGGCGAAGAAGATCGCCGACGGCGAAATCCAGGTGGCCTTCAACCCGGTCGGAGGTTTTCACCACGCCGCCCGGGACCACGCCGAAGGGTTCTGCTATGTGAACGACATCGCCGTCGCCGTTATCCAGCTCCTGAAGAAGGGGCTGCGCGTGGCCTTCGTGGATATCGACGCCCACCATGGAAACGGAGTCCAGGATGCCTTTTATGCAGACGACCGGGTCCTGGTGATTTCGTTTCACCAAAACGGCAGGGATATTTATCCCTGGTCCGGCTTTGAGAACGAAATCGGGGAAGGGCGGGGCAAAGGATTTACGGTCAATGTCCCCCTTCCCGCAGGGACGGACGACGAAATCTTCGAGCGGGCCTTTCAGGAAATCGTCCCTCCGCTTTTGGGCGCCTTCAAACCGGACCTCGTGATCGGGGAGCTCGGGGCGGATACGCACGTGGCGGACCCTCTCAGCGACCTGAACCTCACCAACCTCGGATACAGCCGGACCGTGGAAAAGCTGGCGGAGATTTCTCCCCGCCTCTTGGCCCTGGGGGGGGGCGGCTATGACCTCTACAAGACCGCCCGCAACTGGACGCTGGCCTGGGCGGTTTTGAACGGCCTGGAACCGCACGATGAATTTGCCGGGGTCGTCGGCGGAATGATGTTCGGCCCCGAGGCCGATGCCGGGGAGATTTACGACAAGAAATTCGTGACCGGCGGCCGGACGAAGGAGTTGGTCCGGCAGGAAGTCGACCGCGTAGTCGCGTCAATCAAGACTGCGGTTTTCCCCCTCCACAAAATCTGAAACTCCCCTCTGCTTGAAAGCGCCCCCGGGCAGATTCGGGTTTATATCCATTCTAATGACAATGGCCCGGGCCACTGCCGTTTTCCCGGAGAGCCTTCCCCGCCCCTTCCGGAAGCAAAAAAATCAGGCCGCTGGAGAGGGCCGTGAGGATCCCCAGGAGGCCGATCCCGAAGCGGAAACTGAGCAGGTCCCCCGAAAGACCAAGGAGATAGGGGCCCAGGCCGATCCCGAAAATGACCCCGAAGGTTACAATCAAACCCGTAGCCTGCCCCCGCAGTTCCCGTTCGAAGATCCGGGAAAGCAGAACCAGGGCAACCGGGAAAAATCCCACCGCGATGCTCGCCTGGAGGAAAAGGATGACTTTCAGCCACTGCAAATCCCGGTAAACCAGGGACAGGGTGAGGATCCCGGTGAGGAGGAGGATAAAGAAAATCATTTTCCGCAGGCTGAGACGGTCCACAAAAAATCCGGCTGCCACCGCCACCCCAATCCCTCCGAGCCTCGAGAAGCCGAAAATCGCCTGGGCGGATTCGAGGTGGATGTGGAGTTCTTTCGTGAGATAAAGGGGAAAAATGAAGTAGAGCCCCATATTGGAGGAGGCGGCGAAGAGCCAGACCACCCCCATGATCCATAGCGACCTTCTTTTCACAAGGCTCAGCAGGGGATTGCGCCCGTGCTTGCGGATTTTCACTTCCGGGCCGAGGAAAAGAAAGACAATCCCGCAGACCAGGGTCACGGCGCCGAGGAGACCGAAAATCCCCCGCCAGGGGAGGAACAAAAGGCCCCCCAGGCAGATAAAGGGGGAAGCGAAAATGCTGAAGGAGGCGGCGGAATCATGGATGGCGATGGTCCGGCCCCAGGTCTTTTCGTGATAGTAGGCGGTGAGCAAAGGGATACTCGAAGGCAGGTAGATCCCCGCAGCCATTCCGAGAAGAAAGGAAAGCACCCGCAGCGGAGGAAAAGCAGTGACGAAGGGGATAGAGAGAAAGACCAAGGCGGAACCGATCAGGCAGAAGGAGATGAATTTTTTGTAGCCGATCCGCCCCCCGAGGATTCCCGCAGCCAGGAGCGAAATGCTGTACCCTATGGACATGAAGGCAAAGAGGCTTCCGGCCGTGGCGTGATTGATGGAAAATTCGTCCTCGATGAGGGGCAGAACCGGCGAGAAAATCGCCCGGGTCGTAAAACTTAGGAACCAGAGAAACCACATGAAAAGGAGAAAAAAAAGGGCGCGGCCTTTCAAATTTTCGAACGGGATCATGATGTTTTCGCTTCCGGCTTTGTTTTCGGCATCTTGTCCGGCCCCCTTCTCGGGAAAGAGGGCTGCGGAGACCACAATGATTCCGATCAAGAATCGAAATAAATCAAACGATGATTTACTAAAAGAATTCAAAGCCATTCGTGCGCCTGGCTAATGAAAAGATATCTTGTTTTCCCCTGAAATTCCAATTTTATTTTTGCGAAGAAGAAATGCCGGCGACGTTCAGTCTGAAAGGGTGGTATTAAGAGAATTAAAGATATTAAGAATTTTTATGACAAAGGAACAGAAAACACTCTAAATACGCGAAGGATTTAATCTTTTCCCTTTGTTCTTTTTTGGAGTATAATAGCCCAGGTTTGCAGGGTCCAAGCCCCGAACGAAGCTGATTCGGACCGGGGTAGGAGGGGAGCGATGACGAGCCGAATCATCCATTTTCTTCTGGAAAAGGGTTTTTTCAGCAAGGAAGATTTAGAGCGGATTTTCCCTTTAGGCCACCCTCCCGGGGATATTTCCCCGGAGGAGCATCTCTTCAAAACCGGGCTCATGACCCGGGAGGATTTCAAAAAAGCGGCGGAGGAATTTTATGAAGTCCCCGCGGCTACCGCCGACGATTTTCCAAGGGAACCCATGCTCTTCAACCACCTGTCCGTTCAGTTTATGAAGGAATCACGATTTATTCCCGCCAGTTTGGAAAGCAATGTCCTCACCGTGATCATGAGCGATCCGGCGGATTTTTATGCCCGGGACGCGATCCGCCTGGCGACGAACCATGAAGTGCGGGTCCTGCTCGGAAACGAGGAGGAGATCCTGGCGGCGGTCGAGCGTTCTTACGGGTCCGGGTCCACCTCCATGGAAAAGATCATCGAGGACATGGAAAGCATCCCTGAATACAAGGCCACGGACGAAGAAAACGTGGATCACCTCCGCGACATGGCGTCGGAAGGCCCGGTCATCCGCCTCGTGAATCTAATTATCACCCGGGCTATCGAGCGCCGGGCCAGCGACATCCACTTTGAACCTTTCGAGGATCACTTCCGGGTTCGCTACCGGATCGACGGAGTCCTGCACGACGTGGAATCTCCGCCCAAACGCCTTCAGGCGGCCATTATTTCACGCATCAAGATCATGGCCAAGCTGAATATCGCCGAGAGGCGGCTGCCCCAGGACGGAAGAATCATGCTCCGGGTCAAGGGCAAGGAGATCGATTTCCGGGTCTCCAGCGTGCCCACAATCCACGGCGAATCCATGGTGCTCCGGATCCTGGACAAGAGCAGCATTGTCCTGGACATCGAGAGGCTGGGGTTCCTGGAAGATACCATCCGGGGGATGCGGGAAGTCATCAACTACCCTCACGGCATCGTCCTGGTCACCGGGCCGACCGGGAGCGGAAAAACGACCACCCTGTACTGCGCCCTGCAGGAGATCAATTCTCCGGAAAAAAAGATCATCACCGTGGAAGACCCGGTGGAGTACCAGCTGCCGGGGGTCAATCAGATCCAGGTCAAGCCGGCGATCGGCCTCACCTTTGCCAATTCCCTCCGTTCCATTGTCCGCCAGGACCCGGATGTCATTCTGATCGGGGAGATCCGGGATGCAGAAACAGCGGAGATTGCGATCCATTCCGCCTTGACCGGGCACCTCGTTCTGAGCACCCTGCACACCAACGACGCCCCCAGCGCGGTGACCCGGCTTCTGGACATGGGGATGGAAGACTTTCTTCTATCTTCCACTTTGATCGGCATTCTGGCCCAGCGCCTGGTGCGGGTGGCTTGCCCTTTCTGCCAGACTCCCTACAGCCCCGACCCCTCGGTTTTGCGGGAGATGCATCTGGATGGCCAGACCCTCGAAGGGATGCAGATCACCGAAGTGAAAGGGTGCGACAAATGCTCCAATACGGGCTACTGGGGCCGGTCGGGAATTTTCGAGTTCCTCCGGGTGACGGATGAAATTCAGCGGCTAATCCTGGACAAAAGAGACGCCAACGTCATCAAAGAAGCGGCGCGGAAAAGCGGGATGCGCACCCTGCGCGAGGACGGTTGGCTGAAGGTGAAGAGAGGGATTACCACGGTTTCGGAAGTCCTCCGGGTGACCCAGGAAGAGGAAATCCTGTAAGAGCAGGATTCAAGGGGTCCGAGGGGCCAAAGATTTATGTGATTCAAAAAGAACCGTACCCTAACCACGGACACTTTTTTTATGGCCGAATTTACTTACAAAGCGACGACGATCTCGGGCCAGAAGGTCGAGGGTTCGATGGAAGGCAAGGACGAAGCGGCGGTGGTGCAGAGCCTCCATCAGCTCGGCTATATCCCCATCCGGATCCTTCCGGCCCGGGAGAAAGGGGAGGGGTCCCGGCTGTTGGACTTCCTGCCCCGAAGGGTGGGGATCAAACACCTCCTCGTCTTTACTCAGGAGCTCGCCACCCTTGTCTCCGCCGGATTGCCTCTGGACCGGAGCCTGAGTATCCTGCGCACGCTCACGGAAAACCGCAAGCTCAGGGAGGTCATCCGTGATATTCTGTCCCGGATCGAAGGCGGAAGTTCTCTGGCTGAGGCCCTCTCCCAGCATCCGCGGGTTTTTTCCCGGCTTTACATAAACATGATCAAGGCCGGGGAATCGGGCGGGTTCTTGGAAGTCATTCTTTCCCGGCTGGCCAAGTACCTGCAGTCCATGAAGGAAACAAGAGACTACCTGGTCACGGTCCTGATTTACCCGGTGATCCTGACCCTGATCACGGGCGCCTCCATCACCATTCTGATCGCCTTCGTCATCCCTCGGTTTGCCAAGATCTTTGCCGACATGGGACAGGCCATTCCGCTTCCGACCCAGATCGTTCTGGCCTTGAGCCAGGGGTTCCGGGAATACTGGTGGGCCGGGGCCGGCCTCGCCGCCCTTCTTTATTTGGGAATCCGGGGGTACAAGCGGGAAGAAGGTCGGCGATACCGCTGGGACCAGTTCAAATTAGGCTGGATTGGCATCGGGAGCCTGATCCGCAAGGTCGAGGTGGCCCGCTTTGCCCGGACCCTGGGGACCCTCCTGCAGAGCGGGGTGCCCATCCTGCCGGCCCTGAATTTGGTGAAGGATATCTCCCAGAACCTGGCGGTCTCGCAGGCCATCGGCTATGTTCACGACCGTCTCCGGGAGGGTAAAAGCGGATCCAAATCGCTGGAGGAAACCGGCGTCTTCCCTCCCCTCGCCGTGCAGATGATCGGCGTGGGAGAGGAGACCGGAAAACTGGAGGAGATGCTGATCCGGGTCGCCGAGTCCTACGAAGAAAACGTGCAGAACACGATCAAGCGGCTGGTCTCTTTTCTCGAACCGATCATCATCGTGGTGATGGGCCTTGTGGTCGGGTTCATTGTCCTGTCCATCCTGCTGGCGATCATCAGCATCAACGAAATTCCGTTTTAGGAAGCGGGGAGAAAAAGCATGAAAAAAAACCTTCGACGAAATCACCGCGGGTTCACCTTGATGGAACTCCTGGTGGTCATCATCATCATCGGGGTCCTTGCCGCCCTTGTGGGCCCCAAATTTTTCGGGCGGGTCGATGAAGCGAAGCAAAAAGCGGCGAAGGCGCAGATCGAACTCTTTGGAACCGCACTGGACGGGCTGCGCCTCGATGCCGGCCGTTACCCGACGACCGAAGAAGGGTTAAAAGCCCTTCGCGAAAAGCCGACAGGTATGGACAACTGGAAAGGGCCGTACCTCCCCAAGGAAATTCCCGCAGACCCCTGGGGAAACCCGTACGTATATAAATCTCCCGGCGACCACGGGGATTACGACCTTGTCTCCTATGGAAAGGATAAAGCGGAAGGAGGGGAGGGGGAGAACCGGGATATCGTCAGCTGGAAAGATTGATGGGTTCGTAAGAAGTCCATCTGTCCCGCTCGGAGCGGGATTGCCCGCCTGGTCCCGCCTATGGCGGGAGAGCTTTTTACGAAACCATCGTTCCGGTGACTTTTACGGGGTCATCAAGATTGATCGTTTTGAAAAAGGCCCGTCCGCAAACGAAGCCGTCGCTTCGCTCGCTTTTGTGCCGGGGATCGGAAGAGGAATGAAAGGGAAGAAAGGATTTACCCTGATCGAGCTCATGGTGGTCCTGATCGTCCTGAGCCTGGGGATGGTTCTGCTTTACCCCTCTTTCGGGCGAATGTCGCAAAACGTGGAACTGAAGGCGGCGGTGAAAAAAATCGCCTCGATTCTCCGCTACTACCGCAGCGAGGCGGTGCAAAAGGGACTCGTTATCCAGGTCGTTTTTGACGGGGAAACCCGGGAAATCCGGGTCCGACCGGTGGAAGCGGACCGCAATCAGGGGGGCGGTGAAAAAAGCGACGAAAGCGCCACGGGGAATAAAGAACGATACCTCCTGCCGGAAGGAATTCTGGTGAAGGATATGAAGATCCCGGCTTCCCGGTATCCCTCGGACCTTCCGGTCATCGAATTCTACCCCAACGGCGGCTCCAACGGCGGTTCTTTTGTCCTCGAGCGGGAAAACTCTAAAGCATATCGAATCCGGGTGAATTTCCTGACCGGCGTGGTGGAGATCAAAGAGAGCTGAGGAATGATCGGAAGACGGGGGGAAAAAGGATTTACACTCGTCGAAATAGTGGTGGCCATGGCCATCCTCGGGATCAGCCTGGTCCTGGTGATTGAACTTTTTTCCGGGGGGCTGCGTCTGGGGAGGGCCTCCGAGGAATATACGGTAGCCAGCCATCTGGCGCGTCAGAAGGCGGAAGAAATCTTCCTGAGCCGGGAGATCGGCGAGGGGACTGAGGAAGGAGAATTCGAGGGCACGTCTTACCGGTGGCAGGTGGAGGTGAAAAAAGTCGACCTGCTGCCGGTAACCCTGGAAACGGACTATCGGCCGCCGATGGATCTCTATCAAATCCAGGTGAAGATCATCTGGAATTCGGGGAGCAAAGAGCGAAGCACCCGGATCGAAACGTATAAGGCCGTAAAACCCGAAACCGATGAAACCAAGACCACCTGAGCCGTTTTGGAAAAATTCAAGAAACCAAGGATTCACCCTGGTCGAGGTGATCGTCACCATGACGATCCTCGGATTCCTGCTCCTGGTGATCTACGGGGTTTTTTCCATGGGAAGGTCCGCCTGGGAAAGAGGAGATCTCCTCCGGGAGAAATTTCAAAAATCCCGGATTCTCTCCCAGCTGATCTCCCGGCAAATCAAATCGGCGGTTCCCTACAAGGTCAAGACTGAGAAAGCCGAGGGGGATTACCTTGCCTTTGAAGGCACGGCCCGGACGCTCAAGTTCGTTTCCGCCCTTTCCCTGAGAACCGCCAAGCCGGAAGGGTTGGTTTACGCCGTTTATGAATACCAGGAGGAGGGAGCGGAAGGAGGCAGACTCGTGGTCTATGAGCAGCGGGCGCTGACCAGGAATTTTATGGAAGAGAAGCCCAAAGAGGAGTCGGCCATCCCTCTTTTAGAAGAGGTTTCCTCGGTTCGCTTCGAATACTACCGCGAAGAGGATCCGAACCAGAACCGCGAGGCGGCCTGGGTGGAAGAGTGGAACGCCAAGGAGGAAAAACAGCTTCCCCGGGCTCTGCGCATCACTATCACCCCCCGAAAAGGCCAGGAGGGAAAGGAGGAACTGCCCTTCTCCATTTTTGCCGGCCTTCCCTCCAACCAGTTTGAGGAAATCCGGATTGGGCCGCTGCGGCGGGCCGTTCCGCAGACTCCTCCAAAAACGGGGTGAGAAACGAAGGGCAGGGGGCCGGGGGCAGGGAGCAGAAAGCAGAAAGCAGAAAGCAGAAAGCAGAAAGCAGAAAAAAACCTCACTGAAAATTGAAAATGCAAAATATACCAAATGAAAAAAATAGGATCCTGGCAAATCCAAAAAATATCCGGGGAAATCAACGCGGGGTCGCCCTAATCATGGTTCTATGGGTGCTCATGATCCTCTCGGTGGTTGTTTTGGAATTCAGCTACGGGATGAAGACCGAGGCCCGAATCACCAGGAATTTTCAGGAAGAGGTTCAGCTTTACGCCATGGCCGAGGGGGGGATTCAGCGGGCGGTGGTTGAACTCGTTTATAAACATGACGCCCGGGTTCAGCAGAAGCGAAAGGCCCTTAAGGACGAAGGATTAGCCCCGGAGCAACAGGAGTGGGTGACGGACGGGCGGGAGTACGCGCTCCCTTTTGACGCCGGAGACTGCGCAATTCGGATTACCGGAGAAGGCGGGAAGGTAAATATCAATTCGGTCTCGGAGCCGCTGCTCAGAAAAATCATCGGTAATCTGGGACTCGAAGGGGAGGCACGGGACGTGGTCGTGGATTCCATCCTTGATTGGCGGGACCCGGATGATTTCTATCGGTTGAACGGCGCGGAAAACGATTATTATCGCTCCCTGAAAGAGCCCTATGACTGCAAGAACGGGAACCTCGATTCCATCGAAGAGCTCCTCCTCATCCGGGGGGTGACGCCCGATTTGTTTTATGGTAAAAAGCCAGAAAAGACAGAGGAAGGGGATTCCCCTGCCGAATCGGCGGGGCTGAAAGGTGTTTTTTCGATTTACGCCGCGGGGGAACAAATCGACCTCAACAGCGCCGCCTTTCCGGTCCTGAGGGTGGTCCTGGGAATTCCTCCGGGAGCGGCCAGGCAGGTCATCAAGGCCCGCGAGGAGAAGGCCTTCGAGAGCCAGCAGGACCTCCTGCAGCGCGTCCCGGAACTGGCCCCCATCCTGGGGGAAATCGGCCGGAACATTGTTTACCGGTCCGCCAATCCCTATTACACGGTGGAAACGAAGGCGCGGAAAAAAACCGGAGATGGAGGGAGAAGCCTTCAGACCGTCTTAAAAATTGATTCGCGGGAGAAGGAGGGGTACAAGATTGTGCAATGGGTGGACGCGGCCTATTGACCCCCTTTTATCGGCTACTCGATTTTCGGACAAACCGGGAATTCATTACCTGATACAAAAATTAGCCATTACGGGCGGTTAGGTAGATCGCGAAGAACGCGGAAAGAGGGGGTGGGAAGCGCGGTCGGCTTCATTACTCTATCAGTGGAGTGAAATTAGCTATCATTTTTTAAAAAAAGATTGAATTTCAACAAAAATTACCCTAATAATTCAGGCATAACCTTTGCTACAGGCTAACTATGGCCCTTTTTAATTCCAATTTAGGGATCGATTTCCGGCAGAATCACCTGATCCTCACCTTTTTACGGAAAACCCTGAACCGGGTTCGGCTCGTGGATTACCGCATCTACCCTCTTTGGTCGGAAGGGCAAAAGGAGGTGCAACAGGCGCAGTGGATCAGTCTGATCACCTCTTTCATATCCAAGCACCAGGTCAATAAAGAGCGGGTGGCTGTTTCCATTCCCCGGGAAAAGGCGGTCGTCCGCTTCCTCCGCCTCCCGGCGGCCACAAAGGAAAATCTTCGCCAGGTTCTCGAGTACGAGGCCCCCAAGTACACGCCTTTTGACAAAGACGAAGTCTATTTCGACTACCAGGTCCTGAAAGAGGAAAAGGACTGGATTCACTTGATCGCGGTTTTCGTCCGCAAGACCGAGCTGGAAGCCTACTTGACGCTCTTGCGCCGGATCGGTATCCGCCCCGATTATGTCCAGATTCCTTCGACGGCGGCGCTCAATCTATTCTTCTACCACGAAGGGGAAAAAGCCTCGGAGAATGCGGTTCTCCTGGATCTGAGCAACCCCTACTGCGAAATGAACCTGATTCAAGGGAGGGATTGGAAAGAGAGTTTTCACCTCGCCCTGCCGGCGGAAAGACGCGAGGAACGGATCGTTCAGGTTCTCAAACAGGCCGGGGTAAATGGGAGCGCGATCGAAAAATTATCCCTCTTTGTCTACGGCCTTGATGCGGCCGAAGGCACGCTGCCCGAACTGGGTCAAGGGGAGCCGCTGAAGAATTTCGTGCCCCCGCCCCTGACCCGGATCGATGTCGGGAAGAATGAGGCTAAGCCCGACTACATCTATGCCTCCATCGGGTTGCCTCTCCAAGGGCTTGCCCGAACCCGGGTGGGTCTGAACCTGCTCCCGCAGGAAATGCGCCGGAAAGTCCGGCAGATCGCCAAACCCCTTTTCGCCTTCCTTGTCGTTCTGGCGGTGCTGCTCGCCGGAAGCTGGGGCTTCGGGGTTTACAGCTATTACCGCAATGACCTGGACCGCCTGCGGTCCGAGATCAAAAAGAGAAAACCGGAAGTGGAGGCAATCGAAAAACTGCAGAAACGGCGCGGGGAGCTGGTCAAAGAGATCAGCGAACTGGAAAAGATCAGATCGGGCGAGGCGAGAAAGATTGATATTTTGAAAGAGCTCACGCAGGTTCTCCCCCCCACCGTCTGGATCTGGAACCTGAAATGTTCGGGGAGAGACGTGGAGATCAGCGGTTTTGCCGATTCCGCCTCGGAGCTGATCCCGATCCTGGACAAATCCCCGCTCTTTGAGAGAGTCGAGTTCTCCTCGCCCGTCACCAAGGAGAGAGATAGAAGGGGAACGGCGGAGAAAGAAAGGGAACGGTTCAAAATCAAAATGAAGCTGGAAAGCCGGAGGCCCGGCCCGTGAAAAAGCCGTCGCTGTCGTTTCTGAAGGGGACCCAGATCACCCACAAAAAACTCCTCTGGGGATTGATCGCCGTTTCCGCCGGGGCCCTGCTTTATTTTTACGGCATCCTTCCCCTGGCCGAGGCGAAGAAGACGGCGGAAGAGGAAATCGTCCTCAACCAGAAGCTCCTGTCGAAATACTCCGAGGTCCTCCAGGGGCGCAAAGGGGTGGAGGAAGATTTGGACCGGGTACTCAAACAGAACGAGGAGGTGCAGAAGAAACTGCTTCCGGGGGAAACGCCCCAGCTTGGCGGGGCGTATCTGCAGGACGTCGTCAAGAGACTTTCGGACAAATACGGCCTGTCCCTCAGGAGCTTTCGAATCCTGGAGCCGAAGGACCTGGGGGTGTACCGGAGGATTTCCCTGCAGATCGACTTCAACCCGGTGGGGAGCATGACGAGCCTGACCCAGTTCATCTACGACCTTGAACACCAGGAGAAGGAAATTTTCATCTCCGACATGGATCTCCTGATTTTCAACCCCCGGATGCCCAGCAACATTCAGGGGAACATGGTCATCTCCGGCCTGATGAAGGGGGAAAAACCCAGGGGGAAAGGGAGGGAGAAATGATGACTTCCCGTTATGGAATTTTCTGCCTGATTCTTTTCTTCGGGGTCCTGGCCCTCGGGGTTCAAAATTATGAGGTCTGGTCGCGGTCTGGCGGGGCGGTGATCAAGAGGGAAATTCCGAAAAAACCGGAAACCAAGGCGGAAGCGCATCTTCCCGCGGTTTCCCCGGGGGAATCGATCGCCCGGGAGGTCTACAAGGCGATTGCGGAGAAGAACATCTTTCATCCCGACCGCCAGGAATTTCCGGGGACGGCCGGCGCCGAACAGGGCAAGCCCGCGGGCCGGCCGCAGATCGCCCTTTACGGGGTCGTAGTGGGCGGAGAACACCAGAGCGCCACGATCGTCAATCCGGGGCGGACCCTGATGAAGGGAGAAAGAGAAGCCAAAACCGTTAAATTGGGCGACCGCATCGGCGATTACAAGGTCTCGAGTATTCAGGAGGACCGAATCGTCATGGAGTCGGCGGGGGATTCCTTTGAAGTCCTGCTCTATGATCCCAGCGCCCCCAAGAAACGAGCTGAAGTGAAGACGCCTGTGCAGCCGGTGGCCGTTACCAGTTCGGTTGCGGCTCCGGCGGCGACACCCGGCCCGCCCGCCACCGCGGCTCCGGCAGCGGTCCGGACCCCGGTCGGGGGCCCGGCCTCAGGCGCGCAGCCGGCCGCACGGACGCCGGCGCCGGGGGCGCAAATATCGCCGGCCAAACCGGCGGAGCCAAAAACGGGGACCGCCCTTCAGCCCCCATCAGCCCAGACCCCGCCGGCGATCACGCCCGGGACGGGGATCTGGAGAGGCCGGAGACCGATTCAGCCGCCAGATCCGGCGACCCCGCAGGGAAACTGATTTGGAAAGGAGTCCGATGAGGATGAGAATACGGCGATATATCTGGTTAGGATTCTTCCTCTTCCTGCCGGCGGCGTTTTGGGGCTGCGCCTCGACCAGAGGGCAGAGTCTGGCCAAAACAGCCACTCCTTCACCCTCGGGCACCGCCGTGAGCGCCCAGGAGGCGGCGCCGCAGAAAAGCGCGACGCCCAAGCCGGTCGCGGCCGAAAAGGAAGTTTCGGCCGGGGCCGCGGCCCCGGCGGCGCAGCCGCCTTCCCCGAAGCCCTCCGAGCGGGAAGCACGTTCTCCCTTGATGCGAACCTCCACCCCGATAACGGCCCAGGCGGTTCCCCCTCCCTTGGCCGGTCCACCGGCCCAGGCGGCTCCTCCCGCGCAATCGGGTCCGTCGCCCGCCCCGGCCTCCTCCGGATTGCCGATGACGCCTCCGGCCGCCAAACCTCAGACGCCGCTTATGCCGCCGGCGGGTCAGAAATTCGTTTTGAATTTTGACAATGCGGACCTTTATGAAGTGATCCGGGTGATGTCCCAGATGATGAAAGTCAATTACATCATCGACCCGCGGGTCAAAGGCGTGGTCAATATTCACACTTCGGGGCAGATCGGCCAGGAGGATCTGCTTCCCATCTTTCAGACGATCCTGAAGCTGAACGGGGCCACGGCCGTGCAGCGCGGCAACATCTTCGAAATCGTTCCCTTCCCGGAAGCAAAGAAGGTAGCGGTCGAACCCCTGAAAACCCGGGACCCGGGGAGAGCGCTCCCCGATGAAAAATATTCGATCCAGATCATTCCGCTGAAATACATCCCCGTCACGGAGGTGACCAAAATCCTCAAACCGTTTCTTTCGGACGGGGCGGACATGGTTGAACACCCCCCCCAGAACATCCTCGTCATCGGCGACATGGCCTCGAATATCCGCAAGGCGGTGGGCATCATCGAACTTTTCGACATGGACATCTTCGCCAACCAATCTGTCCGCATCTACCCGGTCGCCAATGCGGATGTGAACGAGGTGGCCAAGGAGATGGAAAGGATCTTCGCCTCCTTCGAGGTCTCCCTGAAATCGGGTCGGGGGGTGGGGATCACCTTCACCCCCATCGTCAGGAACAATTCCCTCCTGGTGGTCAGCGCCATCCCCAACATCTTCGATAAAGTCGAGGCGTGGCTCAAGGAGCTGGACCGGGTTCCCACGGAGGGGTCCAAATTCGGCGTCTTCGTCTACTATGTCCAGAACGGCAAGGCGAAAGACCTGGCCGATGTGTTGAAGCAGATTTTTGTCACGACGAAGGAGAAGAAGACCGAATTCAAGGAAAAGGCGGCTCCGGCCGCCGCTCCGCAGAGGGGGGTTAGGCCCGCCCCGGCAACTCCGGCCGGCGCGGCGAAGGAAGAACCGACTGCCGCCGGCGGAGTGACGGAAGGGGAAATCAACATCGTCGTTGACGAAAACACCAATGCCCTGATCATCCGGGCCTATAAGCGGGACTACGACGCGATTCATGAGACGATTAAAAAGCTTGACCTGTATCCCAAGCAGGCCCTGATCGAGGTCCTCCTCGCCGAAGTCACTCTGGACGAATCGCTCAGATACGGTTTGGAATTTTCAACCTTTACGAACACGTGGACCAGCGATGGCAGGACCTACACCTCCACTTTGGGGGTCGGGGGGATCGCCCCGGTCCTCGACTTCGCCTCGGGTCTGCGATACGCGATCACGGCCACGGAACGGATCGCCGCGGCGATTCACGCTTCGGCGGCGGATAACCGGCTGAAGGTTATCACCTCCCCCCATATCCTCGCTTCCAATAACAAAGAGGCCAAAATCCAGATCGGCTCTTCTGAACCGATCTTAACGAACACCTACACCTCACCGGGAACGACCGGGACGGTCGTAGGGACCTCGGGGATTGTCGAGGGGACCATCGAATATAAAGACATCGGAGTTATTCTTTCCGTCACCCCCCGGATCAGCGACAGCAAGCTGGTGACCCTGGACGTTTCGGTCGAACAGAGCACCGTGGACTCCAAAGCCCTGGGAACTCTTCCCAACGTTCCATTTTTCCCCAAAAAGACGGCCAAGACGACGCTCTCCATCATGGAGGGGCAGACGATCGTAATCGGGGGGCTTATTGACGAGCAAAAGGCCACCCGGAAGAGCGGCATCCCATACCTCAGCAAAATCCCCGTGATCGGAGCTCTTTTCGGATACCACCAATACGGCGACCAAGGGAGGGAGACGATTCTGATGCTGACCCCCCGGGTTATTACGGACCTCGCCGATTCAAACCGAATTACGAGAGAATTCAAGGAGAAAGTCGGGACCATCGTCAAGGAGCTCGAGCTCCAGGAAAAGAGAAGGATAGAAGGAACGGTCCAGAGGCCGATCGAGAGATATCAGCAGAAACAGGAAGAGACCCCGAACTCAAAAATACCGGAGAATTGAAGCCTAAACATGGGCAAGAGGATCCTGATTGTCGAAGACGAAAAGGATATCCGCGATCTTCTGCAGCTTTACCTTAAAAAGGAGGGATACCACATCCAGAGCGCCAGGGACGGACGGGCCGGCCTGGAAAGCGCCCTGAAGGAGAAATTCGATTTAGTCATCTTGGATCTTATGCTTCCCCAAGTGGACGGACTGGAAATCTGTCGGCGCCTTCGCTCCCAGCCGGCCACCGCGGCCTTGCCGATCATTATGCTCACCGCCAAAACCGAGGAAGCGGACCGGATCGTCGGCCTGGAAATGGGAGCGGACGATTATATAACCAAGCCTTTCAGCCTCCGGGAAGTCCTGGCGCGGATCAAAGCGCTTTTTCGGCGAATCGAAATGCCGCAGCCGAAAAATGGGAAAAAGCAATACGGCGGCATTGTTCTCGACGGCGAGCGACACGAAGTCACTTATAAAGGGAAGACCTGCGCTCTCGCCGCGAAGGAATTTAAGCTCCTGGAGTACTTCCTCGCCAACCGCGGGCGGGTCCTGTCCCGCGACCACCTCCTCAACGAATTATGGGGGTATGATTATTTCGGCACCACCCGGACCGTGGATGTCCATGTGGCCAGGCTGCGCCAGAAATTTCCGGTCCTGGAAAAATCTCTCGTCTCCCTAAAAGGATTGGGATACAAGCTTTCCGAGGACCCCTCCAAATTATGAGCGGGAAGATGAAGATCCACTGGCGGTTTGTCCTTTCCTACTTGGCCCCGGGAATGGCGTGCTTATGGATTGTCGGCCACTTTCTGCTGCCGGAAACAAACGGCTGGAAGCTGCCGCTTTTTCCCCTTTTTCTTGCGGGGGTCTTCTTGCTGATCTACGCGGGGGTCTCCCGGACCCTCACCCGCCCCCTGGAAGAGATCGAGGAGGGGGTGCGGAAATTTGCCGAGGGGCATTTCAACTGGAAAATCCGTCTCCGGGACACGAAGAGCGAACTGGGGCTCCTGAGCACCCGTTTGAATCAGATGGCCGAAGCCATTCAGGACAAGCTGCAGAAACTCTCAAATTCATTGGCGGAATCGCAGGCCCTGTTGGGGGGAATGGAGGAGGGGGTGCTCATTTTAGATCTCCAGGGCCGGGTCAAGAAGATGAACGACTCCATGCTGGCGATATTGCCCCAATCTTTCCCCGCCGACCTGGACAAACATTACCTTGAAGTATTTCGCGATCCGGAGCTCAACGACCTGATCCAAACAACATTGTCCTCGGGACAGGGGCAGAAGAGGCCCCTCTCCTTTCTCAGTCAGCCGGACAAGATCTACCAGGTGCAAAGCTCGCTGATCCGGGACCCGGGAAGCAGATCGGGCGGGGTTGTCATGGTATTTCACGATGTCAGCGAGATGAAGCGTCTGGAGCGGGTGCGGCAGGAGTTCGTAGCCAATGTGTCGCACGAACTGCGCACCCCCCTGACGGCCATCAGGGGGTATGCGGAGGCCCTGCTCGACGAAAATTTAGAAAGCAGCCTGCAGGCCGCGGAGTTTTTAAAAGTCATCGAACGGCATGCGGCGCGAATGGAAAAGATCGTCGCCGACCTTCTTCTCATTTCCCAGCTTGAATCCCCGACCCCCTCTCTGCGGAAGGAGCCGATCGCCGTACGCGAAATGCTGCAGGCCGCCTTGGATTCCGTAAAACCCGCCGGGGAGGCAAAAAGGCAAATCCTGGAGTGGAAATGCTCTGCGGAAATTCCGGCGCTCATCGGGGACAGCCAGAAGATTCACCAGATGCTCGTAAACCTGCTGCAGAATGCAGTCAATTATACCCCTGAGGGGGGAAGGATCCTCCTTGAAGTCGGAAAGTCCGAAGGAGGGATTCAGTTCGCGGTGACCGACACGGGAATCGGGATCCCCTCCGCCGACCTGCCGAGGATTTTCGAACGGTTTTACCGGGTCGACAAGGGGCGGTCCCGGGAACTGGGGGGGACGGGGCTGGGCCTTTCCATCGTCAAGCATATCGCCGAGGCGCACGGCGGGGGCGTCTCCGTGGAGAGCCGGCTTGGCCGGGGATCCAAGTTCACGGTTACGCTGCCCGGGTAAAAACGCAAAAACAAATCCTCACCACACCCTCCGCGCTCTATGCGGGGCAATATTTGCGGTATCTTTTGTCGTTTGAAAAAGGAAAACTCTGTGTTTTCTGGGCCCTCTGTGGTAACCATTCAGTCACGGGCGGCCAGTTGCTATGAGTGGCGGACCGACGTAAAGGCCAGGAAGTGCCCTGGCCTGGGGGCCCGGCCGGTCCGCTTGGAATCATAAGGCGCGGGGATCTTCGGGGAGAGGGCGGGGGCCAAGGCCTCCCGCCCCCCATTTCGGAGAAGCGGTGTTTTCTTCGAGTCTCGGGTCATCCCGGCCGATGCTTCCGGCGCGTACCGCCCGAACCCCCAG
>Ga0113563_10000638_pt1 | contig 17543 bp, 16 predicted proteins | sample Mud3Dept3metaG_FD_80117 | JGI IMG/M metagenome (GOLD analysis project Ga0113563, IMG submission 80117) | Freshwater wetland microbial communities from Ohio, USA, analyzing the effect of biotic and abiotic controls - Mud 3 Core 4 Depth 3... | ecosystem: Environmental > Aquatic > Freshwater >...
GAAATGAGAACGAAAAAGACGCGCACGAGCGCGTCTTTCTGGTATACTGGCTGGACACGAAGTTCCGTAACGCGTACCATCACCCGTCATGCGCAAACGCCTTGCCGCACTCATCGCCATCCTCGCCGCATCCGCCCTCATCGGAGGCGCGGCTTTCGCGTATCGCGTGCCGTTGCGCGAGCTGCTGGCCGCCCGCGCGAAGCCGGCGCTTCCCCAGGCGCGGCCGTATCAGCCGGCGCCGGAACCCGCGGCGGAGCCCGTGACGGAACCTGCGCCGACATCCGCGCCCGCCGCGAAGCCCGCGCCCGCGGCGCCGAAACCGGCGCAGCCCGCGCCCGCCTCGACCGAAGCGAACCTGGCGGTGCCGTTCACGTCGCAGGCGCCGCACGCGAACTGGGACATGCCGTATCAGGAGGCTTGCGAAGAGGCGGCGCTCATCATGGTGCACGCCTACCTCGAAGGCGCCGGCGCCTTCACGCCCGACGAGGCCGACCGCCAGATCCTGGCGATGGTCGACTGGGAAATGAAACGCTTCGGCTATTATAAGGACACCGACGCCGACGAGGTCGCCGTCATCGCGAAGGAATATTACGGCTACGCGAAGGCGCGCGTCGTACCGATCACGTCGATGGATCAGGTGAAGGCGCAGGTCGACAAAGGCATCGCCGTCATCCTGCCCGCCGCCGGCCGGATGCTGAAGAACCCGTATTTCACCGCCGGAGGTCCGCCGTACCACATGCTCGTCGTGAAGGGCTACACCAAGGACGGCAGGATCATCACCAACGAGCCGGGCACGCGCCGCGGCGCCGACTACCTGTACGACGCGAAAGTCCTTTGGGACGCCATCCACGACTGGAACGGCGGCGCGGTGACCGAAGGTCGCAAGGTGATGGTCATCCTCGAGAAATGAAAAATGCCCGTCAAGCGGGCGGCGTGAAGACGTAGAGCGGATCAGCAGGCGGACGCTGCAGGGCGGCGACGTCCAGTCCGGCGGCAACAGGACCGATGGCACAGGGCCTCCATTTGCGAAGAACGGGGCTCCGTGATATCACGAAAACGCTTAATCTTCAATGCTATGGAAAACCTCACGTTCGATCTCGAAGAGCTCTATCAGGCGGTGAAGGAACGCGCGCTCGCGGAGGGCGCCTACTCCCCGGAGGAATGGTCCGACGTCATCGACATGACGATCCAAGATCGCGAGGAATTCGGCGAAGTGCACGACGACGAGGAACTGTCCGCCGTCAAGGAACAACTCAAGGCGCGTTTCGAGGATTTCAAAGGCGAGATCCCGCAGGCCTGACGGCAAAAAAAAGAGCCCACGCGCGTGGGCTCTTTTTGGTGGGTCGGCCGGGGATCGAACCCGGGACCATCAGCTTAAAAGGCTGTTGCTCTACCGACTGAGCTACCGACCCGTCTCGGGAAAAGCAGAGGGAGCGTACCAGAAAAAAGCCTGGCTGGCAAGGCTCGTGGTATACTTTTCCCGTATGCCATTCGCCTTCGCCTGGGAGCAGCCTGCCGCGGTCATCGGCGCCGCCGCTGTCATCGCCGCCGCCGCGGCCGCCGTGATCGGCGTGGCCCGCACGCATCACGGCCCGTCGCACGGCGAACTGCTCGCGCTCGGCCTTCTCGCCGCCGCGGGGATGTGGACGTGGGACGCGCGCCTCGCGCTGGCGAAGCGCCTCTTCCCTGACGGAAGCGGCGTCATCGAGGAAGCCGTCGCCGATCACGTGCTTCAGTACGGCGACTGCGCGGCGTTCGTCGCCGCCACGGGCCGCGGGGAGGACGACGGCGCGATCTGCCGCCTGCGCGTTTTCGCGTCCTACGGACGCTACGTCTCGGACGAGGCGCCGGCCGCCGCCGCCGAGTCTCCCTGCGACCTCGCCACCGGACCCGAAGTCCGCGACTGGACGTTCGTCGTCGGCGCGCTGCGCGATCATTGCGCGGAATGATATGCGCGCCTGGTGGCTCGACGCATCGGGGGTCAGGACGTACCGCAAGGCCGATCTCGCGCGCCTGTTCAAATGGGTGGTCTTCGAGCGCGCCGGCATGACGCAGACGGTCGCCATGCCGTATGACGCCGGATGGGCGTTCCATACGGAGGCCATGGCGCAGTTCGCCGTCCAGCGCGCGTGGTGCGGAGAATCCGAGGCCAAGGCCTTCATGAAGCGGTCGGGGAACGGCTTCCCGGAGGCGGACGTCAGGGTCTTGGGCGGCGGCGTGCGTTTTGAAAGCGGCGCCGTCCGTAATTTCAGCTACCGCTTCGGAGCGGTGCCGGAACCGGAGGATCGGCTGGCGCGCATCGCGCTCCGACTCGTGACCTGAAACTTCGGCAGGCGTTCGATCGGGACGCTTACGCGGTAGCGCCAGTTCCTGTCCCCGGTCGCGCGCTCGGTGCCGGGCACGTTGATACGGTCGCGCGTCAGCAGCCAATCCTGGATCGGGATGATCGCGAAGCGGGCCGACGAAGCCAGCACGGCGCCGCGAAGCCGCGCGGCCAGGAGCTCCGCGTCGTCCGAATACTCGACGCGTACGTGCGCGCACAGATGCCGCTTCTCCTCCGTCGACAGCAGGCGCAGGTATCCCATCAGCGTCTCCGTGTCATGGGTCGAGGTGTAGGCGACGGCGTCTTCGCGGTAGTTCGCCGGATCGGCGTAATCGTGCTCGATCGTCTTTCGCTTCTCGTTGTAGGCGAAGCGCAGGATGCGGATGCCGGGCACGCCGAGCTTGAGGAGCGTCGCGCGCAGTCCTTCGAGGCGGTCGCCGGCGTCCTCCGCGAAGATCGTCAGGCCGGAGGTCCGCGCGAAGCGGATGAGGCCCCTCAGCAGCGCGGCACCGGGTCCTTTCAGGACCATGTCGCGCGGGGGAGTCCTCATGTCCATCGCTCCGTAGGAGAACAGTCCTTTTGCATGGTCCAGGCGCATCATGTCGTACAGCCCCGCGTGATACCGGATGCGCTGACGCCACAGCCTGGCGATGGCGTTCCACGCGCCCTTCGCGTTCCATCGGTACAGCGGGTGGCCCCAGACTTGGCGGCCGAAGTGCGCTTGCGGACCGTCCGGCACGCCGGAGACGCGGCGGGGCCGTCCGTCCGCGCCGAGATCGAAGCAGGCCCGGTTGGCCCAGACCAGCGGACTTCGGAGCGGCAGATAGAACGGAAGGTCGCCGAGGATGCGGATGTCCTTCCGTTTCGCGTCCGCGCGCAGGGCGCCGTAGGAAGCATGCAGACGCCACTGCAGCGTCTCATGCGCGACGACCTGTTCCGCCAGCTCCCGGCGCCAGCGCCGCAGCGCCTCGGGCTTCCTGAAGCGGATGCCTTTCTCCCAGGTCGTCCAATCGTCGGTGCCGAACCGGTCGCGCAAGGCGCAGAAGAGCGCGTACGTCGGCAGCCAGGCGGCATGCTCCTTCCGGAACGCCGCGAGCGCGGCGCGGGAGGGTGTCGCGCCCGCGTCTTTCGCGGAGAGGTAACGCGGATCGAGACCGACGCCGTATCCCTTGTACGGCGAGGCGACGCGCGTCCTGCGGGATCCCGGCTCGAGATGGGTCTCGGAGAGCGGCAGGAACTGCCAGGCGCCTTGCCCGGTCTCCGCGAGCCAGGCGAGGAACAGGCGTCCCGTCTCGAAGGTGCCGGAAGCGAGCCTGTCGGAACCGTCGATCCCGCTTCGGAGGGCGGATATCGGCGCTGCGGTGCCGATGGTTTTCATTTCCTCCGTTTTTTTGTACGATGGCCGCATGAAGATCCTGTTCTTATCCGCGGAGGTCGCCCCGTTCGTGTCGGTGGGCGGCCTTTCGCAGGTCATGTATTACCTGCCGCGCGCGCTGGCGAAACGCGGCCACGACGTCCGCATCTTCACGCCGGGCTACGGATCGATGGACGCGGCCTCCTTGCAGAAGCGGCGCTGGAAGCCGCAGCACGAATCCTGGACGTTCGGGGTGCCGACGGCGATGGAGGGCCAGCCCCCCGGCGAGGACGGGCCGTCGGACGACATCCGCTGCACGGTGCGGTCATACCGCCCAGCCGACAAGGATGCCTGGGTGTATTTCCTCGAGAACAAGGAGTATTACGAGCTCCGGGCCAACGTCTTCGGTTACGCCGACGATCACGTGCGCTTCGCGCTGATGTCGAAGGCCTGCCTCGAGTGGCTGCGCGTGATGCGCGAGGCCGTGGAGAACGGCGAGGACGGCGCGTGGTGGCCCGACGTGATCCATTGCCATGATTGGCACGCCTCGTATTGTATCGACTTGGCGCGAAGAGACAAGCGGTACAGGAGCCTCCTGGCGGGGACGACGATCGTCCTGACCGTCCATAATTTCAAGTATCAGGCGAACGGCGACCTCCGGTACGTGACGGACGAAGAGCGCGACGACGGCGTCAAGCCGCTCGCGCCGTTCAACGACAAGCGCTTGCAGAAGCAGAACGCGCTCAAGCGCGGCCTCAAGTTCGCCGACGCGGTGACGACGGTCAGTCCCACGCACGCCATCGAGGTGCTGACGCCGGAATACGCGGAAGGGCTCGACGACACGCTTCTGGAAATCCGCGGCAAGTTGAGCGGCATCCTGAACGGCATCGATACCGAGGTCTTCGACCCCGCAAGCGACCCGATCATCCGTCAGCGGTATTCGAAGTGGCGGTTCGTCGCGGCACGGGAGGCCAACAAAAAGCACCTCCAGCGCGAATTCTCGCTTCCGCTCGACCCCGACGCCTTCATGCTCGCGTACGTCGGAAGATTGAGCTCGCAGAAAGGCCTCGATCTGCTGATCGAAGCCCTGCCGAAACTGCTGGAGGAGCGCGGCGACGTCCAGTTCGTGGCGGTCGGCGGCGGCGACGACCGGTACCGCGCCGGGCTCGAATCGTTGAAGCAGGCGTTTCCGGAGCAGGTCGGCCTGTATCTCATGCCGGACTTCCGCCTCCCGAGGAAGCTGTTCTCCGGCGCGGACGTCATGCTGATGCCGAGCCTGTTCGAGCCTGGCGGCATCGTGGCGCTCGAGGCCTTGCGTTACGGCGCGGTGCCGCTGGTGCGGCGCACGGGGGGACTGAACGACAGCATCGAGGAATTCGACCCCGAAGAGAAGAAAGGCAACGGCTTCTCGTTCACCGAGAAGAGTCCGTGGTCGCTCTACGGCGCGATCATGACCGCGATCGCGACGCACCGGCAAAGCCCGCTCTGGGAACGTCTCGTGGCCAACGCACTGAACTGCGACTTCTCGTGGGATCCGGTGGCGAAGGAATACGAAGGATGGTATCGGAGCACGATGCAGGAACGGAAGCGGACCGCGCGATAACATAACCTGAACCGGAAGACATGACGCACGACGAGGAACTCCGCTGGTTCGAAGGCTTCAACGCGACATTGCCGTACAAGAGGTTCGAGGAGCGTCCCATCGCCTATTTCTGCGCTGAATACGCGCTCGCCGAAAACATCAAGACCTACTCGGGCGGCTTAGGCGTCCTGGCGGGCGACTTGGTACGGGAGGCGCAGGATCGCAAGCTGCCGCTCGTCGCCGTCGGGCTCTATTACCACGAGGGCTACGTCTGCGACGTCAAGATGTCGGAGGGGAAGCCCGTGGAATTCTGCGTCTCGACGCCGCCGGCCTCGGTCGGTCTCGAACCGGCGCTCGACGGGAAGGGCGAACCCGCCCGGGTGCGCGTGCCGATCCAGGACCATGAGGTGCTCGTGCAGGCCTGGATGTGGCGCAAGGACGGCGTGACGGTCTACCTGCTCGATACCGACATCGAAGGGAACGAGCCGAAGGACAGGATGATCACCAACCGCCTCTATGTCGCCGACAAGGAGACGCGCTTCAAGCAGGAAATGGTGCTCGGCATCGGCGGCCTGCGCATGCTCGAGATGCTGGAAATCCACCCTTCCGTCTATCACTTGAACGAAGGGCACTCCGCCTTCCTGACGCTGGAGCTGATCCAGCACCAGATGAAGGAGCGGCGGATCGGCTTCGACGAGGCCAAGCAGTTCGCCCGGCGCCGGACGGTGCTGACGAACCATACGCTGCTTCCGGCCGGCAACGAGACCTATAGCAATGACCTGGCCGCCCTGCAGCTCGCGCGCTATGCCGACGAGCTGGGCGTGCCCGTGGCCGAAGTGGTCAAGCTCGGACTCGTGCAGGAATCGAGCGTCTTCTCCATGACGATGCTGGCGTTCCGCATGTCGGCCATCATCAATTCCGTCAGCCGCCTGCACGCCAAGAAGGCCAAGGAGATCTGGACCGACCATCCGATGGTCGCGGTGACGAACGGCGTCCATCTTCCGACCTGGGACCGCGTCGCGACGGACGTTTCCGCCGAGGGCTCGTTCTGGAAGCGCCATCAGGAACTGAAAGGAGAACTGCTCCTGAAGATCCGCGAGAAGACCGGGCGCTCCTGGGGGTCGGAAGAACTCCTGATCGGCTGGGCTCGCCGCACCGTGAAATACAAGCGGCCGCTCGCGATTCTTGAGGACGCGAAGCGCTTCGCCGCCATCGCCAGGAATGCCGATCGGCCGGTCCGCCTCGTCTTTTCGGGACACCCGCATCCGAGCGACGAGGACGGCCTCAAGCTGCTCGCGTCGCTGCGGGAGATCGTCGACGGGGAGATCTCGGACGTCGCCGCCTATCTGCCCGGCTACGACCTCGACGGCGCGAAACAGCTCGTATCCGGCTGCGACATCTGGCTCAACACGCCGGTCGTCGGCTTCGAGGCCTGCGGCACGAGCGGCATGAAGGCCGCCCTGAACGGCGTCCTGCCCTTCTCCACGAAGGACGGCTGGGTCGCGGAGGCGGAACTGTTCAAGGTCGGCTGGCTCCTGGATAACGACCGGATCGGCACGGAGGCGCTGGATCTCATCGAAAAAGAAATCGCCCCCACGTATTACGCGAGGACGTCGGAGGGCGTGCCGGCGCCCTGGGAGGAATACATGCGGAACGCGCGCGACATGGTCTCGAACCAGTTCAGCGCCACGCGCATGCTGCGCGAGTATATCGAGATGCTGTATTCCTGAACGCTTCAAGGCGTGACCTCGACGCCGCCGCCGCGGTTCGCCGCGACGACCGCGTACCACAACTGTCCGGGCGCGAACGGGATCTTCTTTCCGTCGTCGCCGTAGACTTGCGTCGCGTCCGTCGCCGAGGCCTTCTTCCACGCGCCCTTCACGGCGACGCCGTCGCGCAGCACGGTCGCGCCGCCGGAGCCGATCGCCTCGACGCCGATCAGCCCCTTGCCGTGCGGATCGCTGATGGGGGAGAGATCGGTCTCCAGGACCACGACGGTCTTCGGGGCGATCTGCGTCCCGTCGCGGTCGCGCGCGAGCCGTCCGTCGCGCCAGAGCGCGTAACCCCCGAGCGCCGCGTCCCAACGGAACTCGGCTTCTTCGCCGTTCTTGATGAAGGTGACGAGCGCCTTCGAGGCGGGAACGCCGTCCGTGAGCAGGTCGCCGCGCAGCGTCGCGTCGACGGCGTCCGTCGTCGGCGTCCACCCGTTCTTCTCCGCGAGCGCGCGCAGCGCCGCGGTCGAGGTGTAGGTGTTGTGCGGCGCGGAACGGCGCCCGTCGCGATGGAACGAGTTCCCGTACCGGAACTCGTTGGCGTCATCGAGTCCCAGCTTGCCGGACGCCAGAACGCTCAGCGCTTCGTCGCTGCCGCCGACGTGCGCGTAAATCGCGTCGAACTCCCGCGCCCAGCGCAGGAAGTAGGGGCGCGCGCTGCGCACCGGGCCGATCTCTTCGGCCTCGGCGCCGCGGAAGATCAGCATGTTCCGCGTCAGGCCGCCTTCGACGGGGACCTCCCAGACGACGTCGGCGGCCGACGTGCCGGATTGCGGCCGCGCGTCCGGATGGTTGTCGACCATCACCGCCAGCGGGCGCGTACGGTCCGGCGCCGGCGCGATCTCGGGCGTCGAGGTCGCCGCCGCGTCGAGGACGACGCGTTCGATGCCGAGGGACCGCAGGGTCCAGAAGGTGATGATGCCTTCCGTCATGAAGAATCGGCTGGCGAGCTGGAGGCATGGAAAAAAGAGCAGGCCGAAAATCAGGCCCGCCACGTGCGTATGATCCTTGTGCGCCCAGCGCCTCATGCTCCTATGGTAGCCTTCGCCGACACGGTTGACAAACGCCGTATTTTGGGGTGAACTGAGGCCACGGTCCTTCTTGACCGGAACCTTCAACCCGGAGCGAGGCACATGCAGAACGCGACGCAAGAAAGCCCCCCGGTCCTCAAGATCAGAAGGGTGCGCTACATCTTCAGCGACTTCCATCTCGGACAGGGGCGCCGTCCCGACGGCACCTGGCACCCGATGGAGGATTTCCGCAGCGACGAGGAGTTCGCGCAGATGCTTCGGCATCTCAACGAGCTCTATCCGTCCGACGTCCTGCTTGAGCTTCACGGCAACGGGGACATCTTCGACTTCATGGCGGTCCCGTTCGAGGGCAAGTACCGCGCGGTACCGACGCTCGAAGCGGCGCTCGCCGAGATGAAGACGATCTCCGACAACCACAAGGCGTTCTTCGCGGCGTTGCGCTGGATCCTTGCGGTCCGCCCGGACGCCGTCGTGATCTTCACGATCGGCAACCACGACCAGGACCTCGCCTGGCAGGAAGTGCAGGACTACATCCGCGCGCTGCTCGTCCTTCCGGGACAGGAGCATCGCGTGCGCTTCATCCGCGAGGAGGACGTCGGCCCCGTGAAGATCCTTCACGGAGACGGTTTCGACCCGTTGAACGCGGTGCCGCCGGAGAACGACATGTTCATCACCGACCATAAGGGCGGCAGCATCCTGCTCATCGCCTTCATGGTCGTCCTGCTCACGCACGGCGCGCTGATCCCGCTCATCTCGCGGCCGGGTCTCCTGCTGTCGGCGAACGTCCTGTTCCTCGGACTCCTCGAGTTCGTCGCGATGCTCGTCATCATCGGCTGGGCCTGGGGCAAGCTGTACTTCTCGGAGTGGGCCGTGGCGTTCCGCGCGCGCAGGCGCGTCGACAAGGACGTCCCGCCCGAAGCCCGCCCGAAGTTCATGAACTACCCGTACACGTATTACATGAACGCCGGGCTGGGCATGACGCTCAAGCGGCGCTTCATGCCGGACATGGGGCGGCTTCAGGACCATGGCGCGATCTGGATCCTCACGGTGGCGCGCTCGCCCTACTGGGCGCCGATCATCTGGGCCTATCTCTGCGCCGACATCCTCTTCCACATGTTCTTCATCGATCAGCTGAGCGTCCGCCGCAAGGCGAACATCAAGACGGTCCTGAAGATCGTGAGGAGCACGATGAGCGCCGACGTGATCGACGCCGAGCTCGAGCGCTTCGCCAAGGAGCATCCCGACGTGAAGTACGTCGTCTCCGGGCATACGCACCAGCTCGGCGTGAAGAACGTGAACGTCGGCGACCGGGTCATGCTCAACATGAACCCCGGCACCTGGGTCGAACAGCGCGACATGGTGCTGCCCACGGTGAGGACGACGACCGTATTCCCGAGGCTCGAAGCCTTCTTCCGGAGGATCTTCCTCTACTGGCGGAAAGCGCCGCTGTCCGCCTTCGGGATCCTGCTGGTCCACGCCTCCGTGGCGTTCGTCCCTTACGGGACCGTGGAATACTTCGGATGGGGAGCCGGCTTCTGGTCGTATCTCATTCCGGCGCTCTCGGCCTTCTTCCTGCTCTGGCGCTACTCGTACACCGAGTACAAAGGGACGCCGTTCGTGAAGCGGACGGTGGTGAAGGTCGAGGAGTACGTGACCGACGAGATGCATCTCGCGCTCGAGGAGTACGTGCCGCCGGCCGCCGGCGAGCAAGGGAATGGACGATTCCAAAACGCCTTCTGAAGGCAGAACAGGGGAGCCTTGGTTCCTCGCCGAGACTCGGAATGACGCCTCACGGCGTCATTTTTTCATCTCTTGCCACATCGGTCGCGACCGACGCGGCTTGCCCGAGAGCCGTATTTCCATTAAAGTAAGCTCACTATGGCCGCGAAAGACCTGCTGAAGGAATTGAAGGACGCGCATGAGACCTTCGCCGCCGCGCGCCGCGAGATCATCGGTCTGGCCGCGAAGGCGCAGAACGCCTCGAAGCGGGCGATTTTCGCCGTCCAGCGCGAGGACGACGCCGGCGCCAAAGCGCTCCTGGCCGAGGCGGAGGACGCGATCGAGGCGATCCGCGAGCGCGCCAAGAAGAACGCGCGGCTCGCGCACGAGGGTTCCTATCGCGCCGCGCTTGAGGAGTACGCCGAAGCCCGTTTCGTCGCCCAGCTCGCCTGGAAGGGCGAGGTGGCCGCCATCGAGGGCCTCGACGAGGAGACGCAGATCGGCGGCCTGTGCGACGCCGCGGGCGAAGTCGTCCGTCTGATGGTCCGCGCCGCGACGGAAGGGCGCGACAAGGAGACGCGCGAACTCAAGGCGCGCCTCGACCGCCTGATGGAAGGCCTCGACGCGATGGACTACTCCGGCTATCTCCGCACCAAGTACGACCAGGCCCGTTCCCATTACCGCAAGGCCGAGGACATCCTCTACGACCTTTCCCTGAAGCGATGAGCGTCGCCGCGATCGTCCCGGCTTTCGATGAGGAGAAGACGGTCGGATCCGTCGTGAGCGTCCTCAAGGCCGCGCGCGGTATCGACGAAGTCATCGTCGTGAGCGACGGTTCGACGGACCGCACGGCCGAAGAGGCCGCGGCGGCGGGCGCGCGCGTGATCCGCCTCCGTCAGAACGTCGGCAAGGGCGGCGCGGTGAAGATGGGCGCGGCGGCGACGCGGGCGAAGATCCTCTTCCTGTGCGACGCCGATTTCCTCCGCCTCGAACCTTCGCACGTCGAACGCCTCATTGCCCCGGTCGTCGAGGGGCGCTTGATGATGTGCACCGGCCTCCGGGATCGCGGACCGCTGCTTACGCGCCTCATCGCGCATCTGCCGCTCCTCTCGGGCGAGCGCGCGCTGCGGCGAGACATCCTCGATGGCGTACCGCGCAGGTTCCTCCAAGGCTTCCGCCTCGAGCTGGCGCTCAACTGGTACTGCCGCGCCAACCGCTTGCCGTACGGATCCGTCCCGACGCTCGGCGTCGGCCAGATCCGCAAGATCGAAAAGGTCGGCGCTCTGCGCGGCCTCGCCGGCTACGCGGTCATGATCTGGGAGATCGCCGACGCGATGGTCCGCGTCCGTTTCGCGAAAAAAGAATTCTTGAAGAGATGAAACGAAAGACTCCGCAATCCGCGTTCCGCGGTCGCAAGATCACGGTCATGGGCCTCGGTCTCAACCAGGGCGGTTTGGGCATCGCCAAGTGGCTGCTGCGCCACGGCGCGCGGCTGACGATCACCGATCTCAAGACCCGCGAACAGCTCGCGCCGTCCATCGAGGCGCTCGCCGCGGTGAAGGGCGCGCATCCGGTGCGCTACGTCCTTGGCCGGCACCGCAAGGAGGATTTCCGGAACGCCGATATGATCATCCAGAACCCCGGCGTGCCGCGCGATTCGGAGCATCTCGCGATCGCGCGGAAGGCGGGCATCCCGATCGAGTCCGACATCTCGATCTTCTTCAGGCTGTGCCCGCATCCGATCGTCGGCATCTCCGGCACGAAGGGCAAGACCTCCGTCACCGCCCTGCTCGGCGCCATGCTCAAACGCGGTTTCGGCGAAGTCGTCGTCGGCGGCAACATCCGCCGTTCTCCGCTCGACCATCTCGACGCGCTGTTGCGCGCGAGGAAAGCGACGCCGATCGTCCTCGAGCTTTCTTCTTGGCAGCTCGAGAGCCTGAAGGCCGTGAAGATGAGTCCCGCCATCGCGGCGCTGACGAACGTCATGCCCGACCACCTCAACCGCTACGACGGCATGAAGGACTACGCCGCCGCCAAGGAACTGATCTACGCCTGGCAGCTGCCGACCGCCGTCGCCGTCGTGCCGTACGATGGCGCCTCTACGCGGAAGATGGGCGCGCGCGTCCGCGGAGAACGCTTCTGGGCTTCGATGAAGCCCCTGCCGCAGGAGCAGAACGGCCTCTTCTATCGTGGCGCGAAGGCGATCGTGAGGTCGCAAGGCATCGAGATCGCCCTGTTCGACGCGAAGGACGTGCGGCTCCCCGGCGCGCACAATCTCTGGAACGCGCTTTTGGCCGGCGGAGCCGCCTACCTGCGCGGCGCGAAGCCGAACGCGATCCGCGCGGCGCTCCGCGCCTTCAGGGGCGTGCCGCATCGTCTGGAGCGCGTGCGCGAAATCCGCGGCATCTCCTATTGGAACGACACCGCCGCCACCACGCCCGAAGCCTCCGTCGCCGCGATGGAGACGATTTTCGCGAAAAAGAAAGGCGTGCTCATCGCCGGCGGCGCCGACAAGGAACTGGCGTTCGGCGCGTGGGCCAAGGCCGTGAAGCGCCGCGCCAAGAAGGTCATCCTCTTCAAGGGTTCCGCCACGCCGAAAATGCGCGCCGCGCTTTCGCGCGCCGGCGTGAAGCTCGAGGACGACGCCGTCACGATGCGCGAAGCCGTGGCGCGCGCCTCCGCGGCCGCCAAGCGCGGCGAAGCCGTCCTGCTCTCGCCCGGCTGCGCCTCCTTCGGCATCTTCGTCAACGAATTCGACCGCGGCGACCAGTTCCGGGCCGAAGCGAAGAAGCTGCGCTGATATGTTTTCCACGCTCAAGAAGCTCGTCCCGAAGCCGCTGCTCCAGGCCTACCACTGGGCGCTGTCGCTCTTGGCGGCGGCCTGGTACGCCTGGCCGTCCAAGCGGATGGTCGTGATCGGCGTGACCGGCACCAACGGCAAGACGACGGTCGCGAACCTCATCGCGCGCATTCTTGAGGAGGCGGGGGAGAAGGTCGGACTGACGTCGACCGTGAACTTCCGCATCGCGGGCGAGGAGGTGCTCAACGACATGAAGATGACGATGCCGGGGCGCTTCTTCCTCCAGAAGATGCTGCATCGCATGGCCGAAGCCGGCTGCCGCTTCGCCGTCATCGAGACGTCGTCGCAGGGACTCGAACAGCATCGCCATCTCGGCGTCGAATACGACGTCGCCGTCTTCACCAATCTCACGCCCGAACACATCGAGGCCCACGGCGGCTTCGAGAACTACCGGCAGGCGAAGCTCAAGCTCTTCCGCCACCTGACGCGCCACGCGCGCAAGTCCCTGCCGATGCGCGGCGACGTCAAGAAGGTCGCGGTCGTCAACCTCGAATCGGAACACGCCTGGGATTTCCTCGACGCGCCGGCCGACAAGAAGTACGGCTTCCTGGCCGACGGCTCGGACAAGTCGGCGGGCAAGGCGGCCTGGCCGATGGCCGTGGTGAAGGCGCTCGACGTGAAGCTGGAGGCGTCCGGCTCGAGCTTCGTCGTCCGCGACGTCCGCTTCGCGCTGAAGATGCCCGGACGCTACAACGTCCTGAACGCGCTCGCCGCGATCTCCGTCGGCCTGTCGCAGGGCGTGCCGCTCGAGACGATGGCGCGCGCGCTCGCCAAGGTCGACAACGTGCCGGGCCGCTTCGAACGCATCGACGAGGGCCAAGACTTCGCCGTCATCGTCGACTACGCGCCGGAACCGGAATCCCTCCGCCAGGTCTACGCCGCGATCGATCGCATGCCGCGCAAGCGGCTCATCCACGTCCTGGGTTCCGCCGGCGGCGGCCGCGACGTCGCGCGCCGTCCCATCCTCGGACGCATGGCCGGAGAGCACGCCGACGTCGCCATCGTCACGAACGAGGATCCGTACGACGACGATCCCAGCGTCATCATCGGCCAGGTCGCCGCGGGCGCGCTCGAGGCCGGCAAGAAAGAAGGGGAATCGCTCTTCAAGATCGACGACCGCCGCGATGCGATCCGCAAGGCGGTCTCCTTGGCCGGACCGGGCGACGTCATCCTGCTGACCGGCAAGGGGGCGGAACAGGCCATCGTCGGACGCGGCGGCAAGCTCATGCCTTGGGACGAGCGGAAGGTCGCCCGCGAGCTGCTGCGCGAACGGCTCGGCAAGGTGTAGACTGGCAAGGTATGGGACTCGAACGACGTCTTGGGCTGAAGGACGACGAGAGCCTGCTCGCGGTGGAACGGGCCTCGCCCGTCACGCTGATCCTGCCGGGCATCCTCATCGCCGCGCTGATCCTGGCGCCGATCTTCTTTTTGGTCCCGCTGCTCCGTTTGGAACTGCTCGGCAAGATCCTGATCGGCATTTCCGAGACGCTCGGCCTCGTCTTCGGTCTCCGCGGCCTGGTCAAATGGCGCATGACGATCCTGGCCGTCACCGAGCGCCGCGTGATTATCGTCCGGCAGAGCGGCTTCTTCGACCGCCACGTCACCGAGCTTCCGTTCTCGCGCATCCAGGAAGTGGCCTATCGCGTGAGCGGCATGGGCGCGACCATCTTCCGCTACGGCACCCTGCTCATCGAATCGGCCGGCAGCGACGAGCCTCTCGCCATGGAGCGCGTGCCGCACCCGGCGCGCCTCCAGGACCTCATCACGGAACTCCAAGGACGCGAGGGCGGACGCGGCGAATTCGGCGAGGTCCTGCACGGCATCTCGAAGATGGACGCGCGCAAGCTCGGGCTTCTCAAGGCCGAGATCGAACGGGCGACGCGCGCGCTTCCTCCCGACGAGCGCGCGTGATACGATTCGTGCGCCTATGCGGAAGCATGACCGACCCGAAGGCCGCCTCCTGTGGCTGGTCGCCGGACTGGCCGCTTTTGCCGTGCTGGCGGGCGGCGCGTTCATCCGCGAATCCGTCCGCGCGCGGCAGATCGACCGCGAGATCGACGCGCTTCGCGGCGAAGCGGAGCGTTTGCGCGTGAGGAACTTCGAGATTTCGGCGCTGGAGTCCTCGCTGTCGAGCGGGGAGTTCCTGGAGCGCGAGGCGCGGATGAAACTCGGTCTGCAGAAGGAGGGCGAACAGGCCGTGGTGGTGCGCGCCGAAGAGGCGCGGCCTGCGGCGGAAACGCCCAGGAAGGATGACGAAGGCCGATCGGCCTGGAGCAATACGAAGAAATGGTGGACGTATTTCACCGACCCCGAAGCTTTCAGAAAATATGCCGCAATCGCCCGAGACGCCCAAGATCCAGCACCACGTCCCCGTTGAACGCCGCCCACGCACCGCCTGGATCGTCGGCGGCGTCTTTTTGGCGATGCTCGTCGCGTTCGGCTTCGGGCTCTATCGGTACGGCTGGCACGGCGGCGTGGCGCAGGTCGTCACCAAGGTCCTGCCGTATCCCGCCGCGATCGTGGAGGGGCGCGTCATCCGTTATTCGGAATACCAGGAGGATCTGGCGGTCCTTGAGCGCTTCTACGAGGCCGAGCGCGGACGCGCCGCCGCGGGATCCGCCTTCCCGACGCAGGAGGAACTCAAGAAGCGCGTGCTCGACCGTCTCATCAAGGACGAACTGGCCTACGCCTTGGCCGAACGGTACGGCGTGGTCGTCAGCTCCGACGACGTGAAGGCGACGTACGATTCGACCATCCTCGATCAGACGTCGATCGGCGCCGCCGGCGGCAAGGCCCGTGCCGAAGCGCGCGCCGCCGAGACGCTCGAGCAGCTCTACGGCCTGCGCCCCTCGCAGTTCAAGACGCACGTCCTGCACCCGTTCCTCATCCGCCAGGGGCTGGAGGCCGCCATCCGCGACGATGAGGCGTTGAACGTCGAGAAGCGCAAGAAAGCCGAGGCGGCCCTCGCGGAACTCAAGGACGGCAAGGCGTTCAAGGACGTGGCCCTCGCGTACAGCGAGGATTCCGCCGTCACGTCGAACGGCGGCGACCGAGGAATGATCGGCCGCGGGCTGCTGGCGCCGGAAGTCGAGATGGCGGCCTTCGCCCTCAAGGACGGCGAGACGAGCGCTGTCGTGAAGAGCCTGTTCGGCTACCACGTCCTGCGCGTCACGGACCGGCAGGAGAAGGACGGCGAGACGATCAAAGTCCATCTCCACGAGATCCTGGTGCGCCCCATCCAGCTCGACGACTATCTCGAGGCCCAGAAGAAGACCGCCTCCATCATCATTTTCGTCCAATAAAGAGGGGATTGACGGCCTGCGCGCGTTTCGGTAACGTACCCCTGTCGAAAACGCCGCCGCGTGCCATCCTGCGCGGGTATAGTACATCGGTAGTATGCGACCTTCCCAAGGTTGAGAGACGGGTTCGATTCCCGTTACCCGCTCCAAAAAAACAACCCGTTTTGCGCGACCGCGCAAAACTCATTCAACCGCCCTCAAGGCTGGGCCTGCCCAGCCGCGAAGGAGGAGCGAAGGACAGGCGATAGGGAGGATGGGCTCAGCCCGTCCGACCGGCAGCCTGTCCGTAAGCGACGCGTGCCACCTTAGCTCAGCCGGTAGAGCAGTGCTTTCGTAAAGCAAAGGTCCGGGGTTCGATTCCCCGAGGTGGCTCCATGTTGAAACACGGCCTCAAGCCGTGTTTTTGCGATGGCGGTTTTCTGCCGCATGAAGATAAGAACCGCCGCCCGCGTCTTTCAAAGTTATCCACCCCACCCACCCGCGAAAGTTTGCTACACTGAAGTTAATTTAACAGCCGCTGTGATCATGGACTTATAATTCCTGATCGCCGCGGGCAATCATAAGTACGTATGAAAGCATATAAAAGGGTTACAGGGGGCGTAGCGGCCCTTGCTTTGGTATTCAGTCTGGTCGGGCCGAACGTCGCCTTTGCCGCGACGTCTCCAAGTCTTGGAGTCGCTGCCAGCTATTCGATCTTAGCCGGTTCGGAAGTGACGAATACCGGCGCGACGACCGTCAGTGGAGATGTGGGTATCAGCCCCGGTATCGGCGTGGCGCCGCATTTCAGCGGTTTTGGCACAGTGACCCTCGGAGGCACGATGCATGATGCCGATGCGGCCGCGCTTGCCGCACAGGGGGCAAAGGATACCGCATATGCCGCCTTGGCCAGTCAGGGTTGCACGACGACCTACGCAGGGGCTTCCAAGGATTTGGCTGCAGAGAACCTTGTTCCTGGCGTCTACTGCGCGGACAGGTTTTTCCTGACAGGTACGCTCACCCTCAACGGCACCGCCTCTGACGTCTGGATTTTCAAGTCGGCGGCTGATCTTATCATCAGCGGGGGAGCCGCCGCCAAGGTCGTCTTCACGGGCGGCGGTCTGGCATGCAACGTGTGGTGGCGGGTCGTCAGTTCCGCGACTTTTGACGCGAACAGTTCGTTGGCAGGAAATATCCTTGCGGACACCAGCATCACCCTTGCTTCTGGCGCCAGCCTGAACGGCAGAGCTCTCGCGCGGACGGCCGAAGTGACGATGGTCGGCAATTCCATCACGGGACCGACATGCACGACCCCGTCGTCCGGCGGTTCAACAGGGACGATCAACGTCGTGAAAAATGTCATCAACGACAACGGCGGAACCAAGACGGTCGGCAGCTTCTCGCTGCTCGTCAACGGCACGCCTGTCGTTTCCGGCGTGACGAACACCTTCTCCGCCCCCGGCAGCGCGTACGTCGTGACGGAAACCGGCGATGCCGGCTACGCGCGTACGTTCTCCGGCGATTGCGACGCGACGGGCCGCCTGACGCTCACGCCGGGCGAGAGCAAGGTCTGCATCGTCACGAACAACGACATCGGCGCGCCGGTGGTCGTCCCGCCCGTCCCGCC
>Ga0113563_10000639_pt1 | contig 17539 bp, 13 predicted proteins | sample Mud3Dept3metaG_FD_80117 | JGI IMG/M metagenome (GOLD analysis project Ga0113563, IMG submission 80117) | Freshwater wetland microbial communities from Ohio, USA, analyzing the effect of biotic and abiotic controls - Mud 3 Core 4 Depth 3... | ecosystem: Environmental > Aquatic > Freshwater >...
AAGATACTACCCTCGGGTAAAATGGGCATTGAATTAATCGAAAACTATGGTCAACCTTGAAAAGCTTTGTGCGGAGATGGTTAATGCCGCCCGCGAAACCGGAGAGTTCATCCTCAGGGAATCTGAAGGATTTGATATCGGCCTGGCAGAAAGCAAGGGATTGCATGACCTTGTGAGCTATGTGGATAAAGGATCGGAGGAGATGCTGGTAAAAAGACTTGGTATCATATTCCCGGAAGCAGGATTCATTGCTGAAGAGGGAACATCCTCCAGAAAAGGAGTGAAATACAACTGGGTCATTGATCCGCTTGATGGGACCACCAATTTTGTGCATGGTCTGCATCCGTATGCCATTAGTGTCGGCCTAACTGAAGACGGCGAACCGGTTGCCGGCGTGGTTTATGAAGTTGCAGGAAATGAGATATTTACAGCCTGGAGGAATGGTGGTGCATGGCTAAATGACCACCGGATACATGTCTCTGAAATATCCAGCCTGTCGGAAAGTCTTGTAGCCACCGGATTCCCTTACAGTGACTTCGGACGGCTGGACAGATATATGGATAGCCTTAAGCACTTTTGTATAACAACTCATGGCGTAAGAAGGCTGGGATCAGCATCCATTGACCTTGCTTACGTAGCCTCCGGCAGATTCGAGACTTTTTATGAATATGGCCTGCATCCATGGGACATTGCAGCAGGAATAGTGCTGGTGCGTGAAGCGGGCGGGCATGTAAGCGACTTTTCAGGAAATGAAAAAAACCTGTCGGGAGATGAAGTAGTTGCTGCAAACAACCTCGTTTATCCTGAATTTCTGGAAAATGTAAGTAAATTTATGCTCAGCTAGATATTCATGAAAGATGGGAGCAGTCGGATTTTATCTCTTTTACGGATTCAACTGGATAGTTACACTTCTTCCGCTCAGGGTCCTGTACCTGTTCTCCGATCTCCTGTACCCGGTTATGTACCATTTAGTGCGTTACCGGCGCAAGGTTGTGGCACTAAACCTGAAAAATGCCTTCCCTGAAAAAAGTGAGAGAGAACGTCTCGACATTGAAAAAAAATTCTACCATCATTTCTGCGATCTGATAGTTGAGATCCTGAAGCTCACCCATATGAGCAATGAACAGCTGTTGAAGCGGAACCCTCTGACAAATCAGGAATTGCTTGACAGGCTTTATGATGAAGGTCGTGATGCTGTTACAATAATGTCCCATTACGGAAACTGGGAATGGACAAACATAATTCCCAACTATACAAAGCTGAGAGTTGTAGGGATCTATAAACCTTTGCAGAACAAATATTTCGACCGGTTTATGCTGAATCTGAGGCAAAGGAATGATGGGGATGCCGTTGCCATGTCGAACATTATAAGAGAAGTGATTAAAAACCGCAATATCAGCAGGAGGGCATTATATGGTTTTGCATCAGATCAGACACCTGCCCGGGGAGAAATACATTTCCGGACCCAATTTCTGAACCAGGATACTCCTGTTTTCCTGGGTGCTGAAAAAATAGCGGCAAAATATGATATGGCGGTTCTCTTCCTGAATATGCAGAAAGTCAAAAGAGGTCAGTATAATATGACCATGGAGCTGTTGTTTGAACACACAGCGGATCTTCCTGAACACCTTATCACGGAAACACATGTTAAAAGGCTTGAAGAAATAATCCGTGAAAGACCGGAGTTCTGGATGTGGAGCCATCGGAGATGGAAATATAAAAGAGTACAGACTGATGGTTAAAACTGCAGTTGTGATATTAAACTGGAACGGTATTGAGTACCTGAAAATGTTCCTTGCGACAGTTATTGAGAATACCGTGAATCCTGAGACGATTATTTATGTAGCAGATAATGGTTCAACTGATGGTTCGCCTGAATGGATCGCTTCAAACTTCACAAATGTCAGGCTGATCCGGTTTGATAAGAATTACGGTTTTGCCGGTGGGTATAATCTTGCCCTGGCACAGATCGATGCATACTATTATGTCCTTCTTAATTCGGATATCGAAGTTACTGAAGGATGGTTACAACCACTTATATATCACATGGATAGCAATCCGGATGTCGCTTCCTGCCAGCCAAAAGTGCTCTCATATCACAGGAAAGATCATTTTGAATATGCCGGTGCAGCAGGAGGTTTTATCGACAGGTTAGGTTACCCCCTGTGCAGGGGAAGGATCCTGTTTGAAGTTGAAAAAGATAAGGGACAATTTGATTCTCAGACTGACATTTTCTGGTCGACCGGAGCATGCATGATGGTTCGTGCAGATGCATGGTCAAAATGCGGTGGTTTTGATGACGACTTTTTTGCCCATATGGAAGAAATAGACCTCTGCTGGCGGTTTCATAAATCGGGATACAGGGTAACATATGTTCCCGGTTCAGTTGTATATCATGCAGGCGGAGGAGCACTTCCATATGATTCCCCGTTCAAGACATATCTTAATTTCAGGAATAGTCTTTATTTCCTCTATAAAAACCTGCCTGAAAAAAAATTTCGAAGTACCCTTCTGAAAAGAAAAATGCTTGATGGAATAGCTGCATTGTTTTTCCTTGTCAAGGGACAGTTCAGCAGTTCATATTCTGTATGGAAAGCACATAAAGATTATCACAGGAACTCTGATCACCTGAAAGAAAAAAGAAAAGCTGTTAAAATGCTTGGAGTGAATGAACCTTCCGGCCTTATTTTGAACAAGTGTGTCGTTTTCGAGTTTTATATCAGAAATCACAGGACTTTTAGAAGTCTGAAAACGAATCTCTGATACGAATGAAGAATTACCAGCTTATAATTTTCTTTTTAGTTGTATTTACAGTTTATTTCCTGGGAAATGCCTATATCTTTTTCAAAGGATATAATATAATCCCCCGTGACAACAGGCTTCTCTATACAATTATATTCATATCACTTGCATTAACTTTCATCGTTGCTAAATTCATTGAGTCACGGCACTCCTCAGTTTTCACCGACATTCTGAATATCGCCGGCGGATTCTGGCTTGGATTTATGATTTATGGATTTCTGTTCCTGCTTCTGTCTGATATAATCCTGCTTGGTATCAGGATTCCCGGCATCATCAGGAGCGGGAACATACCGGATTACAGAAAATGGGCCTTCCTGATTACGCTTGCTGCTTCAGCGATCCTGATCATCGGAGGTTTTATCAATGCTGTCATTCCTGTCATAAAGAAATATGACATAACTATCGATAAATACGCAGGTGATGTCAGGAGTCTGAAAGTAGCAGCTGTCTCCGATATTCATCTGGGCAGTGTCATCCGCAAAAGAAGCATAAAGAAGCTGTCTGACATGCTTGAAAGGATGCAACCTGATATAGTGCTTCTTCTGGGAGATATTGTCGACGGGGAACTTGGTCCGGTCATGAGGGGTGACTTGCTGAAATACTTTACAGGGCCACATACCAAAGACGGACTTTATGCCATTACCGGCAATCACGAATTTATCGGAGGCGCAAAACGCACAATTCCATATATTGAAAGCAAGGGAATAAGGATCCTTAAAGATGAAACGGTGATCCTGCCAGGAGGAATCCAGCTTATCGGAAGACTTGACAGGGACTCGCAAAGGTTTTTCGGAAAAGAACGACTGACGCTGGAAGAACTGATGAAGAATATTGACCCCTCAAGGCCTGTAATTCTTCTTGATCATCAGCCTTTACGGCTTGATGAGTCAGAAAAGAACAGAGTTGACCTCCAGCTGTCAGGACACACGCATAACGGGCAGTTGTGGCCGCTGAATTATATTACACGACGGATTTTTGAAATTAGCTACGGTTACAAGAGAAAAGGTAATACCCAGTTTATTGTTTCATCAGGCTACGGCCTTTGGGGACCAAGGATCAGATCGGGAAGCAGATCGGAGGTATTGCTGATCAATATTCAATTCACCGGCAATGGACAGGAGACTGATCTGGTTCCTTAAAGCACGTCATAGATCTGCTCAAGTGCCATTCCTCTTGATCCCTTTATCAAAATATGATTCCCTTTCAGAGGCTTCGTTTTCAGATACTCTCTGAGCCTGCTTACACTGGTGAAGGTCTTGTAACGAAAGCCTGCCGATACTTTGTGGAATACAGGACCAGCCAGCATAACATTTCTTAAATTATTATCACTCAGGACTTTATGTATTTTTCTATGTTCTTCTTCGCTCTTATCGCCAAGTTCCAGCATGTCACCAAGGATACAGACCTTATTTTCTGCACTGATAGCTGCAAATGATTCTATGGCCATCCGCATGCTGACAGGATTTGCATTGTAGGCATCACAGATGAGGGTATTGTTATCCGTGACCATGACCTGCGAACGATTATTTGCGGGAACGTATTTGCCCACGGCATCAGCAATATCTTCCATTTCAACACCAAGAAACAGTCCGGTCGCAATTGCAGCTTTAATATTTTCCAGATTATAGGCGCCGAACAGATTTGTTTTGATCTTATACGTCCTGTGCTGATATGTTATTGAAATATTGAGATTAAGGTCAGTGGATTCGGGAACAACTTTCAGCTCAATGCCTGCAGGATTGGAGAAAGGTATGGCTCTGTTCACCATCCCATAAATTTTTTCACTCAGGAGACTATCCTTGTCATTATAGAGAGCTATTCCGTTTACCTTTCTCAGGTACTCATATAGCTCTGTTTTGGCTTTCAATACACCGTCGAGAGATCCGAAGCCTTCGATATGAGCAGTACCGGCATTGGTGATGATACCGTAGTCGGGTCGTGCGATCAGGCACAGGGAGCGTATCTCGCCTATATGGTTCGCTCCCATTTCTATGATCATGATTTCGGTACCTTCAGGAGCAGAAAGTATCGTGAGTGGAACACCGATCTGGTTATTCAGGTTTCTGTTCGTGGAATGAACCCTGAATTTCTTTGACAGAATAGCTGTAAGCAACTCTTTTGTTGTCGTTTTACCGTTTGTTCCGGTAATTGCGATCACCGGGCACTTTAATTCTTTCCTGTGGTGGGTGGCCAGCTTTTGCAGTTCGGTAAGGCAGTCATCAACAAGAATTGTTTTTTCGGATTCAAAAGCCGGATCATCTATTACTGCCCACGAGGCACCTTTATTAAGGGCTTCGGCAGCATATTTATTGCCATTGTGATTTTCACCCCATAGAGCGAAGAAGATCTGTCCCGGCGAAATAGTTCGTGAATCGGTTGAGAGTCCCGATGATTCTCTGAAAAGTGGGTAAAGCTGTTCTGTCATTATAGTTTTAAAAAAATGCCTCATTATGCTTCCATAATGAGGCTATTGTCCATAATTGTCTGTTTATCAGAATCCTGCAGGGCTTCCTACCCTGATCATCGCACACCTGAAGCCAATATCATCACGGCAGCTTTCCTGGTCAAGGAACCTTCTGGTTGACGGATTCAGCCAGTATGCTCTGTCTTTCCACGAACCGCCTTTGTAAACCCTTGCGTTGTCATTGATAAGGGTTACGTAATCGCTTTGTCCTGCGGTACCAGGATCCTGTGCATACATCCTGGTCGAGCCCATCTTATTGTCTTCTACTTTCCAGTCTGCCGCAATTGAAGATTGCAGGTCACCGTCTCTGTAATTTCTGTAATCGCCTTTCTGATAATTGTATCTGTGTGCGACATCAGCATCCTTTACTGTATCTGTATACAATCGTCCAAGATTGTCTTTGGTGACAACCAGTCCGTTTGCGTCACGGCGGAGGTCGGTATATACGTTACCTCTGAACGGGTTGAATCCGTCAACATCCTCTGATGTCAGAGAGCGATAAACATCCTGTACCCATTCATTGACATTTCCTGCCATGCAATAAAGACCATAATCGTTTGGCCAATAGGCCTTTACATCGCTTGTAATACTGGCATTGTCATTCAGGCTACCTGCAACGCCCATCATATCACCTCTGCCGCGAACGAAGTTTGCCATTAATTCGCCTCGTGCCCTGTTTGATGCATTCCTGACATTATGGCCGTCCCATGGATAGATCCTTCTTTCATAGATCCTTTCCTCGTAGGTGTTACCCCTGAGGGCATAGGCCGCAAATTCCCATTCTGCCTCGGTCGGGAGGCGGTAATTTGGCAGAAGTACACCATCCTCAAAAGTGGTTCTTCTTTCAGTCTGATTTGGATTTAGGCTTTCCCTAAGCTGATTCACCACACCCTCATATTGTCCGACAAGGTATGCTTCAGTATTGAAATTGTTCTGGTTTTTCTGTTCAGGATCGGGATTCAGTTCTCCTTCGTCAATAAGTATCTGTTCATTGACCCTGTCGCTTCTCCAGAGGCAATAGTCGTTTGCCTGAAGCCAGTTGACCCCTACAACAGGATAAGTGTTATAGGCGGGATGACGGAAATAATACTGAACATAGGGATCATTGAAACCCATCGGGCTTCTCCAAACCAGCGTGTCGGGAAGTGCTCTTCTGTATACTTCCGGATAATCGACATAAACACGGCCCAGCCAGTATAAATATTCACGGTAATCAACGTTTGTGATCTCAGTTTCATCCATATAGAATGAAGACACAGTGACTGTTCTCGGTCTGTTGTTCCAGTCAAACATGACATCCTGCTGTACCTGGCCCATTGTAAAGCGACCGCCTTCAATGAGCACAAGACCCGGACCGGTTTTTTGTTCGGCGCCCATAACAACCTCAAATCCACCATTATCAGGACTGTTATAATCCCATCCCGTTGTGGAGGATACATTCATGTCACCTTTCTTTCCACCACGGCAGGATACTAGAATTAATGCAGCAACCAAAATAACTGGTACCACTCTGAATCTATACATAACTCCTTTGGTTTTATGACTTTTAAGAATCAAATATAATAATTTTTCTGAAAACCATTTTTCAGACATCAAATATAACTACAATTTAGGAAAATTTATTGTCTTAACGCTCTTTCTTTTATCAAAATTGTTTAAACTCAGGGCAATACCAGTGCGGTGCAGAAGCGAAAATGGCAGCAGATTATTCCCTGATGCAATATTAAAACGGTAATTGTAAAATAACACCAGGCTGCCGACAGAAACTGAAAATCCCGGTTGCAGGTCAAAATTCTTCTTATTATCAGTAAGAAATAATGAACTGACTGACAGATATTTACTCTCAAGGACAGCTCCGGCACCTGTTGACATGAAACCCTCCCGTAAATCAAATACGGCAAGCGGCCTGATCTTCAGGTTTTTCTCTTTGCTAATATTAAAGTCTCCCGCGAAGTGCAGGAGAAGTCTCCGGTTCAGTTTGCTTTCTGAAGCCTCTGCACTGCCAATATCCGGCTCGGTCAGATGACAGACGGAAATTCCCCAGAGAAGCTTCTCTGTCATAAACAGGAATCCTGTTCCAAGATCCAGTACATTCCTCCCCCTTTCAGACAGTATTTCTCCGGATGGAATTGTGCTCCCACCGAGTGGATCGATCTGATCGGGCAGCACGGCGCCACCGAAATTGTATCCCCTGTGGTAGAGCGAAGCAGAGAGGCCCGCAGCGATGAACAGGTTTTTTCCTGCCTGGAAAAAATAAGCATAGGAAAAGCCGCTCCTCAGATTATTGACAATACCTCCCATGTAATCATTTGATAAAAAGAAACCTGCACCACCGTGCAACGCCGGGAAATATCCGTCATATGATAAGTGCACCGAATGAAGATCGTAATTGTTCCCGGGATAGTGATTCATGTATGACAACCGGATATAACCATCACCCTCAGCTCCCGTCAGTCCCGGATTACTCAGTAGTGTCATCTGGTAATCCGGACCGGAACTGTACTCCTGACCGCTGATATTCAGGGAAATGATCAGTGTGATCAGAATGAAAACAAAATTCCCCCCCGGCTGTTTAATCATATTATCAGTACTGCAATATCAACGTAATTAAATCGTTATTATTTTAATAATTACATTGTTACAAAACACAATAAGTTAACAAATAAAAATCACTTTTCTATCTTTGCGGCGGATGACAGTGAGGATTTTCAACATATTACCGGTTATATTTCTTCTTATCCCAAACCTTCTTTGTCCCCAATCAGCCAAAGATAATTATTCTTCGTCTTCAGTACTGTCATCAGGTCAGTGGTTCAGGATGGCAGTTCTGCAGGAAGGGATATACAGGATTGAATACTCAAAGTTGAAACAGCTGGGGCTTCTTAATGCATCAAATCCCAGAATCTTTGCCAACAACTTCGGACAGCTTTCATACTATAACAATGACCCCAAACCCGATGATCTGGAGGAGGTTGCAATATTAATGGTTACCGGAGCCGATGGGGTATTCAATGAGGGTGATTACCTGTTGTTCTTCGGACAGAGCACCCACAGATGGAGATACAACACATCTGCCGGTGAGTATGATTTCATACGGCACAATTATTCGGACACGGCATTCTATTTTCTTACATCCGGAACCGCTTCGGCCAGGAAAATTACCGATGCAACTGTTCCGGCAGGAACTCCGGACTATCTTTCGTCTGCGTCAGATGCCCTTTTTATTCATGAACTGGAAACTGAAAACCTTATAAAATCAGGCAGGGAATGGTATCAGCCTGTCTCAGTAATTGCAGGGATCACTCTCAATCCCGGATTTACTGATCTTATCACAAATGAACCGGTAAAATTCTGGATCAGGGTCCTGGCAAGGGCCCCTGTGCCGACCCAGTTCAGGTTTTCTGAGGCAGCTACAATTCATGAGAGTATACAGGTACAGGCTGTTAACATGTTCAATTATACAGGGACATATGCCCAGATAAGTGATTCATCGGGATCAGCCCTGCCACTGTCAGCAACACCCACCTATGAAATAAAATTCTTCAATAACGGTGAATCAGGTGCAAAAGGATGGCTCGATTTTGTTAAGCTTCACGGAAGAAAGCGCAATTCATTCAGCGGGAACACTGTGTTCTTATCAGATGCAAGATCAGCCGGTCCCGGAAGGCTGACTGAGTTCACAGTAAAAAGCCCGGGCAGGGATCCGAACATTTGGGATATCACTGACCCTGTCAGTCCGAAGAACATAAGGTATACCAGGAACGGAGAAAACATCAGTTTCAGGGCATCAACCGATTCTTTAAGATCATTTATCGCCTTTGGTGAATCGAACGCTCTCCAGCCGGTTATAAGATCGGGCAACCTGCCCAACCAGGATCTGCATGCATCAGGACCTGCAGATATGGTGATAGTAGCACACCCCTTATTCAGAAAATATGCTGAGAAGCTGGCCGATTTTCATCTTGAGAACAGTGGACTGATCTCACTGGTTGTGACCCCTGACCAGATCTATAATGAGTTTTCAGGTGGTATTCAGGATATCGCCGCTATCAGGAATTTTATAAGAATGAAATACCTTAAACAATCCGGCACACAGAATCCGTTGAAATATCTCCTGCTTTTCGGCGACGGTTCTTTTGAAAACAAAACGATGCCGCCCGCCAATCCTAATTTTATCCCGACATATCAGTCACAGAATTCCAATGTTGTTGTTTCATCATTCACTTCCGACGATTTTTACGGATTGCTCGAAGATGGCGAGGGTGAAGCTGAAGGAACCGAAGATATAGGAATCGGACGCTTACCGGTTTCTGATACTGGGCAGGCCGGCATAGTGATAAATAAAATTGTCCGGTACCTTGACCCTTCAAATACAGGAGACTGGAAAAATGTCATCTGCATCGCCGCGGATGATGAGGATGGTAATACCCATATGGCTGATGCAGAGGGGCTTGCACTATTATTGAAAGACAGCGTTCCGGTTTACAACACCGACAAGATCTATCTGGATGCTTTCAGGCAGGAAACATCGGTAAACGGTCAGTCTTACCCTGATGTGATGACGGCAATCAACAACCGGATCAATTCCGGATGTCTTATTTTCAATTATGTTGGACATGGGAATGAGAACGGGCTGGCGCATGAGAGAGTGGTCAGGACCGAGGATATAAACTCATGGAAAAATGGTGCAAAGCTGCCGCTGTTCATAACGGCAACATGCGAATTCAGCAGGTTTGACGATATTGACCTCAACATTGTGACCAGAGTTATGACCCCAAGGACCTCAGGCGGTGAGATGGTATTGCTTAACAGTGAAGGTGGAGGTATTGCGCTTATGTCCACTACCCGTGTGGTTTATTCTGCACCCAATTATTTCCTGAACAGGAACATCTATAATCATGCGTTTGACCCTGACACTTCCGGCAAAGCGCTCAGGCTGGGTGATATTTTCAGGCTGGCAAAAAACAGTACGGGAAGCGGTCCGAATAAACGGAACTTTTCCCTGCTCGGTGATCCCGCTGTCAGGCTTGCCTATCCCTGGCACGGAAAGGTGGTAACAGATTCCATCAACCATGTGGCGGTAATCAGCAATCCTGACAGTCTGAAAGCACTTACAAGCATAACTGTCTCGGGCCATATTGAGGACCGGCTCGGATCAACACTAAGCAATTTCAACGGGATCATTTCGCCTGTGGTGTATGACAAAGTAACCAGTATAAAAACACTGGCTAATGACGGCGGACTGTCAATGAGCTTTGAACTGAGGAACAATATCCTGTTCAGCGGAAAGACAACAGCCACTGACGGCAGATTCAGCTTTACTTTCATAGTGCCAAGAGATATAAACTATGCCTACGGGCCAGGCAAAATAAGCTATTATGCAAATGACAGTGAAGAAGATATGAATGGCTTTTTCCAGGATATAATTGTCGGAGGCTTTGCCAGGATTATCTCCACTGATACGGAAGGGCCGGAAATAAGGCTCTTTATGAACGATACCCTTTTCCGGAACGGAGGCATTACCGGCGTCAATCCCAGACTGCTTGCAATAATTGAGGACAAAGGAGGGATCAACACCACGGGTGCCGGTATCGGACACGATCTGATTGCCTGGATCGACAATGATCCCAGAACATCCTTCATCCTGAACAATTATTTTGAAAACGACTTCAACAGCTATATGAAAGGGAAAGTGGCCTATGATCTCGCCAGCCTTACAGAAGGAAATCATTCACTTACAATAAAAGCCTGGGATAACTTCAACAACTCATCACAGGAATCGATCCTTTTCCTTGTTGAATCCGACGGCAAATTCATCCTGAGGAACCTTATCAATTATCCCAATCCGATCCTGAATGAGACAATGATTAGTGCAGAGCACAACAGGCCGGATGACGAACTTGAAATCATTATAACCATTTTCGACATGAGCGGCAGGATGGTAAGGATCATTAAGGAGCAGACTTACTCCACAGGTTACCAGTTATCACCCATAACCTGGGATGGCAAAAGCGAGGATGGGCAAAGAGTTGGCAGAGGTATTTACCCCTACCGCGTAATGGTCACTGCAGAGAACGGGGAAACCGCAGTAAGCTCGGGCCGGATGATCATTTTATGATAGCCGCATAATAACACAGAGAAAAATTAGTTATATATTTACATTTTCCAGAAAGACAGGTACCCGAATGAAAAACAGATTAATAGGAGCTATCTTTTTAGCAGAAGCCTTCTTAGGCGCCGGTAATCTCTATGGACAGGCCAGCAACGGGGAACTTAACGCCATACAGACTGTGGTCCCGTTCCTCACAATTGCTCCCGATTCAAGGGCAGGTGCAATGGGAGACGCCGGTGTTGCAACATCTCCGGATGTTTACAGCATGCACTGGAATCCTGCAAAATTTGCATTTATCGATGGAAAGACAGGGGCTGGTATCTCTTATTCACCCTGGCTCAGGAATCTGGTTCCGGATATCAATATTGCTTACCTGTCAGGATATTACAGGATTGATAAAAAACAGGTACTGAGCGGAAGTCTTATCTATTCATCACTTGGGGATGTTGATTTTACGGATTCATATGGCAATCCCGAACGGACATTCAAACCAAACGAATGGTCATTCGATCTTGGATACTCAAGGATGTTCACTGAGTATCTTTCGGGAGGAACTGCATTCAGGTTCATATATTCAAATCTTACCGGAGGTTCATACTCAGGTGGAGTGGCAACAAAACCCGGGATATCATTTGCTGCTGATGTTTCATTATACTATCACAAGGGTGTTTCTCTGTTTAATAAAGACAGCGAAATGGCATTCGGACTCAATTTTTCGAATATCGGATCAAAAATGAGCTATTCCGATTCCCAGACTTCTGATTTTATTCCTATGAATATGCGGTTAGGGACTGCCTGGACAATTAATCTTGACTTGTATAATAAAATTACTGCCACAATCGATATTAACAAGCTTCTGGTGCCTACGCCACCATATTATGATATAACCAATCCTGACAGCATAATTGCTGGCAAAGATCCTAATGTATCGGTCCCGGTTGCTCTGTTCCAATCGTTCTATGATGCTCCCGGCGGCATCGGGGAAGAACTTCGTGAGCTAACTTTCTCATTTGGCGCTGAATACTGGTATAATGACCAGTTCGCTATAAGAGCAGGATATTTTCACGAGAATCAAACCAAAGGCAACCGTAAATATTTCACAACCGGAGCTGGTTTCAGACTGAAAGGTTTCACTGTTGATTTCTCATATCTTATGCCCGTGGTCCAGAATCATCCACTTGCCCGGACATTACGCTTTTCACTCTCTTTTGACAGCAGTGTGCTGAGGAAAACAAGCATATCCGGCGGATGAACCTAAGGACAGGCCAGGGTATTGATTTTCACCGACTCGAAAAAGGTATAAATTTATGGCTCGGAGGTATTATGATACCTTCGGAAAAAGGCTGCAAGGCACATTCCGATGGCGATGTGCTTCTTCACGCTATCTGTGATGCGATGCTCGGAGCCGCAGGCCTGGGAGATATCGGACACCTCTTCCCTGACACCAGTAATGAATTCAAAGGTATCGACAGTAAAATACTTCTGAAAAGAACCTTTGAACTCATAAAAGGAAAAGGATACTCAATTGTCAATATCGACAGTACAGTCTGTCTCGAAAAGCCAAAAATTGCAGCCTTTATTCCGGAGATGAGGTCTGTCATTTCAGGTATCCTTGAAACAATCCCTGAAAACATTTCAGTTAAAGCCACCACAACCGAAAAACTGGGATTCACCGGCAGAGAGGAAGGGATAGTAGCACTGGCGGTGGTCCTTTTAAAGCATTAACCCCTCTGAATACACAACCCCCGTCCCTGACTGTAAACATCAGGGCTTGCCCCCTTAAGGGGGCCTAAATCCCTGATATTTAGATGATTCTTCTTTTTTATCAGTGCATTAGCCCCCTTTTAGGGGAATTGGGGGGTCGGACAGCTTGGGGGTTGGAGGGTTAAAAACTTCATCAATCACCTTATCGTCAGTAATATACGGAACCGTGACTTTCAATCCCGGAGTTCGTTTCATTTCTCTGTCAAGAGTAATGAGAGCCCCTTTATTCCGGGCCCAGCTTCTCCGGGCAATGCCGTTATTGACATCCCAATGAAGCATCATCCTCAGTTTTTGAGTTGTATCCTCAGTACCATCCAGCAACATCCCGAAGCCTCCGTTAATAACTTCACCCCATCCCACACCTCCACCGTTATGTATCGAGACCCACGTTGCACCCCTGAATGAATCCCCGATGACATTCTGCACGGACATATCTGCCGTAAATTTCGACCCGTCAGTGATATCCGATGTTTCCCTGAACGGAGAGTCGGTACCTGATACATCATGGTGATCCCTGCCAATCACTACAGGAGCCGAAATCCTTCCCGAGGCAACAGCCCTGTTGAATGCATCTGCAATCGCCATTCTTCCCTCCGCATCGGCATAAAGGATCCTTGCCTGGGAACCGACAACAAGCCTGTTCCTGCCGGCTTCCTCTATCCAGTGTATATTATCAGCCATCTGTTGTCTGATCTCTTCAGGTGAACTCTTAGTCAGTTGCATGAGAGTTTCAACAGCTATTGAGTCAGTGGTCTTCAGATCTTCAGGATCGTTGGAACAGCATACCCACCGGAACGGACCGAAACCGTAATCAAAGCAGAGAGGGCCCATAATATCCTGGACATATGACGGGTATCTGAATTCCCCGTCAGGTTTCAGAATATCAGCGCCAGCTCTCGATGCCTCAAGCAAAAATGCATTGCCGTAATCGAAAAAGTATGTCCCCCGTTTCGTGTGCCTGTTGATAGCATCAACCTGCCTGACGAGCGACTGCTTAACATATGCTTTGAATTTTTCTGGATCGGCAGAGATCAGCCTGTTTGACTCTTCAAATGTCACTCCGGCGGGATAGTAGCCACCTGCCCATGGATTATGCAATGAGGTCTGGTCAGAGCCGAGATCGACCTTGATACCCTCTTCGGCAAACCTCTCCCATACATCCACGATGTTTCCCTGAAACGCCAGTGACACAACCTCTCCCTTTTCCTTTGCAGATCTCACCCGTAATACAAGTTTATCCAGATCAGTGACGACTTCATCAACCCAACCCTGTGAATAACGTGTATTGATGGCTTTCGGATTTACTTCTGCAGTTACTGAAGTGATGCCGGCAATTGTTGCTGCCTTTGGCTGGGCGCCCGACATACCGCCAAGGCCGGATGAGACAAATAGCTTTCCCCGCAGGCTGCCTCCTTCCCTGTTTATTATCCTTCCGGCATTGAGGATGGTGATCGTTGTGCCGTGTACTATCCCCTGGGGTCCGATATACATGTAGGAACCGGCTGTCATCTGACCGTACTGTGAAACACCGAGGGCATTGAACCTTTCCCAGTGATCCCCGGATGAGTAATTCGGTACCACCATGCCGTTGGTAACCACTGCCCTGGGAGCATCTTTATGAGATGGAAAGAGCCCAAGCGGATGACCAGAATACATTACAAGTGTCTGGTCATCTGTCATTTCTGAAAGGTACTTCATCGTAAGGAGGTACTGTGCCCAGTTCTGAAAAACAGCGCCGTTACCCCCATAGGTAATCAGCTCATGAGGATGCTGGGCTACTGCAGGATCGAGGTTATTCAGGATCATCAGCATTATGGCTGCCGCCTTTTCAGATCTGTGGGGTATTTCGTTTATATGGGGGGCTTTCATTTCATAGCCGGGACGGAACCTGTACATATAGATCCGGCCGAATTCGGTCAGCTCATGTGCAAATTCCGCCGCCAGGACGGAATGAAATTTCTCCGGAAAATATCTGAGGGCATTTTTTATTGCAAGTTTTTTTTCAGCCCGGCTCAGTATATCCTTTCGTTTAGGAGCATGGTTAATATCCGGATCATAAGGTTTCAGCGGAGGGAGCATGGAAGGGATACCTTCTGAGATACTCTTCCTGAATTCGGCCGCGTTCATGAAAATATCCTTTGGTTATGGGGTAAAGTTACGGAAATAAAAAAGAGACTGTATTAAAAGTAGAATTAACCACCCCGTCCCGACAATACTGTTGGTATTGGGTGGTGTTCTTTTAAGACAACCTCCTGATATTATATCCGTACAACTAAATTTTACCTTCCTTGATTATCTCATCATCTACAAGAATGCGACCGCAATACTCGCATACTATAATCTTTTTTCTTGATTTGATATCAAGCTGTCTCTGCGGGGGTATCTGGTTGAAGCAACCACCACATGCATCGCGCTGGACCGGAACAACAGCCAGACCGTTCCTGGCATTTGACCGTATGCGCTTATACGCAGTGAGGAGCCTCTCCTCAATAACTGACTGTACCTTCTCCAGTTTTTTGAAGAGTCCCTCTTCCTCTTTCTGGGTGTCAGAGATGATCTCATCAAGCTCAGACCTTTTATTATCCAGATCTGATTTCCTTTCCCCAAAGACTGCTTCAGAATCACCAATGACCACTTTTTTCTCCTCGATCTGTACATTGAATTCCCTGATCTTTTTATTGAACAGTTCAATCTCAAGGTTCTGATATTCAATCTCTTTTGAAAGCGAATCAAATTCCCTGTTGTTCCTTACATTCTTCTGTTGTTCCTCATATTTTTTTATCAGGGCCTCAGCCTCACCTATCTCGAGGTTCTTCTTCTGCACCGATTTCTCAAGCACCACAACTTCCTCCCTCAGATTGCCCAACCTTGTCTCAAGACCTGCTATTTCATCTTCCAGGTCCTGAACTTCAAGGGGTAGCTCACCTCTCAGTGTTTTAATCTTATCTATCTCTGAATCAACAAGCTGCAGGCTATATAACGCACGCAATCTGTCCTCCACAGAAATCTCTGCATCATGTGTTTTAGTCTTTTCCATCTTATAAATAATTTATCGGATTCGTATTAATTTCTGAAAACCGGAGTGCAAATTTAGGGAATTTTTTAATAATTAGATCGTATAAAATCTCTGTTGCAAATTTTTCACTCTCATAATGCCCTATATCAGTAAGCAGAAGCCTCTCCCCTGCTTCAATGAAAGTGTGATATTTAATTTCACCTGTGACAAATGCGTCAGCGCCTGCAGCAATCGCATCCCTGAATAGCAATCCACCGGAACCGCCGCAAAGTGCTACCTTGTTTACGGTTTTATCTGTCAGTCGGGAATGCCTCAGTCCACGGGCTTCGAACACATCTGAAAGGTATTTCAGAAATTCCGCTTCTGCCATCGGTTCTGATAATTCACCCGTACATCCCATGCCTGTTCCGATATTATCATTTTCCAGAGCGTAAATATCATAAGCCGGCTCCTCGTAAGGATGAGCTTCAAGAAGGGCTTTGATCACCTGTGACTTCAGGTGGGTGAACATGACAGTTTCAAATCTGGCTTCCTTTTCAAAATGCACCTTACCCTTTTCGCCAACAAACGGATTAGTGCTTTCATTTCCCCTGAAGCTGCCCGCACCCTGGGCAGAGAATCCGCAAAAATCATAGTTCCCGATCACCCCTGCTCCGGCTTCAAATACAGCTTCCCTTACTTTATCAAGGTGATTTTCGGGCACATATGTAACCAGCTTCAGCAGCCTGTTCTTCAGCGGTAAAAGCACTCCCACGTTCTTCAGATTCAGTTTTTCAGCCATCTTTCTGCTCACTCCGTTATTTAAAACATCCAGATTAGTATGTGCCGAATAGATTGCTGTATCCAGTCTGACAGCCTTTAACAGGATCTTTTCCGTGTAAGATCTACCGGTCAATCTCTTCAAACCTGAAAAGATTAGCGGGTGATGTGAAATGATGATATCACAGCCGGCAGATGAGGCCTCATCAAGAACCCTATCAGTCACATCAAGAGTCAATAACGCCGAAGTGATCTCCTTATCGGGTGATCCCAGCTGCAATCCCGAGTTGTCATAATCCTCCTGGAACGACAACGGAATGGCAGAATCCAGATATGAACAAAGTTCTTCTAATCTCATATTTGTTAATTCTTCTCTATGGAACTCTGTAAGTTCTGTGAAACCTGACCCCCCACCCCCCCTGAAGGGGGGTTAATTCTCAGGTGGAATTGAAGCATCCTGTATACCTGAGTATTAGGCCCCCTTCAGGGGGCAGTCCCTGACGTTTAGAGTCAGGGACCGGGGTAATATAAACAAATGTCACAGAGAGACACAGAGTGTTTTACTTTATACCGTCCCGGATTTCCAACAGCAGACTCTTTATTTTCTGCAGCGACTCATTGA
>Ga0113563_10000640_pt1 | contig 17527 bp, 21 predicted proteins | sample Mud3Dept3metaG_FD_80117 | JGI IMG/M metagenome (GOLD analysis project Ga0113563, IMG submission 80117) | Freshwater wetland microbial communities from Ohio, USA, analyzing the effect of biotic and abiotic controls - Mud 3 Core 4 Depth 3... | ecosystem: Environmental > Aquatic > Freshwater >...
CAGGTGTCTTCGGTGTCGGCGAGCACCACCGAGACGAACTGGGCGCCCTCATCGCTTCCGGCCGGCGCCGGCGCGCCGCCCTCGGTCGATGCGTCCGGGACCTGGATCGAAGAGCCAGCGCCGCCATCCACGAGGATCGAGAGCAGCGCCATCGGATCGGCGCCGAACAGCCACGCCCCGACCAGCAACAGGATCAAGCCGCCGCCGCCAAGGCGCAGCCCGCCCCCGCCGCGGCCGAAGCCACCGCCGGCTCCGCGCACGTCCTCGACGTTCTCGCTGCGACGTCCCTCGCGCCAACGCATCGCAATCCTCCTGCACCGCCCTGTTCTCACAAGGATAACTGCACGCGGCGCCACCCGTCGGCGCTGCACGCGGTCGACGCCCTCTTGCTGGACTTCGCCGGGATCGCGGGCAGGGCCCGGCCCTCCGGGCACAATCCCAGTCCACGAGCCGCCGAGGCCCGAGGCGCGAGCGGGCGGCTGATCTCTCAAGCGCGCGCCGCGCCGCTCCGATCCCGTCGCGTGTCCCGCGCGCGCCATCTCTTCGTGTTTCTCACGCTGGCGCCGTGCGCCGCGGCGGGCGGAACGCTGAACGTGCACCCGTCCGCTCCGCCGACACCGCGCCAGGAGCAGGCGCCTCCTCGCGCAACATCGTTTCCCGAGCGTGCAACACCCCAGGTCGGCGGGCGCAGCGAAGCGGAGTGGCGCGACGCGGCGCTCGCGCGGCAGCGCGCACTGGAAGCGGCCGAGGCGGCGCTCTCCGCCTGCGAAGCGAGCGAAGCGCCCGCCCCGTACCGCGAGTTCTCGGGCTACCTGACGCGCGGGCGCCACGGTCCGTACTGGGTCGAGATCAAGAACTGCGACGACGCGCGCCGCGACCTCGAAGCTGCGCGCCGCGAAGTGGACGGCTTCGAGGAACAGGCGCGGCGCAGCAGCGTCCCGCCCGGCTGGATGCGCTGAAGCTCGCGTCAGGATCTCAAGTCGCCTCCTCCCGACGCCGATCCGCCCATGACTTCCCAACGCGGGGCCCCCGATGACCTTCGACGATCTCCGAACCCTGCTGCGTGACGAAGCGGACGGCGGCACCAGCGTGGTACGCGAGGTCGAGGCGGTGGGCCTCGCCTCGTTGCGCGTCGAGATGGCGACGGTGCCGGGTCGCTCGCACGGCGTATGGCTCACGCACGAAATCTCTTCCGACGGCGAGACGCTGCGCCTGATCGCGCCGGCCGCGCGCATCCCGAAGGGTCGCGAACTCGCGCCCGAGGCCGCGCGGGCGCTGCTACACCGCAACGCGCAGCTCTCGGCGGGCGCGCTCGCGCTGGTGTCGATCGACGGCGACGAGCACATCGCCCTCGTCGTGCCGCTGAAGCTCGCGGACGTCGACGCCGCGGCCGTCCTGCTCACCCTGCTGCGCGCCGCGAACGCGGCCGACGCCTTCGAGGAGACGCAGGGGGCCGACGACCTCTGAGGCGCCGCCGGATGGCGGAACGACCCGCGCGTTCGCGGCGACAGTGCGCGGTCCAGCCGAGCGGATCGAAGGGCATGACGACGCGCACGTTCTCCCGCCCGACTTCGAAGTGGACAGGGACGGCCGGAAATGAGGCCGGCGGGTTGCAGGCCGCTCGTCTCGTCGCGACGGCGCGGGTTCGAGGCGAACGGTAACGTGTTTCCGTTTGCGGGGGACCGAAGCGGGAGCAGCGCGATGAAGCTCGGCGTCACGATCTTCGCGACCGATCGCTCGATGAGTCCCGTCGAGGTCGCGCGCGAGGCCGAGGCGCGTGGCTTCCATTCTTTGTACGTCCCCGAGCACACGCACATCCCGGTGAGCCGGCGCACGCCGCCGCCCACCGGCGAAGTGGTGCTCGCCGAGGAATACAAGCGCACGCTCGATCCGTGGGTCGCGCTCGGCGCCGCCGCGGCGGTGACCTCGCGCATCCGGCTCGGCACCGGCATCGCGCTGGTGGCGCAGCACGACGCGATCGCGCTCGCCAAGCAGGTGGCGACACTCGACTGGCTCTCGGGCGGGCGCGCGGTGGTCGGTGTCGGCTACGGCTGGAACGTCGAAGAAATGGAAGACCACGATATCGACGCCAAGCGGCGCCGCGCGCGCGTGCGCGAGGTGATGCTCGCGATGGAAGCGTTGTGGGCGCACGAGGTGGCGACGTTCGCGGGCGAGCACGTGCACTTCGAAGCGAGCTGGCAGTGGCCGAAGCCTGTGCAACAGCCGCGCCCGCCGGTGCTGATCGGCGGCGCCGCGGGACCAATACTCTTCGAGCACATCGCCGAGTTCGGCGACGGCTGGATCCCGATCGGCGGCGCCGGCATGCGCGAGGCGCTGCCCGACCTGCGCGCCGCATTCGAAGCGCGCAACCGCGACCCGTCGTCGCTGCACCTCGTTCCGATGGGCGTACTGCCCAGCCGCGAGAAACTCGACTACTTCGCCGCCGCGGGCGTCACCGAAGCGGTACTGCGGCTGCCCTCGGCGCCGCGCGACGACGTGCTGCCGGTGCTCGACGCCTTCGCGCGCTTCCTGTCGACTTGGGGACGTTCCTGAAGGCAACAAAGTCAACACGAGCAGGAACGTCCCCAAGTCACGCTATTGCTTCAGCTCCTTCGCGAAGAGCTGCTTGGCTCGCTCCCAGGCGTCCTTTGCCGACGGCTCGTGGTAGGTGGCGCGCTGGTCGCAGAAGAAGCCGTGGTCGGCGGCGGGGTAGACGATGACCTCGTGCTCCACGCTGTGTTCGCGCAGTGCGGCGCGGATCTGCTCCACCTGCGAACTCGGGATCATCGTGTCCTTGCCGCCGAAGAGACACAGGATGTGGCCACGGATCTTGTGGGTGCGCTGGATCGGCGACGGCTGGCCACCGGGGCCCTGCTCGGCCGCGATGCCTCCGCCGTAGAAGCTGACCGCCGCGACGACGTCCGTCTCGGCCGCGGTGAGATAGGCCATGTGCCCACCGATGCAGAAGCCGATGCAGCCGATGCGGTCGCCGCGCACCTCGGGGCGCTCGCGCAGGAACGCGACGGCGGCCTGCGCGTCGGCGATCATCTGGTCGGCGCGCAACGCGCCCAGCTCTTTCATCCCGGCCGCCATGCCCTTTTCGTCGTAACCGACCTCGATGTTCGGCGCCGTGCGGTGGAAGAAGTTCGGCGCGAGCGCGACGTAGCCTTCCTTCGCGAGTCGCCCCGCGACGTCGCGGATGTGCGAGTTCACGCCGAAGATCTCCATCCAGACGATCACCGCGGGATGGCGGCCCGCGTCCTGACCGGTTCCAGAGGGCTTCGCGGTCGGCCCGGCCAGGTAGACGGGCATCCGGCTGCTGCCGACGGGAATCGACAGGCGCTCGATCGTGATGCTCACGGGTTCCCTCCTCTTACACTCGTTTGCCAAACGCGGCGACGCGCTCGCACCATTCGCGACGCGACCGGCGCGGATCGCGCGCCGGCGGAAACGGGTGATCGGTGACCGAGACCGCGTCGAAGCCGGCGACCCCTGCGGCACGCGCCATCTCGGCGATCGCCACCGGGCCGACGAACTCGGCGCCCTCGACGACGCGATCGGTCGGGAGTTGCAGGGCGAAGTGCACGGTCGACTGGCTCCAGGTGGAACGGCGCCGCATGGTAGCTGCGCCGGGACGGGCGAGGTCGGGTCGACCAGGCGAGGCGGGCGGTCGCACGGAATTTCCGGATGTCACCGCCGCTCGTGGCGAAGCGCAACACGCGATACCGTGCCGGGCGCGCGGGCCTGCGCCTCGCGGGGCACAGCTTCTGCATCCGCGAGCGGACGCGGACCGGCGCTCAATTTGAATCCCCAAGTCGGAGGATCCGATGGCTGATTTCCTGTCGATGTATTCGATCCAGCACTGGCTCGAATCGTGTCCGCAGGGCTATCTGGGCGGGAGCGAGTACGGACATCTCCCGGGCGAGAAGGAGCCCGATCTGCTCGTCACCGACGCGACGATCCGCGAGCAGGCGATCGGCGTGACGGTGCAACTCGTGGTCGGCGAGCGCTGCGCACTGGCCGCCTCCTCGGGCCTGATCAACGCCGCACCCGACGAGGCGAGCAAGCGCTACCTCGCGACCCAGACCCTAGACGAGGCGCGTCACGTCGAAGTCTTCACGCAGCGCCTCTACGACCTCGGGGTCAGGAAGGCCGAACTCGAGGATGTGATCGGGCAGCGCGCCAACCCGAACCTGGTGAAGTTCGCCGAGATCCTACTCGAGAAGGTGGACAAGAAGGATTTCGTCGCGGGCGTCGTCGGCCAGAACATCGTGCTCGAGGGCATGGCGTTCACCGTGTTCGAGATGATGTACGCGGGCAACGAAGGCGTGAATCCGAAGTTCGCCCACACCCTCTCGGGAACGATCGCCGACGAGCGGCGCCACGTCGGCTTCGGCGAGAACCGCATCGGCTCGCTGATCCGCGAGAATCCCGGGCGCAAGCCGGAGATCGAGCGCATGCAGCGCGACATGTCGTACTGGATGCTGGCGACCTTCGCCGACTCTTTCCGCAACCAGCCCCCGCGCGAGGAACTGCGCACGCTGCGCGAGAGCGTCGGGGGATACGGCGCGCCGAAGGCCAAGTGGCACGGCGCCGACCTCGGCAATCTCGAACCCGATGAGATGGAGCGGCTGCTCGCGGACACGGTGCTGAAGGAGTTCAAGATCCGGCTCGGGCGCATCGGGATCGAATACCAGACACCGGCGCGACCGTGAGTGCGGGTGCGGACGACGCGACGGTGACGTCGCTCGAGGTGCACGGCCTCTCGCACGACGCGTTCCTCGAGGAGGTGCATTCCTTCGAGTTCTGGTTCCAGTCGGTGCAGGGCTACCTCGCCGGAACGAGCTACGGCCATCGTCCCGGCGTCGCAGCCGCACCGCTCTCGGAGTCCGAGCGAGAGAGACTCGTCACCGTGCTGTGCAGCTACTGCATCGGCGAGACGGCCGCGCTCGACGGCGCGAGCGGCCTGATCGGGTTCGCACCGAACCGACTCACCAAGGTGTTCCTGGCGACGCAGGTGGTCGACGAGGGCCGTCACCTCGAAGTGCTGCTGCACCGGCTGCGCGAACTCGGCGTCGCCAAGCCCGAAACGGAGATCGAGAAGCGTGCGAGCCCGGCGCTGCTGCACTTCAAGCGACGCCTGCTCGAACTGGTCGCGGGCCGCGACTGGGAGGCCGCGCTGTTCGCGCAGAACGTGATCCTCGAGGCGATGGAGTTCACGGTGTTCCAGACCCACGCGCAGCGCGCCGATCCGATCACGGCCGAGATGTTGCGGGGGATCGTCAAGGACGAGCGCCGCCACATCGGCTTCGGCGAGAACGAACTGGGACGCCGGCTGCGCAGCGCTCCCCAAACCCGCGCACGCCTCGGCGAAGTGAAGAAGGAACTCGACCACTGGGTGCTCGAATGTTTCGAAGAGACGCTGCGCTCGCTCGAAGTGCCCGCGAGCGAGCGGCCGGCGCTCGGCCACGACTACCTGCAGGCCGTCGCGCGACTGGGCTTCCCGGAATGAGCGGCAAGCCGGTCGCGTCCGGCGCGGACGAAGAGGCGGACGAGACCCCGCGCCGGCGCTTCGTGCTCGACGACACCGGTTTCGAGGAAGTGCCGGTCAAGTACCGGCGCTACTACCGCCGCTGGAAGGGCGCCGGCGACGCGCTCGGTCCCAATGAAGTGATCTGCCCGGTCTGCAAGGTGGTGATCCGCTCCACGCGCGAGCTGCGCGAAGGCGATCGCCTCTACTGCATGCCGTGCATGTCGCGGATCGTGGTCGTGCGCGGCGCGAGCGGGATGCTCGAAGCGCAGGTCGCGTACTAGCCGCGATCGTGCTTCCATCGCGCACTCGTGACCACGACGCTGCCCGACCACCTCCCGATCCTCGACCGCCCCGGCGCGCGCCGCGTGCGCGAGCCGGTCTACCTCGAACGCGAGATCACCGCGCCCGTCGATCTCTGCGACGCGCGCGGGAAGCTGAATCCCGCCGCGGTCGGCTTCTCCCGCCAGCCGCTGGTGCGCGCGAACCTCGCGGGCCACTGGCCGCGCAAGAAGAAGTGGAACTTCTGGAACTGGATCGCGCCCGACTTCGTGTTCTCGGTGACACTCGCCGACATCGACCTCACCTCGTTCTGCGCCTTCTCGCTGACCGACTTCCGTGACGGCACGCACTGGGCCGGCAGCTCGTACGGATTGCCGGGGCGCATCGCGCTGCCCGAGCACGTCGAGGCGAGCGTCGCGTTCCACGCGGGCGGCATCGATTACGCCGTCCTGATGAACGAGAGGGCCGGTCGCTCCGCGCCCTGCGGCATCGACGGCGACGATCTCGCGGTACATTTCCGCGGCCGCGCCGGCGGCAACACCGAGATCGCCGCCGACTTTGCGGTGCGGCGTCCGCCCGGGCACGAGAGCCTGAACGTCGTCGTGCCGTGGAGCGCCTCGCGCTTCCAGTGCAACTCGAAGCACGCGGCGTTGCCCTGCGAAGGCGAGGTGCGCGCGGGCGACCGCCGCTATCGCTTCGATCCGCGCACCGGCTTCGCGGTGCAGGACTGGGGACGTGGGATGTGGCCATATCGCTCGTTCTGGAACTGGGGCGTCGCGACCGGCTGGGCCGGCGACGTGCTGCTCGGCGTCAACGTCGGCGCGAAGTGGACCACCGGCACCGGCTCCAACGAGAACGGGATCCTCTGGAACGGCCGGCTACACAAAGTGATGGAGGATCTGCGCTGGGACTACGACGCGCGTTCCTGGCGCAAGCCGTGGCGCGTCGTCGCGGAGCACTCGGGCGCGCTCGACCTCGTACTCGAACCGGTCGCCGCGCACACGCCGCGCATGAACCTCGGCGTGATTGCGAGCGGCGGTGTGTGCGCCTTCGGCCGCTGGCGCGGCGTCGTCCGCGTGGAAGGACGCGAACTTGCGGTCGACGGCCTGCTGGGCTGGGCGGAGGAGTTCGCGCATCGCTGGTGAGCCGCGCCCTCGTGTCTCCGACCGCCGCGCGGTCGACATCCCGCCCGTTCATCTATTGCGAGTTCGATGCCATTCGACGTGCTTGTTCGAGCTCCGGCCGTCCGGGCTCGTCAGCGCGATCGCTGACCTTCAGCAGCGCAGCAGAGTACGTGCGAGCCTTCTCGCGATCGCCGGCGAGCGAAGCCGACCTGGCGGCGCCGAACATCGCGCGGAACCGGTTCGGTTCCTTCTCGAGCGTGGCTTCGAATTCCTTCAGCGCATCGGCAGGCTGGTCCATCTGCAACAGCATCTCGCCGACGAGCTCGCGCGCGGGCGCCAACGGGCCGGGCGTCACGGCCGACTTCTCCGTGCCGTCTTCCATCGCCGCGGCGGCGCGCATTTCGACGAGCGCGTCCGCACTGCGCCCTTCGGCGAGCGCCAGCCAGGCCGACGCCGAACGACGCTGGATCTCGGTCTGCTCGGCCCAGTAGACTTCCTTTTGTTCCGTGAGTCGAGCTTCGATCGTGGTCAGCGCGTCGATCGCCGACCGCGTAGCCGCAACGTCCCCCGTGCGAGCGGCGCCGAGCGCCTTCGCAAACCAGGTCAGTGCGTCAGCGTAGAGATAGCCGCTCGGCTCCGGCACGAGCTTCGCGGCGTCGGCCCATGCGCCGCGCTCGAGCGCATAGCGAGCAGGGATCGCGGCCAGTGCAAAGACGCCGGCGGAGCCCGGCGCGGCCGACGCGACCGCCTCCGGGTCGAAGCGAGCCTTCACATCGGGCAGCGCGTCGAGGATTCCGCGCGCCGCTCCGTCCTGCGCGGTCTGAAGGTACGCGTACGCCCGGTAATCCAGGGTGTGCAGTTCTTCGGCGGTCGATCCTTCGCGCTTCGCAACCGCACCCGATGCGATGTTCGCATCGATCGATTCCTGCCAGTAGCCGAGGCGCGTGAAGGTGTGCGACGGCATGTGGAGCGCGTGCGGCGCCGACGGGGCGATCTTCGAGTAGCACCATGCGGAGTCGAGAGCTCGTTTCGCGAGCGGCGGCACGTCGTAGCTGTGAATGATGTAGTGCGAGAGGCCCGGATGATCCGGCTGGCTGGCGGCGAGCTTCTCGAGAATCGCGCCCGACTTCAGCAGGTCGGCGTAGGTCTTGTCGGCCGGCGCTGCGGCCGCCGCGATCGAGAGCGCGTAGAAAATCGACGCCTCGATGTCCTCCGTATTGGACTCCGCGACCCGCGCCATCGCGTCCCGGTACGCGAGCATGCGCGTGCGTTGATCGATCGTCTCGAAGCTGGCGTACAACTGCGAGACCGCGTCGACGTACGCGCGCTCGCGCCCAGTCTTCAGCCCGATTTTTCTCGCGCGACTGACGGCGTCGCGCCCCTGTTGCAGCGGCGCAGGCGGACGAAGGCCCGCAACGAACGGATTGCCCCACCGGCTGAGCGCGATGCCCCACTCCGCCATCGCGCAGGACGGATCGCTCTTCAGCGCCGCGTTGAACCCCTCGATCGCCTGCTTGAACTCGAAGGAGTGGAGCAACGCGACCGCACGGTTGAACAGAGGCTGGGCTGCTGCGCTGCAGGACGTCGAGAAGCTGACGGCGCCGAGCTTCTCGTCGGTCGACAGCGCGCCTTCCCGGTGCTCTTGCGCGAGCGCGACGCTGGCGAGGAGCAGCGAGAGAGTCACGGCGAGCGGAACGAACGACGGCAAAGCCATGCTTCAGATTCCTCGTGAAGAGTGGGCTCCATTATCTCCTTCCTCGAGCCGGTTGGGGTCTTCCTTCGGGTGGCCGGGGTAGAAGACGCGCTATTGGGGGATCGACCGTCACGATTACGATACGCAGCGTTCCGTTGAGCATCTCCGAGGAGCCACCCCGCTTGGATCTCCGCTACTCCGAATCCGACGAGCGCTTCCGCGCCGAGCTGCGCGCATGGCCCGCCAATGCGGTGCCGGAGCACGGCGCGCGCCGCGGTGTGGAACGCGGGCGCGACGATCGATCAAGCAGTACGCGTAGTGCCTGGCTCCGGATCATCAGGCCGGCGTGGGAGATGGCGCCGCACGACTACCTGAAGCGCGCCTGGGCTTTCTCGACCTGCGTCGGCACGAGCGAAGAGCACGAAGACGCGCTGGCGACGATGATCGCGCACTGAGCAACGCGCTCGCACGACCCCGCCCAGCAAGTAGCGCGGCGGGGGATGGGGGTCCGACGACGAGTAGAGCCGCCCACCGAGCCCGTGCGAAGCGCCCACAAACCGCCGGCGCCCAAGCGACCCGCCCACCGAACTCGCGAAACGCCGCCTCACCCCGAGCGGCGAGCGCGAGGAGCGGACCCCATCCCCCGCCGCGCGCGTCCCGACGCGCGCGATGCCTCTGCAGAGCAGGTAGACTCCGCCGCTTCCAGGGGAGGGATTCCAGCATGCTCCGTAGCCTCGACGCGACCGCGCTCGCTCTCGCCGCGCTCCTGCTCTTCGCCGGCGGCCCGGCCCGCGCCGCACTCACCTACTACGACAGCCGCCTCGACTTCGACTCCGGCAACCCGGGTCTCGCGTTCGAAGACTTCGAGGAGGGGACGCCGGAGACGAACTTCGACTCGCCGCTCGACAGCGCGACGAACAACGCCGTCTTCTCGCCCGGCGAGATCGCGCCCGGCGTCTCGTTCTCGACCGATGGGAGTCCGGGCTTCGACCTGCGGCTCCAACAACTCGATACGACGCTCGTGCTCGCGCCCCCCTCGACGCTGCGACGCCTGGTGATCGACTTCAGCATTCCCGTGAGAGCGGTGGGGCTGGACGTCTACCAGTTCAATGCCGCGGGCGACGTGTCGATCGAGGTCTCCGGGCAGAGCGGCGTGCTCGGGTCGGTGAGCGTACCGACCAGCCTGGCCGGCGCCTTCTTCGGCGTGCACTCGAGCAGCGCGGACATCACGCAGATCGTGATCGACGACAGCGACATCCTTCCGGGGATCGACGACATCGAGTTCGGGGTGCCCGGCGCCCTGGTGCTGCACTACTTCGGCAGTCGTCTGGCCTTCGACAGCGCATACCCCGGCCTCGCCGTCGAGGACTTCGAGGAGGGTACGCCCGACACCAATTTCGACTCGCCGCTCGACAGCACCACGAACAATGCCGTCTTCTCGCCGGGCGACATCCTGCCAGGCGTCTCGTTCTCGACCGACTTCAGTTCGAGCTTGGACCTTCGACTCCGCCAACTCGCGACGACGATCGTGTTCTCCACACCCTCGAGTTTGCGACGCCTGCTGATCGATTTCCCGGGCGGAGCGCAGGCGGTGGGGATGGACGTCTTCCAGTTCAACGCCGCGGGGGACGTGATCCTCGAAACCTTCGGGGCGAGCGGTTTGCTCGGCACGACGCGCGTCGAGACCAGCCAGGATGGCGCGTTCTTCGGCGTGGAGTCGCTCGGCGAGCCGATCACGCAGATCCGCATCGACGACACCGATATCCTGCCCGGGATCGACGACGTCGAGTTCGCGCCGGAGCCGGAATCGCTGGCGCTGGCCGTCGCGGCGCTCGCGGCGCTCGCCGGTGCGGCGCGGCTGCGGACGCGGGCAACCTGAAGGCGCCCGACCCCGCCCGGCAGCTTTCGGGTCAAGTGCGCGATCTGCCGAGCCGACCTGAAGAGGATGCGTTTCGAGTTCCCGGCCGATCTGGGACTGGCCGTGCCGGTCGTGATGTCGCTGCTCTCGCTGCGACTGTTCCGGCTCGCTTGGCGAACGCGGCGGCTGCCGGAATTTCTCGTCGGCATCTACTTCCTGCTGGTTCCGTTCGCGATCTCGCTCTCGATCCGCGTCGACCGCTTCGACGCGATCCACGCCGCGGTCGTGCGCGCCGCCTCGAACGCGCTCTTCACGGCGGGCGGAGTCGCGCTGCTGCTCTTCGCCTGGTGCGTGTTCCGGCCGGACTCGCGCTGGGCGCGGTGGCTCGCTCTTGGCGGCACGGCAGCGATCGTCGCCATCTGGGCGCTCGCCATCCCGCTCGGCCTCTACGAAGCGAGCACCAGCATGTTCTTGCTGATGCCGGTGTACGCCTCATATCTCTGGGTCTTCTTCGAGTCGCTCCGCTACTTCCTGTTGCTGCGCCGCCGCCAGCGACTCGGCCTCGCGGACCCGGTGATCATGAACCGCTTCCTGCTCTTCGCGATCTGGACTGGCGGCGTCGGCGCCATCACGCTGATGGGTGTCGGAGGATCGTTTGCGCAGCTGATGAACGGAACCTTCCACGACGGCGGCGCGCTCGGCGACCCGCTGGTTCTCGGCATCACGCGGGTGCTGGCGGCGCCGATCGCCGTCTCGATCTTCCTCACCTTCCTGGCGCCCGCCCGCTATCACGCCTGGCTGCGCGCCAAGGCACCCGCGCCCGCGAGCTGATCGAGTCCACGCACGCTTCGAGCGCTCGCCCCAAACCGGGAGTGCGGTTAGTCTGCGCGCCGCAGCCGGGAGGTGCCTGCCGTGGACTTCGAGTTCTCCGCCGAAGAGCGCGGCTTCGAAGCCGAGGTCGAGCGCTTCCTCGAAGCCGAGCGCTCGCCCGACGTGATGGACACGCATCCCGAGCAGCTCTCGCAGACCGTCGATTCACGGGCGAAACGCGCCTTCATGCGCAAGCTCGCCGAGCGCGGTTGGCTCGGGATGTCGTGGCCGAAGCTCTACGGCGGACAGGAGAGGCCCGGCATCTACGACTTCCTACTCACCGAGGCGCTCTCGCGCTTCGGTGCGCCGCAGCCGGGCAAGGGTGTCGGCATCGTCGGCAAGACGATCATCCGCCACGGCAACGAGAAGCTGAAGAACTTCTTCCTGCCGATGATCATCCGCGGCGAAGTCGAGTTCGCGATCGGCTACAGCGAACCCGGCGCGGGCTCCGACGCGGCGAACATGCAACTGCGGGCGACGCGCGACGACACCCGCGGCGGTTGGGTTCTCGACGGCCAGAAGGTCTGGACCACGTCGGCGCACTTCGCCGACTGGTACTGGGTGGGTGCGCGCACCGGGCCGCACAAGCACAAGGGCATCACGCTGTTCCTGATCCCGATGGACCATCCGGGCCTGACGATCCGCCCGACCTGGACGATCGGCGACGAGCGCACCAACGAGGTGTTCTTCGACGACGTGTTCGTACCCGACGCGTTCGTCGTCGGCGAGCTGAACCACGGATGGACCTACATCTGCGAAGCGCTCGATCTCGAGCGCTTCGCGATGATGCCGGTCGGGCCGCTCGAGATGAAGGTGGGCGCGCTCTGCGAGTGGGTGCGCACGGCACGCCGCGACGGCGCGCCGCTGCGCGCGAGCGCCAGGGCGCGCAGCCGCGTCGCGCAGCTCGCGACGCAGCTCGAAGTCGCGCGCATGTTGCAGCGCCGCGTGATCTCCGAGGCCGTGAAGGGGGGCGTTCCGACGGTCGAGTCGTCGCAGTACAAGCTCTTCATGAACGAGTGCTCGAAGCGCACTGCGAACGTCGCGCTCGACTTGATGGGTCCCGGGGCACAGTTGAAGCCCCGGGAAGACGGCGCGCCGGCGGGCGGCCGCTTCGAGCGCTCCTACCGCTACACCGTCGTCGACACGATCGGCGGTGGCACGTCCGAGATCCAGAAGAACATCATCGCGCGCCGCAAGCTGGGCTTGCCGACATGAAGCGCTTTGCACCATCCAGGATCAGACCGCGCGCTCCCGCGCCGACTACGGACGGCTCGCCCAGCTCGCGGCGAGGTTGACGGCGAGCGCCAGCAGCACCGTATTGAAGAAGAACGAGATGATGGAGTGGACGAGCGTCACGCGGCGCATCGGCGTGGTCAGCACCTGCACGTCCGAGACCTGCGTCGTCATGCCGACGACGAACGAGTAATAGAGGAAGTCCCACGACGCCGGCTCGTCCGTCTGCGGGAACGCGAGCCCCCGCGCCTCCGCGCCCTCGGCATCGCCGGACGCTGCACGTTCGTAGTAGAGATGCGCGTAGCGGAACGCCGCAATCGTGTGGAGCGTGAGCCAACCGAGCGGCACGCTCGCGACGGTGAACACGACCCGCACCGCCGCGACGGGTCCGGTCTCGTTCAGCAACGCAAAGAGGGCGACGAGCCAGAAGGCGATGGCGCCGAGCGTCAGCAGCACGATCAGGAGGATCCCCTCGTCCTCGTAAGTCGCGCGCTGCCGCAAGTGGTCCGGGGTCGCGCGGAGCATCAGCAACGCGGTCGAGGCCAGGTAGAACGCGAAGAACCCATCGCCCGCCAACACCGGGCGCAGCGCGGGGATGCGCCCGGTCGCCGCCCAGACGACCACGCCGAACAATGCCGAGACGTAGAATCGGGCGTGGTGCTTCCAGTGCGACTTCATGATGCGCCCCGGAGCCTACCCGCCCTACGCTCGCATCTCACCCCCCCAATCCTTCCGGGACCAGCGAGAACGCTTCGCCGGGTGTCGAAGGATCGGCTGTGTTGGAGACAGATGGAAGCGACGATCCTGCTGGCACGCCGCCCCGAAGCAGCCGACGACACCTGGTTGCGACGCTCGCTCGTCGCGCTGGCGCTGCGTTTCCGCGACGCGCGCGTGCGGCTGCTGGTCGCGGACGCCGAGGCGGACGCCGGCGCCGCCGGCGTCCGCGCAACGCCGCCGCCCGCGAGCTTCGACACGCTGGTGCTCATCGAGCGCGTGAAGTCGCGCTGGGCGACGGTGCCGACAGCCACAGCGACGCAGCATGACGACGCGCTCGACTGGCTCGCAGGAGCGCGCGGGTACCGCGCGGAAGTGCGTGATCTGCGTCCGCGGCAAGCAGCGCCAGGCGTCGCGCAGCGCAGTTCCGGCCTGGTCTTCGCCGCGATCACGGTGCGCGCTCCGCGGCTCTCGCACGCCGAGTTCGACGAGCACTGGCGCGATCGCCACGCGCCTCTGGCGCTCGAGCACCACGCGGGACTCTGCGGTTACGAGCAACTGGTGATCGCCGGCGCGCTCACCGCGAACACGGCGCCGATCGACGGGATCGCGTTGCTCCACTTCCCGAGCCGCGACGCCTTTGCGCAGCGCTTCTACGACTCCGACGCCGGCCGCGACGCGCTGCTCGCCGACACGCAACGATTCCTCGATGTGTCGCGCTGTGAAGCGGCGCTGATGGGTGAGTACGGAGTGCAGCCGAGAGCGATGGGCGCGCGCTCGGCTTCGGCGACCTAGTGCTGTGCGCGGGGACGGTGCCGTTCCTCTCGGAGCCGGTGGCGCATACCAACGTGAAGGTCTGCTGCGGCCGCGACCCGGATGGAAACCTGTTCGAGCTGCTGGAGTTCCTCGCCCCGGGGTTCCGCTCCCGAAGCGCGCGATGCCGCTCGAGTCCGCGCCGCGACTTGGCGATGAACGGTCAGGCTCCCGAGCCAGGGCCAGCCATGCGCATTCCTTCCGGAGGATCGTCATGTCGCAACTTCGACGCGCGGCCGCCGTCATCCTGATTGCGCTCTGCGCGGCGACCGCGCAGGCACAAGAGCGAACCCGCAGCCTCGACTCCATCGACAAGGGCGAATCGAAGAGTCTCGATGCGGTGGAGACCGGCGAGAATTCCGATCTGGATGACGCCGAATCCACCGGAAGCAAGAGCCTCGACTCGGCCGAGACATCGCCGTCGGCAGAGCCGGCGCCGACGGCGCTGCCCAACATCGACGACCCCGCCACGCTCGCGCAGGCGCGCGACGCGCGCGAGGCTGTTCTGGTCGCGCAGCAACGCGTCGCGCAGGCGAACGCTGCGTATTCGAGCATGATGGCGCGCGACTACCCGCAGGGGGATGCGCGTGCCGCCATCGTTTCGGAGCGCGACGCGGCGCGCAAAGCCTACGAGCACGCGAACGCGCACTACGCAGAGATCCTGAAGCAGGTTCCGTAGAACGCGGCGCCTATTGGGCCGGCTTCTCTTCCTGCTGCTTCGCCGCGTTGGCGGCGTCGAAGTCCTCGATCTGCTTCCGCTGCATCTCCTCGGTGACCTGTTGCTGCCGCTGCTGCGTGGTCTCCGCTTCGTCCTTCGCCGACTCCGGCGTGCTGACCTCGTTGGGCACCGCCAGTCCGCGATCCCCCTCGTCGCCGCCGCAGCCGCCGATCGCGAGGGTCGAGGCGAAGACGATCATTCCGAGGCACGGGCCGAGTCGTCGCACGGGGTTCTCCTCCGGTTGCAGAAGCGAAAGCATACCTGCCCTGCGCCCGGCGGCGCGAGCCCGCTCGCACTCACGTGTCGCCGCGGCGCTGCGAGGTATGGAGTCCGACCAGCCGCGCGATCAGCACCGCGACGTAGAACTGGCCAATCATCGCCTCGATGCCCGTCCAGGCGCGCGCGGGCCCGCTCAGCGGGTGGATCTCCTGCGGCCCGATCGTCGTGAGCGTGAAGACGCTGTAGTAGACGAGATCAGGCACGAGCAACGCGCCCGGATCGTCGGCACTGAACAACGAGTTCCCCTGCGTCGCGAACGACCCGGGCTGGAGTCGCTCGAGAATCCCGTAGATCAGCGTCCAGACGACGGCCAGCAGCAAGTAGACGCAGACTCCGCCGAGGATCGTGTCGGTGGTCACTTCTTCCGCCGCGAGAACGTGACCCAGCACGGACCCGACCGTGAAGATCAGGAATCCAAGGAAGCAACCAAGCGCGACCAGAGCCAGTGTCGGGTTGCCGTCGGTGCGCGCGAGCCAGGCGGCTCCCAACCCAACCGAGATGAGCGAAACACAAGCGAGTAGGAGCGACGTCCGGCGGCTGATGCTCCAGATTCCAGCCAGCAGCACCAGCGACAGCGCCACGTCGAGATGAATCGCCGCAGCTCCGCCCGGCGACCGCGGCAGCATCGGCTGGACCACGAAGAGCCCGGCGAGGCAGATCAGCAGCATGAGGAACTTCGACCGCCGCAAAGTCAGGACGACGGCGGCCCGCTCGGGTCCTCGCATCACGCCTCCGCACGCCCCTACGTCGCCGCGTTCCCGCGCGTGCCTAGAACCGGAACACCGCGCCGAACTGCGGGCCGTACAGGATCGTGTTTCGGATCGCGGTGTCGCGATTCACGCCGAGCGCGCGGTAGGCGGCCGTGAGCGACCAGTGCTCGGAGAGGTCGAAGCTCCCGCCGATCATTCCCTGCCAGGTCAGATCCGATGCCGTTCCGACGCCCCAACCGCCGATGTCGCCCAGCGCGAAGAGCGAGATGCGCTTGGTCACGTCGCCACTCACGCGGAATCCGACGATCGGGTCGAGCCAGTCGACGGTGTCCTCCACGGTTTGACTCCCGCCTCCCACCAGTGGGCCGGGCAGCGAGATGTCACCGAAATCCAAGCCCGGAAGGATTCCGGGGAGCGACACCGGCGCGCCACCGACCGTCAGAGATGCGGGATCGACTCCGACGTGGACCTTCGACGTGACGTTCCACACGCGGAAGCCGGCGAGCAGATCGAAGTCGAAGCGACGCAGGTCGTCGTCTTGTTCGGCCGGGCCGGTGAGCTTGCTCATCGGAAGCGAAAGCGCGCGGAAGCCGAACTTCGTGTCCACCATCCAGGTCGTGAGGCGCGTGCTGGCGTCGACGGGACCGGCGGTCAGCAAGCCGTCCCCGCCGCCGGGCGGCTGGAACGGGAACGTATTGACGTTGCTGTCCTCGCTGGCAGCCACCTGCATGCCGAGGAAGTCCACCATCACCAGCCCACGCTTGTAACGCCCCTCGACGCCGCCCATCACGGCCCAGCCGAGATCGTCGAGGATGTCGAAGAAGCTCTCGTCGATGGTGGTTTCGGTACCTCGGGTTTCCACTTTCGTCTGGAGCGCGGAAGCCCACGCGTACAACTTGATCTGGCCTTCCCAGTCCTTGGGCTCCGGAGGGAGGGCGTTGGCAGCCGCACCGCCGGTGACGCATGCAAGCACGCATACGGCGACCTGAGCAAAGAATCGCTTCATCGAACTCCTCCTCCGGTTGATCGGGGGTACGCTGCACGATCGCGCGCGCGACGCTCCCTACTTCATGTCACTCATGTCGCCGGGTGCCCTTGCGTCGTAGTACGGCGCGATCTGCTTCAGCAGATTGGCGAAGTTGGTCCAGGCGGTCTTCGTCGGCGCATCGAGCGAGTCGAACATCGCGTCGTTCGTGATGTCGTCGACCAGTTCCTTCATCGACTTGTACATGTCGAGGGTCTCGTGGTGGCCCTTGCCCTTCGCGAGTTGCCCCGCGAGCCCCTGGGTCATCTCGGTCAGCGTCCGAGACTTCGACTGGAGATCGACGTTCGCCCCCGCATCGCCGGATCCGACCGTGTCGCCGGGCTGTCGGCGCATCGCCTGCCAGAATGCATCGCTGGCCGGGACGAGCTTCTGCTCGATCGCGGTGACACCGGCCTGGTCCCACGGCTTGAGGTCGGCGGTGGCCGGGCTGGCGGAGAGCGTCGCGATGGCTGCGACGACAGCGAAGAGACCGAGCTTCAGGGCGCTTGTCATTTTCGTTCCTCCTGTGAACCGCATCGCGGCTCGGGTCGAGAATCGAAGCAGTCGATCGAAGAACCAGAACCCTGCCAGTGTACCGATCGCATTGGTAGCAGAGGAACGGGCGCGCCGGACCACGACGCCACGCGTATTCAGTCCTGCCCATGGCAATCCGGGCTGG
>Ga0113563_10000641_pt1 | contig 17521 bp, 12 predicted proteins | sample Mud3Dept3metaG_FD_80117 | JGI IMG/M metagenome (GOLD analysis project Ga0113563, IMG submission 80117) | Freshwater wetland microbial communities from Ohio, USA, analyzing the effect of biotic and abiotic controls - Mud 3 Core 4 Depth 3... | ecosystem: Environmental > Aquatic > Freshwater >...
AAATCAGGCGTTTTAAAGCGTGCGGGCTGAAGAGGGTGTCCAACGGTTGACACCCGGCAAGCAGAGGCGCAAATAGCCCCGCGCGTCTGTGCGGGATTAGCGCACAGCCGGAAGGGAGGCCCGAAGGTCCGGCACATCCCATATATATCCGGAAACTTAGTGCCGCGCCTTCGGCGCTCAACCATGCTCCATCCCTATCCCGGCCTGACGGCCGGGCCTATTGACTGCCGGCCCTTCGGGCCTGGTCGCGCCGTGATTCAACCGTTGGACACTCGCTAAAGCCCGCGCTCACTGGACGACGGCCGGGCCTATTGACTGCCGGCCCTTCGGGCCTGGTCACGCCGTGATTCAATCGTTGGACACTCCCTAAAGCCCGCGCTCACTGGACGACGGCCGGGCGCGCTTCCTTCATGGAGCGGAGCTTGATCAGGAAGATCTCGGTTTTCATCGGAGAGAAAATCTCATCGATACAGAAAGACCGCACCTGCCCGTTCCGTACCGGCAAGACGAGAAAGGCCTCGAACATATCCTCCGCATCATTCCAATGCAGAAATGCGATGCACTCCTCCCCCGGGTGCAGCAGGGAATTCGTTCGTTCGGGCTTCCCTCCCGCCGGCATTTCCGCGACTTCAGGAACCCGCAGGAATTTCAGTGAAGCGCCTGCCGGAGTCCCCCGATAGCGCCGGAAGACCTCGAGCACCAAAGCCTCATGCTCTTCACCGGCGTGCGAGAAACCGGATTCCGGATATCGTGGCCTGAAATCGGAGGTTTGCCGGATGCGCAGATATGCCACGGCATCCACGCTCCGCCACAAGGTTGGCAGGTCATAGCTGCCGGCGCCCCTGCAATCCTGATCCGGTTGTCCGGAATCAGCCGGAAATACCGTCGAGGCGGCAAGCATCCATGAAAGGGCCACGATCCGAAAACTGTTGGTCACGCGCTTCCCAGGAGATGTCACATTCAAATCCGATGCACAGATCATACATGTTCCCGGATAGATATGAGAGTGGTGATCTCGACGACGCCCGACCTTTCCAGATTGCGGATGGCATTGGCGACCGCTTCAAGATCCACGTCCGGGTATTCCGGCCCGAGCACGTAGGCGAACTTGGATTCGGTGCTGCCGACCTGCAGGTTCCCGCATTCGGCACGGACTGCGTTGTAGATATCCAGGATGCTTCTCTTCCCGTCGATGAAATAGTTGACGGAGGTGTTGCCGAAGCCCGCGAGCCGCGGCGCCGCTGCTCCCGGAGCGGTTTTGGTTGCAGGAACTCCCGGAGCGCCTGGGGGCGCCGGCGCTCCGCGGCCTCCCCGGCCCTGTTGCTGCGCCTCCTCGGAATACACCTTGAATCTCCTGCGCGGAATCATCCTGGCGTATTCGCGCTCCTTGTCGGTCAGGGCAAGAGGTGCGGGTTTGACGCCAAGCGCGGCGCACTGGTCCCGGTACACGGAATCGAGGCGACGGGCGGCGACGTCCCGGCTGGATTCGAGGCCGCCGACGAGCGTCCGGATCGCGGCCTCCAATTCCGGGGATTGGGCGAGGGTGCGGACCGATTCGACGCCTCCCTTGGCGCGCAGGAATGCGCCCGCGACTTTGTTCTGCGCCGCGGCGTGCCCGGCATGGATTTTGGCAGGATCCGAGCCGATCAGGCGGACACTCTGGCGGGCCACCTCGGCGATCCACTTGTCGCCGTTCGCGGCGGCTTCCCACGCGAGGTTTCTGGCTTCGGGAACGCCGGCGTTCGCCAGGTAGTAGAAAGCGGAAGCTGCCATGAACCCGACACGCTTCAGTTCGGTTGGATCCACGTGAATGATCCGGTCCTCGCTGCTGTGGTAGAAATTGTCCGGCCAGTAGTTGAACTGCATGGCGGGGATTGCGGCGGCAAGGAACACAGAATGATCGCTGCCGGAGGTGATCGTGGCCAGCGGGGCCAACCGGTAGTTGAAGGGGGCGTTCACGCCCTGGGCTGCGCGGATCTCGGCCTGGTCGGTGAACAGCAGGAGATTGGCGATGAGATCATTGAGGTAACTGGGGCGGCCGTCAGGGGTCATCTTGACGCGCAGGTAGCTGTCGGTCGTTTTCATGTTGGCGCCGGTCATGTCGAAATTGAGGGCAGCCAGGAGCTTGTCCTGCAGGTCAGTGTGCTTGTTCATGAAGGCGGTCGACCCGGAGATTTCGTTGCCCCAGAGGAAGCGGATCGTGCGCCGCGGCGGCGGAAGGGTTTTGTCCCGGATGAGCCGGGCGAGCGTCCGGCCGATCTCCAGGACGGTGCCGACACCGGTGCAGTTGTCATTCGCGCCCGGCTTGCTGATGGTCTCGTAGGCGTGGGCGACATAGAGGAACTCCCCGGCCGCAGGATCGGAGCCCGGAATCGCCGCCGAAATCACGTTCATTCTCGAGGGATATGTTTTCGTCCGGACATGGGCCCGGACGACGACTTTTTCGCCCCTTTCGATGTAACCGCGGATTTCGAGGAACTGGCGCAGAGAAAGAGCGAAGCCGAATCCGCCGCGCTCGGGCCTGGGGGAAACGCTTGCCCAGCCGATCTGGTCGAGGGAGTAGCCGGCAGCGTTGCCGCTGACCCCGGCGGACCCGCTCCCGAGGGCGCCGGCGGCACCCCGCTGATTGACGGCGCCGTTGAACACGGAACTTACCGACCCGGATCCCAGCACGATCTTGCCGGCGACGTCCTTGCCGGCGTAATCCGCTTCCCGGCCGGCGCCGACGTACACCACCTCCGCTTCGACATCCGCATTCATGCTGCCGGAAGCGAGGGAGGAAGGCACCTGGTTGAGGCTGGCGATCTTCTTCTCGACCGGCTGCAAGAGCCACAGGTCCCCTTCCTCCGCGTCCCACACGTCGCGCGCCGGAAAGAACTCGACCAGGACATCGGAAAGGCCGGACTGGATCGCAGCGTCGCGGATATAGGAAGTTTCAAAGTACTGGTTCTGATACTCCTCCGCCTGGCGGTCGCGCGTACCCGAGAGCATCTGGACGTGAAGAAATGCCTGTTCACCCGAAACCTCGTTGAGGATCGGATTCCTGATCGCCGGCGGCACCAGACACCGGTCCGGCGGCATCTGCGCAACGAGCGCGCCGCCAAGCGCGACGGTGAGTGTGAGAAAGGCCAGCCGCACCACGGGCTGCTTGCTGGGATTCTTGCAGGTCATAATAGTCCCTCCAGACGGCGGAATGCAATCCCGGCCGGCCACGCGCCGGTTCCGGGAGAGCCGGCTCGAGAATCTCCGCCACCGGCGGTCATCTTATGAATGGATCCGCACAAAGTCAATGCAGAGTCCGGACCTTCGTCATGCCGGTCGGCAAAACCGAACCGAAATGATTTCGAAGTACCTTCTTTTTTTGAGATCCTGGTCGTCCAGGGCTGTTTTTCCCTCTGTTTTGTGCCGCTACCCGGGCTGACCGGGGTTATGGCTTTCAGCAGCCTTTCCAGGGATGCCGGAGCATCCCGGATTCCTTTGCGAGGCAAGCCAAACGATGTATGATCGTGGCGGGAGGGGAAGAGGGAATGATAAGAGACCCAGCCTTGCTGATGGAGTTCGAGAACGCGCAGGTGCGCGCTCAAAAGCCGGACTACCATCGCAATCTGGAGATTTTCGAGGCGCTCTACTCGGAAGCCGCCGCCCTCGGGATTTTTCCGCTCACAGATCCGCTCGAGGGCATCGAGATTGACATCCGGCTTGCGAAGGCCATTCATGTTCAACGAACTGCTTGAGGAGATCGCCCGCGCTCTCGATGAATCGGCCATTCCCTATATGGTCATCGGCGGGCAGGCCGTGCTGGTATACGGCGAGCCCCGGCTCACCAAGGATATCGATGTTACTTTGGGCGCGGATCTCGAGAGGCTGCAGGATGTACTTGCCGCCGCGCGCCGGGTCGGACTTTCACCGCTGGTGGATCCCGAGGAGTTCACCCGCCAGACCATGGTTCTGCCTTGCTCTCACCACGCCACAGAGATCCGTGTGGACCTCATCTTCTCATACAGCCCGTTCGAGCGGCAGGCCATCGCTCGTGCCAACAGAGTGAAAATCGGCGTCACCGAGGTGTGCTTCGCGTCTGCGGATGACCTGATCATTCACAAGATCATCGCGGGGCGGCCGCGCGATCTCGAGGACGTGAGATGCATCCTGCTCAAGAACCCTGCCGTTGACAGGAAGTATGTCCGGCGCTGGCTTGAGGAATTTTCATCCGCACTTGGCGAGCCTTTCACGGCCGTTTTCGATCAAATTGCCGGCGAGATGCAGTAGCCTCGAAACCAGCCCTGGCCCTGGCCAGCGAGCAGACTTGTGGTCGCATTTTTCTGCCGTGGTGGAACGGGGAAATGCTATCTTTCACGAATGCAGACTCCGATCCGATCGGGCATGCCGCAGTGTTCGCTCGAGACCTATGAAATCGATTTCGCCGGCCGTCATCTTCTGCACCATGTGCTCGGGTGGTGGGCGGAGCGCAAGCCGCAGGATCCCGTCATCATCAGTCATGACTCTGGACGAGTGGTCGACTGGCTGACCCTGGACCGCGTTTCTACGCAATTCGCTCTGGACCTGCTTCGCCGGGGATTCCGCAAGGGAGACTTTCTGGCGGCTTCGCTGCCGATGTCTCTCGAACACATCTATCTCGAGTATGCCTGCTTCAAGCTCGGGGTCGTGCACGCTCCGCTGGACCTTCGCTTGCGCCCGGCCGAATTGGTCCGGTGCATCGAGATCCTCCGGCCGAGAGGATACGCATGCCTGGCTCCGGAACAGGCTTCCGCAGTCCGTGGCAGCTGTCCCTTCGTGGAGCACTTCCTCGCGCAATCCGAGCTGGCCGGGTGGATCGAGCGCGGGCCGGCGCCCGTGACACCGGGGCTCCAGGCCGAATTCGCCCGGGTGACCGGCGCCATCAGGGAGGGGGATCCTGCACAGGTCATTTTCACTACCGGGTCCACAGGTTCTCCCAAGGCGGCATTGCTGTCGCACCGCAACATCACCTCGCAGAACTTCTGCCTGGGGAGCGCCTTCGGATTCGGCGAAGAGCGCATTCTGCTCAACCTTCCCCCTTCGCACGTCGGAGGGCAGGCGGAAGTGCTGATGACGGCGCTGTTCTGCGGCGGGACGGCAGTCACTCTCGGTGCATTCGATCCTGTGAAGTCCCTCGACGCCATTCAGAAATATCGCGTGACCATGCTCGGCCAGGTCCCTGCGATGTTCCAGTTTGAATGGCGGCTTTCCGACTATGACCGGTATGACCTTTCGAGCCTGCAGAAGGTGGTCTATGGCGGCCAGCAGGCTTCCCGCCAGTTTCTCGAACGCATGGCAGGGATGGCGCCCTTGATCGCGACCGGCCTCGGCCTGACGGAGACCGCAGGGTTCTGCACTTACACCCCCCTGACCTCCTCGGTCGACGAAGTGATTTCCGGCATCGGGTACGACATGCCGATGTATCCGATGTCGATCCGGCATGAAATGAAGGAAGATGGCACGGGTGGAGATTCCCTGCCCGACGGGCAGATCGGCAATATTTGCTTTGCAGGGCCCCAGACGTTTCTCGGCTACCTGAATGATCCCGAGGCGACTGCGAGGGCCTTGTCCTCCGATGGGATCCTCTACACTGGCGATCTCGGCTGGAAAGATGAACGCGGCCTGCATTTTTCCGGGCGGGCGAAGTGGGTGATTAAGCCTGCAGGTTACCAGGTTTTCCCTGGCGATGTGGAAAATCACTTCTGCGCCCTTGTAGACAAGGTCGCGAGTTGCGGGGCAGTTGGCGCAGAGCACCGCCTCTTGTCGGAAGCGATCGTTGTGTTTGTCGAAAAGAAGCCCGGCGCCGGGTTGAGAGTCGAGGAACTCAGAAAGCACGCGCGCGGCCTGGCATCCTACCAGAGGCCGATGCACTACGTGCTCCTCGAGCCCGGCCAGATGCCGATCAACCGCGCGGCCAAGGTCGACTACGTGCGCCTGAGCGAGCTCGCGGGGCAGCAGGTTGCCGGAATGCGGGCAAGAGGCGGCTGGGACCGTTGAGTTCCGCTTTTGACCTTGGGATGCAGAAAGGCCCCGGAGCGCCTTTCGGGTCTCCGGGGCCTTGGTGTTTCTGCGGTGATTGTGACAGTCGCTCTAGAAGTTAAAGCGCATCACGATCTGGATGAGTCGGCCGCCCGGATCCTGCTGCTGGTTCGAATCCGTGTAGGCCGAGGTGATCTGGCCGCTGGAGAGGCCGCCCCAGCCGCTGGTGCCGTAGAAGTTCGCGTTGTTGAAGGCGTTCAGGAACTCGCCCCGCAGCTCGAAGTTCGCCTTTTCCGTGAACCGGATCCTCTTCACGACGCTCAGGTCGAAGCGCATGAAACTCGGGCCGCGGAAGTAGAGGTGACGGTTGACACAGTCGCCTTCGACGACCGCGTAGCAGCCGTCGCTGTTTGCAGGCGCCAGGTAACGCCCGGTGGGCGTGCCGCGCGTGAAGCCGACGACGTCGTAGCTGGCGGCTTTGTAGGATTCGTCGATGATGTCCTTCGGATAGTAATAGATTTTCTTATTGGCATCATCGTACCAGATCCCGATGGAATCCCTCAGCTCCTGCTCGGTCATGCCGTGGAGTACGGTCTCACCGAAGTCGAGGAGGTTGCAGCACTGGATGCGCGTGCTGCCGTGGAACTCCCAGCCGCCGATGATCCGGTCGAGGGTGCGGCCGACACTGTTCGCCAGCGTTTTCCCCTGGCCGAACGGAAGCTCATACATCCAGTTGGCCTTGAAAGCGTGCGGCAGGTAGCCGTCGAGGTTCCTGTCGAGCGGCCGGCGGAACGAAAGCAGGTCCGAGTCGAAGCCCCTGCCCCAGACGTAATTCGCCGAGACCATGAGCCCCTTGGACATGCGGCGCCGCACTTCCACCTGCATGGAGTCGAACTTGCTCCAGCCGCCATTCGTGCGAATGTAGGCGCCGCTCACGGTCTCGTTCAGGCGGAAGAAATTGGCCGGCAAGCCGGCGTTCAGAGCATTATCTCGCCGGACGGCGTCGCCCCGCAGGGTGCTCGCCATGCTGCTCGGGGCCGGGCTGTAGCTGCTCAGGTAGTTGTTGTAGGTGGCGTTGGTGAAGAACCCGTACTGGGCGCTTCCCAGTTTGGCCGCGGTGTAGTTGGCCGGATCATTCGGGTCCAGGCCGCCGCTCAGGTAGGCCATGATAATCGGCAGGGGGTATGTTCCGGTTCCTGTTCCGAAATAGCGGAAGTTTTTCCCGCGATTTGCAGCCAGGTTTGCGTACACGTTTTTCTGGGCCAGGTAGAACTCGTCAAGCCAGCCGTTCTCCAGCATGTTGTATTCGGTGGAGTTGTAGTTGAGGTTTTGCCAGCTCTGGAGCGTCTTGTTGCCGACATAGCGGACCTCGATCGCCGTATCCCGGGTGATCTCGCGCTGAATGCCGAAGGTCCAGGACAAGGTGTAGGGCACCCGAATATCGGCGTCGATTGCATAGATGGAATTCTGGATTCCCACTTCCATGGGATACACCGGCTCCTCCGGGAAATCCGGCGCACCGAGAAGACTCTTGTCCCGGAACAACAGCGGATAGCTTCCCCCCGGAGGAATCAGGTTGCCGAGGGTCTCATTGCGGTTGGCGCCGATGCTGCCGCCCACATTGCCGCTGAATATGTCATTATAGGTTCCCATGGAATTGCGATGGAAGGCAATCCCGAAGCCGCCGCGCAGCACGGTCTGCCCGCTGCCGCCCAGCATCCGGCCGAGGGCGCCATCGCGCGCGCCCGGAGTCCAGGCGAAACCGAAGCTTGGCGATATCGATCCCCAATCCTGGTTATAGGCGGGATCGCCCGGGTTGTATAGATAAACCACCGAAGGCACGCCTCCGGTCGATCCCGGCTTCATGAGATTGCCTTCTCCGGAGGGTCCCCAGACTTCCGTCGGGGTCGTCCACGAGTAACTGTTGTTCAGCGGCGTCCATGGCCGCTGGAACTCCCAACGGACGCCGTAGTTGACCGTCAGGCCCGGCTTCATCCGCCATGAATCCTGGGCGAAGACACCGAACTCGCGCTGTCGCGCGCGCCGGATATACTCTCCATAGTATACGTACTTGCCGGTTTCCTCATTGATATAGGCTGTGCCGCCGATTGAGGTCACACGTCCCGTCAGCGAAGCGTAAACGCTGGCCGCCGTGCTGATCTGGCTGGTCGTGGCGCCCGGGAAGTTCTTGGGCCCGTTCGTCGCGTCGAACATGATGTACGCCGGATCGTAGGCGCTCGGCAGGCCGAAGCTGACCGTGGGCACGACCGTCTGATTCCACATCCAAGAGGCGTAGTTGGTCCAAGTGCCGCCGAAGCTCAGGCTGTGCGAGCCCTTGGTCCAGCTGAGCGTGTCTTCAAACATCGTGACCGGGGAATTGCGCCGGCTGGGAGAGCGGCTCACGTAAGGAGTCGTAATGCCGCTCAGGCCCCAACCGAAGCCGTCCATGTTAGCCACATCTCCCGAGAAGTTCGCTGCTTCCACTCCCAGGCTGAACAGCACCGTCCCGCCGTTAAAACCGACGCGCCCTTCGTTCACCAGGCGCGGCGTCAACGTCGAACGCAAAGCGACGGACGTTGAAAAACGGTTCGACGTCTGGCTGCCGGTGTTAGGGAAATCGGGATAGGCCGGGTCCACGCTATTGAGCATGTCCGGTTTCGAATCGTACCAGGAGTAATTCCAGCTCCCCTCCAACCGATGCTTGGTCGTCAGGTTGAAATCGAGACGCACCGTGGGGAATTTCCGCACCTGCCCGCCGCCGGCGTTGAAGAGCAGGTTTTCATACAGGGGATTGCTCACGATCGGATACGACTGCACCGTGCAGTAGCTGCACTTCGAAGAGTCGCGGATGTCGACGAGCATTTTCTGCACCGTGGGATCCATCGTGGACGTGTGCCCGTTCGCTGCTGCCAGCGACAGCAGGTTGACCGTGCGGACCTCGTCGGGCTGCCCGCTCTTCTGGTAGAGGTACACGTACGTGCCGCCGTCCACCAGCGGATTGTAGATTGTCCGCGAGCGCCTCATCTGCGCCGGCAGGCGGAACTCCTCATAGTTGAGGAAGAAGAGCGCCTTGTCGCGGCCGTCAAACAACCCCGGAATGATGATCGGGCCGCCGACGCGGAAGCCCGGCTGATTGAAGAGCACCCGCGTGCGCGGCGCCTTGCACTTGTCGAACTCGTTCGCCACCTGCTCCGCAGTGCACGGCTGGCCTTTTCCGGGGTCGTCGGAGTACACCGGCGTCAAATCCCGGTTGTTGAACCAGTAGTTGGAATTCAGCGACGGATTTCGATGGTACCAGTACACGCTCCCGTTGAAGTCATTGCTCCCCGATCGCGTGATGAAGCGGATCTGCACCGCGCCTGTTCCGGAACTCTCCGATCCGGGTGTGGCCGTCGATACCGTCACCTCCTGCATGGCGTCCTGGCGCGGGCTGATATAGCTGAAGAAACTGTCCGCGAAAATGTTGTCCTTCGTGTTCACGCCATCCACGGTGATGTTGACGGCCGTGCCGGGCATGTTGGAGAAGCTCGAGTTCCGGGCGCCGCCGGTCGTGTTCACCCCCGGCAGCATGACCAGGAAGTCCATCACGTTGCGGGTTGCCATCGGCAGGTTGGCGATCTGGCTGATCGCCAGCGTTGTCGCGACCGTCGCCGTGCTCGACTGCACGATCTCGGTGCCGGCCTGCACGATGACCGTTTCACTGGAACCGCCCACCACCAGCGTGACCCGGATCGTTGTCGGCGTCCCGGCAACCAGCACTACATCCTGGATGACCGATTGCTTAAAACTGGCCATCGAAACGGTGGCTGTGTAGGTGCCAGGGCTCAGTGACGGGATATTGAAAATCCCTTGCTCCGTTGTGATCGTCGTGGCTTCGGCGCCGGTCGCGTTGTTTCTGATCTTGACATCCGCTCCCGGAATGACGCTGCCGGACTGATCGACCACAGTTCCAATCAGAGAAGCCAACGAGCCGCCGCCCTGGGCATAGCCCGGCAAACACGCGACGGCAAGGAGAAGCATCGTTGTTGAAAGCCTCAATAGACAATGTCTCATAAAGGTTCCTTGCGTTGAGTGAGTTAACACCTCTATCGTTCGATAATGTTGATATTGATGATCCATTCTCCCGATCCCACTCCGGATCGAGCTGTTGCGCCTCAAAGCCGGGCGTGAATGCCGCTTTACTCCCGTCTTCTTGGTTTTTCGAGCGAGAGACCAACACCGCGAATCTGCCTACCCCCGCGATAGACCGGGAGAAGGACGCGGATTCAACAGCCGAATTTGCCGGGACTACCAGGGAACCCGCTGAAACGAGGGGGATTCCCAGCTACGCGATAGGACGACCGGTCCCGACTCCCGTGATGAAGTTTGCCGGCTGAAATACATCCCGTAGCTGAGCCCTTTCTCCCCCTGAATGACGCCCTAAAACCTTCGGTCCAATTCTATCCGACAATCCTAATTAAGATGAGGCCATGTTAATATCAGAAGAATAGGGTTGCAAGAAAATTCTCACAAATAATGGAGAGCCGTCTCCTCTGCACAGCAGAGGCGCCAGCCCCAGCAAGCCGTCGCACCGGGAACTTCCGTGATAACAGTAGAGAGCTTTAATGATACGTAAAGACCGGACTTGATTTTAGCAAGCTCGCGCTGCGATCCACCGCTCCGCGAACCTCGCGGTTACAAGTCGACCTTTCCCCTGAGATTTGCTTCGCCTCCGATGCCGTTGACGATTCCGCGAAAAACCAGGAGCGGATTTCGCCGGAGCATGATAGAAGAATAGTCGCCAATCGTGGGAGGAAACGCAAATGGGTAAGAGACTGATATCGGGAGCATGCCTGCTGTCCGGATTTGTCATGCTGTTTTTCGGGTTTCCTGGATGCCTGGCGGCGGCGCAGAGCGGCCACCCCGATACCGCCGGCTGGAAAAGCCTGTTCCAGGCCGACCTGTCCAACGCCGTGTTCGGCCCGGGCGGCTGGGTGGTCGAAGAAGGGATCTTGATCGCTAAATCCGGGGGAACCATCTGGACCAGCGAAGCCTATGGAGATTTTGTTCTCGATTTCGAGTTCAGGCTCGCTCCTGCCGCCAACAGCGGGGTCTTCCTGAGGACCGGAAATGTCAAAAACATCCTGTCCGCACTCGAAATACAGATTCACGAGACAACCGACGGCACCAAATACGGCATGGCCGGAGCTCTCTATGACGCCAAGCCTCCCAGCAAGAACGTGTCCAAGCCCGCAGGGGAGTGGAATCGATATACGATCACCTGCCAGGGCAGCCGCCTCACCCTTGTGTTTAATGGCGAGGAGGTGCTGAACCTCGACCTGGAAGATTGGACCGAACCCAATAAGAACCCGGATGGCACCCGGAATAAATTCTCGACCGCACTGAAGGACTTCTCGAGGAGCGGCCCCATCGGATTCCAGGGCCTCCATGGGAAAGAAGCGGCTCCCGTCTGGTTCCGCAACATCAAGATCAGGCAACTCAAGTAAAAACAATTGTTTAAGTAAGCGTGTATTGAAGCCCAATGTGAGCGCGGGCTGAAGTGGGTGTCCAACGGTTGATCCACCGCCCGACCAGGCCCGACGGGCCGGCAATGCCCGGCCGTCAGGCCGGGACAGAGATGGAGCGTGGTTGAGCGCCGTAGGTGCGGCACTAAATTAATGAAAATATGGAGGATGTGCCGGCCCTTCGGGCCTCGTTTATGGCCGCGCCCGAATCCCGCGCTGACGCGCGGGGCCACTCATTTCCGGCGCTTCGCACTTTAGCTTGCAGTGTGTCAACCGTTGGGCACCCTCTTCAGCCCGCGCACTTCAAATCTCCTTACCTCTCACTTTTCAGGAGATTTCTAATTACCCCGAAACAATGTTCCCTCAATCGTTTAAATCCTATCAACCCCGCGGGCACCCCGCCTTGGTCGCTTTTCTCTTGACTGTATGAAATCATAATGATATCGTTTTTATATCAATCAGGGAGGATCAGTGATGCTGCGGGAAAAAGAAATTAAAGGGATATCGGGTTGGTTGATGTTGATCGTGTTTCTGGCGATTGCGATTGCGTCGGTTGTGATGCTGATCGCGGCTGCGCGTGCGGGAGAAGTACGGCAACTTATTCTCTGGATCCTGGTGCTGCTTGTGAGTGTCTTGTGCCTGTTCGGCTTGACAATTGTGAATCCCAACGAGGCCAGGGTGGTTCAGCTGTTCGGCAAGTACAAGGGCTCTTTGAAAGAGCAGGGCCTGCAGTGGGTGAACCCGCTCACGATGCGGCGCAAGGTGTCCTTGCGGGTGCGCAATTTCGAGAGCGGCAAGCTGAAGGTGAACGATCACGACGGCAATCCGATCGAGATCGCGGCGGTGGTAGTGTGGCGCGTCGTGGAGACTGCCGAAGCGGTGTTCGAAGTGGACGATTACGAGCATTTCGTGCACGTGCAGAGCGAAGCTGCGGTGCGTATCCTCGCGACGTCGTATCCGTATGATGCGCACGATGAAGGTCAGATATCGTTGCGCATGTCGGTGCAGGAGATCTCGCAGCGGCTGCGGGAGGAGATCCAGGAGCGGCTGGCGAAAGCCGGGGTGGAAGTGATAGAAGCCCGGATCAGCCATCTCGCGTATGCTCCGGAGATCGCCAGCGCGATGCTGCGCCGGCAGCAGGCGAGTGCGATCATCGCGGCGCGCCAGAAGATCGTGGAGGGGGCTGTCGGAATGGTGGAGATGGCTCTCGAGCAGTTGAATGCGAAGCAGGTGGTGCAGCTTGACGAGGAGCGCAAGGCCACCATGGTGAGCAACCTGCTGGTAGTGTTGTGTTCCGACCGCGATGCACAACCGGTCGTAAACACCGGCACCCTGTATCAGTAGCGTGACCTGACAACACGATCTGGATGAAGTATGGTGCAACGCAAACCATTCCTGCTGCGGCTTGATCCGGCGACGTTCGAAGCCCTGCAACGCTGGGCGGATGCGGATCTGCGCAGTCTGAACGCGCAGATCGAGTTTCTGCTGCGCGACGCCTTGCGGCGGGAGGGACGGTTGCTGCCGCCGGACAAGCCTCTGCCCGGCGGCACCGGTCCCGGGGATGCCGAGGAGTAGACGAGATGGGATCGCGGATTCTGATTGTGGACAGGAAGGGCGACTGGGTCCCGCCGGACGGGCTCGACCGCTGCCGGCCCCGTGAGGTCCGTCTCACGCCGGAGGGGAAGGGACTGATCGTGCTCGCCTGCCTGTTGCTGGCAGGCGGGCTGGCGGGCGGGATTGCCCTCGGCCTTCTGGCAAACCGGCAGGCAGGGGAGGCCCGCCTCCTGCGTGAGGAAAGCGTTGTTACGGAGGGAACAGTCACGCGCCTCTGGCGCGGCGGTGACAATAACCGGCAGCGGTGGATGGCTTACAGCTACCTTGTCGACGGGCAGGCGTACGGGCGACGGGTAAAGGTCTCCTCCGCAACCTGGGCCCGGTTAAAGGTCGGAACCCGCATTCCTGTGCACTATGTCCCTTCCAGACCGGATCTCAATTATCCTCTTCAATCGCCGCGATCGCCGTTGCCTCTGTGGGTGCCGTTTGCCGTGGCCCTCGGCGCAGCGGCTGTCAGCCTGCTCCTGGTCTTGCATGTTCGCGGCGAGGCGCGCCTGCTTGCGGAAGGCCGGGCGGCGCCGGGCCAGGTCACGAGGCTGTCGAAGCGGCACCGCAGTTCTCACGGAACGGATCTCGGGCAGAAGGTGTTTTATGAATTCAGGCTTCTCAGCGGCGCGGTCGCTCACGGGCGCGCGGGTCCGGTAAAGGATCCGCCGGAGGCCGGCAGCACGATCACCGTAGTGTACGACCCGGAAGCGCCGCGGCACAATTCCCCTTACCCCTTTTCCCTGGTCACTCCGGTGAACCGTCGCACGCTCCGGTAACGCGGCAGTCCTGGTTGAAGTTCCGCCAAAAACCAAATAGCATAGGCTGCCTGAACGACAAGGTCATTGCGAAACCGGATTTTCTTGAGCAGCGAGGCAGACTATGTCCACTCCCGAACCGGAGGCAGACCGGGCCTATTTCCCGCATGCAGGGCTTCGGCAATCCGCAGAATATATGACAGCCATGAACTTCGTCGGCGGCAAATGGGTGGATTCGCGGGCGGACGATTTCCATCCCGTCCTGAATCCATCGGAAGGTCGGCAGATAGCCAGGACACCCCTGTCCCGGGCGCAGGACGTTGCGGATGCCGTGCGAGCCGCGGAACGATCCTTCCCCGGCTGGGCCGCAATCACCATCAAAGAGCGGGCCCAGGTGTTTTTCCGGTACAGAGGCCTGCTGGAGAAGAATCTGGCGAACCTCGCGGCGCTTGTCCAGGAGGAAAACGGGAAGACGCGGAACGAGGCGGCTGCCGAGGTTGAGAAAGCCATCGAGGTGACAGAATTCGCCTGTTCGTTGCCCCAGCTTGCGGCGGGAGAAGTGCTTGAGGTCAGTCCGGGTGTGGAGTGCCGCCTCGACCGCCGTCCTGTCGGTGTGGTCGCTTCGGTGGCCCCATTCAATTTTCCCATCATGGTTCCTCACTGGACGATTCCCAACGCCCTTGTGCTCGGCAACACGATGGTATTCAAGCCTTCGCAGTTCGTGCCGCTCAGCGCCCTGCGCATCGCGGAATTGCTGAAGGATGCCGGCCTTCCGGACGGTGTTTTCAACCTGGTGCATGGGGGGCAGGAGGTGGTCGAGGCAGTCTGCGAACACCCCGGCATACAGGCGCTCACCTTCGTGGGGTCCACACGGGTTGCCAGGGCGGTGTATGCGCGCGCTGCCGCCAGCCTGAAGCGTGCCCTGTGCCTGGGCGGCGCCAAGAACCACCTCATCGTGCTGCCGGATGCCCATGTGGAAATGGCAGCCACAAACATCGCCGCCTCCTTTACGGGGTGTGCGGGGCAGAGGTGCATGGCGGCATCCGTGCTGATTGCGGTGGCTGATGTGGAGGCCGTGATTGCGCGCCTGTGCGAGGAGGCGGCCAAGGTGATTCCCGGCAAGAATCTCGGCGCGATCATTTCCAGGGAATCGAAGGAACGGATCAAAGAGTTCATAACCGAGGCTGCGCGGTCCGGGGCCGACGTTCTCCTGGATGGAAGGGGTGCCAGGGTCGAAGGCAAGGAAAACGGCTTCTATGTCGGCCCGACAATCCTCGACCGTGTCCATCCCGGGATGCGCATCGCACGGGATGAGGTGTTCGGCCCGGTGCTCTCCGTCATCCGCGTCGGCAGCTTCGAGGATGCGATCGCGATCGAGAACAGGAATCCATATGGCAACGCTGCCGCCGTCTTCACACAAAGCGGTGCTGTCGCCCGCTCCTTCACGGAGCGGGCCAATGCCGGTATGGTAGGTGTGAACATCGGACTCCCGGTTCCGCGCGAGCCGTTCTCGTTCGGCGGCTGGAACCACTCGCGATACGGGGCCGGCGACATCACGGGAAAAAGCTCGATCGAGTTTTTCACCCGGGCGAAAAAGACGACCACGAAATGGAATCCGGACGCGCGCCGCGACTGGATGAGCTGATCCCCGGCGGCGAAAAGGCAGCTACGAAGAAGAAGCGCCACAGATTTCACAGATTTCACAGCGCGGCCGATGGCCGCAACCAGGCAAAGCAACCTTTCCTTGAAATGGCACAATCGGTATCGGAATCGGCATCGGTATCGCTATCGCTATCGGGATCGATTTCGGCATAATCGCGCTGCCGGCATCAATACTGAGGCGTCCGATTATGCACAATCTTCGATAGCGATTGCGACTGCGATTGCGATCCCGATGCCGATACCGACCCCGACCGTTATTCCGTGGTGCTGAAAAATCCTTTCCTTTTTGGCAAGGACTTTTATGTTAGTAGTACAGATGTTATCGAAGAAAAAAACTCTGTGAAATCTGTGAAATCTGTGGCAAGGCTCTTCGATCCCTGCTTCACCCAGGCCGAAGCTCAGCAAAAGCTGTCACGAATTGCACGAAACAGGCACATGGGACGGTCGGAGAAATTCGTGAAATTCGTGGCTGCTTTGTGGATTCCAGGTTGCGCAAGCAGCCTTAGTGTCAGCGCGGCGGTTTGGCTAGGTGGAGCTGGATGGTCATGCGAACGCCCATAATGGAAACTGTTCCGTACTCCCCGGAAGAGTCCCGGAAGACAAGACGGCGATCGTTCCGGCTCTCGACTTTGAGATAACTGTCGAGATTGTCGAGGACGTGCTGAAAGGTGCGCCGGGCGGCCTGCTCATCGGGATAATCAGCGAGAATCAGGGTATGTTTCCCGTTCGCGTCCCGGTAGTTCCCGGCAACCGCGGTGATCTGCCTGCCCAACTGCAGGATATCTCCCTCGCCCAGAGTGAAAACGGACTGCAATGCATAGGGTCCGCGAATCAGCCGGACGGATGTTGTGTCCAAGCCCGCCTTGGGCAGGATCTGATCGGCTTTCATAGCTTTCTCGCCGGGCAGTCTGGACGCGATGTGACGGGCAAACTCGATCACGTCAGGCTGGATGGTCTTGTCGCCGTCCACATTGTTGATGATGACGTAATGCCGGTCCTTCTTGAAAAGGAGCTGGAATTCGTTCCGCGTGTGACGCTCCGGGAAGGCGGGGGCCGGCGTCTCCGTACCGCAGTTCATGAGGTATATGCCCGTGGCGGCAACCGGGTCCTTCATCCGGTAGATCTCGACTTGAATTTCTCTCGCGGGAAGCCGCGTTGGCGTCGAGGGATTCGGCGAAGCGTACGGCTGGACGGTGAGCTGCTCGAAACCGAACTCCAGGAAAATCTCGGCGCCGCCGTCAATATATCCGTACAGGTCCGACGAAGTGAAGATACGGGTTTTCTCCGATTTTCTCCAGATTTTCTGGAAGCCGTCGGGGGGAAGCAATGCCGGATCGTCCGCGTTCGCGGGGCGCCCGGCGGCCGGGACAGAGACGAGGAGCGCGAAAAGGAGAAGGACTCTCATGATTCGATCTGCCTGACTTTGATTCTCCCTGGATCGGCGACTCCGAGGCCGAGTTTTTCCGCATAGTAAAGGTATTCGGTGAAGCGCGGACTCTCGTTTACCGTGACTCCCTTTTCCTTGCGTTTTGCGACCAGTTCGCGGTGACAGACCATATCAAGCGCGAAGGGATCGGTGGCGAAGTACAGCGAGTGGTTTGCATACAGGAACTGGGCGTTCTTGTCGGGGCCGCCGTCGTATTGTCCGCGCAGGCCGTCGGTGATATTGAGCGCCAGCTTGTCCCTCAGAACCGGCGCCGCCAGGACCTCGGTGCAGACATTGAAGAACAGCGGGTCGTGCAGACGCCCGGTGTTGCAGATCGAACCATAACTCAGGTTTTTCGTGGCCATCGAAATGCCGCTCCCGGTGTTCTTGTAGGCGGGCAGATTGATGATTTTGGTGAGCTGCCGGGTCAGCAGCTTTCCGAAGTAGGAATATTCGCCGTTGAAGACGTGCTGGTTGAGGTAGAACTCGTCGTCCTTGTAACCGCGCACTCCCTTGCCGACAACGCCCTTGGCGTAGTAATACGCATCGCGGTCAAAATTGTCGATGCTCAGGTGATT